>Ga0209698_10000383_pt1 | contig 50162 bp, 39 predicted proteins | sample LitLauG_LLR_2012_FD_187203 | JGI IMG/M metagenome (GOLD analysis project Ga0209698, IMG submission 187203) | Freshwater sediment microbial communities from Pennsylvania, USA - Little Laurel Run_MetaG_LLR_2012 (SPAdes) (version 2) | ecosystem: Environmental > Aquatic > Freshwater > Creek >...
GGGGTGGATGGCACGAGGGGCGGGAGTGGCGTCAAGCTACTGATATACTTCAGTCAGCTAAGACTGTGAAATGGCTTAACAGCCATGCCCTTTGCCCCTGGATCTCGCCAACATTTGAGAGACAGCAGTTATCGCCGGCATATGGAGTGGTGGAGCGGCTTTCTCGTCCACGGAACTTTCCGGCCACGCGTCTCTACCCTTCTGCTGGGGACATTCGCCCCATTGGCTCTTTGCGCAGTGGCCTTTCTTTTTTTCGTTCTGTCTCTCGGCTCATCGTCGAATTTGCTGGGCACCGGCGCGATCGTCGTTCTATTCGTGACACCACTGGCAACCAAGAAGTTCTGGACCTACCTACGCAAGCGAGAGCATGTCCGGGTGCAACGAAAACGCGATCAGCGGGCCCAAACTCTGGGAAAGGCGATATCATCCTGTGCTTCGCATGAGAGTTACTGCCTGTATCTCAGACCGTTCACCGCTACGGGGGCAGTGCCGATTTGCGTACTGGATTCCGAGATGCGGGCAAGGTCGCCCAGGGGGAAGCCGCTTCCGTCCAGCCAGGACCGCAGAGTTCTCGATTTCGAGACCTTACTCGCCATGGCGCTGGACTCCTATGCTCCGCTGATTGGCCTCGGACTTCCCGGAGAACAGGTGGGAGCGGGGCGCATTCAAACTACCGACGAGAGTTGGCAGACGGAATTCTTGCGGCTTGCCTCCGGCGCCCGTTTGATTTTGCTCATACCCTCGTTACGGAAGGGCACAGCCTGGGAGTTGAATACCATCCTGGGGGACGTCACGCTCTTATCGAAAACGATTTTTATCATCCCACCGAACGTCCAGGCTCCCGAGATACACCGCCTTGCGTTACGCAGCTTCGAAGTCCATGCCGGCGCCGATATTCTGCGACTGGCGAGGAGCGGCCAGACGAACATCAACATCCCGAAGAACGGTGTGATCTTTCGCTGGGATCGGATGGCGGGCAACTTCACCTTCTCGGCGCCTCTAATTATTTATGTGGATCCTTCGCCCGTCCGGCTTCTGCTGGACCTCTGGCTCTCACGCGATACGGTTGTCGTGTCAGGCTTGCTACTGAAGAACAATCTCTTGAGCGTCGCGCATTGCGAGTCACGAGTTCGCCACACCGAAGCTTTCAGCGAACGGAGCGCCAACCGCCAGTGGAGGAAGTCCGAAAACGGTTGAAGGCCGGGAGTCACCCCACAGATCCTCAATTATTGTCGTGAAATCCCCTTTCCACCTGTGATGGGCCGGCATTGATTATGCTTTCGTCCTATCAGGCTCTTCCACTATGAGGACGCGCGGCGCTCGGCCGGATCAGCGGATTCCGCTCCAATCGAGGGGAATTTGGAGGCAGTCGTCACAGAAAACAAAGGACATAGCGTTCCGCGCCGCCTCGAATCGGAGCGGCCGAAAGCAACTTCAGCAAATCCTCGACGCACCCGCGTGCCGGCGATCAGGTCGCTGAAACCGCCGGAGCGCAAGATGGCGTTCGTGGACGCGGCGGCCTACGGACTGGTCCGGAGCGTGCCCTTCTTAGCGGCCTGAGCGATATGTTCGGCCGCACGGAAGGCAAGCGCTTGAATGGTCATGGTAGGGTGATTGCGGCCACCGGTGACGAGAACGCTGCCGTCCACAATGAACAGATTGGGCACATCGTGGGCTCTGTGGTACTTGTCGACCACCGATGTCTTCGGATCGTTCCCCATTCGGCAGGTGCCGCGGTTGTGCGCGCCGCCGCGGGTGTCGCTGACCGGAGGGGCCCATACCTTCTTCGCTCCGGCCGCCTCCAGAATTTCGATGGACTTCTTGCGGAAGAACTCCATGTTCTTGATGTCGTCGGGATGGCTGGTCGAGGTGATGCGCATCGCCGGCAGACCCCAATCGTCCTTCACATCGGGGTCCAGATCCACGCGGTTCGTCTCGAGTGGCATCTGCGTTACGAAACACGTGATCGTCATCCTGTGGTTGGACTCTTCCCGGAGTGCCTTCTTGTATCCGGCGCCCCAGCGCGGGGCGCCCGGAGACAACCCGTTCAGCCCCAGATCGAGCGGGGTCTGATAACCGCGGGCGGTCATGCGTCCGCCGCCATAGAAGCCGCGCTTCGCGTCCGAAGGCACGTAATCCACGACGGCGGCGCCGGAAATGACCCCCTTGTACTCGTTCAGCGGATGCTCGAAGAGCGCGTTGGCGGTGGCTCCGTTGCCAGTCATCAGATACCTCCCGACGAGGCCGCTCGAGTTCGCCAGCCCATCGGGGAAACGGGCCGATTTCGACAGCAGCAGCAGGCGGGCCGACTCCGAGCCATTAGCGGACAGGACCACCGCCTTCGCCCTCTGACGCACCTCGCGTTTCTGCGCGTCGAAATAAATCACGCCGGTGACGCGGCCGCTTTTGTCGGCCGAGATCTCGCGCACATAGCTCTTCGCCCGGATTTCACACCGGCCCGTATTCACGGCGAGCGGAAGCATGGTGACCGCGGAACTGGAACGCGCGCGCACCTGACATCCGTAACCCGAACAAATCCCGCAGTTGACGCACGCGGCGCGGCCCATATAGGGCTTCGTAAGGATCGCGAGAGGCCCTGGAACGGCGGTCAAGCCCAGTTTCGCCGCCGCGGCGTGGAGCAGCGCGCCCGAACTTTTGAGGGGCACGGGCGGCAGCGGATATTCTTTCGACATTGGCGCAACGAACGGGGAATTTACGCGGAGGCCCGATATGCCCATCTCCCATTCAGCCTGGCTATAGTAAGGCTCGAGTTCCTCGTAGGTGATGGGCCAGTCCGCCATGCCGGTGCCTGAGGGAATAGTCGGATCGAGGGAGGCTTCCCTGAACTCATAAGGCAGGTGGCGCCAACTGCTGCTACCGTAAGTGACCGTGCCGCCGCCCACCACGCAGCCGTAGCTGTGCGTGCCGGGGACGGCTTTGGCCTGGTCGTTGCGGCGGAACGTGTTGCGTTGGCGCGACGGGTCGCTCATCAAACGGTCGTCGTCGCTGAGGTTGAGATTCAGCCACTCGTCCTTGTTGTACTCCTGTTCGCGGCCGTACTTTCCCCAACCTCCCTGCTCCAGGACTACGACCGAAAAGCCGGCCATCGACAACTGCTTGGCCATGATGCCCCCGCCGGCTCCCGATCCGATGACCACGAAGTCGACCTCGGCCGATGTTGGAAACTGTTTCATGGCAGGTTCTCCTTCTGCGCGTCGTAGTAACCGAACGGCGGCTTATGGTTGAGCGAATCGTCATAGCCGATGAGTTCCCAGCCGATTTTGTTGTAGTTGCCGCCGTGCACCGGGCGTGCCAGGAACCCGATCACCGTGTGCGTTCGGACCAGGTTGAAAAACGGCGTCTTCTCGATCCTGGTCAGGGTTTCGACCTGCTGCGCGGAAGTGAGTGCCGAGAATTTGCCGGCGTCCGGGTAGAGCTGCTGCGTCTGTGTCTCGAGTTCCCGGAGCCCTTGAATGTAGGCGGGCTGGCTGCCGCGGGCGAAAGTGGACAGAGCCCGGTCGATGAAGTAGACGCAGCGGGCTTCGCGCGCGCCGGGGCTCTCGTCGGTGGGGATGATCTGGGCCGTCATGGCCTCGATCTCCGCGGCCTGTGCGACGGTGAAAAAGGCGAGTTGCGGCAGGTTCCCCGCCTGGGTTGCCTGTCGCACGTGTTCCTGAGCCGCGAGGATGCCATGGTAGTTGGCCGCGATCCAAGCCGCATTCAGGCCTGTTACGGAATCGACCAGGAATCGCCGCCGCGATCTCCGTTTGGTGCTCATGCTCTCTCCCTTCCAGCCTCGACTTCCGTCGCGGCCAGGCCGCCAGCTTTCGCTGAGAGCCGTTTAGTCGATTCTATTCCTATCCGGAGTGCTGTGGGAAGACCATTCCGGGCGTCGGGAAACCGCCGGGGTAGGCTACGACAACACCGGCTTGGTGGCCCGCCCTATCCGCCCTTCCCCTCCGCCAGCCTGGCTGCCAGATCGAGCGCGCTTACCAGACTGCGGGTCGAGGCCACGCCTTTCCACGCAATATCGAATGCCGTGCCGTGGTCTACCGAAGTGCGCACGATCGGCAGCCCCAGCGCCACATTCACGCCCGATTCGAAATCCAGCAGCTTCAGGGGCACGTGTCCCTGATCGTGGTACATGCAGACGATGGCGTCGAAGCGCTTCTGCCGCACGGCCATATAGAAGACCGTGTCGGCGGGCAGCGGACCTTCCACTGGCATGCCTTGGGCGCACGCCCATTCCACCGCCGGGCGGATCTCTTCCAGCTCCTCTCGCCCGAAGAGGCCATTTTCGCCGGCATGCGGGTTCAGCCCGGCCACCGCAATTCGCGCATTCTCCTTCAAACGCGAAACCGCGGCGCAGGTCAGCTCGATAATGCGCCGCACACGCGGCTGCTTCACCCGGCGAATGGCCTCGGCGAGCGACACGTGCGTGGTGACGTGCGTGACGATGAGATGGTCCGACACCAACATGATGGTGACATCCGGCGCGCCGCAGATGGCGCCGATCAGTTCGGTGTGCCCGACAAAGTCCGGGTCCGAGAGCTGTGTGGCCTCCTTGTTCATGGGCAGCGTCACCATGGCTGCGATCTCTCCCGCCAGCGCGGCGGTGGTAGCAGCCACCACGGACGCGCGTGCCGCCGCCCCCGAGCGCATGCTGATCCGGCCCGGCAGAATCTCGTCCGCGCGCAGCATGCCGGAATCGATCACGCCCAGCGTGCCCTCGCGCGCCTCGGCGGGAATCGACACAGGACGCAGCGGCACACCGCAATCCAGACGGCGGTTGCATTCCGCAAGCACCGCGAGATCGCCGTATGCCACCACGGGGTGGCGCAACTCGCCGGCGGCCCAGGAACGCAGCAGGATCTCGGGACCGACGCCGCTCGAATCCCCCATCGTGATGCCGAAAACGTTCATACTCTCTCCAGTATTCCGCGTATCCGCGCCAGATAGTCGGGCCCTCCGAAGCCGCCAGCCTTCGTGATCAGGAGCATCGGGCGGGCTGTTCCCTGGCCCCAGATCGTCGAGACCGCCGCTCCTGGCAGGATCTCCGTATGCGGCTCGGCCTCACCGATTGCCAATTCCCGCATGATGGCGAAAACCGTGTCGCCGCCGAAGACCATCAGGCAGTCCGGAGCGGCCAGGCGGACCGCGTGTGCCGCCGCGCGGGCCACATGAGCCGCCACCGCGAGGGGGTCGGTCGTACACGGGGGCGAGGCGCACAGGGCTGCCCATCGGCTTCGTTCGATCAGGCCCGCCAGGCGCGTTCCCAGAGCCACCGGATCCGCGGCCGGGCTGTGCGCGAGCATCGGAATGCTACTGATTGCCAACTGCTCGCGGGAAGCCGGATGAAGACTGCCGTTGACTACGAGGCAGGTGAGCGCCGCGGAGGGCGGTTTCCAGACCCGCCGCTTCCCGCGGGACAATGACGCCGCCCAGGCCGATGCCATCGCCGCCGTTCCCGCCATGATGCACGGGGCGTCCCGCACCGCCGCTGCAACGAACTCCAGGTCGGCGTCCGCTTCTCCATCGCACACCAGAACGCGGCCGCGGCAGAGCGCCGCGCGCAAGTCCGCGCTGCTGCGCACTGGCATGACCTCGGCCCCCGTCGCCCCCAACAGGGCCGCGATCGAGCTTTCGCGCGAGGGATTCAGCGGATCCGCCGCGAAAGGCGTCTGGCTCAGCGGCTTGCCGTCCACGTACAGCTCACCGTTGCGAACGGTCCGCCCCAGCGCTGGATAGGCTGGAGCGTAGACCAGCGGCAGTTCCGGCCAGACGCCGAGGAGCGCGCGGAACTCGGCTGCGATCGGTCCGCGCAACGTCGAGTCCGTTTTCTTGTAGATGTGCGCAACTCCGGATTGCTTCGCGCGGGTTGCGATCGCGCGGACGCGCTCCCGCGCCTGTTCCGCGGGCAGGTGCCGTGTTTCGGTATCGACCACCAGTGCGCCCGATGACCACGCGAGGCCAGGGTCGAAGCTTACGCGCGCATCGAGTCCGGCCTCGCGAAACCGCGCGCCGGTTTCCAGGGCGCCGGTCGCGTCGTCAGCCAAGGCGAGCGCCAGCGAGAGCGCGCTGCTACGTCTTGACCGTATGGAACTCCCACCCTTTACGGAAGTTGGGCTTGAGGAGCTTATTGGCCTCGCTGTTGTTGGTGACGCGCATTTTCTCCGGGTCGTACTCGAGTTTGCCCTCGTGGCGGAGCGCGATAACGCCTAACAGCATCCATTCCACGAACGGCGCCGCCACGTCGAAGTTCGAGCATGCGGGGTCGCCGCCCTTGCAGGCGCGGATGAAATCACGCATGTGGCCGGGAGAACGCGTCAGCAGGGGCGGCGGCATCCGGTAGTCCTTCATCTTCTCGACCGGGATGAGGCGCGTCACGTCCCCGTAGGTGCCGGTGGTCAGCATTCCTTTGTCGCCGATGAACAGGCTGCCATCGGGTTTCGGGAAGCGGAGGGGCGTTGTGGACGCCTTGAGCGCTTCGAATTCTTCCCAGTTGAAAACCCTGCCGGGAGACCGGAATTCGTTGTCTGCCGGGCGCATCGCACCCATGCCCATGCCACGCCCGCCGCCCCGGCCGCCCGGTGCTCCGGCGCGCGGGACGTTGGGCGGATCGCCCAACCACTCGCCGTCAGGAACGCCGGCGATCTTAGGAGTCTCCTCGAGGCCGTCGTGCCAGAATATTTTCAGGGCCGGCATGTCGCCGTACGCGGCGAAATCGTAGCGGATCACCGACGCCTTCGGGAACATGAAGGGGCTCACGCCTTCCTTACTGACGCACTCGACGCCGATGACCTTACGATTCGAAAGGTGCAGCGCCATATTGGGAGCGCCCAGAATGTGGCAGGCCATATCGCCCAGGGCGCCGCAGCCGAAATCGTAGAACCCGCGCCAGTTGAACGGCTGGTAGAAGAAGCCGCCGTTGGGGTCGGGTTCGGTCTTGCCGCCCGCCGTGAACGGCCGCTTCTCGGCCATACCGAGCCACAGGTCCCAGTCCAGGGTGGAGGGAATCGGATCCTCCGCCGGAATCTCGGTGAGGCCCTGCGGCCACATCGGCCGGTCGGTCCAGGCGTGCACTTCCGCCACGTTGCCGATCTCGCCGTTCCAGATCATCTCGGCGCACTGCCGCGTGCCCTCGTTGGAATAGCCCTGGTTGCCCATTTGGGTGGCCACCTTGTATTTCGCGGCGGCCTCGCGCAGTTGGCGGGCTTCCCAAATGCTGCGGACCAGCGGCTTTTGCACGTACACGTGCTTGCCACGCTCCATGCACCAAATGGCCGCCGTGGCGTGCATGTGATCCGGAGTGGCCACGATCACGGCATCGATGTTCTTGCCTTCCTTGTCGAGCATCTGCCGGAAGTCTTTGAACTTCGCCGCCTTTTCGAAGCGTTTGAACGTGGCGGCGGCGCGGCGGTCGTCCACATCGCAGAGCGCCACGATGTTTTCGGTGGGCGCGGCCGCCGAGATATTCGAGGCGCCCTGGCCGCCGGAGCCGATCGCCGCGAAGTTCAGTTTTTCGTTAGGGGATTTGTATCCCGCGGATTTCAAGGATGGCGTGCTGCCGAACCCCACCGCCGGAACGGCGCCGGCCAGCAGGCTGCCATAAAAGAAGTAGCGCCTCGTGATTGGCATTCGAAACTCCTATCTATAGTCCTTATACTACGCCAGACAACTCTTGACGTACGCGAGGCATTTCTTGGCCTCGGCAACGATGTCCGAACCTTCCGGAATTGGATACTCCAGTTCGAGGTTCGCCGGGAAACGATACTTCTCCTTCTTGAGGAGTTGCATCACTTCCTTGATGGGTGTGTCGCCCGTGCCCCAGACGGCCACGTTGGGGCCGTGGTCCTTTTTGCGATCTTTGACGTGCAGGTTGGTGATGCGGTCGTGGTGCTGTTTGATGAACGCGACGGCGTCGTACCCGGCGGCGGTGAAGTGGCCGATGTCGAGGTTGATGCCGTTGTATTTGCCGTATGCCATCAGCGTGTCGTAGCTCTCCAGAGTGGCGGTCTGGTTGGGGTCGTTGGTCGCATCATGGCCGTGGTAACCGACCAGCAGTTTGTGTTTGTCCGCGACCGGCGCGATGCGCTTGGCCATGGTGAGCGTGGTGCTGGTGGTGATGCCCTTCACGCCGAGCCCCTTGGCCATTGTGAAGCCATACTCAATGTCATCGTCCTTCATACTATCCTGCATGTTGTAGCAGAGCAGGGCGACGTCAATGCCGGCATCGTTGAACTTTTTGGTGACCGCTTTCCAGGTACCGGCGTTCGTCGTGGCGCGCCACTGCGCCAGTTTCTCCATGGCGGCTTGTCTCTCGGCCTGTTGCTCGGGAGTGAGCTGCATACGGCCGCCGCCACCGCCGCGCCGCGCCCCCGGCTCTCCCGGGGTACCCGGCGCCCCGGCCGGTGGGCCACCGGGTCCACGGCCCGCGCCGCCACCGCCGCGGCCGAACGCCGGCATAGCGGGCGCACCCGCCAAGGCTTCGCAGTGATTCGACATCAGCTCGGCCTCGCCCAGTGCGATCTCGACATACGCCTTGATGATGGCTTCCGGATCGGGGCTGGCAATTCGATTAAAACTGTAGGTGATGGCGCCAATCTGCACGCCTCCGAACTTCGAGTCGATCATCTTTGCGCCAAACGCCGTGGAGATTGGCACGGACGCCAGCGCGATCTTTCCCAAATCACGTCTCGTAATGACCATCTTGTTCCTTTCAGCCCAGCTCGATCCCTTGCATGTACCCAAACGCTAACACCTTTCGGAGGCAGCCGCCGCACGCGGGCCGGCCACCGCAACGGACGAAAAAGACTTGTAATTCTCAAAATACAACACGGGAAGATCCAATGCCAGCCCGTTTTTTCGCCTCGCCGCCTCTGCTCCTCGGCCACCCACCGCAGTGTACCGGTGAAACACAAGGAATGCTGTCAGCAGGCACAATTCTATCGGCTTCCCTTTGGAACCAGCTTTGGTTCCGGATCGACCGCGACGCGGCCTCGCGGAATCGTCGGGCGGATGCGGCACTCATCGAAGACATCCCAGGGTGCCGAGGCGGCAAGGCGAAGGCTGATGCTGACGTCGATCCACGATCGGATGGCTAGGCGTTTTGTCGCGGCGTGAAGAAGCGGAAGCGGGGTTGGCTCACGGCTGAATCCCGAGCTTGATCTCTCCCCGGGTCAACCGTTTGTCCATATCGTTGACGGCCCCATTAGTGCGTCCACTCGCTTCGACAGACTGCTGAAGCGCCTGCTGAGGTCGGAGAATAGGATGAGCACCACGCCAAGATTCACCAGGGCGAGAAGCGTCGGGATACCGATGGACAAATAAAGCTGCCGATCGGTAACGACCCCACTATAGCTGTTCTGTACAAATCAGTCTAGCCGCCGGCCGTTTGCCTGTCGCTAGTATGTGAGTTGTCCGGTCGAGTTCACACGTGAGTTGTCCGCATGGCCGGAGGAGGGGCGATGCTGGGGAGTGGACGAATCTCAGCAGTACTCAGCCTCCGAGATGGAGCGGATGATGAAAGTTCAAGACGTGTTGTTGAAGGCGATGGCCAAGAAGATCACGTGGTGGGAGGCTGCGGAGATCATTGGCGTCAGCGACCGGACGATGAGGCGTTGGCGGGAGCGGCTGGAGAAGGATGGCTACACGGGCCTGGCGGACCGGCGCAAGGGAAAGCCAAGCGCACAGCGAATCCCGCTAGCCACTGCGGAGGAGGTGTTGCGGCTCTACCGGGAAGAGTATTTTGATCTGAACATGCGGCATTTTCACGAGAAGCTGCAGGAGGAGCATGCCATCGAGCTGAGCTACACGTGGGTGCAGAAGGCACTGCAGGGCGCTGGGCTGGTCGCCAAGCGGCATAAGCGGGGACCCCCACCGACGGAGACGCCCGCGGCGGCCGATGCCGGGCATGCTGCTGCATATCGACGGCAGCAAGCACCGCTGGTTGAATGATGATCGGTGGTACGACCTGATCGTGATTCTGGACGACGCCACCAGTGAGATCTACTACGCGCAATTGGTGGAGGAAGAATCGACGCGAACGGTGATGGTGGGAGTGCGTGAGGTGATCGAAATCCAGGGGCTATTCTGTGCGTTGTACAGCGATCGGGGGAGTCATTTTTTCGTGACGATGAAGGAGGGGGAAAAGGTGGATAAGCACCGCCTGACGCAGTTTGGGCGTGCGCTGAAGGAACTGGGAGTGCAGATGATCGCGGCCTATTCGCCGCAGGCGCGAGGCCGGTCCGAGCGGAACTTTGGAACCTGGCAGGGGCGTCTGCCCCAGGAGCTACGGCTGGCGCGGATCGACACGGTGGAAAACGCAAATAAGTTTTTGCGGGAGAAATACATCCAAGTATTCAATACGAAGTTCAGCGTGGCGGCGGCGGAGAAAGGCACGGCGTTTCGGCGGACTGGGAGGACCGACCTGAACTGGATTTTCACGGTGCAGACGGAACGCGTGGTGGGGAAGGACAACACGGTAGCGATCGGGAGCAGGCTATGGCAAATCGATAAGACGCGGTTTCGCAGCACCCTGGCGGGGAGCACGGTAACGATCCACGAGCACCTGGATGGGAACGTCTCGATCCGGTTCGGACCGCACGTGGTGGGGCGCTATGACAGTCAGGGAGAAAAGCTCATCGACCCCAGTAGAGAAAAGCGCCATGGAAAAGGCGGGAGCATGGAAGCCGGCGAAAAACAAAAGCAGGTTTCCACCGGCTCCCACACTCCCTTGGAAATCTCGCCAAAGACGCGAGATTCCCACTTTCCCACCGCGCCGACGACGGCGGCTGTGGACTCCAAGAAAACGGCCAATGCAAAAGCAAAGGCCAAACTAAAAACCAAGGAGGCGGCCTAACGGCCGCGTCACTTTGTTCCACAAAGCGGACAGATCACGTATTAATAAAACCGGACAACTTGACTTGTTACCGACAGCCGCCGGCCGTTTGCCGATTCTCTTCTCCGCCGGTGTGCGAAATGTTCGTGACTGCTCCGCTGATGTTGCGGCACGAGGATTTCGGTGGCGGGGGCTGGCCGTGATGAACTATTCAGGAGTTGAAGCGCCGGCCGGCCCCCAAGCTTCAAATCTGACCAGTCCGTCATGCTTCGGGTGACCGCCTGCGGACCCCACCAGACGACGCGGCCTAGGGGGACGAGCTAACACATCTGAGACTAGCGTGGCGACTTCTTCGATTTGGAATGGCTTGCAAAGCCGTTGACAGTTATCGAGGTACGGGCATCCATCACAACCGGTATCGGATCCTGACATCAGGATCACACGGCTGACTGGGAATTGAACAGCAAACCAACGAGCCAGTTCGTGCCCGTCCATTCCTGGCATAACGACGTCAGAGATAACGACGTCAAAGGAAGCTGATGGCGTGCATAATCTGATCGCTGCTGGCGCGTTGCTGGCTGTATGTACCTCATGACCGGCCTGCACCAGCACGGTCCGCAGCAACATCCGGATCGGTTCTTCATCATCTACAACCAGGACTCGCGGCATTCACTCTCCCGCAGCTTCTTCAAGAGTTTCCGGGACTCTCATTTGCGGCTAGTTGCGACTGAGTTGCAACTAGCTCCCAGGTTTAATTACAACTCCATTTGCAATTGGATGTCAACTAGAAAATGACGCGCGCCGCAACTGGCCGCATCAGCCTGCATTTCCGCGCCGCCAGAGGCAAATGGTTTGCACTCTGAAGGGTTGACTTTTGAAGCTGTTACCCTGAAACTGGCTATCATGCAGGGAAATCCAACGGTGATCGCCGCGCTGAACGAAGCTCTGAGGGAGGAATTGACTGCCATTAACCAATACTTCCTCCACGCCGAATTGTGCGAGAACTGGCACTACGGCAAACTGGGTAGTTACATCAAGAAGCAGTCCATTGACGAAATGAAGCACGCTGAAGTGCTGATTGAACGCATTCTGTTTCTTGACGCGATTCCTAACCTGACGGAGCCGATGAAACTCACGATCGGCCGGAACGTCAAAGAGCAGATCGAAAGCGATCTGAAACTCGAGACCGAAGCCGTGTCCCTGTACAACCGGGCAATCCAGACAGCCCGCGAGGAAGGCGACAATGCTTCACGTGACCTGTTCGAGCGGCTCCTGAAAGACGAAGAAGCTCACGTCGATTGGCTTGAGGCGCAAATGCATCAGATTGGCGAACTCGGCTACGAGCGATACCTCAGTCAACAAATCCGGGACGAAAAGTAGCGGGCATTGATCAATCGCGGGCCGCGCATCGCCACCGGCTGCCGGAATTCGCTGCTCCACCCGGGTCAGTCGGAGGCGGAAGGCGGGCACCCGCATTTTTCCTGTTACAAACCTGCTAAACTGTGTCAATCGATGAGAAAACTTCTTAGCGGGGTTGCGATTGCGGTCATGATCCTCCTCGCCTGGGACGCCGATGGCGCCGTCCCGGTGAAGAAGAAGGCCCCCGCCAAAAAGGCTGCCTCCCAGTCGGTGGCGGCCAAGAAGAAGCCTGCGCCCGCTACGCCGGCGGGCTCCTCCACCAGGAAGCCGGCAACCAATTCCCGGACCTCGGCGGCTTCGCGGCGTGCTGGCAAGAAAGCTCCACCCAGCCGCGTCACCTGGCGCAACCGGCAGTTGGCCCCGACTCCCGATCGCTACAAAGAGATCCAGGGCGCTCTGGTGGCGAAGGGCTATCTGAAGCCCGAGGACGTAAGCGGCGTCTGGAACCAGACGTCGATGGACGCGCTGAAGAGATTTCAAACCGAGCAGAATCTGGAGTCCACCGGGAAGATCAATTCCCTGTCGTTGATTGCGCTGGGTCTGGGGCCGAAGCACGAAACGCTTGCCATGCCACCCAAGCCCCCGTCCGACCCGGGGCAGCAACAGCCAGCCACCGGCCAATCGCACTAACTTTCGGGAGTATTTCTTCCAGGTTTACCGCCTGCCATAATCGAAGCCCGGAGGCTTCGAATGCTACGTTTCGATCCCGTTTGGCTTGCTTTCCTCGTCCTTGCCCCGCTTCACGGGCAGACCGCCGTAGAGGCCGCCCTCGGCGCTAGCCGCGCCGCCATTACCACGGCGCCCGCGAAGGACGTGGGCAAGGCCCTGAGTGGATTCCTGGGCTGCATGGACACCTTCCTGCGACCGGCCCAGCCCCAGGGATCAGGCGACACCTCGGTAGTCACCGTCGTCCCGGCAGCCAAGATGGCGACCCCCAAAGCCGATGTTCGCACCTACGAGGACCCCAAGTTGATTCAACCCGGCATGGCCTACGACGACTTGCTGCGGCGGTTCGGGCCCCCGGCGATGGAACTGACCACCGCCTCCGGCCACAAGGGTCTTTTGTATGCCGGCAGGGACGGCCTTCCCACCCTGGTGGAGTTGCAGGATGGAAAGGTGCGGGCGCCTGAAACCCCGAAGGCCAGTCAGCCGGTCCTTCCGGATTCCGCGGTCATCGTGCTGAAGTAACTTCCTCGCGCGCCAGAGGCAGTGTGGCGGCCCGGTGGTCCCCAAAGACATACCGGCCGGCGGCCGCCGCCGCGCCGATCGCCAGAGCCGCCATCAGGAACGCGGCCGAGTACCCGAGGTTCTTGGCGGTGACTCCGGCAACCAGCGAACTGATCCCCACAAACAGGTCGTAGAAAGCAGTCAGTACGCCGAGCGCCGAGCCGCGCTGCTGCTCGGGCGTGTTCCGCAACACCATGGACGCCACCGACGACCACGGGAAGGAGAAGCCGAAGCCCAGTAGTGCAGTGGCGCCCACCGCCACGGCCGGGCTCGGCGCCATCGCGATCAGCACCAGCCCGATGGCCATCAGGCTGATGCCGCCGTAATACGTGATGGCGGGATGGATGCGATCCGGCAATCCACCCAGGAAGAATCGCGAGACCAGAATCAGCGACGCGTAAGCCGAAAAGGCCATCGGGGCCGCGTTGCCGAACCGCGCCAGGTGCAGAATCAGAAAGCCCGCCACCACGGGGTAATGCACGTTGACCAAGCCGATCGCGATCCCCGGAGCGATGATCGAGCGCGGCACCAAGCGCCGCCGCACGGGATGCAGGGCCGGCCGGTACTCTTCGGGGACGCGCGTCAGGATCGCGAAGGCGATGAGCGCCGCCACCACCTGCATCACCGCGGCGCGCTCGAAGGACCCCAACCAATGGCCCACCACCGGTCCGGCCGAGATGCCGCCCCAGATGCCGCTGCTCATGTAGCCAAGCACCTGTCCGCTGCGGTGAACCCCAGCCAACTCGACCGCCCAAGCCGCGGCGCCGGTGTACAGGCAGGCTTCTCCGAAGCCTTGAAACACACGGCCCAGGTACGCGCCGGCCAGCCCCAACGGCAACAGATAGCAGACGCCCGCTATCGCACAACTCAGCAGTCCGCTCAGAAACGCGACTTTGCGGCCACGGTTGTCGGCCAGCGGCCCCGAAAAAAAGCGGGCGCCCAGCGCCACGAAGGAGAAGATCCCGATCACCAGGCCGACGGTCTGGTCCGACCCGCCGAGATCGTGCCGGACATGCGGCGCCAAGCCCGGCAGCACCGTGCCGATACCGAGGAACCCCAGAAATGTCGCTCCAATGAGACACCAGAATCTGGCGCCAAACCCGGACGGAAACAACCCCATTAGGTTCTATTGTAACCGGGACGGACACACTGCTCTCAGACCCGTTTCTGAGGCATACTCGTAGGGATGACTACCAGAATCGTCGCTTGCTTTTGTCTGGCCGTTGGCTCGCTCGCCGCTCAGAACAACCTCACCACCACCGCCACTCAACGCTACTTCAACTCCGTCCGGCGGAATCTGGAAGCCAGCGCCGATGGGATGCCCGCCGACAAGTACAGCTTTCGCCTCACGCCCGGCCAAATGACCTTCGCCGAGTGGCTCGTCCACTCCGCCGACCGGAACTTTACCGATTGCGCCGTGCTCAAGGGGGAATCCGCCCCCGAGGCCCAGCGTCAGTTGGCCGGCCTGAAGGAAAAGGCCGAAGTCGGCAAGGCCCTGAAGGATTCCTTTGCCTACTGCGCGGCCGCCATCGAAGCCGTAAACGACCAAAAGGTCCTCGCCACGCCCCAAACCACCAACGCCCTGCTGCACGTTATCGTACACAACAACGAGATCTACGGAAACATCGTAGGGTACATGCGGGCCAGCGGTCTGGTTCCGCCTTCGACGGCCGCCCGCGCACCGCAGAAGAAGGCGGAGAAGTGACCCGGCGCGCCGTTCTGGCGGGCGCCCTGGTGACGCCGCTGTTGGCGCAAACGGCCGGCAAGGTCTATGCCTACGTCGGATGCTACACCACGGAGCAGCGGCATGCGCGCGGCGACGGCATTCATGTCTACCGTATGGACACGCAGACGGGCGCGTGGAGCCACCTGCAGCACGTGGGCAATCTAGTCAATCCTTCGTTCCTGATTCTCAGCCGCGACCAGCGTTTTCTCTACTCGGTGCATGGCGATGAAGCCTACGCCACGGCCTTCGCGGTGGATCGCGCCACCGGTTTCCTCACCATGTTGAATCGCGCCGATACCGGCGGCGGAAACGGTGTGCATCAGGCCATCGATCCCAGCGGCCGGTTCATGGTGGTCGCCAATTACGCAGCCGGCAGCGTGGCCGTGCTGCCGGTGCTGGCGGACGGCAGGCTCGCCGATCAGACTCAATTGATTCCGCTACCGGGCGAACCAGGGCCGAATCGCAGGGAACAGGCTAGCTCGCATCCGCATCACGTCGTCTTCGATCCGTCGGGCCGCTTCGTGCTGGTGCCCGACAAGGGGCTCGACCGCGTGTTCGTATTCCGTTTCGATGCCGCCAGCGGCAAGCTGAGCCCGGCTGAGCCCGGGTCGGTAGCGGCTCGCGCCGGCTCGGCCCCTCGCCATGCCGCCTTTCATCCGGACCGCCACACCGTTTGGGTGGTCAACGAACTGGCGAGCAGCGTCACCACTTACGATTGGGACCCGCGGCACGGCACGCTGCGGCCGGTGCAGATCCTGCCCACGCTGCCGTCCGATTTTACGGGGGACAACACCGGGGCCGAAATCGCCGTCTCGCCCGATGGCCGTTTCGTCTACTGTTCGAACCGCGGTCACGATAGCATTGCGATCTATTCGGCGAACCTCAAGACCGGGCTGCTGGCCTCGGTGGGATGGGTCCCCACGCAAGGCAAGAGCCCGCGGTTCATCGGGCTCGATCCGTCGCATCGCTTCCTGTACGCCACCAACGAACAGAGCGACAACGTGGTGACGTACCGCGTGGAAGCCGCGAACGGCCGTTTAACGCCCACGGGGCAGGTGGTGAAGAACGCGAGTCCGGTGACGGTGGCATTTGCGGGCGCCGGCGGCTGATCGATCACGCGGAAGCACTTCGGCATGGGGCGTGCGCCGCGCCAGACCGGGGCCAGCGATTCGCGGGCGGCGTGGCCCAACGCTTCCCCGCACGCAGACTGCGATGCCGCCGCCGGTGTGCACATGCAAGCGGTTGTACGGCAATTCGTACAGGCAGGCATTCTCCACGCTCGCGAGGCAGTCTCGAATTGCGGAAGCGTGGCGGCCTGGCGGTCACGGCGCCAACGCCTCGATCGCTTCCACCAAAGCGCCGGGCTTCACCGGCTTCATCATGATGCACGCCACCAGTTTCTCTTCGGGCTGGCCGTACAGATCGTCGGGCCAGCCGGAGAGCACGATCACCGGAGCGTGGCAACCTACATCGCGAATGCGGCGGATCAAAGCCAGGCCCTCGGCGGAATCCGGCTTGCCGGCGGAATTCGGAAAGCGCAGATCCATCACCACTACGTCGGCCTGGCCCTCCCGGATATGGCGGATGGTTTCGGGTGCGTCCAACGCCAGCGTGACTTCGTGGCCGGCGCCTTCCAGCAGGAGCTTGCGGAGGTCGAGCTGCTGTTGATCGTCGTCCGCTACCAGGATGCGGCACATGCGTGGATTTATCTTAGTAGATCTTCGAGCTGAATTCGCGTGTCTGTTTTCGCGTCGCGGTACTTGACGATCACCGGGGTGTAGACGGAAATGCCCCACTCCTTGCCGGGACCGCTGGTAACCGCTCTGGAACCAGCAATTACGACCGCGCCTTCCGGGACCACCAGCGGTTCCTCATCGGTCGCCCGGTGCACGGTGTTGCGTACCAAATCATACACCGGGGTAGAACGATTGAGAATCGTCCCGGTGCCGAGCACGGCGCGGCGCTTGACCACCGTGCCTTCGTAGACGCCGCAGTTGCCGCCGATCAGCACGTCGTCTTCGATAATTACCGGCATCGCGCCCACCGGCTCCAGCACGCCGCCGATCTGGCTGGCGGCCGAGATGTGGCAGTTCTTGCCGATCTGCGCGCAGCTACCCACCAGCGCGTGCGAATCGACCATGGTGCCGTCGTCCACGTAGGCGCCGGTGTTGATGTACATGGGCGGCATGCAGGTGACGCCGCGGCCGATGTAGCAGCCATCGCGAATCGCCGAGCCGCCGGGCACGATGCGCACGCCGCTCTGCGCGGTGAAGCGCTTCACGGGGTAAGTGGACTTATCGAAGAAAGGCAGTCGCTCGTGATCCACTGACATCTCCACTACGCCGCCCATGCGGAAGCCGAGCAGGATACCTTTCTTCACCCAGGCGTTGACGCGCCAGCCGGTGGACGAGCCGGCATCAGGCTCGGCCGAGCGGACGCGGCCTTGGTTGAGGGCGGCCTTGAAATCCGTGAAGAGGCGAAAATGGGCGTCGGTATAAGTGGCTGGCTTCTCGTCGAAGAGTTGTTCGATTTCAGTTTGCAACGGATACGCCCCTCAGCAATCCTACGGCATCGAGTACCATTTCGATCTTGGTCAGGCTGGGCGGGCTGGGCGGCACCATCGGCAGGCGGTAGACGGGTTGCAGCAGACCCATCAAGGCCATGGCGGCCTTCACCGGAATCGGGTTGGACTCCACGAAATTCACGTTCATCAGCGGCAGGTAGCGCGCCTGGATCGCGCGGGCGGCGGCGAAATCGCCGCGCAGGCAGGCTTGCGCCAGTTCGGTCATAGGGCCGGGGATCTCGTTCGAAACCACCGAGATCACGCCGCGCCCGCCGAGTGCGGCCAGCGGGATGGTGATGGAGTCATCGCCCGAGAGCACCGTGAACGTGGAAGGCACTTCATGGAGCACGGTGGCCATCTGGCCGATGTTGCCGGAGGCTTCCTTGACCCCAACGATATTTTCGATTTGCGCCAGGCGGGCCAGTGTTGCCGGTTCCACATTGACGCCGGTGCGGCCCTGGACGCTGTAGACCACGATCGGCAAACGGATGGCCGCGGCGATCGCCTGGTAGTGCTGGTAGAGGCCTTCTTGCGTGGGCTTGTTGTAGTAGGGAGTGACGGAGAGGATGCCATCGGCGCCGCGGTCCTGGAGATCGCGGGCCAGTTCGATGACCTCGCGGGTGTTGTATCCGCCCGCGCCCGCCAACACGGGGACCTTGCCTTTGGCCTCCTCGACGGTGATCTCCACCACGCGCAGATGCTCGGCGCGCGTCAGCGTGGGGCTTTCGCCCGTGGTCCCGCAAGGGACCAGGAAATTGATGCCCGCTTCGATCTGGCGCCGAACCAGACGGCGAAGCGTCTCTTCGTCCAGTGACAAGTCACGGCGGAACGGAGTAACCAGCGCGGTGCCGCATCCTGTAAACATGTACCACCTCCTGTGGGCAGGTTTCCTGGCTGCCCGCTAAATTTCGTGAAATCCTCTCTTCCCGATTACCCACTGCGCGGCCTTCAACGCGCCACGGGCAAAACCTTCGCGGCTGCGCGCGCTGTGCCGCAGCGTAATGGTGTCGGCGGCGGAATCGAAACCAATTTCGTGAGTACCGGGGTGCGCGCCGGCGCGGTTGGAAGCGACATCGATAAGCCGCGAATAGCCCGACTTCTTCATTGCGTCCACCAGCTTCAGTAGTGTACCCGAAGGTGCGTCCTTTTTGGTGTGGTGGTGGATCTCCCACGCCCAAGCGCCGTATTCGGGTTCCGCCGCCAGCAGCCGGGCGGCCTCCTGCACCACCCGGAAGAACGCGCTGACCCCGATCGAGAAATTCGGGCTCCACACCAGGGCCGTTCCGTGCTGCTCCACGGCGGCCTTCACGGCATCGGCCTGTTCCAGCCAACCCGTGGTACCCACTACCAGATTGACGCCGAGCGCGGAAATGGCCTGCACGTTGGGCAGCACGGCCGCGGGAATCGAAAAATCGATCGCCACGTCAACGCCCCGGAAGTTCTCCGCGGTGATGCCTTCGAAGCCGGCGTTGTTGTACTCGTCGAGCTTGAGCGCCACCTGGAAATTGAACTGGGGCGCCAGCGTCTCCACCAGCTTGCCCATCTTGCCGTAGCCGACGATGGCGAGGTTAGGCATGGACCTCCTCTTTGCGCTCGAAGACCTCCGGGTCGAGTTGCGAGAAAAATTCCTGGTGCAGCGCCTCCACCGTGCGGAACAGGTCGGCCTCGGCCACCACGAAGCTCAAGTTCAGCAGCGAAGCGCCTTGGGAGATCATGCGAATGTTGATGCCATCGAGTGAGTTGAAGACGCGGCGGGCCACTCCGGGAGTGTAGCGGATGTTCTCGCCCACCAGGCAGACGATGACGCCATCATGTTCCACGGTGGCCTCGGCGAACTGGCGCAGTTCGCCCAGTATCATGTCAATGTGCTTGGTGGTATCGACGGTCAGCGAAACGCTCACCTCGGAGGTAGCCACCATGTCCACCGGCGTCTCGTAGCGGTCGAAGACTTCGAAGATGCGCCGCAGAAAGCCGTGCGCCATCAGCATGCGGGTGGAATGGATATTCACCGTGGCGATCTTGCGTTTGCACGCGATGGATTTCACCACGTTGTCGCAATGCACGTTTTCGGCGGTGATGCGGGTACCGGGCACGTCGGGCCGGCGCGAATTGAGAATCAGCACCGGGATGTTCTTCTCGATGGCCGGGACGACGGTGGCCGGGTGCAGCACCTTGGCGCCGAAGTAGGCCAGTTCAGCGGCCTCGGCGAACGAAATGGTCTTGACGCGATGGCCGCCCGCGAGGATGGTGGGGTCGGCGGTCAGCATGCCATCTACGTCGGTCCAGATCTGGATCTCCGCGGCGGCGATGCCGGCGCCCACGATCGAAGCCGTGAAGTCGGAGCCGCCGCGGCCGAGGGTGGTAGTGACACCGTCTTCGGTAGAGCCGATAAAGCCGCCCATCACCACCACGCTTTCGGCGGCGATCGGCGGAATGGTTTTGGCCAGCCGCGCATAGGTCTCGGGGAAATTCGGCGCGGCCTGGGTGTGGCGGCGGTCGGTGACGATGACGTCGCGCGAATCCACATGTTCGGCCTGCATGCCGAAGTGGCGGAAGGCCAGGGTGACGATGTAGCTGGAAAGCCGCTCCCCATAGCTGGAAATGGCATCGATGGAACGCGGCGTGAGCTCGCCCAGCACGGCCAGTCCCTTCACCAGCTCGGTGAGTTCCTGAAAGTGCTCGTCGAGCGTGCGGTCCAGCTCGGCACGGTCGGCCAGGGGCACCACGCGGCGCGCCTCGCGCGAGTGGTAGTCGCGCAGTTCGTGGAGTTGCCAGATGTACTCCTCGCGGTGGCCCTGGATGGCGGTGGAGGCCAACGCCAGCAGCTTGTTGGTGGTCTTGCCCATGGCCGAAACCACCACCACCGGCCGGCGTTCCTGGCGCGCCTTTACGATGCCCGCCACCCGTTCGATGGCGGCGGCCGATTCCACCGACGACCCGCCGAACTTCATCACGATCATTAGTCGAGCATCCCTTCCGAATGCATCAGCTCCGCGTTCAACACGGCGGCGCCGGCCGCGCCGCGCACCGTATTGTGGCCGAGCGCGACAAACTTGTAATCCAGCACCGGGCACGGGCGCAGACGGCCCACAAAGGCCGACATGCCGCGCTCGCGCTCCGCGTCCTTGCGTGGCTGCGGGCGGTTGGCATCTTCCATATAAATCACCGGCCGCGCGGGCGCGCTGGGAAGCTGCCGATGCTGCGGCACGGCGCTGAAGCTCGCGAATGCGTGGCGCAGATCGGCTTCCGAAGGCTTCGACGATAACTCCACCGACACCGTGACGGTGTGGCCATCCACCACCGCCACGCGGTTGCAGTGTGCGCTCACCTTGGCGGCCAACGGCTCGATGTGATCGCCGCGGAATTCGCCCAGGATCTTCTGGGTCTCCTGTTGCATCTTCTCTTCTTCGCCGCCGATGAAAGGAATCACATTGCCGACGATGTCCATCGAAGCTACGCCCGGGTAGCCGGCGCCCGAGATAGCCTGCAAGGTGGTAGCGATGATCTTGGTGATGCCGAACTGCTTCAACGGCGCCAGACCCATGGTGAGCACGATGGTGGAGCAGTTCGGATTGGTCACGATCTGCCCTTTCCAGCCGCGGGCGCGCTGCTGCCCGGGAACCAGCTTCAGGTGATCGGGATTAATCTCCGGCACCAGCAGCGGCACGTCGCGCTCCATGCGGTGATTGCGCGAATTCGAGACCACCACGTGGCCGGCCTGCGCGAACTCGCGCTCGATCGCGGTAGCCACCGAGGCATCCATGGCCGAGAACAGGAGCCGCGGCGCGTTGCCGGGCTTGCAGTCGTCCACCGTGAGATCGGCCACCGAATCCGGGACCACGCCGAGGTGCCACGTCATGGCGTCGCGGTACTTTTTGCCTGCCGAGCGGTCGCTGGCGCCGAGCCACTTCAGGTCGAACCACGCGTTGCCCTGCAGGAACTTGATGAAATGCTGGCCCACCATGCCGGTGGCGCCGAGGATGCCTACTTCGATTTTTTGCATAGGTGCCTTATGATTTGCTGATAGATTTGTACGGCTTCAACGACTTGAGCCTTGGGCACGCGCTCTTCCAGCGTGTGCGCCACGTGAATGGCGCCGGGCCCGATCAGGAACGGCTCGCCCCACCGGCCCGCGAAAGCCGGGATGTCCGTAGTATACGCCACCACCGTGGTGGGAATGCCCTCCACCGCGTTGAGCAACAGCGCGGGAATTTCGATGACCTCACGCAGTTCGGCGCGGCCTTCCACCGCGCGCTCGAGGGCGGCCTTGGTCTCGGTGGAATCGCCCACCAGGCGAATCATGATATCGGCCTTGGCCTCATCGGCGATCACGTTGGGCGCGCGCCCGCCGGAGAGCGTTCCGATATTGAGCGTGCTGGGCCCGAGCAGTCCGTCGACCGGAAGAGCGATCCGCCGGATTTCGGCCAGCGCGTCGATCAATTTGTGAATGGCCGAATCGCCCAGTTCCGGATAGGCCGAGTGGGCCATCCTGCCGGCCGCCACCACTTCGTAGCGCAGGGCGCCTTTGGAGCCGAGTGCCAGCTTGTTTTCCGTGGGCTCGCCGTTGACGAGGTATTTCGACCCGCGCGGGTTCTGCGCGGCGCGATAGGCGCCGGCGCTGTTGCGCTCTTCGCCCACCACGAACAGCAGGCCGAATCCGCGCTCGCCGGCGGCAAGCAGAGCCTCCACGGCTTTGATCATGGCGGCGATGATGCCCTTGGTGTCGCAGGCGCCGCGTCCCCAGATGAACTCGGCATCTTCGCGCGACGCCACGTAGGGCGGCACCGTATCCATGTGGGTAGAGAGCGTAACCTGGAGCGATTCGCCCCACTGCGCGAACAGGTTGAAGCGGCGGGGTTCGACTTCGATGCGCTCCAGGTGGCCGTCAAAACGCGCCGCCAGGGGTTCGAGGTAATCGTACAGGTAGTTGCCGACCCGTTCCTCGTTGTTGGTGATCGATTCGATATCGATCAGCGCGCGCGTGAGTTCGAAGACGTCCATGATCAATTGTAAGCGGGAGAGAAGCGAAGAGAAGGAAAGGGACGCGCAACGCCGCGCGTGTATCATTCCCGATAGCGCTCCACCCGCCCGAGAGCGGGTGACAGTGAGCAGGTATTAACCCGACTCCCCAACCGGAGGGAATTGGCTTTCCGACCCGGCTTCGGCGGAACTGCTTTCGGCCCCTTTCGCCCGGACATCCGAAGCACAATCGGAATTCCTGCCCGGCTACTGATGGCCGCCGCACCTCTACCGCGAAAATCCCAGGATAGCGGAGAGGCGAAAGTAAGTCAAATTTGCACGGCAAAGCGCAAAGCGGTCAGCACCGGCGTCACCAGGAGAGCCTCGAGCCCAACTGAAATGCCCGCGGACCCCCGGTGCCGAAGATGTTGCTGGCGCGGGCGCTGGGATGGCCGAAATCGGGGGCGAGCAGATTGTCCACGTAGCCGGTGAGGTTGGCGATGTTGAACAGGTTGAAGGCTTCGCCGAAGACCCGCCACTCCCAACGGTCCTTGAATCGCAAGAGCTTGGTGACGCGCACGTCCTGCGAGTTGAAGGCGCGGCCCAGGTCGAAGTGCTGCGGCAGAGTGATGAAGGGGAAGATCTGCGCGTGGTTCGGGGCGGGCTTGCCGGCGTACATCTGGTTGTAAAGGTCCACCAGCCGGGCCAGGTCCGGCTTGCCAAGTCCGAAGTTGAACTGGTTGGTGCCCGAACCCGGCAGCAGAAACTGGTCGATGCCGGTGCCGTAGAAATCGGTCCCGGTGACGATGGGCTGAAACGGCGCCAGGCTGCTGAAACTCGAGATGACACCAATCTCGAACGACCACGGCAGGTTGACGATCGCGGAAGCGTTGAGGATGTGGCGCGGCGAGGACGGGCCCACGTTCTGCAGCCAGCTATTGAGGTTCGAAATGGGCGTGTCCAACTGGGAGATGCCGTAAATGTCCTGCTGGTTCTGCAGGGCGTACGCCACCTGCGCCTGGAAACGGCCGCTGAAGCGCTTGTCGGCGCGTACCAGCAGGCCCTTGTAGGTGGACCTGCCGCCGGAGATGCTGGCCTGAATGGGGCCGTTCGAGCAGTTCACCAGCGGCAGTGTCTGGTTGGCGGAGGTGCAGGCGGGGATCACTGGGCCGGCCACCGAATAGAAGTGGTTCAGGTCGACGCCGCGCAGCATTTCGTGGATGAAGTGGCGGTAGACCAGGTCGGCGGAGATGGCGAAATCCGTTCGCACCTGGCGCTCCACGCCGAGACTCAGGTGCTGCGCCTGCGCGGGCACGAAGTCCCGCACGAACAGGTCGGTTGCGGTTTTGAAGACATCGACGTTGCGCACCGAAAGGTCGGTATTGTTGGCGTTGACGTGCAGTTGTTGGGTGGCCGAGGCGCGGACCAGGGGCAGGATGGTCGCCAGCAGCGCACCCGAGAAGAGCGTCGGCACGCGCAGATCGAGCGGCGTGCCCGCCGGCAGACCGGGAAGACCGACCGGGCTGGGCACAATCGAACCGGGTAGCGGAAGAAATCCGGTGCCGAGCGGGCCCAGGTAGGCGCGCTCCACCAGGCGGCTCTCGATGTTGAGCGTGTCGTAGTAAATGCCACCGCCGCCGCGAATCACGGTCCGGCTATCGGGCAGCGACCAGGCGAGGCCGAGCGCCGGCGTGAACCGCAGCGGCGCATGCTTTTCGGAACCCAGCCCGGCGGCGCCGAAGATCGGGGTCAGAAATCGAGGCTTGGTGAGGTCGTGATTGAGCGCGTTACTCTCGTACGACCAAGCCAGTCCGAAATTCAGCGTGAAGTGCGAATGGAGCCGCCAGGTGTCCTGCCAGTAAACGTGCACCAGGTTGTCGTGATCGGCGTCGGAGCGCTGGAATGCCGGCGGCTGGTTGACGTCGCCGATGCCGAACGTGAAGGTCTGCAGGGGCAGGCTCAGGACGTTGCCCAGGTTGGTGTACGTGGCAGGCAGAATGCTCGCGATCGGCGGCGCCTGTTGACGCACTTCGGCGGGCGAGAACAGCGTCATGCCAGCGGGAACGTAAAGCGAGTAGGTGCCGGTGCCCTTCAGATGCTCCCATTCGCCGCCGAATTTGATGCGGTGGCTGCCGCGCTGCCAGGTGACATTGTCGGCGAAGATGTGACGCCGCACCAGCCGGCTCTGCGGCGAATTGGTCTGGTTGCCGAAGATCACGCCCGCGCCTTCCACCAGCACGTGCGCGCCGCCCAGCCCCAGGCAATCGGGGCAGAGATCCGCGCTGGGCGGCGCGTTCCGGTTGGACCAGAAGGTGGTGGAATAACGTAACTCGTTGACCAGCGCGGGGCCAACGCTGCTGATCAGAGAAAAAACCCCGGAGTCCGCCCAATTGACGTTGGTTTCCCAGGCCGAGGGCAGGGAGTTGGCCTCGCGCGGCGCGAAGCTGTTGTTGCCGTCGTGCGAGTAGCGGACAAAGGCGGTATGGCGGCTGGAGAGGCGGTAATCGAGACGGGCGTCGGCCAGGTTGTCGTGGCGCGGGCTGGCGGTCACGCGGGCCAGGCTGGCGAAGGCGGGGTCGCTCGGTACGGCGGTGAAGACGCCGCTCTGGTTGTTGTGCTCGTAGCTGGCGAAGAAGAAGAACCGGTTCTTGACGATGGGTCCACCCACCCACAGGCCGGTCTGGCGACGCGCGAAGAAGGGGTCGGGGGCCAGCGGGTCGCGATTCAGGCCGGGGTAGGCGGACATGTGGTGGTCGCGGAAAAAGACGAAGCCGCTGCCGTGGAACTGGTTGCCGCCGCTGCGCGTGACGATGTTGATGGCGCCGCCGGCGGCGATTCCGGTGGAGAGGTCGAAGTTGACGGAACTGATCTGGAACTCCTGGACAATTTCCTGGGAGAAGTTCTGCTGCGTGCCGCCATCCACGGCGTCGTTGATGCGGGCGCCATCCACCGCAATCCGGGTGAAGTCGGGGTTGTTGCCCAGCACGGAGACGTCCTGGGCGCGGTTGTAATCGCCCTGATAGTTGGCGGAGATGACCACACCCGGCGCCAGGAAGGCCAGCTGCAGAAAGCTGCGGCCGTTGAGGGGCAACTGCTGGATCTGCTGACGGCCAACCACCTGGTCGATCGCGTGGCGTTCATATTCCAACTGGGGTGCCGCGCTGTCTACCGCGACGGTTTCCTTCTGGTCGCCGATTTCGAAATGGAGTTCCACCGTTGCGATGGCGCCGGTGGCGACCGCGGTCTTGAGCGAAAGCGTGCGAAATCCGGCGGCTTCGGCGCGCATTTCGTAAGTGCCCGGGGCGAGCGAGGCCACGCTGTATTGGCCGTTCTGATTGGTCTTGACCTGACGGGCGAAGGCGGTGCCCGTGTTGGTCACGGTGATGGACGCGTTGGGAACCAGGGCCCCGCTCGGGTCATAGGCGGCGCCGGCGATCTCGCCGGTGGGAGCCTGGGCGTGCGCGATCGCCAGGGCGCAGGCGGCCAGGCAAGCGTGGTGAACGCAGCGAGTCTGCATGGTTACCAACCCTTCTGCTCAATTCTCGCCGATTCGGCAACCTGACGCAGCAGACCGGGCCGGGGACGGCGCCCTCGATGAACCTGACCGACCCGGCGACGAACCGGATCACGAAGGCGGGGTACCGGTACGACGCCAACGGCGACGTGACGCAGACGCCGGGCGGGATAACTTACGGCTACGACGTGGCCAACCGGATCGTGTCCAAGGGGCGGTCTGGTACCGATCAACGTCGGAGGAGTCGCATGCAAGAGCACCGTCTACGCGCCGGTGGCCGCCACGGTGAAACGGTTGCTGGTGCAGCCTGGCAAGCATGTGGAGCCTGGACCGTCTTGGGTACGATCGCCGCGGTCTTCTCCGTCCCCAGCGCAGCACCGTATGCCGCACGATCCCCAATGGCTTGGCAATCTCCGTCTTCGCCTGGCCCGCTACCAGCCCCGCAATGGTTTCCACCGGAATCTTGGGCCGGGGCGGCAGGCTGGCTGGCGAAGGCGAGGGTCGTCTGTTGTGGCTGGCTCTGAGCCCGTCGATGGCCGAGGACCCGGCGGATTTTCGAAGTTGGATGAACCAGCGCGTGCAGGCTTTCCGGGAGGCCCGGTCCCCGGAGGCCCTGACGGCCCAGTACATCCCGGGCACGTCACCGCCGCGGAACCCTGCCCTGGCCGGACAGTTTCGACATTTCAGTGCCGGGTCTGGTGCGCCGCCGCTTCCCATCGGCCCACCATCAGGGCCACCATATTGAGCCACGCGCCCTCGGGATGCTCGAGCTTGCGGAACAGCGCCACGTACTCGGGCCTCTTCAAACCCATGCCAACAAAAGCCAGGAAATACAGGCCGTCACTCTGGAAATCGGCGGCCTGTTCCTGGCTCCACTTCCTGGGGTCGGCGAGGTAGGGCTCGAGGTAGTCGATCACTGTGGACAAGGTGGCTTTGCCTTTGCCCTGCACGGTCCACAGGTTGACGTTCTGCACCTGGGCGATCCGGCAGGTCATTGCCAAGGCCTGCAGGTTGAAGACGGAGTAGGAGAGCGAGCGGGTGCGCGCCTCCTCGCCGGGCGCGCTGCCATCGGGCTTGATCTGGCGCGGGAGAACGTGGTCGGTGAAATACTTGAAGGCCATCTGCCTGGCCTTGTCGTCTTCCACAAACGTGGCGACAGCGGCTACCTGGGCGGTCCACCACGAAGCATGGTAATTGCCGCTGGTCTTTTCGTCAATGCCGTATTGGCTCTGCGTGAGCCAATGTAGGTATTCCTCGAACCACTTGCGCACCGCAGCCTGATCCTTGGCATCCCAGGAGCCGGTCTGCGCGAGAAATTCCATGCCCTGGATGGCGCGGATCAGGACGCGGCCATCCACGATCCCCGCGCCGCGTCCGGTGTTCACGTTGCGAATGGCCTGCGCGTACTCCAGGTTGGGGTTCATGCTGGTCTTGGGGTTGATGAACCAGGTCTGAATCAGGCGCGCGGCGCGCTGTGCGTAGAGCGGATTGTCCAGCAGAAAGGCCGCCGAGCCCAGCGAAAACACGGCATCGGACATGGACGTCAGGGCGTTCTTGTTGGCCACGAAGCGGTTGGGGTTCAACAGGCCGTCGCGGCGCACATAGGGGGCGTTGGGATCTTCGGTTACCGGCCACCAGTACGGCGCTTCGCTGTAGTAATCGTGAATGTCCAAGGCTACGCCCTTGGGGCGCTCGGTGGTGACGGACCAGGGGCCCTCTTTCATGCGGCGGTCGGCATCGGCGCGCAGACGGCGAACCGGGTCCAGAGTCCAGGCTTCCTTGCGAATGATGGCGCTGTGAATGGGCTCGGCTTCGTCTTCCGAGACGAGTGTCATCGGTATGCCGGCTGTCCAGGCACACGAGACCACCGCGACGAAAAGAAGAGCGGTCTTCACCAATACGATTGTATCGGATACGCGGGTCGAGGAACGGCCCATTTGCTACTCGTAACTCCTTTCATATTCCGCATTGAATTCGCAGCCAATGAGGGCGATGGCGGAAATCAGGTACATCCAGACCAGCAGCGCGATACCAGCACCCACCGAGCCGTACATGGCATTGTAGCGGGCGATGTTGCGGACGTACCAGGCGAATCCGGAGGTGGCGAGCAACCAAAGCGCGGTGGCCAGCACGGCGCCCGGCCAGACGAACCGCCAGTGCTGGCGCCGGTAGGGTCCGAAATAATACAGAGTCGCGGTGACCGCCACCGTGGTGGCGAAGGCCAGCAGGTAGCGCGTGATCCGGCTCAACCACTGCCAGACCCACGACAGGGGATTCAGCACGGGATCCACCTTGATCCAGTCGAGCACGACGCGCTCCACCTGGCCGCCGAAGAGGATCAGGAGCGAGGCGGCCAGCAGCGGCGTCACGGCGATCAGCACCATCGTAATGGCGACGATGCTTTGGTGAACAAAGCCGCGGTTGCGGGGCAGGCGGTAGGCTACCTGGAAGCCTTCGATGAGGCTCTTGATCACGCTGGAGGCCGCCCAAAGCGAGATGAGGCCGGCGACGACTAGCAGGCCGAGCGGCCGTTCGCCGCCGCTGAAGCGCTGCACCACCAGGTCCTCGGTGCCTGGCGGGACGATCTGCGAAAGGAAATTCTGCAGGGTCCTGGCGACGAAGTCCGCGCGCGTCTGCACCAGGATGGCGGCGGCCGAGGTGAGAACGGGAAAGAACGAGAGCAGCGCGGAATAAGCGGCGCCTTTGGCGATGCCGAAACAGCCGTCATCGAAACTGGCAACGATACTCTGCCGGAGGAGCCAGGAAAAGTTGTGGAAGTTCAACCGCACACGGGTAGTATAGCGACAGGCCAGGAGGCCCCCGCTATTTCAGTTTGCCGGCGCGCGCCGGAACAGAAAGAGCCCCGACTTGCCGCCCGCCACAACCTCCGGGTACGGCTTCCCCTCGACCTTGGCCACGGTCACCTGCAGGCCGGCGCCGGCGCGCCCGCCGTAATCGATGATGTGCTTAACCCACTCGATCCCGCCCGCGGGAGTCTTCACATACTCGTACCAGTACAGACCGAGCGGTTCCTTTTCGCCCGGGTCGCGGCCGTTGTGCGCCATGTAGCGCTTGCCCGTGACCAGGTCCAACTGGCCGTCGCCGTTGATGTCCGCCAGCACCATCGAATGCGACTGCGACCAGCTATCGTCGATCATGTGCCTGGTCCAGCCGCCCTGCGCGGTCTGTTCCATCCAGAAGATGCCGTAATCGTGGGCCATCGAGGTCACGATGTCGGGCCGGCCGTCGCCGTTGACGTCGAGGACGTGAATGAAGCCCACCGAACCGAGCTTGAAATCGGGGTGAAACGTCCATTCGCCCGTGCGCGGATCTGCGGGCGCCTCGAACCATCCGGTGGGGACGATGATGTCGTTACGGCCGTCCTTATTGATATCGCCGACACCGATGCCGTGGCCGAAGGAGTGGTCGGCCACCACATGCGGCACGAACTCGCCATTGCGAATCTCGTACCAGGTGAGCGGCGCTTTGGCGTTGTCGAACTCCGGCAGCACCTCGCGGGCCTTGCCGTCGTTGTCGAGATCCACCAGGAAGGCAAACTCGGTCGGGAAGCCCGTGGCGATGGTGTGGTCTTTCCAGACGCCGGCGGCCTTTCCGGGGTTCTCGCTCCAGTACACACGCTTGCCGAAGTACGAAAAACTCACAATATCGATGCGGCCGTCGCCGTTGACATCGAGTGGCAGGTCGCTGAAGTTGTCGACGTAGTTGTTGGTGAAATCCAGCTCCCGGAACTTGTGTTTGATCCACTTGGGGGCTTCGTACCAGTTCTCGCCGGAGACGATGTCGGGCTTGCCATCGCCGTTGATATCGGCAATGGCGGTAGTTTCGCTGGCGCCCGGGTCGATCATGTGGCGCTCGAACACGATGTCTGGCGGGCGGCTGACACTCCAGCCGATCACCACGGCGGCGCCGGCGGCCAAAACGCAAAGGATTCGTTTCTTCACTTCTTTCTTCTCCACAACGGCGGGTGCTCAAATAGATCCGGGATGGCGCATATTAGGACCCGTTATCCCTCCGCGGCCTCCGCGTCATAAACCCCGTCTCAAGCCACGCCGCACCACAACCGGTCCATGATACTCCCTTGCCGCGTTCGGTGCGATGCTGGCGCGCGTGGCGCGGCCCCCGGCCCCTGGCCCCTGGTTTCCCCGCTCAACATCCGCGAGCGATCGAGGTAAAATTCGAGGAGCACCATACGTTTGAGGCGCATCCGGAGTAAGGCCCATTTCTTCTGGCAAATTGCGCAGGCAGTTACGAGCCGCCACGGCACGGCTGGCTGAGAGCCGGGGCCAGAACGCCTTGCGTGACGCCAGCTCTTTCAACCGCCGGAGCTTTTTCGCAGGTATCGCCAGCGCCGGTCTCGCCTGGGCACTGCCGGAGCGCTCTCTCGCGGCGCCGTTTCCCGTTCGGTTTCGCCGGTCGCATCCCTACGAATCTCTGTTTCCATTCATCGAGCCCGGGCACGACGAATTCGCAATCGAACAACAGGCAGCCGAAATCACGGCGCATCTCGAGCGGCTTCCGCAGACTCGATCCCTGCCGCTGAGCGGCGATTTCCAAGGGATTTCGCCAATGCCCGCGCGTTACACACAGGTGGCAGAGGGCGTGGCACGGGCGGAATTCGATCCGGCGGACCGCTATTTCGAGCAAGGTCTCAAGAACTGGCTGGATTCTCTCGGTCTCATCCGCGGCGCTCGTTTCTTCGTGCTACCGAAGGATCGCGTACGTTATGAAATTTCCACCTCCGGGCCGGACGGCCTTCAATATCGCGTTGGCTTGTGGAAGCAGATCTGGACCGGTGGTCGGCTCTCGCGCTTCGACCCAATTGAGGAAACCGTGGTTCGATCGGCCCGTCCGCTGTTCCAGGATGTGACCTCATCCGTCTTTGGCAGCGCGAAATCCTTCGATCTCCAACTGCGCCAGGGTCTGCCTCACTGGCGGGTGCGTCTCGATTCTGCATGTGGAATCGATGTCTACGGAAACAACGGCATCGCCGTGGGAGATATCGACGGAGACGGGTGGGACGAGGTGTATATCTGTCAGCCAGGCGGCCTGCCGAATCGCCTGTACAAGAATCGCGGCGACGGGACCATGGAGGACATCACCGAGCGCGCTGGCCTCGGGGTGCTCGATCCCACGGCCAGCGCGCTATTCGTCGATTTTCGAAATATCGGCCGTCAGGATTTGGTCGTGGTAACCGTCGACGCTCCGTTGCTCTTCCTGAACCAGGGCGACGGGACGTTTCGTCATATGCCGGAAGCGTTTCGATTTGCATCCGCGCCCCGTGGCGCTTTCACCGGAGCGGCTGCCGCCGACTACGATCGCGACGGCCGTGTCGATATCTACCTCTGTTCCTATATCTTTTTTCAGAGCGAAGACCAGTACCGTTATCCTGCTCCTTACTACGATTCCCAAAACGGGCCTCCCAATTTTTTGTTTCACAATGAACTGACCGCGGAAGGCGGCGGCGTCTTTCAAGACGTCACCGGCACCGTTGGCATGAGCGAGAACAACAACCGATACAGCTTTGCGCCCGCCTGGTGCGATTTCGATGGCGACGGCTGGCCGGACCTCTGCGTCGCTAACGATTTTGGCCGCAATAACCTCTACAAGAACAAGGAGGGACGGTTTCGCGACGTGGCGGCGCAAGCCGGCGTCGATGACGTCGGGCCCGGAATGAGCGCGGCGTGGTTTGACTACGACGGCGACGGCCGCCCTGATCTCTATGTGAGCAATATGTGGACTCCGTCCGGCCAGCGCGTAGTGGAGGATAAGTCCTTTGCCGCCGCGCCGGATGAGGCCCTGCGAGAGGCCTATCGGCGGCACAGCAGAGGCAACTCGCTTTATCGCAACCGCGGCGACGGGACCTTTGAGTCCACAGAAGCCGCCGAAGGCGTGGAGATGGGGCGCTGGGCCTGGAGCTCCGGCGGAATCGATTTCGACAACGACGGGTCACCGGAAATCTACATCACCTGTGGGATGCTGACCAATTCCTCGGAAAAGGATTTGATGAGCTTTTTCTGGCGCCAGGTCGTTTCCCGCTCGCCGGCCAAGAACGTGGCTGCACCGGCCTACGAGAACGGGTGGAACGCTCTGAATCAGCTCATCCGCGGAGATTATAGTTGGAACGGCCGGGAACCCAATGTGCTGTACGCCCGGCGGGGCGGGCGCTTCTATGATTTTTCCGGCGTCTCGGGCCTTGACTGCGCTGAAGACAGCCGGGCTTTCGCGGTCACGGACCTCGATGGCGACGGGAATCTGGATCTGCTGCTGAAGAACCGTCTGGGGCCGCAGGTGCGGGCGTTTCAAAATAACTGGGCAACCAATGCGAACTCCATCGCGATAGAGTTGTGTGGAACGCGTTCCAATCGCGACGGCATTGGAGCTCATGTGGAAGTCGAGCGCGCCGGCAAACATACCTGGCAAACGCTCCAGGCCGGCTGCGGTTACCTTTCGCAGCACACCAAGCGATTGCATTTCGGATTGGGAGATTCGCTCCGCACTGGCAAAGTTCAGATCCGGTGGCCATCGGGACTGACGCAGCAGTTCGAGGGCCTCACGGCTGGTTTTCGCTACCAGATTGTCGAGGGATCGAACGAACTGAAGCGCCAGCCATTTGTAAGACGAAAGACGGTTTCCAGCCGGGCTGCCGTCAGCGGCGACAACCGACCCGTTTCTGAACCGGCCTGGCTGCTCGACCCAGTCCCTCTTCCGGAACCACGGAAGGGCCCAGGGGTTCTTTGCCTGTGGTCCGGGACTCGGCCCACGGCGCCGGTGGGAGTGCCATTCTACGCCGTGGACGTTGCCTCCGCGCCTCCGGATCTGGCAGCCTGGTATGCCCTGTTCCGCATGTACCTGTTCGACTACCGCGCCGATCTCGCGTTGCCCCTATTGCTTCTTATAGACGAACGCGGGCTTGCGCATAAGATCTATCCGGCAATTCCGGATGCCGCGGTGCTCCGCGCGGATCTCATGCTCATGCGAGATGCCAATCGCCCGCGGTGGGCGTTACCGTTTCCGGGACGCTACTTCACGCCGCCGCGCCGCAACTATTTTCGTCTTGGTGCTGCTTTCTACTGGGCCGGATACCCGGAGCAGGCTCTGATTTATCTCGATGAAGTCGTGCGTTCCGCGCCGGACAGTGGCAAGGCCCATCTGGCCATCGGGCACATTCATCTCGAAGCCGGCCGCTTCGGCCCGGCTCGCGAACACATCGAGCTAGCCGTCAAGCTGAACCCGGACTCAGCGGACGCCTGGATCAATCTGGGAGGCCTCGAAACGGCGGTCGACAACTACGCTGCCGGATTGAAAGCCTTTGAAAAAGCTCTGTCCATTCTGCCGGATGCCCCGTTCGCCCTGGTAAGCGCGGGACGAGCCCACGGCAAGCTTGGCCATGCCCGCGCCGCCGAGGAATTGCTGCTCCGCGCCCTGCAGATCGAGCCGCGGAACGCCGAGGCGTTCAACCAACTCGGGATTTTGTTTACCGCCCAGAACCGACTTGAAGAGGCACGCAAGTATTTCGAAGAGGCCATCGCTGCGCAACGCGACCACACCGGGGCGATCAACAACCTGGGCGTGCTCTTTATGCAGTTTCAAAAGCCGGAAGACGCCATTGCTGCGTTCCGCTATGGAATTGAAGTGGCGCCGGCTGATGAGACGTCCTATATCAACCTGGCGCGAGTGTACGTGACCATGGGCGATCGCGCAAGGGCCCGTGAAATCCTCCAGCAGCTACTGTCCCGCCAACCGTCAAGCGCGGCGGCAAAAAGGGGGCTCGCCGAACTGGCCGAGCGATAAGCGTCAGAATAACAGTTTCAACGCGAACTGGATCTGCCTGGATGTGCCGGCGCTGGTCAGTTGGCCGGCGCCGGGACTGTCGAATGTCGTACTAAGTCCGTTGAAATTCGGGTGGTTGATGAGGTTGAAGAACTCGCTGCGGAACTGTACCTTCGCACGCTCATTCAGCGGGATGTTCTTGAAGATGGAGAGGTCGATGGTGATATTGCCCGGACCACTCAGGGTGTTTCGGCCGACATTACCGAAGACGCCTTGCTGTGTGGGGTTGGTGAAGGCAGCCGGGTTGAACCACTCATTCGGATTGCGGCCGCCGGGCGGGGTATTCGAGACGCCCAAAACCGCGTTGGGCCTCGCATCACCTCCTGAGTTGGAAAAATCGGTACTGGCATGGATGGTGTAAGGCGTGCCAGTAGTGAAAGAGTGGATGCCCATGAACTGCCAGCCATCGAACGCGTACTTCGCCGCACCTTTCAGCCTGCGGCCGAAGGGCATGTCGTAGGTATAGCTGACAACAAAGCGGTGGGTCTGGTCGAAGTCGGAGCGCGATTTCTCCCAACTATAGTTGTACTCGCTGCGGACGCTGGTGGAGTTATTGAACCCGAGCGAGGCTTGAGATTGCTCGTCGATCGACTTGCCGAACGTGTAAGCGCCAAGCAAACTCACATTGTTAGAGAAACGCTTTTCCACCTTGGTCTGAAGCGAATGGTAGGTGGAGCTGCCGCACGAGCACCAATAAGTTAGATCGTTGCCCAGGAAAGGCCGAGGGCGGCGGGGGTCTACGTCGGCATTGGGGTCCGAGGTGGGCAGCGGCTGATTGGCATTACGGAACTCATAAAGCTTCTTACCCGCCGAACCGGCGTAGGAGATCTCCCATACCGTATTGAAACCGAGATCCTGCTGAACGCCGAAATTCCAGTGCTGCACGTAAGGATCGCGGAAATTCGGATCGAGTGAAAACAGCGAAGGCGCGGAGGGGTTGATGAAAACGTTGGCCGGCAGGCCTTTCGAGAGCTGATTGACGAGCGGGTTGGGCGTCGAGAAGCTGACCGCCGGGTAGTTCGCTTCGATGTAGAACGGCGGATTATTTCCCATATTCGGGATGCTCAGAGGTCCGGCTTCATAGGATGAATAGAAGATCCCATAGCCGGATCGAATCACCGTCTTCTTCCTCAACTGGTAGGCAAAGCCCACCCGAGGCGCGAAGTTGTTTCGATCCTGCGGGACCAACTGCCGCGGCGCATTTCGATTCACCGGCACTTCGGGGAAGAAGCTCGATGGCAGCGGATCGTTGCGGCCGTTGGGAATATCCAGCGCGCCGGTGGCTATATTGTAGTTGGCCTCCGCGTCACGCCGCTCCCGCGGCTGTGAAATGAACTCATACCGAATTCCGAGATTGAGTGTGAGCTTGCTGGTGACCTTGAAATCATCCTGGACATAGAAGAAGTAGCCCGGCTGCTGGAAGGTATCGTTGATGAAGGAACTGATCAGGGCGTTGCTCGTCCGGCCTAGTGCAAAGTCCGCAAAGCCGAGGCCGGAATTGTTACGGTCCTGTGCGTTCCGGGTGAAGTTGCCGTTAAACGTAAAGCGCCCGCGCGACTCGGGTGGCTGGAGAATACTAAAATTGACAATCGGCTTCCACTCCGCGCCAAACTTCATCGTATGACGGCCTTTGATTACGCTCACGTTCTCGATGAAATGAAAAACATTCTCAAACTCGGCGGTCGGCTGGTAGGTAGCACTGCCGAAGTTGGTCAGGCCGCTGACGCTGAAGCGCGGCAATCCGCCGTTGCCGGTTGTAAACGGGATTCCCGGAATGCCAACCTGCGACGACAGGTTGTCACTCGCGTTGAATTGCAGACGCTCGGTCCGCAGCCGGGTGTAGCCGGCGCGGAACTCGTTAATCACGTGCGGAGAAAAGATGTGTGTCTCCTCGAAGACGCCCTGCCGGGTGTTGTTGGTCCAATCACCCGACGAGAATGCTGCGCCCGAGATCGGCGGCGGGATCGAGGCCGGCGGCGTCAGCGCCTGGTCCGACAAGCTGAAGCGGGCGAACATGTTGTCTTTATCGGAGATCTTGTGATCGATCCGCACGTCGCCCTGATCCGTTGTGTCCGGCTCGACCGGATTGCTGAGGTAGTTGTTCGCCACGCCCAAGGGCGAAACCGACCCCGGCACGTTGGGTGACGGCATGAACTTGATCAGATTCAGCGAGGCCGAATCAAAACGGTTCACCGGAATTTGGTTGTTTGGAAACGGCTGGCGGACCACTTGACCGTTCTGGATCGTGGTGGTATCCGGGTCCAGAACCGGAACGAACCCGGAGAAATCGCCGCTGCGCCATGGAACCGGAGCCAGCGTTGCTAAGAACGTATGGGCCGTCCGAATCCGCGTCCCTTGGTAATCCGCGAAAAAGAACGTCCGGTTCTTGCCACTATAGCTCGGAAGCTCCAACGGCCCGCCAACCGCGGCGCCAAACTGGTTCTGCTTGAAGGGCGGGGTAGGCCCGGTCGGCGGGTCGAAGAAGTTCTTGGCATCGAGTCTGCTGTTGCGCAGGAACTCGAACACACTGCCGTGAAATTGGTTAGTGCCGGCCTTGATCGTGACATTTAAGACGGCGCCACCCGAACGTCCGAACTCAGCCGACATCGAGTTCGTCTGCACCCTGAACTCCTGAATCGCATCCGGCGAGGGGCCGACAACGAAGCTTGCTTCGTTGGTCAGGTCCTCCGACAGGCTGTTGTTGTCAATGCCGTCGAGCAGGTAATTATTCTGGTAGGGCCTCACGCCATTTGCGCTGAAGCCGCCGGTCCGCTCATCCCGTGCACCGGGTGCGGTCGGCGCGGTGCCGGCCGTTAACACCGCGAGTCGCGTGAAAACGCGGCCGTTAAGAGGCAAGTCCACAATTTTCTGGCTCTCCACCACCTGCCCCAAATAGGAAGTGTCCGTTTGCAGGACCGGGGCGGCTCCCACGACTTCTACGGTCTCGGTAAGCTGCCCGACCTCCAGCGCCACATTGACGCCAATACGATCCTGCACGTTGAGCGCAATGCCGCCGCTCACGGATTTTTTGAAACCTCGTGCTTCCACAGTCACTGAATAGTGGCCGACCGGCAGCGGCGTCACTACGTAGTTGCCCGAGGAATCGGTAATCGTTTTGGTCGCGATGCCGGTATCCACGTTGGCGACGGTAACGGAGGCGCCGGGCACCACCGCGCCTGACACGTCAGTCACCGAGCCGACGATGGAGCCGGTGGTGGTTTGGGCTGTCAAAGGCAGCAGGACGAGCGAAAAGCAGGTCCCGGTAATCAAGATTCCAACGCGAACCAATCTCATGTGTTTACCCCTCTACGGAACCCCAACTGACACAGATTCGAATGATCGATTCTGACACCAGGCTGTATTGCTTTTCAAGTAAAATCTTCGGAAATTCCCGAACTTCGGCCGCCGCCCGAAAGCTCTGAAGCTCTGTAGATAATCGTACAGGCATCAGCTTCCCGGTCCATCTCCTGGTAGCCCGCCGGATCGAACCTCGCGGCGGTATCGAACGCGCTGTACATCCTTCAGCGGAGTGTCACGGTGGCGGTTGCCGCGTCCCTTGATCGGGAAGTTCTTGGAGGACACCACCGGAGGGAGTGATCGCCGTACTGGCTTCATACGCTGCAGCGACCGTCGCAGGAGTCATTATTCTCCCAAAGGTTGCTTCCACAATCCAGTACCGAGACATGGTGAATCTGTAGCCTGGGTAGGCTATTATCAACGGGGTGTTGGGTGGGTTCGTGCGGTTCATGCCGGTCTCACGTCAGTCAGTCCTGGAAGCCGCTCCTGAGTCGATAGTGGGCTGGCTTGCATACGCGATGATAGGCTGCGATCTGAGTTGCGGGGCCGATTTCTCCGTTGATCCCAACCATCCTGTGTTGGGTATTATTCCCGGTACACGGTCGTAGGTTCCGGCTTACGTGCCGCCACGACGGATCCCCCCGAAGGGCGATCGCCAGCGACCGGTTGCGCTCTGGCGGAGCACCGCACGCTCGGGGCGTTACCACGCCGCCAGAATTCTCCGCGACAGGCCTCCCCGGCATCAGGCAGGGCAGTTCAGCGGCGCCATTCCCAGCCTACGGTGTGGTTGCCCGGCGAACCACCGTGCAATCCGGTTCTGTAAAGTCACGTGCGGGGCGGAGCAATCCCTTAGCTCGTTCGGTCGGTGTTTGAAGGTGGATGGCCGGTAGGGCTGTCGGCTCGCCGGCAAACTCGGGGTCAACGGCGGTCAAGAGTAGCTGCACTTCGCTGCCGTACGCCGGACTCATGGAATCGAGCGTGTGCTCCTCGATCAGGAGCGTGGATGGATCGTTCAACGAGGGCAACAGGCGCTTAACCAAAAGGAGATCTTCCACTCTGTAGATTTTCCTCTCTTCACCAGAATGGCAGCAAATCAGGTAGTCCCCCGCCGCGCATACCACTGACCCCTTAGGAAAAGCAACACAGAACTGATCCATCGACCACTCCAAGTCTATGGGTAACATCCAGCGCAAGTGATGGCCTCGCTCATATTGCTGCGCACTTTGAATGCCGGGCGGCCACCGATGGTGACGGGGGCTTCGGTTTGGTCGTTGGAGAGGGCTCGTTCGCGAGCGGCAGGCCGGAAACCGGGGCCAGTTCCGGGACCGTGCACAGGCCGATACCCGTTCTTGGAGTAGACGTCAGTTGGATCGGCTCCGTTGGCATCGGTCCGGCCAGCGACGATGTGGAAATCCGTATGGTTTGGAGAAAGCACGGCGCCCTTATCGTCTTCCAAGTGCATATCGTATTCCCAAAGCCAGAACTTCACCTTACCCGCGCCACAGTCATTGCCACTCGGGGTTTGGGGTGCAATGAAGTTCGCCAGGATTGAATTCAGCACGGCTGACGGCGGAGAGATGTCCTGATAGGTTCGTGTAGCCAATCCGGCGCAATTGTAGCTGCTCAGGGCGGCCGAAGAGTCGTAGCCGGGGTAACTGCCACAGGAAGTCTGCCGCTGGATTTGCCGTGATAACCGGCCCTCCGATTGCTGTATCACGTGGGTGAGTTCATGAGCGAGCAAGCGCTGGCCTTCCGGGTTGTCGGGTTGATATTGGGATCTGGCGAAGAAGATGTCATTGCCGAGAGTAAAAGCGCGAGCGTTGACTTCCCGGGCGAGAGTATGTGTCCGGTCATCGTTATGCACCTGAACGGAAGAAAAGTCATAGCCAAACCGGCTCTCCATGAAGGACCGGGCAGGGAACGGCAGTGCCTCACCCCCACCGCGCGCAGCTTGCTGCAGGTTTTGCTCAAAGCGAGGGGTCACCGTGCCTGCTTCTCCACTTGCGCTGCGCTGGACTTCCGCAGCCGGGCTGGTTGCTGGAGATGCGGGTCCGGGTTCTTCTCCGAGAGGAGGCATGCTATCGACCATATCTTCAGGGCGCGCCTCCACTCGGTAGAGTTTGGGCTGTACGCTCTGCGAAACCCGGCCTACGGGCCGGGCATCTCCGGCCATCACGGCATCGGCTACCTGGTCGGCTTCCTGCTCGTAGCGGTCGCCTGGAGCGCTAACAGTCAGTTTTGCCTGAATCTTCAAGGGGACTTTAGCCAGCCGCTGTACCGCTTGATTCCCGACCATGCGCTGTAAGTGGAGGATCGAGTTCACCTCATGGCTTTGCGCGAAGCCTGCCCGGCCAGGTGCCGACCTGGCGGACGTGGTCTGTTGATTCTCCTTCTGTTCTGGAGCGAAAGTGCGCACGGTTAGTCTCCCCTCCCTCGATTACGAAATGCCTGACTCATGTTCACACCTGGATAAGACCCTGGCCACAGCATTCCTTCACATCCCCGAAACCGCTGTTCAGGGTGCGCGTACGTCCTCGATTAGAACTCGGTCCAACACCATTGTCAAGAATTGGGATGCTCGCTGATCATCCCGAAAACTGCTCCCATCCTCACGGGCGCTACTATAGGCTCTGATGGAGGGCTTGTGGCGGAACTGAGGTACCAATCCGGCTTCGGAAACGAATTTGTGACCGAGGCGGAGCAGGGCGCGTTGCCACGCGGCCAGAACTCTCCCCAGCAGGCTCCGCTGGGCCTCTACGCCGAGCAGTTCAGCGGTACGGCGTTCACTGCGCCGCGCGCCGTGAACCGGCGTACGTGGTGCTATCGCATCCGCCCATCGGTCACCCACAAGCCCTTCGAGGCCCATCCCGCGCGTCTCATCCGCAGCGGTCCGTTTGACGAAGTTCCCACGCCGCCTAATCAGTTGCGTTGGGACCCGCTCCCCATCCCCGCAGAGCCCACTGATTTCGTGGACGGCATGGTGACCATGGCCGGTAACGGCGACCCTGCCGCGCAGACCGGCGTGGCGATCCACCTCTACACCGCCAACCGCGGGATGCGCGGTCGCTTCTTCTATGATGCCGATGGCGAGTTGCTGATCGTGCCGCAGATGGGGGGCCTGACGATCGCCACGGAGTTGGGCGTGCTGCAGCTTGTGCCCGGTGAAGTCTGCCTCTTGCCGCGCGGCCTCAAGTTTCGGGTCGAACTGACGGACGCAGGCGCCCGTGGCTATGTCTGCGAAAACTATGGGGCGCCGTTCCGGCTGCCCGAGCTCGGGCCGATCGGGGCCAACGGCCTCGCCAACCCGCGCGATTTCCTTGCACCTGTGGCCGCGTTCGAGGACTACGATGGCGATTTCCGCGTCATCGCGAAGTTCCTGGGGCGGCTCTGGTCGGCCGAAATCGACCACTCCCCGCTCGACGTAGTGGCCTGGCACGGCAACCTGGCGCCTTACAAATACGATCTGGCCACGTTCAATTGCATCAACACCGTGACCTTCGATCATCCCGACCCTTCGATCTTCACGGTGCTCACCTCGCCCACGGCGACGCCAGGCACGGCCAATGTGGATTTCGTGATTTTTCCGCCGCGCTGGCTGGTGGCCGAGCACACCTTTCGTCCGCCCTGGTATCACCGCAACGTGATGAACGAGTTCATGGGCCTGATCGTGGGCGCATACGATGCCAAGGCCGAAGGCTTCGTGCCGGGCGGCGCCAGCCTGCACAACTGCGTGGCGGGCCACGGACCTGACGCTGAAACCTACCAACGCGCCAGCCGTGCGGAACTCAAACCGCAGCGCCTGGCGGACACGATGGCGTTCATGTTCGAAACCCAATTGGTGGTCCGGCCCACGCGCTTCGCCCTGGAGACCCGAATCCTGCAGCACGAATACTTCGAGTGCTGGCAGGGGCTGAAGAAACATTTCCGCTCCGGAACGTCATGAACGCGACACACGAACCGCGGCTCAAGAGCTGGGTGGCGTCGGCGAACGAGCCGGGCACCGACTTCCCGATTCAGAATCTGCCGTTCGGGGTCTTCGACGGGCCAGAGCCGGCGATCGGGGCGGCGATTGGCGATCAGATTCTCAATCTGCGCGCCTGCTGCTCCGCAGGGCTCCTCTCAGCGGAATTCCGCCAGGCAGTTTCGGCGGATTCGCTGAACACGCTGATGTCGCTGGAACCGGCGGCCTTGTCCAGGTTAAGGCAGCAGTTGAGCGGCTTGCTGCGGTTGGGTGCGGAGCCCGTCGAGGCGCTGCTCGTGCCGATGCGTGCCGCGGCGATGCTGCTGCCGGCCCGGATCGGAGACTACACCGATTTCTACGCGTCCCTCTTCCACGCCATGAATGTCGGCCAGCTGTTCCGTCCGGACAACCCGCTGCTGCCGAATTACAAGTATTTGCCGATCGGTTACCACGGCCGCGTATCGTCGATCGTGCCGGGCGGCCACACCGTGCGGCGGCCTTGCGGCCAGTATCAGGGTGCGGACGCGGGGCCGCCGGAATTCGGCCCCAGTCGGTGCCTCGACTACGAACTGGAGGTTGGTTTCTTCGTAGGCCGAGGTAACGTGCTGGGCGAGCGCATCCTGATCGGCGACGCACGATCCCACATCTTCGGTCTCTGCCTGGTGAACGATTGGTCGGCGCGCGATATACAAGCCTGGGAATATCAGCCGCTCGGGCCTTTCCTGGGGAAGAGTTTCGCCACCAGCGTCTCACCCTGGGTGGTCACGATGGAAGCGCTGGAACCGTTTCGCGTGGCGGCGTTGGCGCGTTCACCGGGCGACCCCGCTCCGCTGCCCTACCTGGACTGGCCCGAGGAGCGTGAACGCGGCGCCATCGATATCACGCTGGAGGTCTGGCTCGGAGGCACGCGCCTGAGCCGCGGCAACTTTCGCGATTTGTACTGGACCATCGGCCAGCTTCTTGCGCATCACGCCAGCAACGGCTGCAACCTGCGCACCGGAGACCTTCTGGCCAGCGGAACGGTTTCCGGGCCGGAGCCGGAAGCACGAGGCTGCCTGCTGGAACTGACCCGCCGCGGCGCGGAGCCGATCGCGCTGGCCGATGGGAGCATCCGCCGGTTCCTGGAGGACGGCGACGAGGTTATTCTTCGCGGCTACTGCGAGCGGGACGGTTTCGCGCGAATTGGGCTGGGAGAGTGCCGGGGAAAGATCGAGGCAGCGCGCTAGCCTGGTGCGCCTGGAGATGCCACTGCGCGAACCCACCGAAACGACTGCGTAAGGTGAAGAACTCAACGAGTGCCCGATGGTGGGACTGGAGCGGGCGCGACTCTCACGTACCCCCCAATCGGAATTGTCCCATCGACGGTCGCATACCTCGCCGGCCACCGCGATATGAACATTACGAAACGGTACGTTCGCTCGCAGGAGCAGACAGTCCGGACGGCGACGGGAAGAGCGCAAAGGGAAGAGTGTGGGGGTCCTTCGTGCGCCCGGAGAGATTTGAACTCCCGACCTACTGGTTCGAAGCCATGAACGCACGAAGAATCAGCAAGTTAGCACTAGGCACAAGGGTTGCTATCGGTTCCCCATTGTGGCTAGTTTTCAAGCCCTTCGGGCCTACAGAAATGGGCACACTTGCAACGGTGAGCAAGCCTTCTATACAGGGGGTGGGCACAGATTTGGGCACAGGCGGACGATTCCCGAGAACCTCATTCGCCTGTCTGTTGAAAAAATCCGGTCCCGATCCAAGTGAGCGTCTTTATGGTGCCCCACGGAACAAGGAACCCAAGGACGGGGAGAGCGGGAATGAGAAGGTACACCCAAAAGCCGGGCGGATCGGTTCGATGTAGTTTTTGGCCGTCGTCCGTTTCAATGTCGCTGATGTCCGCAGTACTGAGATTTCCTGCCACTCTGGAATCGAGCTGCTTTTCATCGGTACTTGCCCAAAAGTAAATCGCCCGTATCCCCCCCTTGTTGACTTTCCAGCCACCCACTTCGCCACAGAGGGCGGCGAGCGCGGCGAAATCGGGGTGCTGCACTGGGACTGCGTCGGGGGGCAGACCCGCCGGAGGAGGAGGTGGGTGTTTCACGCTGACCTTCAGAAGTTCGATTTCCTTTTTGACCGTCGGTGATGAAACCAACGCCTGAAAACTCTTGTACTGGGCTCTTTGTGTTAAGAGTGGTTGCAGTTGCATGTAAGCAACAGCTGCGCCCACACCGGCGCCCAATACTCCGACCACCAACCCCAACCGGCGCATACCTTCTCTGACGTTCATGTTCGATCTCTTGCGGGCGGTTCCCAGTGTTGATGGTAAGCCATTCGGCGGGCGGCTGGGAGTTGAGCTGACTTGCGCGAGGATGACTTCTTCAACCAGCAGAGTCCGAAACGATTGAGACGTGATATGTTTGGGATGGCCGCCTAGTTCCGGCGTCATGAACCGGGGCGAAGGCTGGGCACCCTACCCAGGGGCGGCTGCTTCAATTCAGGGAATCGCAGAGGGAGCGATGGAATATCCGCAGGAGTTTTCCGTACAAGCCCGCGCGCGGGTTGTGGCCAAACAACTGAAGGCCACCCGCAAACTTGAGCAGATCCAGACCAAAGAGCCGCCCGAGGGCTGGGCCGAGAATCGGTTGGATGAGTGTGCGTTTTACGCGTATATCCTTCGCGTGTTCCTGGCCTTTGCGCACGAAGCGTGCGAACTGGGCAGACAGGGCACATGGCCTGTAGATCGCATCCGCAAGAAAGCCAATGATTTCTTGCGTGAGTTCACGATTGAGGCCTACTACGAAAAAGGATGTGACAGATTCGGGAACAGGTTCCGGGAGATGATCGACAACCATGATGGAAGCCTGCTTCCGGAATTGGAACGGTACTTTCACCAGTCTGAGGAATGGCACCAGTTTGAAAAAGCACTGTCGGCTATTGCCAAACGGCCGCCGGCACCTTCGGACCTCCCCGGTCATCCATCTAAGCCCGAAAGTTCCGACGGCGCTGTTCCGACGGTGGATGAGGCGGTGAACTCCAGGAGTCAAGCCCGCAAGCGTGGTCCGCAACGCGATTTCGAGACCGCCGCGCGGGTGGCTGAGGTTGTCGGGCGGGTTTCTCCTGATGGGCGTTGGCGTGAGAATCTGGATGAAGTCCTCCTGGCACTCGATGAGTCAGCGATTCCAACTCCAAAGACTTGGAAGCCAAACCACGGCTACCGAAACTGGTACGCTGCCGTCGCGGCCGATGACGTAGCGCGCGGGCGTCACATGGCTATCGAGGCCATCAATCACCACCTCAAGAACGCGAAAGAAAGGCCCACCGCAACTATCCTCTAACTTTCGCAACTTTCGCGCGCTTAGGAACGCTCAAAGAACGCCCCATTTTCTTGATTCCTGCCCGCGAAAGTTTGGGAAATAGCTTTCGGCGTCTATCCTCCTGGCATGAAAGCAGAAACAGTTTCCCACGCACTTGAACAGCTTTTGACCGAGCATGAAGTTGCCAAGATCCTCAGAGTCAGCGTCGCCACGATCCGCCGGCGAAGGCTATTGAATCAGCCTCCGGTCTGGATAAAAATCGGATCGAGCGTTCGCTATTCGCCCCGGTCGATATCGGCGTTTCTCGAAAACCTTCCGTCCGGACCGCTTCATGAAAAGGCCGCGCGATGAGTGAAGCCAAGGATCATGATGCTGCGCGTGCGGCGCTCGCTTGGATCGAGCGCGGCTACTGGCCTGTCCCAATACCGTTCCGGGAGAAAGGGCCGGTACTCAAAGGCTGGCAGCAACTCCGCATCGACAAGGCGGATGTTCTGAAGCATTTCAGTAGCGCGTCACAAAACATAGGCGTGCTGCTCGGCGAACCCTTCGGCGCTGCCGACATCGACCTCGACTGCCCCGAGGCCCTCACCGCTGGTGCGCTGCTGGCACCGGCCACTGGGCTGATGTTCGGGCACGCATCCAAACCGGCGAGCCATCGTTTTTATCGCTCTGACCCACCGATGCCGAGCAAGAAGTATCTGGACCCAATCGACAAAACCTTCTGCTTGTGTGAACTGCGCTGTCTCAAGACGGATGGGACGGGGATCGGACTCCAAACGGTCGTTCCGCCTTCGACACATGAGGAAACAGGCGAGGCCATCCGCTTCGAACTGGGCTTTGACCGCGAGGCGGCGAACATCGACGGCGAAGAACTCGCCGCAGTGGTTGCTCGCATCGCGGCGGCGGCACTACTGGCGCGGCATTGGCCGAAGGCGGGCCACGGGCGGCATGCGTGCGAGTTTGCTCTCGCGGGATGCCTTGCGCGGGCCGAGTGGAATCTTGACGATGCCGAGAAGTTCGTCCTGGCAAGCTATCGCGCCGTAGCGGATCATGACCGCAACGCGCTGGTGCGAGTCCACACCGCAATACACGATACCTTCGCTAAGCACAGCCGCGGAGATGAGACGACCGGCTTTACGACACTCGCCGCGGCGGTGGGAGACGTTGTGGCGCGGACCGCTGCCAAGTGGCTCGGCATCACCCCCAACCCAGACCGGGCACACGGCGGGGAGAAACAGGCGCGCACGCCAACCACTGAACAACCGGGCAACACGAATGCCGGGCCGAGTCACGAAGGGCCGGGCGATTCATCTCTCTCGCGTTGGCCGGACCCTCCGAGTGAGGAAGCCTTCCACGGCTTAGCCGGCGAGTGGGTGCGCTTGGTAGAACCGCATACGGAAGCGGACCCGGCGGCGCTACTCACTCAATTCTTGGTGGCCTTCGGAAGTCTGATCGGGCGCGGGCCGCATTTTGTAGCGGAAGCGGACCGGCATTTCACCAACTTGTTCACCGTGATCGTGGGACAGACCGCGAAGGGCCGAAAAGGTACTTCTTTGGGGCAAGTGCTGGCGGCACTACGGGCGATAGATTCAGGATGGTGCAACACCCGGATTATGGGTGGACTCTCCAGCGGCGAAGGGCTTATCTGGGCTGTCCGCGATGAGATCTGGGAACGCGTGCCGATTAAGGAGAACCGCCGGATTATCCGGTACGAAGAACAGGTAACGGACAAGGGCGTGGAGGACAAAAGAGTTTTAGTGGCCGAACCCGAATTCGCCAGTGTCCTTCAACGCGCGGAACGCGAGACAAACACGCTCTCCGCTATCATTCGGCAAGCGTGGGACACTGGCAGTCTTCAGGTCTTAACGAAGAAGCAAATGGCGAAAGCCACCGATGCACACGTCAGCATGATTGGACACATCACGCGTGACGAATTGCGAAGGCTCCTGAACGCTTCGGAAACGGCAAACGGTTTTGCCAATCGCTTCTTGTGGGTTTGCTCGAAGCGATCCAAATGCCTCCCAGACGGCGGTGCGTTGGAACAGGTGGATTTCTCGGACCTGACCCGGCGGCTCCAGAAGGCGGCGGACTTGGCGCGAACCATCAAACGGATGGAGCGTGACGACGACGCGCGGGCAGTCTGGCACCGAGTCTATGCCGATTTGAGCGAAGGCAAGCCTGGACTGTTGGGGGCGGTCACATCGCGTGCCGAAGCTCAGGTGTTACGGCTCTCCTGCCTTTACGCACTACTCGATGGCTCCGCGGTGGTTCGGGCCGAGCACCTGGTGCCGGCCTTAGCCCTCTGGCAATACTGCGAAAACTCGGCGCGGTTCATCTTTGGTGATGCTCTGGGCGATGCGACCGCAGACGAAATCCTACGTGAACTCCGCAGCCATCCTGAGGGCATGACCCGGAACGACATCAGGGAGCACTTTAGCCGGAACAAATCTGCGGCGGAAATCGGGCGCGCCGTGGGCGTGCTCCTGGAATATGGGCTTGCGCGCATGGTCCGCGGACTGGAGCAAGAGGGGCAGGCAAGGCCCACGGAACGTTGGTTTGCGGTGACGGGTGTACGCGGTTAACGCCATTAACGCGGTTTCGGCACAGACCTTCGGATAAATGGCGTTAATCGCGTTAATGGCGTCTGGTGGATCTGAAAAAATGGCTGACTATTTGGAAATGGCGAAGCGAGTTTTGGAGGCGAGGGTAAGTCTGCGAAAGACGGAAGTCGAGGCCGAACCGGACCCGGCGGAGTTGGCGCGCGCATCCGCTGTGCTGAACCAGGTGGGCGTCCGCATCATGGCGCTGGAAACTGGCGCCACTATCGGGGTGTGGAGCGATCTGGACGGGCCGGAGGTCCGGGCGGCGCTTCGCACTTTCGGATCGGACTCCCTCCCCGTGCGTTACCTGGATGGGGCCGGTATCCCGATAAGGTACAAACTGCGGCGGGTGGAAGGTGAACCCGTCCCTATGAACGTGCTTGCCGAGATGGAACGGCACCCTGAGAAATCCTGGGTGGTTCGGGACCGCATGCTGAAGGAAATGGGGTGGCGGTAGCCTCGCTTTTCGTTTTCTTGGGTCAAAAATATGATCGGGAATGAAAGAAAATCCTTGGCGACCGGCAAAGGGTCCGAAAGGTGCTACCCCCGTCCCCCGGTGGGGCCACGATCCGGAACACGCTGGCCGTTCAATTTCTTGGCCGGTCTGGGAGGTAAGGCGCTACCAATTTGTGCGCGATTTCCCCCGCGACAATCGCTGAGGTCTGCGCCACGTTGAGTTCAGCAGTAACGCGGCGATTCGAGTAAGGAGTATTGTGCCGGACAATCAGGACAATTTTGCCGGCTTTGTTGTCAAGCCGGAACCGCATAGGCTTCAGTACAGCTTTGGTCGCTATCGATACGGGTTCGCCTGTAGAAACAGGATCGGGCATCAGCACATCCACATTCAAGTCCACATCATCTTCGGAATCGCTGCCGAACACGACTTTTGTTCCCGGAAGGCTGGAGAATTCGGCCTTCATTGCCTGCTCTGCCACGGATCGCAGTGGCCCATCCGAAACTGTGATCGCTATGGTAAATGGCTGTGAGCCTTTCGGGTTGTAATCTACAGTCAGGTCGATCTGCTCGGCCTGCTTTGGTTTGGCATTGTACTGATAAACCGCGTAGCCAAAACCTCCCAGCAATAGAAGCGCGAGCGCGCCGCAAGTGAGTCTCCCCTTCCAAAGTTGGTTCATCTCGGAAGCAGTCTTGCTTGAGATCGACGCGCGCCCTGCGACCCCACTTGGCTGACGCATTCCGGATTGGATCAACTCCGTCACTGGAGGCGGGGCTTCTTGGCGCGCGTTGGATCTGCGAAGTAGTTCAGCGTTGAACCAGTTTCGCTCTGACACGGCCTTGGTCTCGGCTGCCGCGCTCGCCAAGTCTTCATCGCTCCATTCCCTGAGTCCCGTCTCTGTTTCTTGAAGCGGGGCTTGCGGCCTGGGAATCTGATCCAAGGCCCGCTGCTGATCGGCGGTGCGGGGAAGGGGCGTTCCTGGCGCTGGCGGCGGCCCCTCCGCTGGCATCCGCCGTTTCACTCGACGTCTAATCGCTCTGCTGAACCAGTCCATCACTGCCACCAGGAATGCGAAACTTTGGCCATCCTGCTACCCTGATCCATCGCCACGATGCCGTGTCAATCTGTGAGCACATTCTTCACCGATCCCATGTCGCCGAAGCCTGGCAAGTTCCTGTGAGACGAGTCCCCCCATGCGGCCAAACCGCACCCGGTCGGACTTCTTCATCAAAGCGGTTCCCTTCGGGGCGCTACGCTTGCCACCGATACGTCCCAGTTCAACGGCGTGCGGGTTCTTTTCCCGACTGGAAGCGCTTAACCTCTGGCGCTCGGTCAGCCGCCGGTAGCGGTCCACTTCGCGCCGAAATGCCTGCCAGTTACCGGCAAGCCCGAACTGGCGAGCGAACATTGTCCGGATCTTGCTATTCAGAATAGGTTTAGGGATTTGTCCGAGGATTGGAGGAAGCCTGTAGACTCGGGCGAGATCCCCGGAGGCGATAGCACTCGTGACCTTAGCAACGATCTCTTGCTCCGTCACGCCCCAATGATACACCGATCTTCCAAACGGGCCAAAGCGGGCTCGACAGACTCGCAAGAAACCTGTCCGTCCAGGAGTCCATCCTTGCCGAACTGAAGCGCCACGGATTTGAACTGGTTTCCGTGGAGGAACCGGACCTGTTGAAAGACGATCTGTTCCGGCAGTTTCAGGGCGAATATCGTTTTGAAGCTTCGGGGCGCGACGCCAAAGGATGAAGGCCAGAACAGGCCGCTGTGAAGGCCGGAAGCCCTATGGTGCGAGCGAAGGCGAACAAGACATTATTGCCCGCATGAAGGAACTCAGGGCCTCTGGCATGGCCTTTGATCGAATTGCCGCCACTCTGAATGAGGAAGGCGTTCCGACAAGGACGGCAGGAAAACGATGGCACGGATTCGCTGTCAATCAGATTCTCACTCGCTCCGCCATTCCGAAGCACCCTCCGCCCCTTCTCGATCAGGCGCAGTTCAGAGAATTCTCCAAAATCGATAAATGGGGTTCAAATTCCCAAAAACTGCATCTGTCGTTCCCAAGAAATTGGCACGTATCGGAGCGTCTTGGCACCTTCCCGCCACACCCTCTAGTACGCTGTAAATAGACCACTTAGTGATGTTTTTGCTCCCGTTTCGGTTACTGCGGCCCTCCACCTGCTGCAAATTCAGCCAGGAGCCAAATCATGAGCTGGAAAAGTGTGCCTTCGTGTCTCGCTGGCGTGCTTTTGTCGAGTTTCGCTGCGAATGGGGATGTTGCAGTGGTGTCGGTCTCACATGCCGATCCTAGCGCATGTTGCCTGACGGTCTCCACCGGACAATACCTACTGGGGATTCCGAGGAAGTCGAACAGCATTTCCGAAGGGAAGCCGAACAGGATTCCGGGCTGAAGCCGAACACCATTCGGAGCGTAGCGACGCTGGCC
>Ga0209698_10000384_pt1 | contig 50115 bp, 44 predicted proteins | sample LitLauG_LLR_2012_FD_187203 | JGI IMG/M metagenome (GOLD analysis project Ga0209698, IMG submission 187203) | Freshwater sediment microbial communities from Pennsylvania, USA - Little Laurel Run_MetaG_LLR_2012 (SPAdes) (version 2) | ecosystem: Environmental > Aquatic > Freshwater > Creek >...
GCACAGGCCCAAAGAAGCCGGTTTCGCGGGTTTACTTATGCATGCGGATCTCCAAGTGCGACTGGACCTTTGAGGGCACTTGAAGCTGTGCACCTTGAAAGGTTTCGTGATGCCCAAAATAGTTGTCGGATTAATTGAAAATCCAAAGCTTGTGGACGATGTGGTGCAAGATTGAGAAGCGAGCCAGGCGGCGGGGCGGCCTTTTTCGTGTGGTAACACGCCGGGCGCAGTCAAGCCGACCGGAGGCGGGCGCGTTGGCTGTCGAAGTAAAGATATACGACGGGCGTTGTATACATCGTCAGCGCCTGGCTGGCGATCAAGCCTCCCAGCGGGCGGCGAAGCTCCGATCCGGTGCCTGTTCCCAGAGCTAGCGGCAGCGCGCCCCGTATAGTCCACTATTGGCGCTCGAAAACCAGAGTAATGAGTGGACGCCCCGGCCTCGCGACGCTCACCGTCATGACACCGCTCGCGGAGAGAGTATACGTCTCCAGTGTGACCGCGCCCGCTTCCGTGGTGGTCACCTTCAACACATCGTGATCCCACTTCGCTTTGGTTTTGTAGTCCTTGCCCACGCGAATCGTGGCGCTGTTTTCGCTGTCGCTCATGTCGCGGTAAAACAGCGTCTCACCCGCGCCCTGATAGGCGAAGCTGCGGGCGACGGTCACGTTGCCCTGGCGCTCGTTAATCGTCACGGTGCCGTTAAGCATCACAGTCTGACCCGCGAAATCGCTCTTGGCGGGCACCAGTGTCCAAGTGCCGTTGAGCGCGATGTGCTCGTGCGCGAAGGCCAAGGCGCAAGCCAAGAGCAAGACACCCATCGTTCTATTTATCGTCATGATTTCCTTTCAAGGTTTCTTTCTGACCTGGAGCCGCGCTTGATGGCGCTGAACCATACACCAGGATTTCGATCTTGCCGTTCTCTCCCCCGTCCTCGGTTTTGCCGAGCCCCATAGTTTTGATCCGCGTATCGTCGAGGCGGTAGTTCTGAACCAGATAGTTGCGAACCACCATGGCCTGGGCCTGGGTGGCGATGAGGCTTTTATCGGAATCGCCCTTCATGCTGGCGGAGGCGGCAATCACCACCTGGGAAAAGCGTCCGTCTTGTAAGAACTCGCCCGCATCTTTCAACTGCTTCTGATTTTTGAGCTTGGCCGCGCCAGGTTTGTCGAAAATTTCCTTCGCGTCGTAGGAGAAGGTCTTCTGCGCCGCGCCGGCGGGCAGTTTGGCGACTTCGTGTTTCTTGAGTTGATCGGAATCGACGTAGCCGCGCTTGTTGAAGAATCCGCGCAACAGGAAGTTGCTCTTCATCGCGTCCATATCCTCATGCATCGACGTGACCGTGGCGGCGGCCTGCGTGTAGATTGTCTTGTCGTTGATCAGCGAGCCGACGGTTCCCTGGCCGTGATTGATTTTGCCGGAAATCGCGTCGATATTGGACGCCGCGTTCTGAACGCTGTCCAGTGCTCCCTGCGCGGTGTCCAGGATCGTGTTCGCCTTGGTAAACAGGTCGGAAATATCCAGAGGGGGCACCGTACCGATGGTTTCGCCGCCGCGCAGCCGCACCGCCTCCATCGAACCAAAGGAAATCTCAATGTATTTGTCGCCCAGCATTCCTTCGGATTTAATATCCGCCACCGAATCCATCTTCACGATGCTCTGGGTCTCTTTCGCCAGGTTCATCAGGACCACAACCTTCCCGTCCGGCTGCTTCGGCAGCTGGATATTCTTGACGGACCCTTTACGAATTCCGCCCACGCGCACGTCCGCGCCTTCATTCAAGCCCGCAACGTTGGCGAAATCGGCCCTCACGGCGTAACTCGCGGTGAACATCGACTCCCTGCTGCCGATCAAAAATACGCCGGTGGACAGGATGGCCAGCGTGACGATGATGAACAATCCGATCCGTACTGTTTGTGACATAAGTGGCTTCTAGGCGGCGTCGCTGAGAAACTGTGCGACGAACGGGTCCTTGCTTTTTTCCAAATCTTCAAACGTTCCGGAGGTCAAAATACGCCCTTCCTTCAACATCACGATGCGGTCTGAAAAATGATGCGCCGCGTGCATATCGTGCGTCACCACCACAGACGTCACGCCCCGCTCCTTCCGCAGTTTTTCGATCAGCGTGCCGATTTCCGCCGCCGTGATGGGGTCCAGGCCGGCCGTGGGTTCGTCGAACAAAATAATCTCGGGATCCAGCGCCAGCGCGCGCGCCAGCCCGACGCGCTTTTTCATGCCTCCCGAAATATCGGAGGGCATTTTGTCGAGGTCTTTATCCAACCCGACGCTCAGCAGGAGCGTTCGTACTTTCTCGTTGCGGTCGGCATCGGACAGCTTGGCGTGCCTTCGCAGGGGAAACGCGACGTTCTCCGCGATCGTCAGCGAATCGTACAGCGCGCCTTCCTGAAACAGGAACCCGAGCTTCAGTCGAACCTCATTCAGCTTGTCCATACCCAGGCGGGTGGTCTCCTCGCCGCGAATCAAGATGGAACCGGCATCTGGCTTTTCCAGACCAATCAGCAATCGCAACAGCACGCTTTTCCCGGTTCCGCTTTTCCCGAGAACGGCGAGGATTTCGCCCTTGTTCACGGTGAGATCGATCCCGTTCAGCACCTTCTGCGAGCCGAAGGACTTTTTCAATCCAGTAACGACAATAGGTAACGGTTCCATATTTATGTTGGGAAAAACACCTGGATAAAGCGCACCAACACCACGTCCGCAACAATGATGAACAGTGACGACAGCACCACGGAACTGGTCGCGGATCGCCCCACGCCCTCCGTTCCGCCGCGCGTCCTCATGCCCTGAAAGCAGGACAATGTGCCGATAATCAGGCCAAAGACGGCAGTCTTCAGCGTGGGAGGCAGAAAATCACTGAACTCAACGCCATTCATTCCGTTGTTGATGAAAAGCTGCCAGGAGATCGGTTCGGCCAGCGTGCTGGCAAGCCATCCCATGACGATTCCGCCCGCGTCGGCGGCCAGCGTCAGCAGCGGAAGAACCACAATGCAGGCCAGGATGCGCGTCGCGGCCAGGTACTTATAAGGATTGACCGCCGACACTTCCATCGCGTCGATCTGCTCGGTGACGCGCATCGAACCAAGCTCCGCGCCAAAACCCGCGCCGATGCGGCCGCTGGCCACCAGGCCGGTGATGATCGGCCCCATTTCCTTAATCACGGAAAACACGATCATGGTCGGCAGCACCGACTTCGCGCCGAAGCGCACCAGCGTCGCGCGCGACTGCAGCGAGAGAACGACTCCGGTTGCCGCGCCTGCCAGCATCACCAGCGGCAGCGACTTCGATCCGGCGGAGTCCACCTGGCGCACGAACTCGCCCCATTCAAAGGGAAGCGTGAACAGAGACTTCACCACTCGACCGCAAAATATCCCCAGTTCCCCGAACCATTCCAGGGTGGACTGGAGAACGTCCTTGCGCGGAAGGGCTGCGGGCAGAGTCGCGGAAGCCGGTGTACTGACCGAAGTTGCCATCAGCGCTTCGCGATCTCGAGCTCATGGATCAAGCCGGCGAGCGTTTCTTTGACATCCGCCCGCTTCGTTTTGTCAGTAACGCACGCCAGCGAACTTTTGGCTTGGTCGAGGTTTAGACCGTATTCCGCGCGCATGGACCCCATGAGATTGGAGCGCGCCTCCCTCAGGTGTTCGATCAGCAACCCGCTGGTGCCCGGCGTTTTCATCCCTTCATCGGACCCGCCCAGCCCGGCGATCAAGCCATCCAAAAGTTTCACGTCTTTGTCTCGTTGCATAAACTGTCACAGTGAACCGAGGCAATCCGGGGGCCATGCGCGTAGCGACCGCCCATGGTCAGCGAGACCGTCTGCCGTCATCTTGAGCCCGGGAGGAGAAGCGTCGGTGTCCCCATCTCTGGTTTGGCGTGCCGGGTGCAGTCATCGCTGCATGGTACGCTTACTGCTCCCTGCGCTGTTGATCATCATCGGACCCGCATTCTGTCAGAATCTGACGCCTGGCGAACCAGCGCCTTCGAAGGCCGCCACGCCCCCGGAGAATTCGCGTATCTTCGGACTCATCCCGAACAACCGCACATCGCCTAGCCTGACCAATTACAAGCCTCTTTCGGCGAAGGAAAAGTTTGCAATCGCCCGCCTGGATTCATTCGACAGAGGCACCGTTGTGCTTGCCGCTCTGTTTGCGGTCGACGGGCAGCTGACCCATGCCAATCCCTCTTTTGGGCAGGGAGCAGCCGGATACGGGCACGCCTTCGGCACATCCTACGCGGACTTCGTCATCGGCAACTACCTTTCCGAAGCGGTGTATCCGGCGCTGCTGCACCAGGATCCGCGCTATTTCCGGCGCGGCAGTGGCGGCGCATGGAAGCGGCTTGGATACTCCGTCGGTCAAATCATCTGGACCCATACCGATTCGGATCGCACGCAGTTCAATTACTCGGAGGTCCTCGGAAACTCGACTGCCGTCGCAATTTCCAACGTTTACTATACAGACCACCGCGGCGCCGGCGATTCGGCGGGAAAGCTCGGCATGCAGCTTGGCATCGATGCGGCGTCGAATATCCTGAAAGAGTTCTGGCCGGACTTGAGCCGTAAATTCTCCAGGAAGCACCCCTCAAAGGCCGCGGGAGACTGAGCGAAATCTTCGCCAACCCGCGATGCCCAGCATGCAGCCGAGGCCCACCAGCCACGCGCCTCCCGGCTCCGGCACACTGTTGGCGGACGAGCTGGCGCAGCCGCCGACGTTCGTCATGCCGGCCAGGGTGTTGGCCGTCTCCGCGAACACGCAGCCGTCAATCGTGCCCGCCAGCACTCCGCTTCCGCCCGACGCGGCGGACATGGTGAAGCTCGATCCCGTTAGAATGTTCCCATCGAAGAGGATTGCTCCGGAGCTTCCGACGCTGATTGTCGCCGCGTTCTTTACGATCCAGAAGATGTTGCTTGCCTGCGCCTCGTTCTCCAGCGTGAAAGTCATCGCACCGTTCACAGTGAAGGCTCCGGGAATCTGGATTATGAAAACGGCGTTGGGGTTATTCAGGGCATTGAATGTCAGACTCGTGCCCGTAATCGTCGAAATGTCGCCCGCGGATGCATACACCGTATTCCCCAGGAAAGTTTGGCTCGTCGCAGTCGTAAATGATCCCGCCGACGTAAGACCCGCGGCGGAATTGAACGCGCTTTCGAAATCGAGGTATGCCTGGTTAACGGCGGGGTTGCTTGGCGCCGGATAAACGGTGCCGGTTGCGATGCCCGGAGGGAATCCCGTAACCGTCGTTGTCGCCCCGACATTGCCCGTCACAACAGAAGCGCCGGTGTTCGAAATCGTGCCGCCGAGGAGCCCGAAAGAGCCCGCACTGCCCAGGCTCACAATCGGGCCGCCGGAAGCAATCATCGCCGACATGCTCGCCATCCCCAACCAAAGTAAACCTTGTCGCACGTTACTCTCCTTTCACCCGCTAGCGTCTGGGCACGTCTCTAACCAAAGTCCAGCTATCGTGCCGCAGGCGTTGGCAGGTAACGTGCCAATCCGGATTGCATGAACCCAATTAAGAGCTACGCCACGATACCCGCCGCCGAAAAGGATTTGGGCCCCGGCTCGGCCGGACAGTCGGGCGACACGCAAGGGCTCTCGGACGTGGCGGAGTCCGATTCTGAGAGTGTCGTGGAACTTCTTGAAGACGGACAGGCCTTCGAAGCGGAGGCGATTTACGGCGTGGAAGATACGCCCGAGGATGGCGGCGTGGCCGAAGTCCACACAACGCAGTTCCCGGAGGACGATGTGCCGCCTGAGTATTTGAACGCCGACTAGCGATCTGACCAAATCCGGTCATATGACGGCCCGCGGTTATTGTGTGCCGCCTCCCTTGTGTACCGGAGAGCCCTACACTACCGCCCCGCCACTTCGGTCCTTGAAGTGCGCTCAAGGAACTGGGACTTTAACTCCCAAGGAGAAATTATGAAACTGTTGAAACCTCTGCTGGCCGTCGCGGCGATGATTGCCATCGGCGCAGTGGGATGTTCGAAAGTATCGACCCGTGCGGCCGACGTGTCCGGAGCTCTGCGCACCTCGCTCGATCAGGCGGGATTTAAAGATGTCAGCGTCAGCCAGGATCGCGACAAGGGCGTTGTCACGTTGAGTGGCCACGTTGCTGCCGATGCCGACAAAGCGCAGGCGGAGACGCTCGCGCGGAGCATCGCCGGCAATGAAGTTGTCGCCAACCAGATCCAAGTGCTTCCTTTGGGTGCCGAAAATCGCGCCAAGAGCGTGGATGCGTCCCTGGACAAAGGGATCGAGGGCAATCTGGACGCGGCTTTGCTGACGGAGAGGCTTCATAAGGACGTCAAGTACGCGGTGAAAAACGGCGTCGTGACGCTCACGGGCGACGTGACTTCGCAGGATGACCGTGGCCGCGCCGCGCGAGTCGCCTCGGCGGTCCCCAACGTGCAACAGGTAGTCAATGAGTTGCAGGTAAAAGGGCAAAAAGCCACGTCGTCGTTGAACTAAAGAAAAGAGGAAATCTATGTTGTGGACTATCGCGGTTGTGCTTCTGATTTTGTGGCTGCTCGGGTTTAGCCTGAGCATCGGCGGAGGCCTGATCCACCTATTGCTGGTTGTGGCGCTGGTCGTCATCGTCATCAACCTGCTGTCGGGGCGGCGGGCGGTCTGACGCCGTCGGCTGTGCCTGAACGGCCCGGCACATGCTCCGATTCAGGCCATGAACAATAAATCCTCCGACAAGAAAGCACTCGCCCCTCGGGCGACGGAAACCCAAACCTACGGGACCGTCGCCGACCGGCCCATCTCGCTTGCCCACAAAGCGCGTCTGGCCAGCGCCACCGCTCTCAACCAGATTCTGGCCGATACAATGACGCTGCGCGACCTCTATAAAAAGCACCACTGGCAGGTCTCCGGCCCCACGTTCTATCAGCTTCATCTGCTGTTCGATAAACACTTTGGCGAGCAGGCCGAACTGGTAGATACCATTGCCGAACGCGTACAAACACTGGGTGGAATTGCCATCGCCATGGCGCATGACGTGGCCGAGACTACCCGCATCGCCCGTCCACCCCGCGGCCGTGAAGACGTTTCCGTGCAGTTGTTCCGCCTTGCGCAGGCTCACGAACTGATCATCGCCGAAGCTCGCGAAGCCGCCCATCAAGCGGCCGCCGATGGCGACGACGGCACCAACGATCTGCTGGTGAGTGATGTCCTCCGCGGGAATGAACTGCAAGTCTGGTTCATCAACGAACAGATCGCCGGTGCGGGGATTGCCGCAAACGGCAAAGAGGAACAGGCTGCCCGTTCCTCTGTCGCCCACGCCTGAAGGTCTATTTGAACGCCTTGACCAAGGCTTCAAATTGAACATGCAGGGACTTGTCGTGCGGCGTGACCGGAGGAACCTGTGGGTCGATTCCCAACAGTTGGTAGACCGCCATCTGCGCCGCACGCACCGAGTATTCCACCGTGAACACGGTGTCTTCCGGGATCTCGACGAACTGGCTGATGAGCCCGAGATTCTTCGATCCGGAGGGCACCGGCAGCGGCCGGTCGCGCGCGACGCGCGGCATGAACATGCTGGTCAGATACGGCATTCTGCAAGGAATGCAGTTCGCTCCCTCGACGGTCTCCGGCTCGAATCGTAAATGGCCGCACAGTTCCTTGAGGATCTCCGTCCCCGTGCAGTCGGCCATGGCTTTGGGCACGAAATCGCCGACCCGGTCCGGAAAGAGCGAGTAGCCCCAGAACACTTGCACTCCTTCCGCCTGGTGCCGGAAATGAGGCTGATGCGCCAGCACGACGGGATTCGGGCCGAAAGCGCTGCCTGCGGAAAGCCGAAGGCAATCGAGGAGCAGCAAGGCCTCAAACGTGCAGCGGTTCCTTGCGATCCCGGCTTCGCCGTGCGATCAGAAAACAGGAGCTTTCCCATGAATAAAGACACCCATGTCGTTGAAGCGCATAACAAAGCCGCGCATGAGCACGAATCAGCCGCCAAGAGCCATCGCTCGGCCGCGGAACAATGTAGCAAGGGAGCGCATGAAGCGTGCGAGCAGCATGCCAAGATCGCGATGGACCACTCCGTGAAGGCGCATGAGGCGTCCAAGATGGCCTCTGAGAAGGCCGCCCAGCCAGTCGCCGCCGGCGCGAAGCACTAACGAAGATGGGCCCATCGGTTCGCCGATGGGCCCTTCAAATATTGAAGAGCTTCAGAGAATTCTCTCCGCCCGGACGATGAATCGTTTCGGGGCGGGCCCCACATAATAGAACGGATAACAGGTCACCAAGGTCAGGACTTCACCCGTCCCCGCGGCAAGTACGGAAATATCGGTGGGGACAACGATCTTTGTAGAGACCACATGGTACTGAAACTCGCCTGCCGGCGTCGTGATGGTAATCACATCCGTCAAGCGGATATTTCGCAGTGGCCGGAAGAATGTGTCACGGTGCGCGGAGACTGCCGAGTTGCCCGACTGGCCCGGCAATGCCGTTCCAGGGATGTGGCCGGCGGCGCGACGCAGGCTCGCATTATCCACACCCTCGATAATCAAAACGGAAAGGTCCAGCCGGGCGATGGAAATCCGGCCGATAAGGGCGCCCGCCTCCAGTTTGGAAGCGGGCGCAGCTTGGTCCTCCGCCGCAAGCCGGTCTAACTGCCGGCTTTCTGTTTCTTGGAACCTCCACGCGCTCCAAAAGGAAAAGGTGCAGTAAGAGAGCAGGGCTGCCGCGAACACAAACAGCCCTCTCTGCATCCAACGCAGAATATTTCTCAGCGGTCCTCGAGCAATCACGAGTCTCATCGAGCGGCCCGGATTGGCTCACTAAACGCGGCTACGGATCGCGCGGATACCGAACGCCGCGCCAAGCAGCATCAATCCGATCAAACCGACCAGAGGCAGGCTTCCTGCCGTTTCCGGCAATTTATCGGGCATCGCGGTGGCGGCCATCGCCGGCATTGGCGTCATGGGCTCGGCAGCAGGCGGCGCCGTGACCACTTCGGCTATCTGCACTTCTTCACCGGTGGGTTTGACGGCCATGATGGGCGCGGCTTTCAACTCGACCACCACCGGCGCGTCGGGCGTCTTGATCTGCTCCGCCACTTCGAGCGTCGTGTCTCTCGCCGTGAACAGAACGGGCGTGTTGGTGGCACGAGATAGCTCAATCGCTCTCGCCTTCGGATACACAAACTCCTCACCCCAGTTTTTGCCAGGATAGAACCAGGCGCGCAGCGCTTCCGGTTCTCCGGCCGGCCGCTCGCTGAACGTGATCACCGTTTTGCTGGTGGCCTTCAGGCGATAATTCGGAATCGCGAGGATGGTGGCGTAGACCACGTTCTCGTCTTTGTTGAAAATCTGGACAATGTGACGATCGGACTGCGAATCCAGAAGCTTAAACACGTAGGTGCCGGCGGGAAGGACTGCCCAGCCGGAGAGGTGAACTCCCGGAATTTCCACCGGACCGCTAAAGGTCATCACAGTCTTGTTGTTCCAGTCATCGGCCCGGAGGCCAGGTGAGAGTACCGCCATCAGGAGCGTCCCACAGAAAACTGCCGGTAGTGCTTTGAAGAACTTCATATTTTTCTTTCGTCGTGCTCTTAAACGTTGCGTCGGTTGCTGGAAAATAGAGCAGCATTTCGAGGACCTTTGGCTCTTGAGCCCGCCTGGGCCATGTCCGCGGGGGGGGACGACGATTGGCCGGAAGCCCGCGAAGTTCAGAATGGTTGACCACCGCAGGTCAGATGACCGGATACGGTCATCGAGGCCGGCCGCTTCCCGGCGAGCGTCGTTTTTTCAAGTGGTTCTCCCTGACGAAGGAGCAATTGGATCACGTCAGCCTCAGGCCAACCTAGGGATTTTTGGACACACGTTGGCGGTACGAAAGTCGAGCGCGGCCGGACCTGGCTGATAAGACCAGTAGTGCCCGGCCGCGAGTGGATCGGATGGAATCTAGCGAGGGGGTCCGAAGCTTAGCTATCCACCAGAAAAACTGGCACGCCCCGTGTTTTATCCGCTGCTTTGACTCTCACCCTCTGAAAACTCCCCTGAAGACGGCGATACGCGCTATCCGCTCAACAGTGTTGTGACGAGATCGATCCCGAAGTACCTCCGTCGGTGCCATGCTACGAGCTGGCACCGCAAGGGCGGTAAGGCCGCCGGAGGCTCAGGGTCCACAGTAATTCAACTTTCTTCCTGGCCAGGAAGTTCTGATTGAGGGTAGAACCAAAGCCGAAGAACAATGCCCGCCAAGATCGCAAAGTTGCTAAGAACAGGAAGGATAAAATCATTTGATCCAGGCGGAACCAGTTTGTAGCCGGCGCCACGCGGTAGGCAGAAGTTGCGCCTCTTCAAGAAAACTTCAGGTTCGACGTTTACGCTGAAAGAGTGCTGAATCGCGTTGCTTTGTCGCTCCTATTGGTGCCGGCCTTGTTTGGGCAGTCCCTCACCGGGCGAGTGGAAGATCCTTCCGGCGCCATCGTTCCTGGGGCGAAGGTCGTATTACAAGGGCCGGGGCGGACCAGAACCGCGGCTGCGGCGCAGGATGGCTCCTATTCGTTCAGCGGCGTCACGGAGGGTGAGTACGCGCTGGCCGCGTCCGCGCCGAGTCTTGCCATGAGGCCGACAAAGATTACGATCCACGCCGGGAGCCAGGTGTTCGATGTGCGGCTGCAGATTGTGAGCTCCGCGGAGCAGTTGACGGTGCAAAGTGAGCAGGGGCCGGCACTCGGGACCGACGCATCCAGCAACGTCAGCGCGCTGGTGATCAAGGGTGCGGACCTGGATGCGCTTTCAGACGATCCAGAAGATCTGCAGGCGGATTTGCAGGCATTGGCAGGGCCCGCGGCGGGTCCGAACGGAGGCGCTATTTTCGTGGACGGCTTCAGCGGGGGAGAATTGCCGCCCAAGGAATCGATTCGCGAAATTCGAGTAAACCAGAACCCGTTCTCGCCGGAGTACGACAAGCTGGGCTACGGGCGCATCGAGATTTTCACCAAGCCCGGGTCGGACAAATATCACGCGTCGATCGGCTACAATCTGGCGGATTCGGTCTGGAACTCGCGCAATCCGTATGCGGCCGAGAAGGCTCCACTGCTGTTGAACGAATTCGAGAACAGCGGCGGAGGGCCGCTAGGCAAGCGTGCGTCGTTCACTCTGGATGTGGAGCGGCAAATGGTGGACAACGGCGCGATCATCAACGCCATCATCCTGGGGCCGTCGCTGGGGCCATCAGCGTTCACCGGCATTTCAAAGACTCCGCAGAGGCGGACCCGGATTTCGCCGCGCGTCGATTATGCGCTGAGCGAGAAACATACGCTGAGCGTGCGGTACACCTACACGCAAGCGGGCATTCAAGATTTTGGGATCGGCGCCTTCGATCTGACTTCGCGCGGCTATCACGCGCAGAACGTCTACAACACGGTGCAGGCAGTGGAGACCGCAGTGTTGGGCTCGGCTGTGAACGACCTGCGCTTCCAATATTTCCGGTGGTCAAACCAGCACACCCCGAACAACGCCGATCCGGAGCTGCAAGTGCTGGGGGCGTTCAACGGAGGCGGCGCGCAGACCGGGCATTCCTCCGATCTGCAAAACAGCTACGAGTTGCAGAATTACACTTCGGTGCTGCGCGGCGCGCATCAGTGGCGATTCGGAGTGCGACTGCGCGGCGCGGACGACAGCAACGTCAGCCAGCAGAATTTTGGCGGTACGTTTACGTTCACCTCCATTGAGAGCTATCAGGCGACGCTGCTGGGTATGGCGCAGGGACTTTCCGTGGCGCAGATTCGCGCGATGGGCGGAGGCGCGTCGCAGTTCTCGATCAACGCAGGGAATCCCGCGTTGGAGGCGCATCAGATCGACGCGGGGCTTTTCGCGGGCGACGAGTGGCGTATGCATCCGAACTTCACGCTGAACCTGGGCGTGCGCTATGAAACGCAGACAAATATTCACGATCGTGCGGATTGGGCGCCGCGGGTCGGATTTGCGTGGGGCCTCGGCAAGGGCGCGAAGCAGGCTCCTAAGGCCGTGATCCGCGGAGGCTTCGGGATTTTCTACGACCGCTTCGGGCTGGGCAATACGCTGACGGCGCTGCGCTACAACGGCGTGGTGCAGCAGCAATATGTGGTGCCAAATCCGGATTTTTATCCCAACGTTCCCGCGTCGCTCGTGGGAAGTCCTCTGCCGCAGGTGAGGCAGGAGGTTTCGGGGGGCCTGGTGGCTCCGCGCACGATGCAGACGGCGGTGAGCCTGGAAAAGAAGCTGCCGCGCAGCACGACGCTGGCATTCACCTACACCAATTCCCACGCGCTTCACGTGCTGCGCTCGGAAGATATCAATGCTCCGCTGAATGGGGTGTTTCCGTATGGAACGTCCGCGCCGATTTTCGAGATGACGTCGTCGGGACTGTACAACCAGAACCAGTTCATCACGAACGTGAATTCCAAGCTGAACTCGCAGGTTTCGGTGTTCGGGTATTATGCGCTGAATAAAGCCATGAGCAACACGGACGGGCTTTCGACGTTTCCGGCAAATCCGTATAACTTCAACGGCGAATACGGACCCGCGTCCACCGACGTGCGGCATCGCGGCGTGGTGGGAGGGTCCATCAATACGAAGTGGAACCTGCGGTTCAGTCCATACCTGATCGTGCAATCGGGCGCGCCGTTCGATATCACTACGGGCAGCGATCTGTACGGTACGACGCTGTTCAACGCCCGGCCCGGATTCGCGACGGACGCCAGCAAGCCGGGCGTGATCCAGACGCAGTACGGCTTGCTGGACCCGAATCCGACGGCGGGCGAGACAATCGTGCCCCGCAATTTCGGACGAGGTCCGGGGCAGTTCAGCGTAAACCTGCGGGTGGCGAAAACCATCGGCTTCGGGCCATCGAAAGAGCGGGCAAAAGCCGACGCGCCGGCAGGGATCGCGGCGGGTGTGAATCCCGCCGCGCCTGGGGGTATGCGCGGTTTGTTCTCCACGCCAGTCTCCGATCATCGCTACAACCTGACCATCGGGATGTCTGCGCGCAACGTGCTGAACCACAACAATCCCGGCCCGATCATCGGCAATATCACCTCGCCTTTATTCGGACGCGCGAATCAACTGGCGGGCGCGCCAAACGGCGAGGGGTTTTCGGAAAATGCCAGCAACCGGCGGCTGGAGTTGCAAATCAAGCTGACATTTTAGGTTCCGGCGGGGCGTTGGTGAATCTTTCTTGAAACCACCGGTCTCTTTGGACTGGCTTCCGCCTGTATGAGCCACTAATGCTTCTGCATGCAGAACGTAAGAGTTTTTACCAGATCCAGACGGGTACCCATGCCTTGATGAATCGCGACTCCGGCGCTCAAAAGATCCTCCATTTCATCCACCTTTAAGCGCGGGTTCACCTGCTCGTAGAGCGCGATCGCGCCAGCCACCAGCGGGGCGCTGAAACTGGTTCCCCACACCGCGGCATAGTTGTTGCCCGGATAGGTGGTGACGATCGCCTCTCCTGGCGCAGCCGTCACTGCTGAGTTATCGTAGTTGCTGAACATGCTCCTCTGATCGGAGAAGTTGGTCGAGCCGACACCGATGACCTGCTCCAGCGCAGCCGGATAATACGGCCGCTCGGATCCATTATTCCCAGCCGACGCGACACAGATGACGCCTTTGCCGGTGGCGTATTGAATGGCCGCCTGGAGATCCGGAGAGAGGGTGGAGAAGGAGAAGCTCATTGTCAGGATATTCGCACCACTGTCGGCCGCATAGCGAATGGCGCGGATGATATCGGACAAATTAGCGGTTCCGTCAGCGTGAAATGCCTTGAGCGGTAGGATGCGGGCGGTCGGGGCGACCAGATGCACCAGTCCGGCCACCATGGTTCCATGGCCGAACGACTTTGGAAGACTTCCATCGAGAATCGCGACGGTGGATTGATCCAGAATGGCAACCGTGGACTGGTTTAGCACGACAGGCCAGTTCTTGTAGTCGAGGATTGCGACCGTGGACTGATCGAGTATGGCGACGGTGGATTGGCTCAGATCATTAAACTCGGAGGCGCCGGGCTGATCACGGGTGAAATCGTAGCCTGGAATCAGGACCGACGCTAACGCCGGATGCGTTAGATCGACGCCGGTGTCGATGATGGCGACGGTGCCGGATCCGGCAGAGGTCAGCAGCCTCGCGGCGCTCAGTTCGATGAGTTGAGTGGCAGGCTGATTGACGTATCCGTTGCGAACCGAGGCTCCGTAATAGTTGATCGTGGAGCTATCGAAAGCGTAGGGCCCCAGCGCCTGAAGCGCGGCGGCTGCCTGGGATGTGGGGTTCGACTCGGTGTTGTCGACCGTGGCGTCCACTTCGAAATCGAGCACGCCGGGCTGCGCCTTGATAGATGCGATCTGGGCCGCGGACAGCGGTGGAGCCGATACCTTGTAGCCGAGGTCCGAACCCGATCCCCAGGTTTTCAGAATTGTAAATTGGTATTCGGACGCCAGCGCATTGACGTTCGCGGAAGTGTTCAATTCGAGGATGTAAGCGGTTTGAGCAAACGCTGCGGCGGACGAGCATACGGCCAGCAGGGCGGCAATGCAGGTTCTCTTGAGCATTGAATCTCCTGTTCCTGAAGGAATCGGCAATTTGGATCAGTTACTGGAGGGGGAGATCGATTCTTTTGCCCAAACGTTTCAGAGCAATACGCAAGGTCGTATGCCGGTTCCGCGGCTGCTCTATGATGAATTCGCCAAACTGGTTGGTCTCGGTTTCGGCGGCCGTCTTGGCCCCGGACAAAATCTGGACAATCGCACCGCCCAAGTCCCGCGGATCGCCGGAAGCCGAGGTAATCTGGCCCACAATATCGAAGCCAGCTTCCACGGGTTCGATCTGCATATCGACGGCATAATCGCCGGCGCGGTATGTCTGGCGGACACAATCCGTCTCGCCGGCGCGGACGCCGGCCGGTTGAAGGCTGGTCCTCGAATCGAAGATCAGCTCCGTGGCGAGCCGCTCCAGCGTCTGAATCCAGTCGCGCTGCTCCGGTGCCTCAAAAATCCGGTGTGCGTCCTTCACCACGTCGGGCGGAGGATCGCTTGTTCTGGCGGACTCGGCCGTTCGCACCACTTCCGCCAGCCACGCGACCGTTTCCCGGCATCGCGCGCACCCGGAATCGAGGTGCAGTTGCATCTGGCCCCGTTGCTCTGACGGTGCCAGACCACGGACGAAATCCGACCACTTCTCTGCACTGAAGTGTGTCATCGCCCCTCTCTTAGCGTAATAGGGAGCGGATCGAGGCGAAGAAATATAGAATGCGTAGACATAAATTAGGTTGAACCTCCTATAAGTACGAAGGGGGACCAATAGTAAGGATGAGGGTAAATCTCCCGAACCTCCCGCATCGCATGCTGCAGTGCTTTCGGGAGGGGGGCATTCGAGGCCAGTTGGGTATAGAACCGGCGCATGAACTCCGTGGTGCTGGCGTCGTCAACATCCCAGAGCGAAACGAGCAGATTCCTCGCGCCAGCGGATAAGAAACCACGAAACAAACCCAGCCGCTCGTCTCCCCCGGCGGAGATGGTGGAGCCGGACTTGCAGGCGCTAAGGGACACCAGTTCCGCGTCGAGCTCGATTTCCTGCAAGGCGATGGTGTCGAGGCGCCCATCGGCGAGCTGGATGGACGAAAACCGGGGATTGTCGCGGCGGAAATAGCCGTGCGTGGAAAGATGGAGGTAGCGCTGGCCGGGGGCAAGACGGCGAAACGCGTCGATCGTTGCCTCTTCGCCGGACAGCAGCCTCGCCGAAGGCAGGAGGTCAGCCACCAGTTCGGCTTCTTTGGAAATAAGGGGCGCGAGCGTGTCAGGAACTGCGAAGACCAGCGAGGAACGGGCTGCTGGCGCCGGCCGGCGGCGGCATCCGGCGAATACGCTGGCGCTGGGGACAGTCGAGATCGTGAAGCGGTCGATCAAAGCTGAGCCATTCTTGTGGAGCGCGGCAAAGGGCAACCCGTGAAGCTGCCGGTGAGGCCCAATAATAAGATGGCGCGCGCGGTCCAAACGTGCCTCGAATGGAGCCAAAAGCAGCGAATAAAGTTCACCTAGATGATGATGAGCCGCGTCCAGGCCGAGTTCCATGCGCCCGGTACCCGATTTGCCGAGCTGAAAGTGCAGCAGTTTCAGCCACTGGCGCACAGGGGCGTAAGGTCCGAGGCGGATCGCCTCCAGTCCGGCGTGATCGAGCAGAAACGCGTACAGGACCCCGCGCGCTTCAAAATACTCGATCAGGAGGAAGCCGCCGGCAAGCGTCTGACAGACGGTTTCCATCGCCTGAACGGGCCCGAGTTCAAATCCAGTGGCTGCGAGATGCCGGGAGAGGCGGTCTTCGAGCTCCTTCGCGCGCTGGCGCATTACGGGGGATTCGGTCTGGCGGCGGCACCAGATGAGTTCGCTGCGCAAATCGGCGACCGGGACCGGCAGCGGGAGCGCGGATAACGAACCACTGAGGCGGTCCGCCAGGCAACGCGACTTCGCCTGCTGGACGAGCAGCATGGCTCGTTCAGCCGCCCCCTCCGCGCCTGGAGCATCGAGGCGCATGGAAATGAGGGCGTCATACGCGGCAAGCTTGTCGTTGAGGATCGAAATGCGCAGATCCTCGCTATCGACGCGACCGCGCAGGTCCTCGATTTCGCGGCGGGCGGATTCGTAGGCCTCCATCGCCTCGCGGGGCCGGCCTTGGAACTCGCCGATTTCTCCTTCGAGCAGATTGGCGTGGAAACGAATGGATGGAGAGGCGTCCTCGCCCAAGCGCTCCATCGCGGCCCGTCCGATCGCGCGGGCGCGGTCGGGGTGTCCGGCATGCAGCGAGAGCCGCGCCAGCAGGATCTGACATTGCGCTGCGCGGCCAGGCATCGGCGTATTGGCAAGAATCTGGGAGGCTGCGGAACCGAGCACGGCGGCCGAACGAAAACGCCCGGCGCGGAACGCCAGCACGGCGCGCAGGAGATCGACCATGGCTTGCCAGACCGCGTTTTTCTCGGCCAAAAACAGGCGCCTGGCTTTGCGAAGGGACTGGTCGGCGGCGGCGTAGGCTCCGCGCTGGCTCTCGGCGACGCCTAGATTCACCAGCGCCTTGGCCTGCTCGTAGCGCCTGCCCAGCGCCGCGAACTCCCGTCCGGCGCGCGCCGCCAGAGCCTCGCCTTCGTGCGTGAGATTGAGTTCCAGCAGCAGCTCCGCCTCATCCAGATCGCACAACGCCGAATGATAGGGGTCGCCATCCAGGCGGCAGCGGTTGTAGAGTTCGCGCGCGGCGCGGTAATCGCCGCGCAAATAATGAAGATAGGCGATGTTGTAATCGGCCTGCGCGGCCAGCGCCATCATGTTGTTCCGGACACAAATCTCTCTCGCGCGCTGGTAGAAGGAAAACGCGTCGGCGAACATCGCAAGGTTGGTGTGACACACGGCGAGATTGCTCAGCACGGCGGCGGCATCCAGGGCGTTCCCCAAATGCTCGAATCCATCGAGGGCCCGCTCATAGTGCCGGACCGCCTCGCGAGGCTGATCCTGCCGGAAGTAGATATTGCCGACGTTGCTGTCGAGCCGCGCAAGGCGGAGCGCGTCACCGTGCTTCAGGAAAATTTTCTCCGCCTGCCCGGCCCATGCGCGCGCCTGATCGTATCGGCCGAGCAGAATCAGGGCCTGCAGGCCGCTGGAGAGGGTGCGCGCGGCCTCCAGGTCTTCGCCTGATTCTTCGAACAGGCGCAGCGCTTCTTCATAATCCGATGCGGCACGTTCTTGATCGCCGCGCACGTAGGCGAGGTGTGCCGCGCATTTCGCCGCAAACGCCCTTGAGAAAGCGTCGCCGTGCTGCTCCGCGATTCCGGCACAGACTTCGGCGATGCGGGAGGCCTGCCCGAGGTCGGAATAGAGCCGCGCCACGACCGCATCATGGGCGCGGCGGGCGCGCTCCGCCGGATCGCTGACCGCCGCCAGTTCCTGGAGCCACGAGTGATCACGGAGTGCGCCCACTATTCCTCCGGCTGCTCATACAGCTTGCGCAGCTTGGCCAGACATCGTCCGCGGATGAAGCCGATGGAGCCTTCCGCCAATCCCAGTTCGCGCGCAACTTCGATATAAGGGCGCGGCGGCTGCTCGAAAAATAGCATCTCCATCATCTTACGGCAGCGATCCGGCAGCCGCGCCACGGAATTGCGAAGCTTCTGCTCTCGCTCGGCGTTTTCGAGCAGCAGGTCGAACGCCGGAGCGCCGTCGGGAAACTGCGGGTCCAGGTCGCCAGAGTTCAGCAACCGCTGGCGCTTCTTCTTATGCAGTAAGGACCGGCGGGCGGCGGCTGTGACCAGCCAGGAGCGCAGGCCCGCCACGCGCTCCAGCCGGCCGAGGTCGCGATACAGGTCGATCCAGACGCCCTGGAAAACGTCCGCCGCCTCCTCCGGAGGAAGCTGATAATTGGCGGGTACGGAATACACCAGCTTCTTGTATTTATCCACCAGCGCGACCCAGGCGGACTGGTCTCCGGCGCGGCAATCGCGCACCAGATCCTCGTCGGTCCAACTGGTGTTGGGATGTTTGCCCTTCATCGATGTTTGCCTGGTATCAGGTACAGCTCATCGGCGTTCCAAAGCGTCTGATGATCCAGGATCGAGGGCCGGAAATTGCCGACCTCGCGCTGCGCGACCACAACGTGGGGGCTGACCAGGAAAATCATCGGCGACCGATCCGCCACGATGCTTTGGACGCGGTCGTATATCGCCTTGCGGGCTTTGTAGTCGAGCGTTATCATCTGGCGGTGCATCAGGCCGTCGATCTCCGTTTCCCAGTCCGTCGCAGGATGCTGCTGGTTGGGGTTCCAGAGGTGCGTGCCTCCGGAAGAGAGCCAGACGTTCATTTCGGAGTTGGGATCGGCATCGCCGCCACCCAGACCCATGATGCAGGTGTCGAACTGGCGCGTGTTCAGTACTCTGTCGAGCATGGAGCGGAATTCCAGCGTGACGATGTTGACTTCAATGCCCAGTTCCTTCCAATCGGATTGCAGCATGGTGGCCATCCGCACCCGCTCCGCGCTGCTGGCGCTTACAAGAATCGAGAACGCGATGGGCTTTCCCGAGGGATTCGCCTTCTTGAGGAGCTGTTTCGCCGCACCAACGTTTCGGGCCGGATGCGGGAGATCGGCCGAATACCACAGCTTGTTGCCCGGCGTGACGTTTCCCCAGAGGGGAGCGGCGCGGTCGCGATAGACGATGCGGGCCATCGCAGGGCGGTCCACAGCAAGTGAAAGCGCCTGGCGAAGATCCTGTTGGCTGAACAGCGCGAGATTCGGCGAGCCGGGTGAGAGGTTAAAACACAGGAAGTTGTATTCGAGGCCGGGGCCGAGGTCGGCGAGCGCCGCGCCCCGGCTTTCCAGGAACTGGACGGCCTGCGGGCTCAAGCGGTTCAGTATGTCGACGCCGCCCGCGGTGAAGCGCGCCAGTTGCGTGTCTTCGTCAGGGAGGAACTGAAAATCAACTGAATCGAGATAAGGCCGCTCCGGCTTCCAATAATAAGGATTGCGTTCCAACACCACGCGTTCGCCGGGATGATATTGCTTCAATCGAAACGGCCCCAATCCGGCGATCTGCTGAGGAGGCGTGGCCAGCGTCCAGGCTTCGTTAAACCTGCCGGCGCGCCAGGGGCGCTCGAGGATGTTCTTCGGCAGCATCGCCAGCGAATCGAACAGGCGTTCGGCGGCGGCGTAGGGCTGGGGCAGGAGAAACTCCACCGTAAGCGGATCGATTTTCCGGCATTCGATAGGACGGCCGTTGATGACGAGCAGGTCTCTTTGCGGCGATTTGATCTTTTCGTCGAGGTACAGCGCGAAGGAGAACACCACATCGTCGGCGGTGAACGGCTCGCCGTCGGAGAAGCGGACGCCTTTGCGGAGCTTCAGGCGATAGACTTTCCCGTCCTTGGAAATGGTCCAGGATTCAGCCAGCCCGGGGACCGTTGTCTGCGTCGTCCGGTCGATCGAGATGAGGTCGGCGTGGATGCGGCGGAGCACGTCGCGCGAGGGCGCGTCCAAAGCGAGTACCGGATTGAACGTCTTCGGCTCGGCGCGCTGCGCGACGTGCAAGACGCCACCGTGTTGAGGCTGGGCGGGCAGCGTGGCGCACAGCACGCCAAGCAGGAATGCCAACCGGCGTACCAAATCACTCATAGCAATTTTATGTTAGCGCGAGACCCTATAGTTTCTCTCAAGCTGGCGCGAAACCAGGGCGAAACTGGCGAAGAAGGGCAGCATCAGTAGGACGGGCAGCATGATCCACCATTGGTTCCGCAAGAGATAAGCGTGCCTGAGCGGGACGATCAGGCCTCCCCAGCTTGGATATGGCTCGCCTGCGCCGAGCCCGAGGAACGAGAGCGTGACCTCGGCGAGAACAAATCGCGGCAGCAGCGAAAGCGCCTGCGCGACGAGCACGCCTGTGGTTCCGGGGAAGATGTGATCGACTAAAATTCTCCAGGCGGGCACACCGAATCCGCGCGAAGCCTCGACGTATCCTTTTTGAGAAAGACTCAGTACGAGGCCGCGAGCCAGGCGCGCGGGCCTGGCCCAGTTGATGGCGGCGATCAGCAGGACGATGGCGAGAATCGCCTTCCGCGGAGGCAGATTCAGGGGCATAGCCGCCCGGGCTGCGACCAGCAGATAGAGCCACGGCACAGCCATAAACCACTCCGAGACTGCCATCACGAGGGAATCGGCTAAGCCTCCCGCGAATCCAGCAGCGGAGCCCGCGATCCAGCCGAGCGCGAGCGCCACCAGCGTCCCCGCGCTGCCGGCGAGCACAGACCATCGTCCACCGGCGAGGAATCGTGCGGCCAGATCGCGGCCGTACTCGTCGGTTCCGAGCCAGTGGTGAGCGCCCGGTCCGGTATTGGCCGCGTCGCGATCCTGCGCGATAGGATCGACGGGATAGAGCCACGGTCCGGCGATCAGGATCGCGACAATCACAGCGATGGCGATGCGTGCGGTCATACGCGGAGCCGGATGCGCGGATCGATGCGATAAAGCAGCAGGTCCGCGGCAAGGTTCAAAAACGTGAGGGCAGCCGCGAGGATCACCACCACGGCCTGAACCACATCGTAATCGCGCGCCTGCACGGCTTCTAAAAACAAGGGCCCCAAGCCTGGCCAGCCAGTCATGGCTTCAATGACCAGCGAGGATCCGACCGCGGTCGCCAGCGATGGGCCGAGCAAAGAGACCAGTGGATTGGCTGCGGCAGGTAGAATGAAGCGCGTCCAGAGCCGTGTCCGCGGCACCCCTCGGGAGCGTGCGATACGCACAAAATTCGCTTCGCGCGCTGTAGTGAGCGCACTGAACGCATGTAAGAATACCAGCGGTACGACGATCGCCGTCAGGCCGGCGATGGGCAGCCATGCTCCGGCGAGCGGCGCCCCGGCCCAAACCGCGAGCCACAGCAGCAAGCTGACGAGAATCACTTCCGGCGACATACCCGCGACACTCATCACGGGCTCGAGAATCCGGTCGCGGCGGCGCGCTGCCCATGCGGCGAGGCTGAACGCGAGCGCCCAGCCGAGAGCGAGCGATGGCATCAGCACTAACGCGGTTTTCAAAATCCGGGGAGCGATGAGCCGCGCGACCGGGACTCCGTAGGCGAGCGATGTTCCGAAGTCGCCGCGCAGCGCCGACTCGCACCATAGGACATAGCGTTCCGGCCACGGCTCGTCGAGCCCTTTCGCGGCGCGCCACTGATCGACGGATCGCCCTTCGAGCTGCGGGCTGAGGCGCTCGGCGGAGTAAAAATCGCCGGGCGCGACGCTGAACAGATAAAACGCGATGAAGGAAATCGCAGCGAGCTGCAAAACGCAGGCACCCAAGCGGCGAATCATCGCAGGCGCCCCTGTTCCATCGACAACGCGCGATGGGCGAGCCCCGCAGCCAGGTCCAACCGGTGCGTAATCAACAGACACGCCATTCCACTGCTCTGCTGCGCGTCCTGAACAAAGGCCGCCACGTCCCGGACCGTGGACGCGTCAAGGCTGGCCAGCGATTCGTCGAGAATCAGCAATCCGTCGCCGGCGGCGAGCACCGCGCGCGCAATCGCCACGCGGGAACGCTGGCCCTCGCTCAACTCGGAGACGCTTCGCTCGAACCATTTGGCGGACAATCCGATGCGTTCGAGCACGTCCGCGTCCGCCTGAGGCGCGGCTTCCCGCAAACACGCGGCCAGCGTCCAGCGCGGGTTCAGGCTCTCCGATGGCTCCTGCTGGACCAGTTGCGCAGGGCGATTTCCCGTGTCAATTTGTCCCGAATCCCACCGCTCACGCCGCGCGAGACAACGGGCGAGCGTCGATTTTCCCGCGCCAGATGGTCCAGAGAGCGCCACGGTTTCGCCCGCACGAATGACAAGGGAAACGCCGTCGAGGATGTGCGGACCTTGGCGCTGCCGCAAAAAGAAATCCCGATGCGCGTAGGTTTTGGTGAGCGCGTCCACCCGGGCGGTGACGTGCGCGGCTTCAGGAATCGGCGGGGGCGAAGCGAGGCGTGCATCCACGCGTGGAGTGAGGCGCAAGACGCGGCATTGAAGGCGATCGAAAACCGTTTCGCGATGCGAAGCGACGATTAGCGCGGCCTGATGCGTTTCAAGCAAGCCGAGCACGAGCGCTTCGTTCGCCTCATCGAGATTCGCCGTGGGCTCGTCGGCGACGAGCACGTCCGGATTCGCGGCCAGCGCCTGCTGGACGAGCACGCGCTGGCGCTCGCCTCCGCTGAGCTGATGGGGATAGAAATTCTGACGATCCGTGGTGATGCCGATAGACGCAAGCAGCTGAGAGGCCCTTTCGCGCGATCCTGCGATCTCCGCCACCTGATCGAGCGCGGTCAAATGCGGCGACAGGCTATTCAAGGATTCCTGCGGGATATAGCCGATTCTCCCGGTAATCTCGATGGCGCCGCTGGTTCGCGCCGCTGGATCGAGCAGGCCGCAGATGGATGCGAGCAGCGTGGATTTTCCTGAGCCGGACGCGCCGGCGATGCCGATTTTCCCGCCCGCGCCGATGCGCAAATCGAGCGGGCCGAACGCGCGATGCGCGCCGTAATACACGCTCCATGTGTTCAGGAAAACCAAAGTTCCCCCGATCATCGCACGGCGGCGCGTCAGCGGGAAACCAGCAGCGCTTCCTGGATCGCTTCGGCCGTTACATCCTTGGACCCGAAGCCCACACCGATTTTCTTCAGGAAATCGTTTGGTGCGACGCCGCCGGCAAAGATCCACACGAAATCGTTGGGTAGTTCTTCCGCCGTCCCAGCGATGTCCAGGAGAACGCTGCCTTCCCGAATATCCGTGGGAATCGAGTTTAGTACGACGTTGATTTTCCCTTTGCGCCGCAGCTCCTCCAGCTTCTGTGCGTTCCTTTCCTTGATGCGGGAAAAAGTCTCTTTGCGATAGGAGAGCGTAACGGTATTCCCTGTTTGGATGGAGAGGCCAATGGCGGCTTCCACGGCGCTGTCTCCCCCGCCGACGACGAGAATTTTCTTGTGGGTGTAGTGTTCGGCTTCGATCAGGCGGTACATGACCTTGGGCAAGTCCTCGCCGGGGACGCCCAGTTTGCGCGGCGTGCCTCCGCGTCCGATGGCTAGGATGACCGCTTTGGCGGGATAAAGGCCAATGGGTGTTTTCACGGTGAACAAGCCTGCTTCCTCCTGAATATGCTCAACCGGTTCGTTCAAGCGGGCGCGGAAATCGTCGCGCTCGCCGATGCGCTGCCAAAACTCCAGGAGAAACTCCTTCGACAACGTCGTCTGTTTCAATCGTCCGTAGAGAGGGAAGTCGATCGGGCTGGTCATGATGAGCTTCTGGCGCGGATACTTGGCCACCGTGCCGCCGATAGACTCGCGCTCCAGGACCACGTAGTTCAAGCCGAGTTCGATTGCGCGCAACGCTGCGGCGATGCCGGCTGGGCCAGCGCCGACGATGACCACATCAAATACGCCGGGGATGGCGTTCGCGCGGTCGACCCGGCCCGCTATCGTATCGACGCATTCGCGGCCCTGGCGGACGGCGTTGCGGATCAGCGCCAGGCCTCCGAGTTCGCCCGCGATGAACAGATTCGGAACCGTGGTTTCGCATTCAGGCGTCAGGTAGGGAAGGTCGGAGGAGAGTTTCGGATCGGAGGTGCGCATCGTGATCGCGCCTACCGGGCAGGCTTCGGCGCACAGCCCGTGGCCGATGCAGCGATACGGTTTCACCACCGCCGCTTTGCCGCCGACCATACCCAGCACGTCGCCTTCGGGACACACCGAAGTGCAGCCCTGGCATCCAATGCAGTTGGTGACGTCGATGTGTGGATGCTGCCCGCGAGGCCCTGAGGAAAATACTTCCCCTTTTGCGGCCGCCTCGCGCGCGCGCTGTTCCTTGCGGCTCTGCCGCTTCAGATACACAAAGAACGGAACGGCCAGCACGCCGGCGTAGAGGACGATAAAAAAGTTGGAATCCGTCATCAGTAATAGCCCAGGATCAGAATCACTGAGACATGAACGATCACCAGCGCGACAAAAGAAAGGCTGAACGGCCGGTGCACGACGTGCCATAGATGAAACACGCGCTCAGTGCGGTCGAGAAACGCCATCTTGGTGAGCAGCCACGATTGCTGGCGCAGGTTCGCGACGATCGATTCCACTTCGGCATGGCGCGAAGCGAAAAGGCCGCCCAGCGTGGTGACAACTTCAGGCCCGTGTAGAAAACGGCGGCGCAAGCGCGCAATGCGGAACGGCCTCACCGTGTCTTTCACGCCCATCATCCACAACAAGTGGAGCAGGCCGAGCTTGCGAACCTCGGCCGCGCTGGGCACTTCGAGAAGCGGCGCGATTTCCGCCGGGTCGAACGTGTGCTGAGTGGCGAGACTCTCAGCCAGCGCGCCGGTTTGCCGCTCGAGTTCGCCCGCCGTGAGCTTGGCCGAATTCAGGCTGCGCGGAATCTGCGCATACACGTAGCGGCCGATGAATCCGCTCAGTGCGACCGCGATCATGATCCAGTAAGCCAGGCCAGCCAGCCCTTGAAATTTGAACGAGGCATGGAACGTGATCACCATCGGCGCGAAAATTCCCATAATCACGTGAAAATCCAGCCATCGACGCGTGCTGCCGATGCGCGAGAGCCACGTCCAGCGCTTCCTCAGCGGGTAGAGGAACAAAACGCCGAACATCGCGACTCCCAGCATTCCGAGCTTGACCCCGATCGCTCCGCTGGAGCGGAGTTGGTTGTGAAGAGGCGACAGGGGCCTCTGTTCGAGGCTCAGGCGGTAGTAGCTCCAACCGTGGACGGCCAGGTAAGCGATCAGTCCGGCGGCCAGCGCGACCACGAAGGTCACGCGGGCGCGATGAATCCAGGCGCTCACGTCAACCTTCACCGGCGATGAGGAGGAAGCTGCGGAGATAGGGATGGTAGCCATGATGCTCAGTCCTTTAATGGCACTTCACGCATTCGACCGGGGTGCCGCGATACAAACGGATAGGCTTGTCTGCCGTCGGAATCTGCTGCTTGTGGCACTCCTCGCAAACAACATTGCGATGCGCCCGGTCCAGAGGGAAACGGGTCGTGTCGTGATTGAAAGCGTCGATGTACCATTTCGCCGGCGTGTGGCAGGCGGAGCAATCTTCAATGCGCCCGGCGTTTTGAAATTGCCCCGCGTGCGCGTCGGTCTTCTGGTGGCATCCGCCGCAAGTGGACGCCGCGACTGCAAATCGAGGCGCATGTTCCGCGCCCGCAGGCACGTGGCAGCCGGCGCAGGCGACTTTGGCGTGGCCTCCATCCAGACCAAACCGCGTCTGCGCGTGATCGAACGGCGCAGTTTGTTTCCAGTTTTCGGTTTGGTGACAGGTTTCGCAGGCGGTCTTGGTCTGATGCGGATCGTTGTGGCAGCCGGAGCAGGTGAGCGTCGGGAAATGATACTTGCGCCGCGCGCCGGGAGCGTCGATCGAGGCCAGCATCGCCTTTGCGGTCATCGGCGCCGGCGGGACGGGCAACGGCTTGTGGCAAGCCCCGCATTCCACCGTGGCGTGTTTCCCGGTGAGCGTGAAGCGAGAGCGGGCGTGCGTCGCGACGTTGAAGGTCGGCGAACGGAAGCTTTCCTGCGTATGGCAGGCATCGCACCTGTTGCTCCAGGGCGCTGCGAGGAATTCTCCGGCGTGCGGATCGTTATGGCACTGCGCGCAGGTCAATAAGCCGCTGACGTAGACCGCTCCGCGCCCCGCTGGCTGATGGCATTTGGCGCATTCGAGCGAGGCGTGTTTGCCCTCCAGTTTGAAGCCGCTTTGCGCATGCGCCGCGCGATCGAATTTCGTCGGCTTGAAGCCCTGCTCGTTATGGCACGCCGCGCAATCGGAGCCAGCGGGGCGCTTGGCAAATTGTCCGTTGTGCGGATCCTCGTGGCACTGTTGACAGCGCTCATGCGGAACCGCTTTATGAAAATCCGTGGTCTTGTGACAAGCGGCGCAAGCGACGTCGGCGTGCTTTCCGGCCAGCTTGAACTGGGTCTGATCGTGCTGGAAGCCCGCGTCGAGCCGCGGTTTTTTCCATCCATTCGTCGAGTGGCAGCTATCGCAGCCCCCGCGAAACTTCGCTTCCTGAAACGCGCCGCGATGCGGGTCCACGTGGCAGTTCTGGCATCCCGCAAACGCCACTCCCTTGAATTGCATGGCGGGGTGGCATTTGATACACGCCACCTGTTGATGCAGCCCGGTAAGCGGGAAATGCGTTTGCGAATGATTGAACGCGGTGACGGCTTTCCAATCCTCCTGGCCGTGGCAGCGCGTGCAGTTGGGTCCAAGCTGCCCCTGATGCTTGTCCTGATGGCAAGTGAGGCATTCGCGTTTCAGGCCGAGAAACGATTGATTCGGATCCTTCATCTTTATCTCTGCCCTCGCCGCCGCGGGGATTTTTTGCGCGTTGTGGCAAGCCTCGCATTTCTGCGCGCGATGTTTTCCCTCGAGCGCGAAGCCCGTTTCCGCCGCGTGATTGAACGTTTGGCGCTCCAAACGGATAAGAGGGAATTTTTGGCCGTTGTGTTCCGCGTGACATCGAGCGCAATCGGTCTGATCCGGCGAGGGCTTGTAGGCGTGCGCGTGAAAGCCGGTGTGTTCGTTGATCCTGCGCTTAATTTCGGCGTGACAATCGAGACACTTCAACGCTCGCGCGCCTGCGCGGAAGTTGTGGCAGGTGACACAGTTGGTCACGCCCTCCAGCTGTTGATGGGCCTTTGACAGAGGGCCTGGCGAGATTTGCGCGGACACAGTTGTGGAGCAAGACAACACGAGCGCGATACTTCCGAGAAGAATCCTGGCGTCCATTCCTGATGTCGTTTTGTGGCGCTCGACAATTCCTCCAAGTTCTGAGGGAGAAGCGAGGCGCGAAAAATATACCCCGCGAATGCGGATCGACACTGTCGGTAGAAACACTTAGATCGCGTCTAAGAACGAATTTTTTAGCGCCAGTATATTTTTCGCGGCGGCGTTACCCCTCCCTAAACAAGTACTAGAACCCGCGACTATTCTGCTCTACCACGGAGTGGCAACGCGGAACTGTGAAAACGAATGAGTCAAAAATCGATCCGCGCCGCGTTGTTGGGATTTGCTTTCGGAGCTCTCGCCATGGCGGGGGACACGAAGCAGAGCAAGCCTCAGCCGACTCCTGTGACCGATCTGTTCTGGCCTCTACCTCCCGACCCGCCGCGCATTCGCTGGGTTGCGGAATACAACGATCTGGCGAAGGTGAAAAACCCGGCGGTCAAGAAATCGAGTTGGGTAGACAAGGTCACCGGCAACAAAACTCCCGACGAGCGGATGGAATTGCGCAAGCCTTACGGCATCACGACCGACGCGCGCGGACGCATCTATACCGCGGATTCGGAACTGAAGATTGTTTTTGTGATCGATCCGGTGGCGAGGACCATCGATTATCGCGAAGGCGGCAGCCGCGCTCCTTTCGGAACACCGGTGGGAGTGGCGATCGACGCGGATCAGCGCCTCTTTGTCTCCGATGCCGAGCTTCACTCGCTGACCTGCTTCGATCCGAACGGCCGTGTCGTGTCGAGATTCGGTATGGGGGACTTGGGCCGGCCCGGCGGCATCGCCATCGACCAGGCGCGCAAACGCCTGTACGTAGCGGACGCCAAGGAGAGCCGCATCGCCGTATTCGATACCGCGACGTTGAAGCTGGTCGGATTCTACGGCAGACCCAGCAAGAAAAACACGCGAGAGAACGGTGAGTTCCTTGCGCCCACCAATGTGGCGGTGGATCGCGCCGGCCAGATTTACGTTACCGATACTTGGAACTATCGCGTGCAGATCCTCACGGCCGAAGGGAAGTTTGTCCGTGCGTTCGGCGCGCAGGGCGACCGGCCGGGCGAGTTCATCCGACCCAAGGGTATCGCGGTGGATTCGGAAGGACATATTTATGTCGCCGACGCGGAGTTCAACAACTTTCAGATCCTGAGCCCCGAAGGGCACCCTCTTCTCGCCGTGGGGAACCTCGGTACGGATCCCGGCCAGTTCGCTTTGATCGCGGGATTGGCGATCGACTCCAAGGACAGGGTCCTCACCACGGAGATGTTTCGCGGGCGCGTGCAGGTATTCCAGTACCTCAAGCAACCGGAATCCACTTCAGACAAGGGGGTGAAAAAGGGCCAACATCCATGAGCGATATTTTGCTCGCGCCACTGCGCGGGAGCTGTTTGAAGTCTTTCTGACACAAAAGAGGAGGTATAGGAAATGAAATTGAAGTTCTTCGGTCTTGCGGTCGTGATGGCGTCCGGCGCGTATGCCGCTGGTGTCGCGAATCTGCCGAAAACCGGGCTGGCCGGATCGACGCATGACATTGGTGGAAACGGATGCAAATCCTGCCACGCCCCGCACAACGGGTCGGTGGCGAATGGAGGCACCGAAACTACCGGTCTGATCCTGCTGTGGGCCCGTTCGTTCCCGTCCGCGTCCAACACGTTCGGAGTTTACGACTCCGCGACGATGCAAAACAAGGCGGTGGAACTGGGCGGCAGCGCGTTGACCACGTCGACCGACGTGCGTATGTATTCGCTGCTGTGCTTGAGCTGCCATGACGGCGTAACGTCGTCGTTTTCGCCCGCGATGCAGACCAAAAACATGGTCGGCTCCCGCGCGGCGTTCGGCTCGGGCGCGTTCGAATCGCTCGGTCTGACCAACGATCATCCGGTTAACATGCCGTATGATCCGACGAAGAATCCTTCGCTGCAGGCCGTGGCGACGGTTTCTTCGGCGCTGCCTCTGTACGGGTCCACCAACTCCGTGCAGTGCGCAACCTGCCACGATCCGCATAGCGACGTCAATACAAACTATCTGCGCCAGGCCAACAATACGGCGCATTGCACCACCTGCCACATGTAACGAGATTTTCCTCAAGGTGGGCGAGCCGCAACAGGCCGCCCACCGTTTTTTCCTTTTTGGGAGGCTGAATGCGAAAACCGTCCGCTCTGGCGCTGTGCTTATCCTCGGCAATTGTCTCAGCCAACGTGTGCGCACAGGAGAAGCCATTGAGCGTGTCTACGACGGTGTACACGGGCTACTACAGCACGGAAACGCGCGGCGAAGTAAATCAATCCCTCCAGTTTGTCCCCGTCGGCGCGAGGTTCGACATCATGGGATATATTCTCTCTCCCGATCTGCTCACCTTCTCCGCGCAGCCGGAGGTCAGCGCCGGGCCCCAGGCGAGCGAAGCAGGGATCGGCGGCGGGAACGGCGTGCGCCTGTCAGCGACGCTGCTCCGCAAACGCGCGTTCCCTCTTACGTTCCGCTTTTCCGACGTGCAGGTGCAGGACGTGTACTTTGGCAGCCTTTCCCAGCTTTCCGGCTACAGCTCTCAGAATCGCTACAAGGATGTGGGCGTGACCTGGGAAGCGCGTCCGCTGGGCAAGGAGCTTTCGGTCATCTTCGATTGGGGCCAGGGATCGGTGGATTCGAAGTCCGATCTGGCGGAAATTCCCGATTATATTTCCAAGCAGAACCACATCAACGTGGACGCCCGCTACGAACATCATGGATGGGACGTGCAGGCCTTCGGCCACCACCAGCAGCAGCAATCCAATTTGCTGGTGCCGATCGATGGATCTGCCACCCCCGGTAACCTGACGCAGACGGTGAACCAGTTCCAGGCGTCGGCCCGAAAGACGATCTTCAAGGACAGTGAGTTTTATGCCGATGGGGGTATGCAATCGACGTCCAGCATGCTGTTTGCGCTCCCGCTGGATCTCAGCACAAAGTATGCCAGCATGAACCTCCGTCTATTCCAAAAAAGCCGCTGGAAGACAGCGTTTCGCGCCGGATACTCGTCGAACATCGCCAGCCAGTTGCTGGCGCAGGAAGTGAGCAGCCTCACCGGTCCCGGCGCCGTATCCCCCGGCCAAACCGCGCTGCTGCCGTTCTCCAACGCCATCTCGAATCTGGACCTCAACGCCATCACCACATTCGATGTAGGCGCGGGATTCAGTCTATTCGGCAGCTTCGAGCGGAACGCCGTGTTGAGCTCCAGCCAGACCGGGCCACTGAACTCGAACTATTTCAGTTCCACGGGTGGAATGAATTATTCGAAGAAGCTGAAGTGGGGGAATGTGAGCGGCCAGTATGGTCGCGAGCTTGGATATGGCTCTATCACGGGCCAATCGGGAACCATTCAAGGCCAAACCTATCGGGCGGGCTTCCAGCACACGACTTCGGGTGGCATGGTCTGGGAGGCCAACGTCAGAGGTTCCGATCAGACGGTCCACAATGCGAATCCTCTTTCGGATAAGAGCATTTCGGCTGATGCCGGCATCTCGACGCACGTGGTTGGCGATTTCAGCACACGTTTGGGCGGCGGGTGGCAGCGTAGTTCGTTTGTCAGCTCCGGCAATGAGTTTCGCTCCAACGGCTACACCGCGCGCGCGAGCATCGAACATCCCCGTTACCAAGTGAGCGCCACGCTGAACAATACGCTGGGCGACTCCCTGCCATTCTTGAACGGAGGCCTGGGCCTGGGTGTCGGAGCGATCCTGCTGAATACAACACAGATCGTCCCCAGCGACTACCGCTCGCTGGGTTTCGCGCTGCACGCCAATCCGATCCGGAAACTGGAACTATCCGGCTCCTGGGCCAAGTCGCGCCAGCACCTCGACGGAATCCTGACCAACGACTTTCAGCTTCTGAACGTAAGCGCGACCTATCATTTTCGAAAACTGGAGCTGGAATCGGGCTACATCCGCTTCAATCAGACCTACGCCCTTTATCCCAACCTGTTCCGCTCGCGCTTCTATGTGCGCGTTCAGAGGACCGCAAAAATACTGTGATTCGCTACTTTCTCATCTTCCTGCTTGCCGCAGCCCAGGCCGTGGCGCTGACCCCGGAGCGGGGCAGGGTGGACTATGTTCGCACCATCCCTTCGGTGCGCGAGTTCACCAAGCCGAAGAAGTTTTTCGCCAAGCTGATCAACTGGGTGGCGGGGCCGCCGGAAGACAAACCGGAGATCATTCGCCCATACTCGACCACGCATGACAGCACGGGGCGCCTGCTGATTGCCGATCCGGGCCAGCGCGGCATCCACATTTTCGATTTCGAGAAGCAGAAGTACCAGTTCATCAAAGGATCGCGCGGCCGGGATTTCATTTCGCCGATGGATGTGGCGTGCGACGACAAAGATAATATCTACGTCACCGATTCCGTTCGCGCCCTCATCTATGTTTTCGACGTGCGCGGCAAATTCCAGCGCACCATCGGCAGCGGTCTTCAGCGTCCGACCGGAATGTTTCTGGACGCTGGCGCGCGCCGCATTTACCTCACCGATACTCTAAGGCATCAGGTGCTGGTATTCGGGCTGGACGGCGCGCTGATTCGCACCATCGGCAAGCGCGGTACCGAGCCCGGCGAGTTTAACTTCCCCACAGCGGTCACCTTGTCCGCGGGCAAGCTCTACGTCGTCGACGCCATGAATTTCCGCATCCAGGCGCTTACCACCGACGGCAAGTTTGTCAGCGCGTTCGGGCAACTAGGCATCCGCTCCGGCACGCTGAACCGCCCCAAGGGAATCGCCGCGGATTCCAACGGGAATATTTACGTGGTGGACGCGCTGTTTGAAACCGTGCAGGTGTTCGACCCATCCGGGCGGCTTCTTTATTATTTCGGCTCCGGCGGACGGCAGGCGGGCCAATTCAATCTGCCCTCGGGTATTTCCATCGATGCGCGCAACACCATCTACGTCGCCGATTCGCTGAACCATCGTGTACAGGTATTTCTTTACCGGAGCTGGCCGCAATGAGGGCGATCGCGCTTCTTGTTCTTGTCGCGCTGCCGCTGGTGGCCGCCAGCTCCAAAACTGCGGTGGTCGGCAGCCAGCACGATCTTTCGGTCACCGGAGGCGGTCCAGTGAAATCCGCGCAGGTCAGCGCTTGCATTTTCTGCCACGCGCCGCACAACATCAGCCCGAACGTCACGCCGCTGTGGGATCAGACCCTTTCCACGCAAAGCTACACCACCTACACCAGCAGCACGTACTCCTCCGGCGCAGAGACACCCAGCGGAGGCTCATCGAAACTGTGTCTGAGCTGCCACGATGGCACGGTCGCTGTCGGCTTGACCGTCACCAAGGGCCTGATCGCGACGACCGGATCGCTGGCCGCGGCCGACAATCTCACTACGAACCTTTCCACCAGCCACCCCGTAAGCATGACGCCGGCCGACGATGGATCGCTGGTCACGTCGCTTTTTGCCAACCCGCCGTCTACGCACGACCCCGCGGTGAATCTAGTGGCGGGCAAGGTGGAATGCACCACGTGCCACGATCCGCACATGCAAAATATCGATCCGGCGGTACCCATGTTCCTGGTCCGCTCGAACGCGAACGGCGCGCTATGCCTCGCCTGCCACGATCCGACGCGCGTGCAGCCGAACTTCCTGGCCGGATGGACGGCGAGCGCCCACGCGACCAGCACGGATACGGTTCCAACGACGGCAAGTTTCGGCAAGTATGGGACCGTCGCGGCCAACTCCTGCTCGAATTGCCATAACGGCCACGACAACGCCGCCGGTCCGCGCAATCTGCGTGGCCTGGAATCGGCAGCCTGCACGCCCTGTCACAATGGAGCGAACGTTAGCCCCGCCCTGCGCAACGTGATGGGCGAATATACAAAAGCCTACGCGCATCCCACATTGACGGTCACGGGCGTCCACGATCCGGCCGAGGGCATTCCGGTAAATAACACCCGCCACGCCGCGTGCGCGGATTGCCACAATTCGCACGCCGCCACGGCGCAGGTTGGCGTCGCTTTGCCTCCCACGGTGGAAGCCGCGCTGATCTCGGTCAAAGGCTACGACACGTCGGGCGTCCAGTCCCCCGCCGCGTACGAGTATCAGGTTTGCCTCAAGTGCCACGCCGATAGCACCAACAAGCCGGCCACCAGCATCTACGGACGGACCGCCGTCCGCTATCCGGCCGGGCCGATGCCGACGGGGTATCCCGTGCAACCTCCGAAGCCCGCCGATCAATACAATCTGCGGCTGAAGTTCACCAGCACTATCGGACACAACGTGATGGGCTTCAGCACTGTCACCACGTCGAATACCAGCTTGCGTCCTTATATGCTGGACGTGGACGGCGTCACCAACAATACCAGCCGTCCGCTGACCACTGCGACGCGCCTCTATTGCACCGATTGCCACAACAGCGACCAGGCGCGCTCGTCGAATGGAACCGGGCCGAACGGGCCGCACGGATCGATTTATCCGCATCTGCTGCAATTTAATCTCTATCAGGATCCGGTGGGTGGAGGAGGTGGAGGAGGCCTAGGCACAACCGGCGCGGCGCTGTGCGGCAAGTGCCACAACCTGACCACGGTGCGCGGCATCAGCCCGCACGGCGACAATCACTCGAATGTATCGTGCAGTACGTGTCACGATCCGCACGGCGTTATCGGCGGGACGCCGGGCGCCAACCGGGCCATGATGAATTTCGACACCGGAGTCGCTGCGAAATCCACCACCTATTTCGGCTATTTCTACATCAGCAGTTCATCGAAGGGCTGCTACACAAACTGTCACGAGAACCACAACCCGCACACGTATTGATTGAAGGACGCCATGCGATATCTTGCCGGACCGCTGATCGCCGCCACGCTGCTCGCCGGCGATGTCGGGACGGACTCGGTCCAATTCCACTACGAGTGCACGTTCGGCTCGAAGTTCGGCATCCATCCTCCAAAAATCTCGAACAAGCGGTTCGCGGTCGCAGCGACTGGGGAAAGCGATCATCCCTACGGCCTGGGCTTCCCCGAGGGCGTCGCCACGGATCTGAACGACCGCGTCTGGATCACCGACAGCGGCACTGCGTCAGTCCACGTGTTCGACCGCGCCACTGGAGCTTATCGCGAAATCCGCCGCGCGGGCGACTTCACGCTGGTGCGCCCCTCCGGCATCGCCTCCGATAGCCAAGGCCGGATCTACGTGGTCGATTCAGAGCTCGCCAACGTGTTCGTGTTCGAGGACGGAGAATACATGCGCGCGCTCGTCAAGCGCGGCCAGCATACGCTGACGCATCCTACCGCGATTGCGTTTTCGGAGAATCAGCGTACGATCTACGTAGCGGATCCACCCAGAAACCTGATTGTCGCCCTGGATCGGGAGGGCGAAGTGGACGGCACCATTTCGCTGACGGAAGCGACGCGCGAACCTTGCGCTATTTCCGTCGTCAACAACCAGGTCTACGTACTTGGTGCGCGCCAGCATCGCGTCGAGATCTTCAGCCCCGCGGGCGTGCGGCGCGGCGAATTGCGATGGGAAGACATTCCGCTTCCGCTGGCGTTCACCTTCGATGACAGCCACCATCGTTTCCTGGTGGCAAACCCGCGCCGGATGGTGGTGGAAGTATTCGGGGCCGACCAGCGCGGCATCGGAGCATTTGGGCAACTCGGAAGCCGCGTAGACCAACAGGAGCGCATCGAATGCGTCTACGTCGACCGGCGCGGCCTGGTGTACCTCGTCGATTCGCATCACGGGAAAGTGGTGGTGTTCCGGGAAATGAAGTAGCACGGCCGCAGTGCCCAATTCTGGCGCCCTTCAAGAAAAAGGCGAGATTGGTCGAAATCGCTCCTATGCAACTTCGTTAGCGCCGTTCATCCATGGAATTGCCGCAGCTTTCGGTATAGCGTATCGCGCGAAATGCCCAGCAGCGACGCGGCCTTGGTGCGATTGCCGTTGGCCACCTGCAGCGCCTGCTCAATGGTCAGCCGCTCCATCTTTTCCAGCGAAACAGCGGGATGCGTGGAGAGCACGGGCGTCCCCTCGATAGCGGCGGTGTCGAGGAGCGGCCTCAGTTCCTTATCCGAAATGGCTTGCGGATTCTCCTGGGACATCGCGGACGCCCCTTCAATAATGCTTTCCAGTTCTCGGACGTTGCCAGGGAACGGATAGCGCACCAGCAGTTCCAGAGCGGATCGCGACAGCGTGATCGCGCGCCCGGATTTGCGTGAAAGCCGTCCGCAAAAATGCTGTGCGAGAACCAGAATGTCTTCCGGACGCGTGCGCAGAGGGGGGGCTTGGAGCACCACGGTTGCGATGCGGTAATACAGGTCCTCTCGCAGCGCGCCCCCGCGCAGATCGGCCAGGGGACGGTTGGTGGCGCACACGACGCGCACGTCGATGGGTATGGACTTCGCCCCGCCCACCGGACGCACTTCGCGCTCCTGAAGCACACGCAGCAGCTTCACCTGGATGTCCTTCGGCATTTCCCCGATTTCGTCGAGAAAAACCGTGCCTCCCGAGGCCGCGGCGAAAATGCCGGGCGATTCGGCGTAGGCTCCGGTGAACGCACCACGGCGATGCCCAAACAGCTCGCTTTCCGCCAGATCGTGCGGCAAGGCTCCGGCGTTGACGGCGACGAACGGCATGCGCGCGCGCGGGCTGGCCTGGTGAATCGCGCGAGCCAGCATCTCCTTGCCGGTTCCCGTTTCGCCGACAATCAGCACCGAAGCGTCGGTGGCCGAGGCCAGGCGGGCGCGCTCGATGGTGCGCTCCATGGCGGGCGAAACGCCGATGATGGTCTCAAAACAGGCGTGGCGCTCCAGATTCGTTTCCAGTTGCGCGACGCGTTCGCGAAGCTCCATTACCTCCATCAGCCGTGCGACCTTCTTCTGAATGGCGGCGTAATCGAAAGGCTTGGTGAGGTAGTCCTCCGCCCCTTTTTTGATGGCATCGATCGCGGTTTCGATAGTGCCATAGCCGGTCATAATGATCACGGCGATGTCGGGGTCGCGCTGCCGCAACTCGACGGTAAGCGAAAGGCCGTCCATCGACGGCATGATCAGATCGACCATCGCGAGCGCGATCGGGCCGCGCGACGCCTGAATCGCCAGCCCTTCCGCTCCGGACTGCGCAAGCTCGACGCGGTACCCTTCGCGAGTGAAAAACTCCTTGAGTGTTGCGCCTAGGCTGGCGTCGTCGTCCACGACTAAGATGCCGGGAGCGGGCCTCACGCGCGCCCTCCTAACGCCAGCGGCAGGTCCAGATACGCGGCCGCGCCGTGTCCGACTTCGCTTTCGATACGAATCGTTCCGCCGTGCTCGGTGACGAAATTCCTGGCGATTGCCAGGCCGAGCCCCGTGCCTTTCCCGGGTTCTTTGGTGGTGAAAAATGGCTCGAACACGTGCGCCAGGTTCGCCGGGCTGATGCCAGGTCCGTTATCAATCACCGCGACCTCCACGGCATCCGCACCGCGCGGGCGGCATTCGACGTTGATCTGCCCCCCGGCGGGAATCGCATCGAGCGCATTGCTCAACAAAATAAGGAGCACTGTTTCGAGCAGATTGCGGTCGGCGCAGACCTCCAATCCACGCGCGGCCGAAGTTTCCGTGACCAACGTCGCGTGCTTGGCCAGAATCACGGGATGGAAAAAACTGGCCACAGATTCCACCGTCGCGCTTACATCGTGATTGCGCTTGTCCATCGGACCCATGCGCGCGAAATCGAGCAGGGCCTGCACAAAATGGCGGCAGAACCGCAGCCCTTCCTCAAGCTGCGCCAGGTCCTTATCATCGTCCGCCCGCTGCCGCATTAGCTGGACGCGCAGCAGAAGCGCGGCCAGGGGCGAATTGAGATGATGAGCGGTACCGGCCGCCATCTTTCCCATGCTGGTGAGCTTTTCCAGCTCCAGCATGGCTTCGCGCCAGCGGACGCGTTCGCGAATGTCGGAAGTGGCTTCCAGAAAACGCAGAGGGCCGTCGCGCTCGCGGAACGGGCGCAGACTAAGCTCGACCGGGAAGCACGCGCCATCCCTGTTCAGCCGCACCGTTTCGATGTTCTGCACCGTTTCGCCCGCCTCGACGCGATGGATCAAGTCGTGCAACTCCGGCAGCTTCTCCCGAGGAACCGTAGGCAGCGGCCGCCCCAGCACCGAGGCTTTCGGATGGCCGTACATGCGCTCCGCGGAGCAATTCCATTCGGCCACGTCCAGATCTTTGTCGTACAGAATCACGCCTCCGGGGAAATCCTCCAGCAATCCACGGTACCGCTCATGGGAGCGGCGCAGGTCCTCTTCGTTGATGCGCCGTTGTCGCAGCACGAACCACGCGGCCCAGAATGCCAGCAGCAAGGAAGAGGCCACGCTGCGGGTGATGTAGAGGTAGTGCAGCGTCAGGTAGTCAGCATCGCGAAAAAAATGATACTCCAATAATTCCCACGCAGCGAAGACCACCGCCACGACGGTAATGCTCGACAGAGTGAGCGTCGCCCAGAACCATTGCTTTCCACCCATACGCGATGCCAGCTTAGCAGCATTCGCGTCCAGTTCAAAGTCCTGCCGAAGTGTCCGAGAATCGTACAGTTGTCCGTTCTTCGTACGGCGGAAGCTGCGCGGGTCGGCGCAATTTCGCCATATTGCGGGCCTTTTCGAATGGCCACTCGCGTGCAACCTTTGATCGCCATTGGGAGGCCCCAGTGCATCAATTTGCAAAAACGTTTGTCCCGAGCTTGCTTGCAGGCGCAGCGATTCTCGCGGTGTTCGCCCCGTCGAAAAGCTATGCGATCCCGCCGTTCGCCAGAAAGTATCAGACATCCTGCCAGACGTGTCACGTCGATTTTCCGAAGCTGACCGATTTCGGCAAGGCGTTTAAGGACGCCGGATTCAAGTTCCCGAACGACGACGAAACCTATTTGAAGGAAGCGCCGGTGATGCTGGGCGCGCCGGCCAACAAGGAGACGTTCCCGAACTCCGTCTGGCCGGGAACCATGCCGGGGATGCCTCCAGTGGGTCTGCGCTACAATCAGTTCTTCCAGTTCACCAGCCACCGGAATGCCTTCGACGCGCTTGCCGCACCGGGAAGTGTGCCCGGTATAATCCCCGCCACCGATTTTCAGGCCGGATTTTTCAGCATCTTCACGGCCGGAAATTTCGGCAGCGACATCGCCTTCTGGGTGGATGACGACCTCAGCGTCTCCGGCCAAAACGCCAACGGCGGACTGGGCGACGCGTACCTGAAATTCGTGAATGTGGGCCGGTTCATGAAGTTACCCAAGGATTCGCTGTCGCTGCGCGCCGGTCAGTTCGAGCTCGATCTTCCGGTGACGCAGGCGCGAAGCATCAATCTCAGCCCCTACGACATCTTTCAACAGGCCAACATCGGCGCGGCGCAGCAGAATGTGAATAATCTCTCTTCTCTGGCCAGCGTCGCGCGCGGGTTTGAATTGAGCGGAGGCCACACCTACGGCGGCTATCATTACTCGGTTGCAGTGTTCGATCAGAACACCACGGGCGTGTCTCAAGCCGCGAACCAGTTCCCGGGCGTTCCCACGGCCACGGCCAGCGCCACCGGGGGCGTCGGCTTCAGTTCCGATTCCAGCATGAAGAACGTCTATGCGCGCGCTTCCTATCGCTTCAATCTGGAAAAGGACTCCAAGAGCCGCAATGAAATTCAGGCGGCGGGCGCGACCGGTCCGCACGATCACACCTACTTCAGCCTCGGCACATTTTATGCCCACGGAAATTCGGTGCAGCGCATCCTCAGCGGGCCCGTTCAGGGGTATCTCGAAAATCGCGAACCCTATTACCGCATCGGCGGCGACTTCGGCTTCAATTACCGGACATTCAATGTTTACGGGCTCTACATGCTGGGGCACGACGACAACTTGCTGCCCGTGGATTCGAGCGGCAATCTGATCCCTCTGCCGCTTAGCTCGACCAGCCCGGCTGCGTTATCGCTCGTGAAAGGCATTCCGGCGACGTTCAGCGGTGGCTTCGTGCAGGCGGACTATCTGGTGAAGCCCTGGATCATGCTGATCGCCCGCTGGGACCAGGTAAACTCCACCGCGGACCGTATCAACGGGCTGGCGGCCGCCACGAACACGTCGTACTTTGCGCCCTACAACTCCACGCGCGACCGTTATACGCCGGGCGTGCAGTTCCTGGTTCACCCCAACATCAAGCTGTCGTTCGAATACCAAATCCGCCCGCGCCAGTCCGTCACCGGGGCCACGCTGACCAACGGGAATCCGGTGGCGGCGAATCCGTTCCGTGTAAATACCGGGCTGGTGGCGCTTGAGTTTATTTACTGAGTTTAGCGAGAGGAAACCAATCATGAAAAACATCGCTGTATTTGCAATGACGGTGGCCAGCCTGAGCGCCGGCACCATCTCCGGAACCGTGACGCCAGGCAAGGCCGGATCGGTGGTCTATATCAGCGCCGCTCCGGGAAAGACCTTCACCGCCCCAGCCAAGCCGGTGGTGATGGATCAGAAATCGCTGCTGTTCCAGCCGCATGTGCTGGCCGTGCAACTCGGCACCACCGTGCAATTCACCAATAGCGACAAAGTGCAGCACAACATCTTCTGGCCGAATGTGAGCGGCGACAAGAAGCAGAGCCACAACCTGGGCACCTGGCCGATGGGCGAGAGCCGCTCGTTCAAGTTCGAGACCGCGGGTGTCGTTCCGCTGCTGTGTAACGTGCATCCGGAAATGTCAGGCTACATCATCGTTTCACCGACACCCTATTTTGCCGTCGCCGACGCCGCTGGCGCGTTCAAGATCGAGAACGTACCGGATGGCGCGTATACGATCACGGCGTGGCACGAGGGAATGAAGCCGGTTTCGAAGCCGGTAACGGTTGCCGGCAACACCACCGCCGATTTCAGTCTGGCGAAATAGTTCACAAGGACGTATCGCATGCAAGGGCAAGACAAAATGGTCGATCGCGAGTGGCTCGCCACCAACTTCCCCTGCATGATGGCGTGTCCAGCGGGAACCAACGCGGGGCGGTATGTTTCGCTCATCGCCGAAGGGCGCTTTGAGGAAGCCTACCGCTACGCGCGCGGGCCGAATCCCCTGGCCAGCGTTTGCGGACGCGTCTGCGCGCATCCCTGCGAGACCGCCTGCCGCCGCGGCGAGATCGACAAGCCGATTTCCATCCGCGCCCTGAAGCGCTTCCTCACCGAGCGCTATGGCCCGGAGTCGAGAACGCCCATCGACCCCGCGCCGCGCAACGTCGCCCCGAACGGCTTCAAGATTGCCATCGTCGGCAGCGGTCCGGTCGGACTCGCCGCGGCGTACGATCTTGCGCTGCTGGGATATTCCATCACCATCTTTGAAGCGGCTCCTGTGGCCGGCGGGATGCTGCATTTAGGGATTCCCGAGTACCGCCTGCCGCGCGTCGTTGTTGAGGCGCAGATTCGCGAAATCCTTAACGCGGGGGACGTCACGCTGCGGTTAAATACAGCGGCGGGCCGCGAATTTACCATCGCCGGCTTGCGCGCGGAGGGCTTCGATGCGGTGGTTTTAGCCGTCGGCGCGCACCGCAGCCGGGACCTTTCCATTCCAGGCGTCGAACTCGACGGCGTTCATAAAGGAATCGAGTTTCTACTCAATGCGAACCTGGGGTACCGCTTCGACATCGGCCAGAAAGTGGTGGTGATCGGCGGAGGAAACGTCGCCATGGACGTCGCCCGCTCCGCGGTGCGCGAGGTTCTGCGGCAGCATCGGGGCGATCTCGAAAACCACACGCCCAGCGAGGAGAACGTCGCCGCCGTCGCGACGCGCGAAATGGTGGACGTGTCCTTATCGGCCCTCCGCATGGGTGCCCGCGAAGTGAACATCGTATGCCTGGAGCGTCGCGAACAGATGCCCGCGGCGTCCGAGGAAATCGAAGAGGCGGAGATCGAAGGCGTCCACATGCACGACGGCCAGGGGCCGGTGCGCGTGATCGGCCGCGACGGCAAAGTGACCGGCCTCGAGACCATTCGTGCGATTTCGGTCTTCGACGCGCAGGGACGCTTCAACCCCGTGTTTCAGGAAGGCAGTGAAACCACCATCGAATGCGACACGGTGATTCTCGCCATCGGACAAGCGCCGCGGCTGGATTTTCTGACACCCGAGGACGGCGTGGAGATTTCGCCGCGCGGATTGATCGCGACCGACCGCCAGACGCTGATGACCAGCGCTCCAGGCGTGTTCGCGGGTGGAGACTGCGTATTCGGTCCGCGCCTGATTATCGACAGCGTGGGCGACGGCAAGCGCATTGCCGCCGGAATCGACCGCTATCTCACCGGACGCACCCGGCCTGAGCCCGAGATCGGCATCGAGGTTCTTCCGCATCACAAGATGTTCCCGGACTACATGGAAATCCCGCGCCAGCCGATTCCCACCGTTCCTATCAACCGCCGTACCGGCGTCACCGAGGTCGAGGAAGTTTACGACGAAGCGGCGGCCATGCGCGAGGCGCGCCGCTGCCTGCGTTGCTGGGTGAACACTGTGTTCGAAGGCAACGAGCCCGACGGATCGCAATGCATCCTCTGCGGAGGCTGCGTGGACGTTTGCCCCGAACGCTGCATCCAGCTTGTCGCACTGGACCGCATCGAATTTCCGAGCGAAGTGACGGAGAACCTCGGCGCGGAGCTCGGCTTGTTCCGGGTGGAGTTGGAAGAAATGCAGCCGGGCGAGCTTGGGGCCATCACTGGCTCCGCCATGTTGAAGGACGAAACGCGCTGCATCCGCTGCGGACTGTGCGCGGAACGTTGCCCGGTAGGCGTGATCACGATGGAGGCTTATTCGTTGAAGCTTCCCGAGCATGATTTGGCGTTTGTCATAGGAGAGTGAGAATGGCAGAAGAAAAACAGTGCGAGGAATGCAGCCGGCGCAGATTCGCCAAGACCGGTCTGGCAGCCATCGGCGTTGCGGCCGGCGGATCGGCCGTGTTCGGCTACCAGTTCCTCTCACCCAACGCGCTGTACGAACCGTCGCCGGTGGTGGATGCAGGGAAGCCGGACCGCTATCCGCTCGATTCGGTGACGCCGGATGTCGCGAGCGGCATCTACATCGTCCATAAGCAGGAAGGCATTTACGCGCTATCGGCCGTGTGCACGCATCTGGGCTGTCTGACGGCGTGGAAGCCGGAGCTAGGCATCATCGCCTGCCCCTGCCACGGCAGCAAATTTCATCCCGACGGCGTGAAAATCGAAGGCCCCGCTCCCAAGCCGCTGCCGTGGTTGAAGGCGTGGATCGACGACGACGGCAATTTGCAGATCGACCGCTCCGAGACGCTGCCGCAGAAACAATTCGTCAGGATTTGACATGATCACAGACATTCGCGACACACCCGTTTGGCGCTCCATTTTCCGCTCCGGCCAGGGCGATAGCAACCTGAACCGGGCTCAGCGTGTTCAGCAAAATGTTTTTCTGCATCTGGCCTCGGTGAAAGTGCGCAGCAAGGCGCTGGAGTTCGGCGTCACGTGGTATTTAGGAACGCTCAGCCTGGGCTGCTTTATGGTTCTGGTGGTCACCGGAATCCTGCTGATGCTCTATTACCATCCTTCGGTTCCACAGGCGTATCTGGATATGAAGGATTTACAGTTCGTCGTCTCGGCTGGCATGTTTCTGCGCAATCTGCACCGGTGGTCGGCGCACGCCATGGTGCTGCTGGTATTCGCGCATATGTTCAAGGTGTTCTATCGCGGCGCATACCGCAGCCCGCGTGAATTCAACTGGGTGATCGGCGTGATGCTGTTGATGGTCACGCTGTTTTTGAGCTACACCGGCTACCTGCTGCCGTGGGATCAATTGGCCTTCTGGGCCATCACCGTGGGATCGAACATCATGTCCGCGGTTCCAGGGCTGGGCGCAAAAGCGCGCTTCCTGATGCTGGGCGGGAACACCGTGAATGCCAACGCGCTGCTGCGGTTTTATGTGCTGCACTGCGTGATTTTGCCGTTGGCCGCTTTTATCTTCCTGGCCGTCCACTTCTGGCGCATCCGCAAAGACGGCGGACTTCACACCGGAGAGAAAACGCATGAGTGAGCCTAAGGATTTTGTCGCCGCGATGGATTCCAACGCGCACCGCTCGCCTCTGCGGGTGGCATTTTTGACGCGCCGTACGTCGCCGCAGGTAAGGGCGCGCGACGACGAGCGCATCATGACGTATCCAGAGGTGCTGCTGCGGGTCGCGGTAGCCGTCGAGGTATTGCTGCTGGCGCTGGTGGCGTTGTCGCTGTTGTGGGACGCGCCGCTGGAAGGCCTCGCCAATCCGATGCAGACGCCGAATCCGGCCAAAGCGCCGTGGTATTTCCTCGGTCTCCAGGAACTGCTGCATTACTTCCCGCCGGTCGTGGGAGGCGTGCTGATTCCCACCATGGTGGTGGTCGCGCTGATCGTGATCCCGTACTTCGGCATCAACATGCAGGCCGAGGGCTTCTGGATCAAGGATCGCGAAAAGAAGCTGCGTATCTTCGGAGTGTCGTGTGCGGTGCTGATCGTGTTTCTTGCGTTTTTTGAAGTGTGGGCCGTGCTGGTTCCCACCGTGCTGATCGGAGCGCTGATGATGCGTGAGGCGTTTCCCGCCGCTGCGCCCGGTAAGTTCCGGCAATGGCTGCGGTCGAAGCCCTTGCCGTTTTGGATTATGACCTGGTTCCTTACCGCCGCCGTGATCCTCACCGCCATCGGTACCTTCTTCCGCGGCGCGGGATGGGGCTGGGTTTGGCCTTGGAGCGCAGAATGAGCCTGTTCGAAAAGATTCGCCAATTGCTGTTCCGCGATAGCATGCGCGCCTTCGGCACGTTCAGCGTCGCACTCCTTCTCCTGCTGGCCGTGGTTCCGGCGAAGGACCATTTCCGCCAGTGGCTCGGCTATCAGAACGATTATCAGCGCCTCATCCGCAACCGCAGTGACGGGGTTTCCCTCGCCCGCCGCTTTCAGGGAGGCGTGCAGCAGACCTGGCTACCCGACCTCAACGTGGTCGATCGCTGCACCACCTGCCACGTCGGATTGAAAGAAGCGTCGCTTGTGGGTGTTGCGCAGCCGTTCCGTCCGCACCCGCCGATTCCACACGCCTTGAGCGAATTCGGCTGCGTGATGTGCCATCGCGGACAGGGCTTCGCCACTACGGTCGACGACGCGCATAACAGCACGCTTGCATGGGAACAGCCGATTCTGCCCGCGCGCTACGTCGAGTCATCTTGCGGCCAGTGCCACGAAAAACCTTTAACGGGCACGCCGCAGCTCAACACCGGACGTGACATGCTGGCGCGCTACGGCTGCGTGCACTGCCACAAAATTGCATCGCCCGAAGGCCAGGTGATGACGGCGACGGATACGCCTCCGCCATTGCGCCACGTGGCGGCGAAAACATCGCGCGAATGGATCTATGCCTGGATCAAAAATCCGCAGGCCTACGCCGCGACGGCCACGATGCCCAATTTCCAATTGAGCGACGACGACGCCCGCGATCTTTCGGCGTTCCTGATCAACCAGAGCACGCCGTATCTGGAAGGCCCCGCGAAGGCCGTAGCGGTTTCCTCCGATGTTCAGGCGGGGTCGAGCGTTTACGGCGAATCGTTCTGCGCGTCCTGCCATGCGATGCAGAACGCCGCCGGACTGATGGTCGGCGGCAACGTCGGCCCTGAGCTGACGCGCGTCGGATCGAAGGTAAAACCGGAATGGCTGGGCGAATGGCTGCGCAATCCCAAGACCTACGATCCGGAAACCGCCATGCCGCATTACCGCTTCGACGAAAAAGAAATCGGCATGGTTATGGGCTTCCTCGGCAGCAAGGCCGACTCCGATTTCATGGCCAACGTGAAATTGGAACCCGCCACGCCCGCGCAGATCGCGCACGGCAAGACGCTGGTGAACGAGCGCGGCTGCGCCTCCTGCCATGAGATCAACGGCATCGCCCATCCCGATAATTTTGCGCCGGAGCTGAGCGGCGTCGGCAGCCTGGCGCTGGCGAAAATCCTGTTCGCGCCGGGCATTCCACATACCGTGCCCGATTACATCGCCGCGAAAATCCGCAATCCGCATTCCTTTGGCAGCGCGTTAAAGATGCCGCAGTTCACACTCACCGACGGCCAGATCGATTCGCTGGTCACCGCACTTCTGGCTCAGACAGCCCGCGCCAAATCGCTTCCCGCCACGATGCGGATCCAGGCCCCGTCGCCTTCTACGTATCAACCGGCTGGCAAGGCCGGACGCCTGATCGCCGATATGCGCTGCTTCAGTTGCCACATGATAAATGGCCGCGGAGGCTCCATGGCGCCGGATCTTACCTGGGAAGGAAGTTCGGTGCAGCGCGGTTGGCTCGTGAATTTCCTGAAGCATCCGAACACGCTGCGCCCGGCGCTGATCCGCCGCATGCCGAAATTCAACATGACCGACGATGACGCCAGCACGCTGGCCGACTACATTATGACGGCTTACCAAACCCCGGCGTTCGATTCCGATTCCATGGATGCCTCCAAATTCGCGGCCGCCGACGCAGCGCACGGCAAGGACCTTTATTACGGCAAATACGCCTGCAATTCCTGCCACATCCTCGATCCGGCAAAGGACAAAGGCTACCTCGGCCCGACGCTGACGCAGGCCGGGACGCGGCTGAACGCGGCCTGGGTGTTCCACTGGCTCCAGAACGCGCAAAAGCTGCGTCCAGGGGCGCTCGAAATCAACTGGAACATGGGCGACGACGATGCACGCGCGATCACCGCGTTTCTGATGCAGCAAAAAGGAGGCGCAAAATGAAGCGCGCAGTTGTAGCGCTCATGCTGCTGGCGGCGGCCGGATGTCACCGGGTTTCCTCCCCCGGCCCGGCCGCCACGGCGTATGGCGTCGCGATCGTCAGCGTGAGTGGCGATAAACAGGTTGCCGGCGCCGGCGCGGCGCTGGATCAACCGCTGGTGGCGCAGGTCAACGATGCGCAGGGTTCGCCGGTGGCCGGCGCCATGGTGCGGTTCAGCGCAGCGGGCGACGTGCGGTTCGACCCGCCATCCGGCCTCACCGGAAGCGACGGGCAGTTCACGTCGAAGGTCCACCTCGGCGGTATGGCGGGACGCGTGTCCTTGATCGCCATTACACAAGACAAGAGCGGGAAGGCCTACCAGGTGGAGTTTCCCGAGATCGCGCTCGATTACCAGCAGATGCTCGGCCGCGAATTGAGTGAGCAGTACTGTTCGCGCTGCCACAACCCGGAATCCACAGCCGAGCGCGTCTCGAATCACGACAATCTCGCCGCGCCGCCGCACCTGTTTTCCGATGGAGCCGCGCTCAATTCCATGACAAAGGCAAATCTGGTTGCCGTCATCTCCCATGGTGGCTCGGCCGTGGGAAAATCCGCCGAAATGCCGCCCTACGGCCTGACGCTTTCCGCCGCCGATATCGAAGCGCTGGCCGCCTATATCCGCGCGGTGGCCGATCCGCCTTACCGTCCGCAAGGAGTTTTCAATGCGAATCCCTAATTCGTTCTTAGCCCTGGTCACGCTCGCCGGGCTGGCCGCGGCGCAGGTTCTTTCCCCCGCCGAAATCACGGACCCTTATCTGAAGGGCTTGCAGCAGGCCCATCTCGATGAGTTGCACGCCATCACCGCGGCCATCGCGAAGCATGAATTTCCCTATCGCTTCGCGTTCAGCCGCAAGCTGGACCTGAGCGAAAAAGCTCAGGCCCGCAACGATCAGCGGTCGGTGCAGTTCGACAAATTCCAGGGCCAGACCGTGTTGAAGATCACCGGCAACTACTTCGCCGCGTACTCCGGCGAGCGCATGACCAGCGAGGAGCGCATTCGCCGTACCTATCAGGACGTCATGCTGCCGATTCTGGAAGCCTCCGCGAAGGCCCTGGCGCAGGCCGCTGTGCCGGATGCATTTGCGCTCGAAATTTCTCATCATGTGGTGCGAACGGTCGTGGGACAGCGCACGGAGCTGGCCGAAAACGCGGTGCTCATTCTGCCCAAAGCGTCGGCAATGCGCCTTCTGGAAGCGAAGGATGAAGCATCGCGCATCGCCGCCGCGCAGGATGGCGTCGCGTATCTCAATGGCAGCCCCATCGCGATTTTCCCCGGAGAGCGCCCCGCGGAGCATAAGGACGCGACGGTCAAAGGCGTGGCCGTTGCCGCGCCAATCGCCGCCGCTGCTCCGATCGCACCGGTCAAACCAGTCATCGTCGCCCCGCCCGCTTCGAGCGAGAAACTGGCAGACGTTTATCGCGACGCCATTGCAAAGATGCGAAAGGAGCTCGACTCGCAAGCGCATTTTGTCTCCTACGCGCCGCCGGAGTTCGTCTCGTTCCGCGACGCCAAGTACCTGGAGATCCCCATGTCCACACCGCTTGCCGCCGCCGACGCGGGTTCGCAATATAAGCTGGCGGCGCTGGCGTTCGACCGTCACGTGGCGCACCTCATCCGGCCCGTGCTCGCCTATTTCAAGGATGCTGCCGATTTCGCGGGCATCAACTTCAGCACCACCGTCAAAGTCGCGGGCGAAGGGGACGCCAGCGAATCGGTTGAGTTCATTCTGCCGCTCGCCGCGCTGCGCAGCTACGCGCTCTACAACCTCACCGGCCAGCAATTGCTCGATGGCGGCGTGGTTTTGGTCAATGGAGAACGCGTTGGACTCGACTTGCAGATGGCCGAGGGGATGGCGGGGCGCAAGTAACCAACGCGAGAGGGCGGAACACAGTCAACGGCATCATATCGGAATGTACATCAATACACTTCTGATAAAATTCGCAGATGCTTCTCAGGCTGATGCTATGTTTACCCGCGTTCACCCTGCTCGCGCAGGAACTGAAGGCGCCCTCTAAAAAACCTGGGCTCCCGCTGAAGGCTGAGCGCAAAATCGAATTTACGACGGATGAAGCCACGTGGCTCTCCCTTACGCTCACCCCCGACGGAAAGACGATCATGTTCGAATTGCTGGGTGATCTCTATTCGTTGCCGATCACCGGAGGCGAGGCAAAGCCCGTCACGACGGGAATGGCGTTTGACTCCCAGCCGTCGGTCTCACCCGACGGCAAGCTCATCGCGTTCGTCAGTGACCGCGATGGTTCCGAGAATCTGTGGATCTGCAATATCGATGGGAGCGCACCGAAGCAGTTAAGCAAGGATCCGCAAGGCGATTTTGAGTCTCCGTCATGGACCCCGGACGGTGATTATGTGCTGGTGTCCCGGAAACCGGCGAACGGATTGCACGAGGTCTGGATGTATAACATCCTCGGCGGATCGGGAGTGCAGGTGACGAAGTCTTCTCCTAAGGCGGACACGCCGCCGCAACAGAGACTACGCACAGTGGGCGTGGTTGCGTCGCCGGACGGCAAGTACTTCTACTACGCCCGAAGAACGGGCAATTTCACTTACAACGCGACGTTCCCCCTTTGGCAGGTCGTGCGCAGGGACCGCATCACGGGCGATGAAGATGTGATTACCAGCGCGCCCGGCTCCGCGTTTCGCCCCGTGATTTCGCCGGATGGATCAAAGCTGGTTTTCGGTACGCGCCAGGACACGGAAGCGGGTCTGCGCGTGCGCGACCTGTCCACGGGCGAGGAAAAATGGCTGAAGTATGGAGTGCAGCGCGACGATCAGGAATCCGCCGCGACGCGCGATGTGCTGCCAGGGTATGCGTTCACGCCAGACTCGCGAGATGTGATCGTCTCCTACGGTGGGAAGATTCACCGTCTGCAGGTTTCGACCGGAGAAGCCTCCGATATTCCATTTACAGCGAAGGTATCCCAGGAACTCGGGCCCGAGTTGAAATTCGCATCGCGCGTGGACGAAGGGCCGGTCAAGGCTCGGCTGATTCAGACGCCGAGCGAATCGGCGGACGGCAAGCAGATTGTTTTTTCCTCGCTCACGCACCTCTATAAGATGGACGCGGCCGGCGGGAAGGCTGTCCGGATTACTTCGTCGAGCGCGCGGGAGTTCCAGCCGGCCTGGTCGCCCGATGGCCAGTGGATCGCCTATGTGACTTGGGCCGATGACGGCGGCGACATCTGGAAGTTGCGTACGGATGGGTCCAGTGCGCCGGTCAAGCTCACGCGCGTCCCTGCATTCTATCGCGATCCGGTCTGGTCGCCTGACTCCAAGAGGATCGTCGCCCTACGGCAGGCACGGCAGGCGCGGCTGACCGGGACCAGCACCTTCGCACAGTCCGGCATCGGCATGGACGTAATCTGGATTCCGGCCGAGGGTGGCGACGCGACGTTGATCGTTCCGGCTCGAGGCACCGGCCGCCCACATTTCACGCACGACGCGGAACGCATTTACGTGTACTCGAATCAGGGCCTGCAATCCTTCCGCTGGGACGGGACGGACCGGCGCACAATTATTAAAGTGGAGGGGAAAAGCCGCGGTCCCCAGCCGACTTCGGCGTCAGAAGTCCGCATTTCGCCCGACGGGAAACACGCTCTGGCGAAACTGAATGAACAGCTCTTCCTGATCGCGATGCCCGCGGCAGGAGGAGACACACCAACCGTCAACGTGAACACTCCATCCGTGCCTGTGAAGAAGCTCACCGACATCGGCGCTGACGATTTCCAATGGGCCGACGATGGCAAGACCATGACCTGGGCGCTCGGATCCAGCTTTTTCCGCCAGGCCCTTTCCACCATAATCTACGATCCGCCGAGGGCCGAAGGAGCGGACGCGGAAAAGAAGGATGAAGACCCGAAGCCTGCGCCTAAAAAAGTATTGGCGGAGGAAATAGCGGTAGGCATCGAGCAGCCCCGCCGTAAAGCCACCGGGACCATTGTCCTGCGCGGAGCCAAGATCATCACCATGAAGGGCAATGAGATTATTCCCGATGGCGACCTGGTGGTGACCGACAATCGGATCGTAGCGGTGGGCAAGCGCGGCACTGTGGCTGTGCCCGCCGGCGCCCGGATCAT
>Ga0209698_10000385_pt1 | contig 50100 bp, 40 predicted proteins | sample LitLauG_LLR_2012_FD_187203 | JGI IMG/M metagenome (GOLD analysis project Ga0209698, IMG submission 187203) | Freshwater sediment microbial communities from Pennsylvania, USA - Little Laurel Run_MetaG_LLR_2012 (SPAdes) (version 2) | ecosystem: Environmental > Aquatic > Freshwater > Creek >...
ATTCCTCTGTATATTAAAGAACGATCGCGGGGTGGAGCAATTGGTAGCTCGTCGGGCTCATAACCCGAAGGTTGCAGGTTCAAGTCCTGTCCCCGCTACTGGTTCTAAAGAAGAATCCCTATCACGAGAGTGGTAGGGATTCTTTGTTTCCGCCAGTCTGTCAGTCCTCGATGTTTTCTCTCGTCCGTCCCTTTTTATGATCATCTCGATAGATTCAACCGAAGAGGTCCTTCCCAGACTGCTTTCGCAAGACACAAGAATTAGAGGTAAACTGTTTTTCCCAGTGGAGTCATTACGGCAACGGTCGTCGCCAAACTCCTCCGTTATTCGTGCCAGCAAAAAGGTTTGTCCTACTGACCGCTAGCGAGTGGATTGCGGTCATTTCTGGAATTGAGCCAAAAGCGTCCTAAGTCTCCCCCTCGTCGGTTGAACGAAACACTCCTCCGCTTCGCGTTCCTGCAAAGAAATCTGTCCCACTCGCTGCAAGAGCCCGGACCTAGTCGGGAGCTGAATTCGACTCCATCCAGGTTGTATGCTCTACAATTTCTCCTTTCAGAAACCATAAGGAATGAAGGAGGCATACGAGGAAGAAAGCAGGGGTTACTATTACCATTACAAGTTAAGCGGACGCATTTGTTGATCTTTACCATTTTCATCTGCGATTTCTTGTCGAGAAACACTCTTGTTCGACTCACGTCGAATAGTCGTTCTCCCAACGAATGCAAACAGGACAAGGATCGCACCAGTATACCAAGCACCGCAACTGAAACTGCTAGACCAATACATAGCGATAACGAGCCCTCCCCCCGCAACCAAAGCCGCTAATACTGCGAACATCCGCATCCCATAGAGAAAAACAAACGGAGTATAGTGTGCTCCCAACAGGATCATCAACGCAGGAAAGAACCAATTCAAACGATAGAGGCTTACAGGCAAAAGGAGCGGCATCGACAAAGGTAGGACAAATGCTATTTGCATGCCCAATTGGCTAAGCGGATTCCGTATACTCAACGGACTCCTCCCTTTAGAAACACGGATGAGCAGTTCTGTAATCGGGAAGATGAAAACTCCTCCTACCACGAGCGTCATTATAGCGGCTCGGGGAGTGCTCCACACTGCCAAACTCGCAGACACAAGCCATAACATACCCGAAACGAATTGTCCATAAAAGCCCCCGGCAAACCTGATACGCATCTCTCGCTGTGCATCGTTTATATCCATATCCAGAATTCTCCACTTGTTCCATTGAGCCTCATTGCTGCCGAGTAACGAACGGAGATATCTCCTGCGGCAATGGAAATTATGCCTGAACAGTTTTCAGGACAGCTTTTGGATATTTCGCTGCAACACAGAGAAGCACGCGGGCGGCGCCTTTCGGCTTCCTTCTGCCTTGTTCCCAATTGCGAAGTGTGGCGGGACTGATTCCGAGTAGTTCGGCAACCTTCTCTTGCGTGAGCCCAAGATGTCGCCGGATTGCGGATACATTCGGGTTGTCAATTCGGAAATCCCGGCCTGGGCCCTTCTTGCCCCGCAAAACGGCGCCCGCCTGTTCAATGCTCGTCAACAATTCGTCAAACGTTTTTTTCTTCATCGAAGCTCCTTCCCAACAATCGCCTTTAGACTCTTGAGCTGATCCTTGGTCAGATCGCTCTGTTCGTTTTTCCGGAATACAAAGAGCATGCGTATCATGTCCCTTGGTCTCAGCCAGCAATAGACTTTCCTCGTCCCTCCCCCTATTCAGAGGTTCCCTCTACTCTTCATCGGTCAGAGCATCCAACACTCGTTTTGTGAATACAGGAGTCTCAATAATGGAATGCTGGTCGGATTGTCGGAATGCCGTTCAGCTCCACGATGTGCTAAAACTCATCGTAGGCAATCTGTGTTGGGGGTACCCCGAGATTCTTCAGCATGACGATCGCAGCCTGAATCATCGCCGGTGGTCCGCACAGAAAATACTCTATATTCGTCGGGTCCGGATGATGGTCGAGATACTCTCGTTTGAGCACTTCATGGATAAAGCCGTCGTGTGACTTCCATTTATCCTCGGGCTCCGGTTCTGACAGGGCAACATGATAGGTGAAATTCGAGTGATTTCTGGCCAGCTCCTCAAAGTATTCTCTGTAAAACACCCCCTGCAACGACCGCGCGCCGTACCAGTAGCTCACATTCGCTGAAGTCGCGAGCGTCTCGAACAAATATGAAAGGTGCGCGCGCAGGGGAGCCATGCCCGACCCTCCACCCAGGTAAATGGATTCCCGAACCGTATTTTTGACATGGAACTGTCCAAACGGACCGATTGCGGTGACGATATCACCGGGTTTCAGCCCAAAGATGTAGGCCGACCCCACACCCGCAGTGCAGTCGACGCCGCGAGGAGAAGTGGCGAGGCGAACATTGAATCGAAGCACTTTCTCGATTACCGGATTACTCGCAATTGAATAATTGCGGCGGCACGGGAAAGGGTTGGCTGCAAATTCCTCTGTGACCCCCTGGGACTTCCAGGTCTTCGCGAACCGCCCCTCGACTTCGATATTGCCAAGTGATCGTTTAGAATAAGAGGGGATATCGATCTGCATGTAATCGCCAGGCTGATGGACCTGAAGCGACGACCCGGGAAGCGGCTCGATGACCAACTCCTTGATAAACGTAGCCAAAAACCGGTTGCTCACCACACGGAAGGTGTGTATTGGCGCTGCGCGGGTGACGCCAACCCCACCGGCCGAGCTCAGTTCGACGAACAGTTTCCTTCCGATCTGACGGACAGGATAAGTCCTAACACCCACACACACCGGAAGCCGCTGCGGGGATCCATCCCGAAGGTCATAGCGGCCATTGTGCTTGGCGCACTCGATGAGCGTACCCTTGACCATGCCATCAGCAAGATGAGCATTCCCGTGAGTGCACAATCCATCCGTTACGTAGCACTTGTCATCTGACGTGCGGTACATCGCATAGGTCTTTTGGTCGCGGTCGAAGCGCAACACACATTCTCTTCGCAGCGCATCACTGTCACACACTTCCAACCATCCGTCCATTAACGTTTTACCATCCAGGACAGCTCTCTGATCCGGTCCAGACATGGATGCACGGCCCCTGGGCGCAGGCAGCTGCCGTTTCACGAAGTATCCAGGATCCTTGACCTGGCGCAGGACAGTGGGAATGATTTCTTTATAGGCGTTCAATAATCCAGAATAAGGCTCCGGAGAATCTGACTTGATCAATTCATGTAGTTTTGGCAGGGCATGGTAAGGTACCAGCGGGAACATGTGATGTTCAACATGATAGTTCATGTTCCAGTACAGGTAGCGATTGACGGGGTTCATGTATACCGTGCGGCAATCAAGGCGGTGATCGAGCACGTTTTCAGCCAACCCGGCATGCTGGGTGTACCCGAACACAACCATAAGCCAGGCGCCATAAATATTGGAGAAACCGACATACATCAGGGGAAGTATGGTGCCGGAATAGACCGACAGAATAATGACTCCTGTGTAGATCAGCACATAGACACGCGCCCTCGCAATCACCTTGCTCTGTTCACTCTCGGGGATGTACGCAAGTTCATCCGCTGTCAGCCTCCCCGTGCAGTGAAGGAAGACGCGGTTAGAATACCTCCACAAGGCCATCACGTTGAAATAGTTCGATATGAAGATCGCCAGGTTCGGTGGACGCTGGACGATAATCTCGGGGTCCCGGCCTACAATCAGTGTGTCGCTGTGGTGCCGGAGGTGACTCCAACGCCAGCTGACGGATTCACGCAGAACCATAAAGGAGGCCAGTTCATACAGTGCGTTGTTCATCCAGTCTGTCTTGAACGCCGTCCCGTGAAGCGACTCGTGCCAGCGAGAATCGGAAACAGACGCATAGAGTACTCCGTAGACGGCAAATGGGATGACGGCCCACCAACTGCCCCATAGCACAAAGCCGACGGATCCACAAACGGCCAGCAGGGCAAACCAGAGCAATGTATCGCGGATCGCAGGCCCGTCACGACGCTCTTGAAGTTCCCGCATCTGATCCTTAGGAACCGGCGATGCGTACCAAGCCGCATCTGCCAATCCCTTCTCCATCGCCAGGACGGTATCCTTGCCGTTCAGCCTGTAGTCGCCCAATGGGAATTCATGTCTGATTATCTTCTCCATGGAGGCTCCGGCTCTCGGGAGATTGCTGCTGAGCACCGCATGATCTTGCGCAGACAATCCTGGACTGTCCACGTCAAATGAATTGCAGTAGGAAACATCAGCGTTGTGGTTGTGCGAGAGGTGAACTTCGATTTACCAGATCATCCAAATATAGCCATATGTTCTCGCGCAATCCCATCAATCACGAGTTTCGCAAACTTTTCGGGTTCGTCATAATGCGGCATATGGGCGGAGTTTTCAAACACAGTGAACTCTTTCCGTTCCGACAACAGATGATTATAGAACGACAATGCGACATCAAATGGAGATATACCATCCTGCTTGCCGTGGACAAAATGAACGTTCACATCAACTTTCGTTATCGAGTTGAACAGGTTAAGTTCATTCATCTCAGCCAACAGAGCATTCTGACAGAATTCCATCCCCCGAAGTGTCTTTCCAATGTCCCGAATTGTATAGGACTTACTGAGGAGCATATTCTTGATTGAAGTAAACACCAGGCCCGCATAACTGCTTCCCGCTCTGATGCCTCCCAGGTCAGTGAGGATTTTCGCCCTTTCCTGAAAGCCTTTCGATTCAGTGATTGGAAACCTGTTAAGCTCATTGAGACGCTTGATCATTTTCCGGTCGCGCGTTTCGGTCGCTTTCTTCATCGCAAAGTCAATGGCGAAGGCATTCGCCCGTGGTACGTCGACGTCAATGCCAACAAGAAAGAGAGCGCTGAAAAGGTTAGGGTCCTCCACAGCTGCCATGAGACTGGCAGTTGCACCTATCGAATATCCCGAAACAATCGCACTACGCTTGTCATACTTGTTTTGCAGGTATCTCGTGCATGCGACGATATCATTCGACAGCTGCCGCAATGTAATCGTTCGCGGGTCAGCCAATTTGTTGAATGACTTCCCGCATCCCCGCTGGTCCCAGTAGGCGACCAAGAAATAGTCTTCGAGGTGAAGCAGCTTATCCATCGCATCTGCCTCGGGAATAATCGGCAAGCCTGGTCCTGCCTGTACGTGGATGAGAAGAGGAGCGTCGATGGATTTGCCACGGACCAAGACCCATTGTTCATTATCGTTTATGGCGACCCGTTGCAAGTGGCTGATCTTCATCACACTGACCTGCATACGATTGGAGTATGGATGCGGCGCTGCACAGCACTCTGACGCTAAGCACAAGACGTGTTACGTGGAAGCGTTTGAAAGATCCCTTGTCAGTCCGACCAATTGACGGGCCGCGAGACGGATAGCAGATTGCGGATCATGCGTTGGCAAATATACCGTCGGTCCCGCATCGGCAAAACGGCGGATCGCAGCCAATGTATCGCGCGCAATCGTGTCGTGTGCACTGACGCCGTCAATCGTGCCGGCAAGCATAAGTCGTTCATTATACGAAGTATCTCCCGCCAGGAGAAACGTGATGTCACCGTCCTTAACAAGTATTGACACATGATCGGCCGTGTGCCCGGGAGTCGCCACGGCGATAATGTCCCCATCCCCGGTAAGACGTTTACAGGCCGAAAATGGCCCGTACGCGCCTTCAGTCAGATCGAGCGGCGACGGATCAAACCAGTGGGGCCATCGATTTGAGAGGTACCCACCCATGCGTCCGGCCCAACCGCTCGCCGCATGCAACTCGCCGCGAGAAACGCGGATCACACTGTTCGGAAAGTGGACAAGGCCGCCATCGTGATCTATGTGCATGTGAGTGAGCACAACCTGTTTCACATCGCGGGAGCCAATACCCAGTGCACGAAGTTGCGGCCCGATCTCCTCTTCACGCTCTATTCGAAAATCGGTTTCCCATCGGATATAAGGATGAAACGACCTGGCAGTTTCAAGAAGGTGCAATCCCTGACCCGTGTCGACAATGACAACTCCCTCATTGTGCTCGATTGCCCAGGCAAACGTCGGCAGCCATCCTGTCCAATTGGGGTCGGTGAAGATGGCCAGCCGTCGAGATAAGCCGTGTCCGCGGCCTTCGACCTGCGCCGTCTTTACTCGAACCGAACCGGTTCGAATCGCGTGTATTTTCATGCCCATCAGCGGTTTCCCCGGTCAAGCACCGTGACAGCGAATCCACTATATATCAAACGCGTAACCTATCGCGATGTTGCCAAAGAATCCCCAATCGTGAGCATCATGGAGAACGTTCCCGTTTGTCCCCTGCAGCGTGATCTTATTACCGTTGAGCGAGGTGGCTACGTTGGGCCAATAGCGCAAGTACGTATTGAAGAATAGACCTCGCCAGGCGAAGAGTTTGTATCCGAGCACCGGACCGATACTGTACGTGTTGTAGCTCGCGACCGGTCCTCCCGGCGCGTTCACCTGGTACTTATGGTCTTTGAATTCGACACCCAACCAAAGCTCGTCGAGGAGGGTGACTCCGATACCGAAACCAGTGGTGTAGGGAAGAAAAATATGCAAGTTCTGCCCACGCTCCGCACTCTTCAACCCGTACCCGCCGAAATTGTTCAGCGTCAGGTCCATCCCGTGCGAGTACTCAAGCCACAGTCGACCATAGCGTAACTCACCTGCGACGTTGAAGCCTCCGAGCGCGAGTTGAAGGAGCCCAAAGTTTACGCTCACCTGCGGTGTCTGGTCATTGTCAGGCGCCCATTGATAGTGGTGGGAATGAGGCCCGTCAGAGACAGCGGACTCCGGGGAATTGGGCGATGTAGCGGCGACGACCACAGTGTCCTCTAATTCACTCCCCTGCTTCCGGAGCTGAGCAAAGGCATTCGCTGTCAGGGCGAAAGTGATGAACGGTACGAGAACCCATTTGTGATTCATGGCGTCGCTCCTTCATGGTTGACTTTTCTCAAGCATGCATCGGAATTAGCCGGACAACCAGGCGAGGACGTTTTCAGAACAAGAGACTAAGGAGGGATTGAAGCTCTATTTCAATATACTGTGGAATCCACGAAATTGATATACACAATCTCAATTTGTAATGACTCATTTCGTGAGTGTCTGAATTGTAAACCGCCTGTGCTCGGATAAGGCGCTGTCGCGGGAGGCTGTGAATCAGCTTTCAGAGGGGGGACGCCCTCATCTCCTTCACGAGCGACCAGTTAATCTTGCGAGAAAAATGTGCATCCCGCAATTCTCTTCATTTGGCAACGGATTGCCATGTTCGTTATGTCACTCCAAAGCATCAATCGCTTCGCCGATTCTCATAGCCGCGAAAACGGTCAGACCAACCGCCCCTATTTTTCTCAACCCTGCCGAAATAACCTGCAGAAGGCTGAGGGAAAGAATCGTCCAGCCGAATAGAGGACAGTTTCGACGGTCTCAAAGACGCGGCTGCGTCAATGAGCTGTAGATGATACCGGGAGATCGCACGTTGCCTCTCCATAATGCTTATATTGGTTTTCGTGCCTGGTTGAATGTCGTTTCCTTTGTTGTTCTTTCTTGTTGCACGGTTTTGCCTGCAAAACTTATGGGGTGAAAGATGACGGTCTCAAAACACATTATTCTTGGAGCTGGCGGTGTAATAAGCTACCCTCTCGTCCGAGAATTGCAGTCAAGGGGGCAGACAGTGAAACTCGTTTCCCGCCGTGGGCACGAACTCCCGGGTACTGAATCTATCCGGGCCGATCTGACGAAGGGAGCGGATGTGCTTGCGGCAGTGGAAACATCGTCCATCGTCTATCTTGTCGCAGGACTCCCATACAACACCCTGGTATGGAGTGAAGTGTGGCCGAAAGTCATGCAGAATACCATTGATGCATGTTCCTCAACGGGGGCCAGGCTCCTTTTCTTTGACAATGTTTATATGTACGGGAAGGTCGAGGGTGCGATGACTGAAGAGAGCCCAATCTCACCGTGCAGCAAGAAAGGGGAAGTCAGGGCTCACATTGCGAATCTTCTTCTCACGGCTGTGGGGAAGGGAAACCTCAGAGGTTTGATTGCCCGATCGGCTGATTTCTACGGGCCCTTTGCAAGCGCAAGCAGCGTCCCCATGTCACTTGTGATCGAGAGACTTATGATGGGAAAGAAGGCGCGGTGGTTAGGAAACGCACACAAGAAGCACTCCCTCACATACACGGTTGATTGTGGAAAGGCGCTTGCGCTGCTTGCCGAGAGCGAGGATGCATACGGACAGGTGTGGCATCTCCCCACAGCGAGCCCTCCGATCACAGGAGAGGAATTCATCCGGATCGCTGCTCGAAAACTCGAAGTATCGCCCGCTCATTCCGTACTTGGAAGGACGAGCCTCAGACTGGCTGGATTGTTCAGTCCTATTGTTCGGGAGGCGTACGAGATGATCTATCAGAATGAGGATGAATACATCTTCGATTCTTCAAAATTCGAAAAACGATTTCGATTCAGACCTACGCCATATGAGGAAGGAATCGGATCCGCCGTCGAGTATGCACTGCAAAAAAGAGGGGAAAAGACCTCCTGAACAGGGGCTCAGCCTTCGTGGGGAGATAGTCTCCAGCCTTCATTTACGCGGGGTGAGAGGGTTTTCTACGACTATGAATGACGCACGTGCCCGGCCGGCAGCCGGGAGGGCTCCGGCTTGACTGCCCGGATGGAGACGATCACTTCATATTCCGGATCGCAGTATTCTATCTCGGCCAGGCTAAGCTCGCGTGCAGCAAGGCCTTCGAGGATGGCAACGGCTGAGAGGACGTTGCCATACGAATTGATCGTGAGCGCCCCCGGCGGGAAGAATTTCCCCAAGAGTGTGCTGCAGGAGCGGGACGTCAGCCTCCAGTATTCAACCCGGCTTTCCGAATCGATCTTGCAGACGGTCGGGACAGTGGCGAGGAGAACTCCACCCGGAGCGAGTATTCGATACAGTGTACCGACTGCACGCCGCAGGTCGTAGATGTACTGAAGAGTCTGCGTAAGGATGATGCAGTCGAACGCGTCAGACGGGATAGACGGTGCCCGGGTGAGATCCGCGACGATGGTCGGAATCCCATCATCCGCCCGCAGGCTAATTACGTCGCTTTTCCGGACGCGATCATTGCCGAAGCGCCTGGTGTATTTATCGTCCCTTACTTCAAGAACGTGTCCACGAATGTCGGACGCATGCGCGCCAATGAATTTTTCAATGTAGTACCTGTCTATCGGCAAACCTCGTTCGCATCCCCAGTGAGGGTCGATGGGGTGTATGCTCCGAAACGATCCGAACCGTACATACCCTGGTGGCGGGCCTGACCGTTTTCCAAGCATGCGGGCCAGCGACCATCCTACCGGAGTTCGCAGAAACCGACTCGTCAATTTTGCATTCATCCGACAGCTTCCAGGAGTACGCCTCGACCACTACTGAAAGGTATTACCGCCTCGATCAGAAGTCAATCTCCACGATCACTTTTGCGAAAAGGAGGAATAATATCTGTTATTTCGTCAATCGTTTCCGGGGTGCAACAGCTAATTCGTCAATCATTTTCGGGGGGGCAACAGGCCGGGTCGGAGTCGCTCGGAAGGAGTGAAGAGGAGGAGTGTGCAAAGTTGGAGAAGAAGATCGGCGCGGACAACGAGAGGGAGGGGGAGAACAAGAAAGTGTCAATGGTAACTGCAACGCTACGAAAGCAGCCGAACCCAACGAAAGAAAAACCCCCGCGGCCGCCTCGGTGCGCGAGGGCCTCTATTTTGCTGGACGAGGCCACCCCCGGCTTTTCAGCCCTGGGTCACGGTATTTCGATTCCTCTTCTTTTCAGGAAGCGCGCGACTGAGGGTGTCAGGCCCGGTGACGATTGCCTTCAACGCGCTTGCCTCCCCGCAGACCGGACAATCTCCGGTCTCCTTACGCGAAAATGATTGCCCGCATTTTGTACACACCATATTGATCGTTGGGGTGTGCGTCCGCTCTGGGTCCATCTCTCTCCTCCGGCTTCGAAAACCCCCCCGTTCAGAAATCAAAATCAAATGTGACTCAAACACTCCCAATATGTCAGTCGCCCCACCAATCTCAGTGACGTAAGACACATGTTCGCCGTAACGCGTTAGAAAAACAGAAGCCCCCGATCGTCTCGCGATGGCAGGGGCTTCTGCTACGGCTCTCGAACCAATGCGGCTCAGTTGATACGGCCAGCCCTCCCACCAAAGGCTTGACTGTTATGACGAGCGGCCTGGGATCGCCGTAATTCGTAGGGTAAATCCTTCGTTGCGAAGACACTTTGCAGACAGTAAGGGCAAATGGCATCACTCCGTGCTATGCTTGGCCTCCCGCATCCGGAACATCGCCTTCTGACATCGGTTTTCAATTTCTTCCGCCCCGTCATCTCGTCACCGTCTTAAACCCGTCAACGTCCAACAGCGCTAAAAATCACGTCAAATCGTTGTAAATCGATGTAGCATATTTCAACACTAAATGTTGTGACACAGGACACATCACTTGCTACCAAGGTTGGTCCAAATCGTATATTCAACAATTGACCCTGCGATCGAGAGCCAAATCCGATCCCTCCTCCCGGTTGTGCCCGGAACACCTCCCTGGAGAAACAGAGAAAGCCCCTCTCGTCAGAAACGGGAGGGGCTTTCCTTTTGGCGCAGAGACAGGATTAGCCGACGCTCACATCTGAAAGCGCCCCTTTGAGAATCCGGCATTTTGCATCAAGGGATGCGATCATGAGATCGCTGTTCTCTATCTGTCTCGCCATTTCGGTGAGTTTCTCGTCCGTGTTCTCCTGCATATTCTGGAGCCGGCGGATATCGATCTGTCGCTGGTCACAGACCCCACGGAGCCGCCCGAGTTCCCCCTTGAGCCTCTCGTTTTCGGCCAGCGTTGACACTACCACATCGAGAACCCTCTGCCGTTTGTGATCCAGAATGGCAAGATGCCACCGCAGGCCGACGATAGCCGGCAGTTTGGCCACGACAGATCTTTCAAGCTCGCTGCGTGTCATACTCCCCCCCTCATGATGTATTGATTGAATAAATGAACGGTACAATGATACTGACGATCCGGTGATTTGGAAACACCGAATGAATCAGATTTGGATAGGGGGATAGCGGGAACGCTTAAAGCCAACCGTGCCCGGAATTTTCCGGGCGCCGTTTGTGGGGCGGGGTGTATTAAGGTAACGCGGACATACTCAGGTCGGTTCCGTTCGTTGCGGATTTTTGTGAGATCGAACCGCTCACAGATACAGACATAGGTTACGGTCCGATCAATTCAATCCGATTTTCGCTGATCCATTCCTGTGGGGATTACGATGATCGGGTTGGATGCTAGTTGGCCTGCGAGACCTTATATTATATAGAATGGGGATCGGTCTCCAATAGCAATGTGGAGATGATAACTTACGCGCCCGAGACGAATGTTCCTGTGGTGATTCTCTATGCTGCGGAGGCCCTGAGCTTACCTGATTTTCATTGCGCTTCTTCCTGCTTCGTTTTGCCGATACGCCCGAGTGCATCAAACGCTTGCATTCACGGAGAGTGCGAAGGACAGCACAACACACAGAAGAGGACATCTTCGCCCCTCCGTGGGCGGCGCATTCTCGTTGTTCGACGGTCACATTATCGGCCGAAACGTGGAATTAGTCCCGAATAAACGAATTGTCCAAGCCTGGCGCGTTGTTGATTGGCCCGCCGGCATGTATACCACGGTAAAGTTCGAGCTCACGTCGCAGGGATCCGGAACGCATCTGGTTTTTGACCACACCGGGTTTCCGGAGAAGTGGCGAGATCATCTTGCAGCAGGCTGGCAGAGCCACTACTGGGATCAGCTCGCAAGGTATCTTCGCTAGAGGAAAATGAGCAGGTGCTCTGACTTACCTGATTCTCCCAATTCGAGAGAGGGGCCGGTATAACGAGGGTTGATTGAGATTCGGCTTACTTGTATTCGTATTGGATAGTTGCGTTCTGTCAAGTGAAGAAGTTGAAGCACATCCGGCAAGAAGTAGAGCAGAGGCCGCCACGAGAAGATAAAATGGTTTCATAGTTGCATTCCCCTTCTCTTCGCCGAATCAGTTGTATCCGTCTCTCAAGACCCGGGTCTTTGACATCTGCAACTCGAAACCGCCTGCTTTCACCTCCTCCAGCTGCTTCCTCAGTTCTTTTTCCCCCGGGTCCGCTTTTTTTCCGACGATCGAAAGACCGTCTATTGTGAGCTCACGCCTCTTTACCCAGCGATTTGTTCGAAGCAGCCTTCCGGACTTTGGATTTATGCTCGAATAGAGATGATATTTCCGCCTGCATTTCAAGCAATCCATATCCCACTGTTCTTCCGACCTGTTCCAGTCGTCCACGAACTTGCGGACGGTGTAGGTTCCCTGACCGCAGGGACACTTATGCTTGCTCGCCCTTGATAGCTCCCAGTTCATCGCGATTACCCTTAGATCGTCATTTGTCGCATCGTGCTCGCGTCTGTTCCCCTTTGTGCACGAAGTATGCCACGCAAATTCCCTTGATATTTGCCGGATTTGAGCAGATTTCTTTTCATGAGCGGAAGCGATTACCCATCTCTGTAAATCTTTCAATACACGACGGGAGTAACGAGGAATTCTTTAGCCGGATGCCACTAAGAGCCCCTTCCACGGGTCAAATGAATCATGAAGCATGAATTGGGGAGAAAGCTCCGGACTTCATACCAGAGTCCGGGGAAAGCCTCTAAAATCGAGCATATTCGCTACCTGCTCGAGGCAAGTCCTGCCGCGGGCAAGCCTTTTCGCAAGATTTGCTTTTCGGGTCCAAATGCCTTATATTGAGAGCACTAATGCCGTGCCATCGTAACCCCAATCTCTTTGGAACTAACGTCGGAACCCCGCTACACTTTTCCACTGTAGAGACCCTTACCGGCCATCCCGGTAAGGGTTTTGCAGTTATGCCAGAAAGGATAGGAAGTCCCCAATGAGCGATGGAATGAAGCAAATTGCGAAGAAGGCAGTCATGGCTGTCTGCCGGGTATGTGGCAACGACTTCCGTGGTCAGGCCGGCTCTTACCGGTGCCCGCGCTGCAAGGAAGAAGACCAGCGCTACAAGGCCCACAGGGAGAAACTGAAAAAGAGTCTGCCGTTCTACCTGAAAACGGACATCTAAGTGAGAACATGGTCGCAGTCAAAACCCCTGTCGGCGCAGCCGGGAGGGGTTTTGCATTTCTACCGGGGAACCTGTATTCTTTATTGCTCTGTCGAGCCAGGTTAGAATACATACCGGTGTGCGATGAGAATTCTCCTTATCGATGACGAAGTGAGTTTCCTGGAAATGATGGAAGGAATTCTCCGGAGGAAGGGATTTGACGTTATCCTGGCGCAGGACGGAAAACAGGCCCGGGAAGCGCTTGAAGGGGAAAAGATTGACCTGATAGTTTCCGACGTTGTGATGCCGACGCTGGATGGTGTCCGGTTCCACAGTTTTGTCCGGGAATTCACCGACGCCAGCAAGGTCCCCTTCATATTCATCTCCGCTTTTGAAAACGAGGGTCTCAAAGCCCTTGCGGCGGAATCCCCTCATGATTACTTTCTGCGGAAGCCCGTGCCGGTCGAAGAGATACTCGCGGTTATCGACAGGGCGACTCGCGCGTCAGCAGAGGGAAGTTCCTGAGCTACAAGGACCGGGGCAGGCTCCGTAGGCCCACGATGAGACGGGTGTGACCCGAAACGGAGCCGGTGTCGAGCCACCGGGCGCCATTCCCGCAGTGCGAATAATCACATCCGTTGTTCAACGGCGGGCGGTGATCATTCGACGATATATCATGACAATCCCCGGTATGCGATGAGAATTCTGATTATCGATGACGAGGTGGACTTCCTGACCATTATGGAAAATGTCCTGCGCGAGAAGGGATATGAGGTCATCAAGGCCCAGGACGGAAAGCAGGCCCGTGAGGCCATGGAAGGAGAGAAGATTGACCTGATCGTCTCGGACGTTTTCATGCCGACTCTGGACGGCGTCCGGTTTCACCGATTCGTCCGGGAGTTCACGGACTCAAGGGATATCCCGTTCATATTCATTTCCGCGTACGATGATGACAACCTGCGTACCCTGGCCGCTGAATCCCCGATCGATTTTTTCCTGCGAAAGCCCGCCCCGATGGAAGAGATCCTCGCCATGATCGACAAGGCGATTCACAGCCAGGACAGGGAAAACTCTTGAGACGCCAGTCCCGGTTTCGACTGTGAGCACGCTGCCGGCTGATTTTGGCGACATTGCCGCGGGACTTATCGAATCGTCGATCGGCCTGACGGTCATTCTCATCGCTCTTCTCCGCCGGAGAAGCAGGGACTTCTCTCTTGTCAGCTTCGGCCTCATCCTGATTCTCGCCGGCATTCGGTGGCTCGCCCATGCGCCGACAATGAGGGCGCTTGTCGGCTTTCCCTTCACGCACCCGTATTTCAACGCCGCCGTAACCCACGCCGTCCTCATCGTGATCTCCGCGTTCCTCGTCGAAATCTTCGGGCCCGGCCTGTACAACTCGACGGTCTGGGTCTTCCGATCCACCATCGTGTACACGGCCGCGATGGTCGGTTACGCATTGATCCACCAGGGACCGCCTCCGGAACCGTCGATCTACCCGCTCGTCGCCGTTCTCTGGGTGCTTGTATGGCTCGTCAATCTCGTCATCGTGCCCCGCCGGGAGACGATCGCTCTGCGGGTCCTCAGGATTTTATTCCTGACGGCATTCATCGGTCCGGCGATGATCGACAATCTCGTGGTTTTGCATCTCTTCCCCTGGAACGTTCACCTCGAGCAACCTGTCCTGGTGGTCCTGTGGCTTTTCGGGGTGGGATACATCGCTGCGCACCACTTTTTTTCCAACGAGGCGAAACTGCTGGCCATGGAGCAGGAAATTGACATCGCCCGCAGAATTCAGCAGTCCAATCTCCCCGAGAACCTCGCCGCTCCTCCCGGCCTCGAAATCGCCGCGCGCTACTCTCCCATGTCTGCAGTGGCGGGCGATTTTTACGACATCAGGGTCACGGATGAAACCGGCGTGGGCATCCTCCTCGCCGACGTTTCAGGCCACGGCGTGGGCGCCGCACTCATCGGATCGATGCTCAAGATCGCGTTCGCCTCGCAGGCGGAACACCTTTCCGATCCCGCGCGGGTGCTGACCCAGATCAACTGCATTCTCCAGGGAAAAATAGAAGAGTCCTTCGTCACGGCCTGTTCCCTGTTCATCGATGTCACGCACGGGAGGCTTCGCTACGCTGCGGCGGGCCATCCTCCGCCGTTGTTGTGGAGCGGATCCAGGTTGAGGCTGGGGAGACTTTCGAGCGGCGGGACCGTGCTGGGTCCGTTTCCGGACGCCGAATACGAGAATGCGGACCTGGATCTCGAATTGGATGACTGGATCGTCCTCTACACCGACGGCATCATCGAAACAAGGAACAAAGCCGGTGAGTTGTTCGGCGAGGAGCGTCTCGGGGAGTTTGTCGCGTCCCGGCCTTTTGCATCGGCCGACCGGGCTGCCGACGGGATTATGAAACACATTTCCACATGGTCCGGCCACTCGGGCGAATCTTCTCCGGACGACGACCTCACCCTCATCGTACTGAGAGTGATGTCCGTGCCTGTTCCCCTAGTTCCCGTCCTGAGCGGGATTGCAAAAACCGGCGCCTGACGGGGAGGAGCACACCTGCCGCGCCGCTTACCCTATCTCTTAAACTACAAAGGATCCGGAACATCTCCGGATCCCCTGTATCCTGCAGCATGTTCATGACTCGTTACTGGCTGACTGCGTGATCAACGATGATCTCGACCCGGCGATTATTCGCCCGCCCTTCGGCGCTTGTATTGTCTGCAATCGGACGATCTTTGCCAATTCCCCTCGCCTGAATCAGATCCCCGGGATAGTCGCGGGAAATGAGGTAGGTGCGCACTGCATCCGCACGCTCCTGCGATAATACCTGATTGTAGCTCGATGACCCGCGCGAGTCCGTGTGTCCTTCAACGGTAAGCTTGCGATCCTTTGTGGCCAGCAGGGCAACCGCGACCTGATTCAGCCGGTCCTGGGCTGACGGCAGGAGTTCGGATTTGTTGGACGCAAAGAGGACGCTCCCCGAAAGTGTGATGACGAGGCCGCGAGCCTCTTCTTTTACTGCCGCGAGCCTGGCAAGATCTGCCTGTGCGTCAGCCACCTTCTTCTCTGCATTAAGGCGTCCCTTCTGCTCTGCGGCAAGCTGCTCGCCTTTCAGCGCGCTGTTCCTTTCGGACGACGCCAGGCTGTCCTTCGCGTTCTTCACGATCTCGGTCTGGGTGGTCTGGTAGTCTTTGTTCGCTTTGGCGGTAGTGGCGTTTTCAGAGGCAGTACCTGCAAGCGCTTCAGCGAGCTTGGCTTTGCGATCCGCGACATAGGCGAGATCGCGTGTGCGGAACGAATTGGGATCGTCCTGGAAAGACTTCTCCGCTATGAGTAGTGCCTCACGCGCTTTGTGTACCTCTGCCGGTACCAACCGCGCCACCGGATCGGCGCTCGCGCGCTCATAGGCCTGGCGGGCATTGATGAGCTCCGCCGGGGGAACGCTTGCCGCGCAGCCCACGATCAATCCTGCGCAGGCAATGATAAAGAGAAATGTAGGGAGTTTCATAGGTTATTTCCTTTCCTGAGGTAATTTATTGTCTTCCCGGAGCTGGCGTACCCGCTCAATCGACTGTGCCGCTTCCGTCTTGTCGGCGTCCCCGCGGGAGAGCGCAACAGCGAGTTCCGCGTCAGCCTGCGCCCGCGTCAGCATAGACTCGGCTCGCTCCTTGTCGCCGCTTGCGGCAAGCACCCTCCCCTTTTCCGACTCCTCCTTAGCAAGCTGCAGATAGAAGGAGGCGCTTGGAACTTTCGAAGCACCGACCTCTTCAGCGGCACGAATTGCGGATGTTGACGCCTCTTTGTTTACCGCCGGGCTGCTTGCGCATCCGGCAATAGCAAGGGAGAGCAGAACCCCCCCCGCCGCCATGGCAATGTTGACATGTCTCATCGAATCCTCCTCGTTGCGTTATTGTGAAACATTTACGGCAGATTGGTACCCAGAATGTGCCACGGAGATGGTCCCTCACCAAATAAGGGAAGCGGGGTCCATGGTCTTCGCAGGTGCGGTGCTTGAAGGATCTCTTCAATAGCCCCAGACAGATTCATGGGGGCACGACTTTATTGTCCTGCCTATGATACCTCACGGGAGGACTGCATCCCATCACCCACGGGGATGAAAGAGTAGTTAGTTCCGTACCGCAGGATCGGGTTGAACCTGTCGTAGATGATCTGTGCTCTCCCGGGAACTCCCAGGCACGTGAGCTTGTTGCGACCTGTTATTGGAACGCTTCCCCTGCCACCGGAAAGAATGAGGTTCCGCGATCCGGACGGAAACGACATCGGACAATGCGGGCATTGAACCTGTCTGAGAGCAAACGACGACCGTGACACCTCGAAGGTTCTTCCTCTCCACACATCTTTTCGCGGCGGTCGTCGCGGGACTTTTTGCGACCGTCCTCGGAGCAACCGGCTGCATTATGGCATTCGAGCCGGAACTTGACCGGTTGTTCAACCGTGGCTTGTACGAACTCCCCCCCCATTCGCCGAACCCTCTCCCACTTTCCACGCTTGCCGACGCAGTCAGGAAGAACTACCCCGGTACCGAGGTGGGCTCATTCGGGTTCCCTCACGGAACCGATTGCCCTTTCCGGGCGGACATTTCCCAGGGGGTTTCGGTGTATATCAACCAATACACCGGAGAAATCCTCGGCGAACAGCGGGGGAGAGATCTTCTCTTCTATGTTCACCAGATCCACATCCGGCTCCTGGCCGGAAAGACCGGGAAGACGATCATGGGAATCGCGGGAGTAATCATGATCCTGATTCTGGCGTCAGGATTGGTCCTCTGGTGGCGGTACAAGCGTTTCACGGTAAAAAGGAACGCGCCGCTGTTCCGGTTCATGTTCGACCTCCATGCGGCATCGGGGATTTACTCGGCGCTCTTTCTTGTCCTTCTCTCGACGACGGGCGTTTTCATCGCCTATGAAGACTCCTTACTCCCCTGGCTCTACAAAGCGACCGAAACCTCGCCTATACGGCGCGTGCTTCCTTCATCACCGCACCAGGGTTCGATGCGCATCACGCCAGAGCAGGCTCTTTCCGCGGCAAAAGGCGCGCTTCGGGGAGCAAATCCCCTTGACATTGAATTCCCCGGTGATTCCGCCGACTCGTATTATGTGAGGATGCGTTTTCCGGAAGATCTTACGCCGGGAGGAAGGAGCTGGGCCTGCATTGAACAGTACACCGGGGAGGTCCTTGTCGCGCAGAATTCACGGACCGCACCCGGACCGACCCGGATGGAGATCATGGTCAGGGCGATTCATACGGGAGACATATTCGGGCTGACGTCAAAAGTCATTATGTCTCTGTCGAGCCTTCTGGTCGTCGTGCAGGCGGTAAGCGGATTCGTGATATGGTGGGAGAGGGATGGGAAAAAAGGGCGCGTGCTGCCGCCGGGCTAAGCGACCTTCATTATACGGTGATCATCGCCCCGGAGAGATCCCGCTGAGGCAGATCTTCACAAGTGTCCCTTCAATTCGAGTCAACAAGCGGCGTCAGGCCCGCTGCATGATGACGAGCGAAAGATCGTCGTGCGCCGGCGCATAGCCCTGGAAGCGGTCGCACGCCTCCACCAGGCGTTCACCCAGGTCCGCCGCCCCGGATGCGCACGACCCCGGCAGCAGCGCACGCAGCCGTTCTTCGCCGAAGAACTCTCCCCCGGCATTCCGGGTTTCGATCAAACCGTCCGAATAGATGAGAACGATCTCACCGGAGAGAAGATCCACCACCTGTTCGTGGAATTCCGCCGCGTCGATGAGCCCAAGCGCAGGCCCTCCCCTGTCAGTCTGGAGAACACCGGAATGCCGGACCACAAGTGGAGGAGGATGCCCTGCGTTCACAAAGCGTACCGTGCCGCCCGACGGATCGATGACGGCCGAGACCACGGAGGCAAACACCTGAGGCAGGGCGTCGCGCCGGAAGACGGTATTCACGCGCCCAAAGAGGTTGACAAGCGAAGGGCTGTCTGCAATGTAGGCCCGAAGCGTCGCCTGAAGCTTGGCGGTAAGAAGAGCCGCCTTCAATCCTTTTCCGGCGACATCCCCGAGCGTAAGGACCGCCTTGCCCCCTTCCAGGCCGGCAAAATCCACGAGGTCTCCGCCGACGTCGTTTGCCGGACGGGTGAACAACCAGAGCCGCCATCCGGGGAATGCCGGACTCCGGTCGGGCATCAGGGCGCGCTGCACCGCGTGCCCGTCCTGAAGCTCGTACTTTGCCACCAGCTTGTCTTTCAGCTCGAGCATCAGGACGAAGAGGATAAGGACAATCCCTGCCGTCACGAAACTCTCGCCCGTATTTACATTCAACTTCTCACTCTGCACGCTTATGCGAGCGAACGCGAGAATGAGACCGATAAGAAGAAGCGCTCTCCGCGTGGGGGTGAGATTGACGATCATCCCCCTGAACAGCCACCACCCGGCGGCGATCCAGCGGACGGGGAACCAGAGTTCCCGGGCGCGAGCGCGCTGCTCATCGGTCAACATGGATTCCTTGAGATCCCTGTATTCGCGGTGAACGCGTTCGCGGAATTTCAGTTCCGGAAGCCCGTACCGATTCTCGTTTCCGATTGTCGCCATATCGTTCCAGACCCCGACCCGGACACTGATTCTGAGTGACAGGAATACGCACACTTTCCCCCTTCAGTTGTACGTCCGTGACGGAAAATGTTGCGTGCGCGGCAGGTCAGAACCACATTCTCCGGCGCGGGAATCTGAGATTCGCAGCTGATTGTCTGACGGCGGTCACACTCCGGCTGAATTTGAGCACCATCACAACGCTTGCCCGTCGCCGGTCGTTATCTTTACGCGCGCGAGGGGGAACCCCATGCAGTACGGGGCTCGCAGTATCTGCCAAACAGGGGGGGTAAATGAGCAGCGACAAAATGTTCAGGCTGAGGGTCCTTTTTCCGGTTGCCACGGCATTCATTGCCTCCGGATTCGTCTATTTCATGCGGGGGGCGATATTCGGCGGGATCGTCTCACTGGCGGTCACATTTGTCATGGGGATCATCGGGATTTCGCTCGAATCCCCGACACCCGACGCGGACGCCGGCCAGGACGAAGGTCATGCTCCGGTGGAGCGGGCAAGCGAGCTGACGCTGGACGACGCCGGTCTGTCCGAGGCGGAATCGCATCGTCTGACCATAGGCCTCGCGTACGCCACGCTGACTCTCACTGTCGCGGCAGTGCTGCTGACGGGATATACCTACGCGGGGAAATGGTGGGCGGTCGGCTGCGCCGGGCTCGGGATAGCGGTTCTTTTTCCGAAGATCAGCCTGCTCCTCGTCATGCGCGGGCCCCGGATATCCGGCGTGAATGGAGGGATCAGACTTTCCCTGCTTCCCCGTACGATCGATTGCCCCACGTGCTCCGCAAACATGCTTCTGGATGAACGCGAGCGGATGGCAAAGTCCTGCATCTGCCCCGGGTGCAGCTCACAGATCGACCTGAGGTAACGGGAGTCAGCGGGGGGGGAGCCCCCTTCGCCTTTTGTTCCCTATGCTCCTCAGTCCGGTGAGATCCCAGTGTCTGACGGGGAGCGCCTGGGCTTGGGCCGCCGGACCCCGTGCGAGAACAAGGAAGAGCAGCGCGAGGGGAACGGACGTTCCCCGCTCCGTCATACGCCCGCGATGCATCGCCGGACCGCATTGAGAAACAGCTCATTCTGAAACGGCTTCTGAAACGTGAATTCCGCGCCGAAATGCTTCGCAAGATGGAGATAGTGCTCCGGGCCGAGCTTTCCCCCCCCGGAGACGGCGATGATCGGAAGGCTCTTGTTTCTTTTGCGAATCGCAAAGATCGTTTCAAGGCCTTCTTTTTCCGGCATGATGATGTCCGTAATGATCAGATCGAAAGGCCTGGTCTCCAGAAGCGCCAGTCCGCGGCTGCCGTTTTCACTCCCCACCGCTTCGTAACCGGCTTCCGACAACAACTGCACGATCATGGAATTCATGATCTCGTCGTCCTCGATGACGAGTATCCTCCCCATGCGGTCCCCCCTGCTTTCATCCGTCAATGACATTCCGTATCACCTCCGCAATCTCGTTGTATCGGTATGGCTTCATCACCACGCGACTGATCCCCAGGGCCGAGGTTTTCTTCTGATCCAGATCATCGCTGAATCCGGTGCACAGGATGACCGGGAGGTCCTTCCGTATCGCCCGGGCCTCCCTTGCCAGCTCCATTCCGCTCATCCCCGGCATCGTCTGGTCCGTGATGAGGATATCGTACGCCCTGCAGTTCTCGCGCAGGGACCGGAGCGCGTCCAGGCTGTTAGACGTTCCGGTCACGCCGTACCCGAGCCGGGCGAGGAGGTCCTTCGCCGTCTCGACAAGCATCTGTTCGTCGTCGACAAAAAGCACCTGTTCGGTTCCGGAGAACGGGATCGGGACGATTTCGCGGGCGGCGCCTGACGCCGGCTCGTCCGTCACGGGGAGGAAGAGCCTGAAGGACGTCCCTTTTCCCTGTGTTGTCTCGACGAGGATATCTCCGCCGATCGACTGGACCACTCCAAGGACGACACTCAGTCCCATCCCGGTCCCCTCCCCCACCCCCTTTGTCGTGAAAAACGGCTCGAACGCTTTCGACAGCGTTACCGGATCCATGCCGCACCCGGTGTCCCGCACTTCAAGCACCGTATATTCGCCCGGGCTGATCTCTCCGCACTGGCCGTACACAACCCGGTCGAGGCTTTCTCCGTAAAGCCTGATCGACAGCGTCCCCTTGCGGTCCATTGCATGCACCGCGTTTGTGGAGAGATTGACGACAGCCTCGTGAATTTTCGTGGGATCCGCCAGCACAGGTTTCGTCCTTGCGCTCACGTCGGTCTCGATGATGACCGACGATGGAATCGACGCCTTGAGGAGCTCGACCACCTCTTCCACGACCGGCCGCACCGAAATCACGGATCGGTAGGCATTGGCCTTTCTGCTGAACGTCAGGATCTGCTGTATGAGCTGCTTCGCCCTGCCCGAGACCTTCAGGACCTTGAGCAGATTGCTCTCCAGAACGGAGCCCTTTGCGGCGTACCGGAGCGACATGTCGGTGTAGCCGATGATTCCCCCGAGCACGTTGTTGAAATCATGGGCGATCCCCCCCGCCAGCGTGCCGATGCTGTTCAGCTTCTGCGCCTGGCGCAGCGCTTCTTCCCCCCGCTTCCGCTCGGTGATGTCCTCCTTCACCGCCAGAAAATTCGTGATCAGTCCCTCTTTGTTCTTCACGGGAGAAATCGACGCGAACTCCCAGAACAGCTCGCCGTTCTTCCTCCTGTTATGGAATTCGCCGTGCCATTCCCTCCCCGCCGTTATCGTATCCCAGAGCCCCCGGTACTCCTCCGGCGGCGTCTCGCCCGACTTCAGGATGCGGGGATTGTTCCCCGAAACTTCCTCCCGCGTGTATCCGGTCACCTTCGTGAACCGGGGGTTCACGTACTCTATGCGCCCGGCGGTGTCGGTGATCACGATAGACACCGGGCTCTGTTCGACGGCGAGGGAGAGCTTATGAAGCTGCTCCTCCGCCCGCCTGCGATCGCTCACATCAAGAAGCGCCGTTACCCGCGTGGCCTTCCCTCCCCAGATGACGGTGCGCGCGTGCGTCTCGGCGTAGAAGGTCGAACCGTCCCTGCGCAGGAGGAGGTGTTCAAACCCGTCCTGGTAGTCCTCCGCAATATGCCTGAGGACCGTCTCGCGGGATGTGGGCGCGACGAACTCGATGATCGGCCTCCCGATCATCTCTCCCAGTTCATATCCCAGCATCGCCGCCAACCGCCCGTTGCCATCGATGAGAATCCCGTTTTCCGTCACGGCAATCCCTTCAATGGCCGCCTCACTGAGCTGGCGGAAGCGGGTTTCACTCTCCCGGAGCGACTCTTCGGCCCGCCTGCGGTCGGATATGTCCCGGATCATCGCGACGGAATGGATTTCGCCGCTGAACTCGTACGTGGAGACATTACACTCCGCCTCGAACTCGCTTCCGTCCACCCTCAGGCCGCGCGTTTCATAGAACGTGGGAACATGTTCGCCGGCCGCCCTCCGTTCCACGTTCTCGATGACCTTCCCGCGGCTGCCCGGCGCGATGCTGTCGATAATCCTCGTGCCGACGATCGCCTGATTGTTCTCGAACCCGAACATCCGGAGATACGAGGGATTCGCATAGATGTGAATCCCTTTTTTTGACACCCCTATCGCATCCCTTGAGCATTCGAACATCGCACGGAGCCTCGCCTCTCTCTCGCGGAGTTCCCTCTCCAGGATCTTCTGATCAACGATCGACCATGCGAGAATTGCGAGGACCGCGCTCGTGATGAGGCCGGCGATGAGTATCACCTGTGACGAACCCCCGCCGAGATGCGATGCAAATCCCGGCGCCGAACCGAGCATATATGTCGCCGCGAGGGCCGTGACGAACACACACCAGGGAATGGTACGCGACCATGCGGGCCATCGTACGGGAATACGAGTTTGAAATTTCGCGGGCATCAGACCCTCTCCCATCGATTTGACGGAGATTTCCTTTTTCACCGGAATACTCATGCAGTGGCGCCGGCGATCAGCCCCGCGGGGGGGCCGGATTGCATCGCTGTAAATGAGGGCACGCAATGTGCCATGCTCGGAATGTTACGACTGGCGTGAACGTGGCCAAAACAGAGGGAAAACGCATGCCGGGTCCGACCTGCGGAGACAGGGGTTCTCACTGCGGCGGGAGATGGCTAAAAACAGCCAAGAGCGTGAATTTGGAGGGAGAAAGAGCGTCGCACACCGCTTCAGTTTTTCTCCGCCCCCGTTCCGCTTAACACGGATCCGCTGAGTACGCGGACGAGCGCCCGCCCGGGTTCCGATATATCTACGATTTCGACGAGTGCGACGACCTTCCGGAACTGACCCGGAGACAGGAGGGGATCATCGTGCTTCCCCAACGGCCGTACGACACGGAATACCGCGCCTTTCGTCAGCGACGTCCCCTCTTCAAACGTGAGGTACACCCCGTGCCGCGTCACGTCGATAAGGAGCAGGTTGTACACGGGCTCATCCCCCCCCAGGATAAACGGGCCGAATCTCAACGGCCCGGGAATCCGGAGTTTCCAATGAAGAGAATCGTCTTCCCACCGGTACGATCCCTCGCGGGTGACAGCTTCCATCTGACATGCCCTCCTTGTGCAAATACATGTCGAACATACTCAGACGCCCCGCCTCCCGCAATGAAGATTTCATCAAAAATGGATTGAAACATATAAGGAATTTATCTGCGGGACCTTCCCGCAGGCGGGATTAACGAATTTCTTACACCGGCGGAGGATGTCTTTACACTTCTTTAATTGCGCAGGGGGCGGGTTCATGAGATATTTGCCGCATCGGCCGGCGAAACAGCCAACGACACTACCCATACTGGAGGAACTCTGCATGAAGCGCCGCTACAGAAGATCGTCAACCGACCTCATACTGTTCATCCTGATATTGACTTCTCTTCTCGTCATGAACCCCGATTCACGGACGACGGCGGCGGAGCATCAGCAGCGGAGCGGAGTGGCTGTCGAGGCGAAGGCCGGCGAGGGATCGTCTCCGGCGGGCACTGCAGCCCCGGATTCGGCGGCGGCGCAGGCGCCCGATTCAGCGGCGAGCGATCCGTTCGCGTCCGGTGATTTCACGTGGTTGAACGGGAACGACCGAAGGCATTCCGCGATACTCGATTCAAAGATGTTTACCGGGAGTTTCATGGTGGACGTCAATTACAATTACTCGTTCAACCGCCCGATCGACCACACGAACGTCGGCTCCACCGCCACGTTCCGCGAGGGGGAGGTCGATCTCTCGTTCGTGGGGGTCGGCGGCGACTTCCACTATGACAACGTGCGGGGGCGGTTGTTCCTCCAGCTCGGCACGCGCGCAACCGGCGTCCCGCGCAACGACAACAGCGTCTACAGGGGGCAGTTCGCTCTCGCCGACGCATACCGGTATATCAGCGAGGCGTACGGCGGATACCACTGGGACGTGTGGCACGGGATCAACCTGGACATCGGGATATTCATGTCGTATGTCGGGCTCCTGTCGTACGCCAACTGCGAGAACTGGTCATACCAGCCCTCGTACACGTCGGACAACACCCCCTGGTTTTTCCACGGTGCGCGGCTCCAGACATTCCCGTCCGACAAGCTCAAGATCGAGCTCTGGCTCATCAACGGCTGGCAGACATACGGGATGTTCAACGAACAGCCGGGGATGGGATACCAGATCCTCTGGCGCCCGGAGGAATCCGTCGATCTCGTCATTAACGGTTACTACGGCTATGACACGCCGAACAATCCCGACAGGGTGCGCATCCATAGCGATAACAGCTTCGAATACCGGTACCGCCATAAACCGGGAGCGTTTGTCTCCAAGGCCGCATTCTCGATCACCGGTGACCTCGGGTTCGAATCGGGAGGTGGCGTGACGCCGTTCGGCGGCGCGGGCGGCCCCGCGCAGAATTTCATCGCGGCAATGTTTTACAACCGGCTCTGGTTTACCAACGAGGTGTTCGGCTGGACATTCGGAGGGGGGTTCATGCACAACCCGGGCCGCTATCTCGTGCTGACGCCCACGGGTGTCGCGGCGAACACGTTCACGACAAATCCGGGGGACAAATTCGACGCCTGGGATTTCTCGACGACGATCCAGTATATGCCGAGCGAATCCATTACGTGGCTCCTCGAGCTTGTCCACAGGGAGGCGAACGTCCCGTATTTCGCAGGGCACGGCGGGGTGACTTCTCCCAACGGGTACAATCCCCCGTTCGGCGATCCCACAAATTTCGTTCCCGACGAGGTAAAGACTGAGACGCGGATCATCTTTGCGCTCATGGTCAGGTTCTGACGCGGGAGACTGGAAGGGCGTGCCCGGGGCTCAGGATCGCCGGGCGCGGATGTCAATACACACGCGGCACTACCACAGGAGGTACACAATGAAACAACTCACTCTCTTTGCCCTGCTTCTTCTTTCCATGCTCGTGGGATGTTCCCGGTCATATCAGATCGTCAACGCGGCCGGGGGGGATAACGGCGTGTATATCACGTTCCCGGCGGGAACGCCCGTTCATGAAGGGGAGATCTACCGGATCGTCGGCGCAATACCGCCGCAGGGACACGGCAGGCCGAGACCGGTGCTCGGAAAGGTACAGGTCCTGAGCGTAAAACCTACGAACGTGGCGTTCGTGAAGGTGCTTGACGGGACGGTCGAAAACGGCGTGAGCGCGGAGAAAGCCGAGTAGCGGGGAGCGGAAGTACCCGGGCCGTTCAACGCAGCCCCGGCCGGTTCCGGCCGGGGCTGCGCGTTCATGATTCGCCTCGTCGCTGCGGTCCGTGGCAGAATTTGAAGTTCCCGAGAGACAGTGACAGGCGATCGCGGGCGCGGTTGACGGCAACTGTTTCCGACTCAACCCGTATTCCGCATCCCCGCAGAAATGCCGTTCACCGTGGATCTGAGCACGGACAGGGTCTCCCTCCTGCGGGCCCCCGATGTGCGCTGATCCCTGAAACGCCGCATGAAGCGCACCTGGATGTAGCTGATGGGATCCATGTAGACGTTTCGCAGAAGCAGAGACTGACGGAGCGGCATGTCGCTTTCAAGGAGCGTCCTGCTCATTTTGATTTTCAGAACCGCACCGAGCGTCGCGTCGTATTCCGCCCTGATCCGGGAAAATATCCGTGAGGCGGCGTCGGGATCTTCCGCGCACTCCAGGTAGAGCCCGCCGATCCCCATGTCCGTCTTCTGGAGAATCATCTCCACATTGTCCACGAGCGAGCGGAAGAACTTCCACGTCCTGTACATCGACTGGAGATCCTTCCAGCGGATTTCCCCCGCCTCAACGCTTTCGCGCACCGCGGAGCCGAAGCCGTACCACCCGGTGATCACCTGACGGTTCTGCGTCCATGCGAAGACCCAGGGGATGGCGCGGAGCGAGGCGAAGGAGGGCTTCGTGGTCCTTGCTGCGGGCCGCGACCCTATCTCGATCTGTTCGATGACGTCGATGGGCGTCACGTTGCGAAAATACGTCCAGAATGCGGGACCATGAATGAGAGACCTGTACGACGCCATCGAACGACGCGCAATCCCCCTAAAGAGCGCCATGTGCCGCTCCCTGGCGGCGAGCTCCGCGGGGCGTATCGGGATGCTCCTCCCCAGGAGCATGGCTGCCGTCATGAGCCCGAGGCTGTACACCGCCGCCTGGGGGAGGAGGTATTTCGCCGAGATCATCTCCCCCTGCTCCGTGATCCGGATCGATCCTCCGAGAGTTTCCCGGGGCTGCGAGAGGATGGATTCGTACATCGGTCCTCCCCCGCGCGACGTGCTCCCTCCTCTGCCGTGGAAAAAAGTCAGGCGTACGCCCCGGGAAGCGGCGAGGGCCTGAAGGGAGATCTGGGCGTTGTACAGCGAGAAGGCCGATGCGACGATCCCGGCATCCTTGCTGCTGTCCGAATACCCGATCATGATCTCCTGGTGGTCCCCGCGCAGGGTCAGGTGCGCGCGATAGAGACCCTGAAGATAGAGCGCCCGCATGATGGCGGGAGAATGCTCCAGGTCGTCCACGGTCTCGAAGAGCGGGACGATGTCGATTTTCGACGAGCGGACGCTCCCGTCCCTCACGGCAACAAGTCCCGCCTCCTTGGCGAGCAGGAGAACTCCCAGCAGATCACTCACCTGCTCGGTGTTGGATACGACGTACGTTCCCATCGAGTCGGGGTCGTTCGCCGTAATCGACCAGCGGATCACGTCGAATTCCTCCAGAACCTTCCCCGCCGTCCCTTCGATCCGGAGCCGCGGATGGTAGAGAGGCCTGTTGCTCGCAATTTCGCGGGCGAGGAGCCGCTGTTTCTCCGGTTCAGTGAGACGGAGAAACGAGGGCTCGACCCCCGTCGCCCTGAGCAGGTCGTCAATCGCCTGACGCAGAACCCTCGCGTTCTGCCTGACATCGAGGCGGGCGAACGAAAACCCGAAGGTATGCACCTTCTGGATGATCGGGTCGATGTAAATGGCGGAGACGCTCCGGGCCCTCCCGGCCGCGAGGCTCTCGCGGATCCGCTGGAGATCGGCGGAAAAGTCCCTGCTCGAGGCGTACCCTCCCGGCTCTCCGGCCTCGGTGAGCGTGAGCCGGGCGTGTATGATCCTCAACGCAAGCCTGTACGACTCGGAAGGCTCGTTGCGGGCCGAGACCCCGTTCGCCAGCAGTCGCCTGTGCCTCCCGATCCACCGGGCGAACGACGGGAGGACGGGGACGACCCTCTCCGATGAGCTGAGAACCTCATAGAGCCCCTCGACGTCACGTCGGTAGAGTCCCATCAGGGACTTTCTGAGCGTCAGCACGGTTTCGCGCGTGACGCCGGGCGTCACAAACGGATGCCCGTCACGGTCACCGCCGACCCACGAGCCGAGCGAGAACGGAGGACGCAGAAAAAGCTCATGCGCCGATGGATCGCCGACCGATTCCTCGAACGACCGGCACAGCGACGGGATCGCCTCGTACAGGACGTTCTCAAAAAAGAACATCCCCCTCTGGACTTCATCCGTCACCGTGATCCGGTTGAACCGGAGATCGCTCGTCTGCCAGAGGAGCGTCACTTCCGCCTCGACGGTCTTCCAGATCCTCTCACCGTCGGCGCGGGGAAGCCGTTCCGGATCGTTCCGGATCAGGAGCTCGGTGATCCTCCGGACCTTGCGCAGGACGGTCTGACGGGTCGCTTCCGTCGGGTGCGCGGTGAACACCGGGGTAATGCGTGTGTCCGCGAGAAACGATCGAAGAGATTCATCCAGCGTCCCGCGGGAGCGGAGCGTCTCCACGGCGAGGGCAAGCGGCGCGTCCCCGTGGCGGAGGGGTGCCCGGCGCGCGGGAGCGCGCGAGCGGATGCGGAAGGCTTCGTCCGCCGCGTTCGCGAGAAGGAAATAGATATGGAATGCACGCACAATGTTCCGGGCCTCCCGCGCACCGAGCCTGTTGACGAGCGCGCGGATCCTCGCGCTCTGATCCCGTGCTCCACCGTTCCTGCCGGCCTTCGTCAGCCTGCGGAGTTGTTCCACTTTGCGGAACAGGGAATCCCCCTCCTGGTCGCGCAAGACCCTCCCCAGAATCTCGCCGAGCCTGTGGATCTCCGTTCTCAGGCGCCTGTCGATCCGCCGTGCCCGGGGTTTTTCAACTCTTCGCATCTCGAAGGAGCGCTCCTGTGGAGGGGAACTCACCGCCTGATCTGGCCGGTCCCGTGGACGATGTATTTGCTCGAGGTCAGTTCCGCAAGGCCCATCGGCCCGCGGGCGTGGAGTTTCTGCGTGCTGATGCCGATTTCCGCCCCGAGTCCGAATTCGAACCCGTCGGTGAACCGCGTCGATGCGTTCACGTAGACGGCGGCCGAGTCCACTGAACGGAGGAACCGCTCGCCGTTCGCACGGCTCCCGGTGACGATCGCGTCCGAGTGATGCGAACCGTACCTGTTGATGTGATCGATCGCTTCGCGAACATCACCGACGACCCTGATTGCGATGATCAGATCAAGATATTCCCTGCTCCAGTCCGATTCCGTGGCGGGCCTCCCGTCGGGGATCAACGCGAGCGCCCCGGGATCACACCGGAGCTCCACACCGGCGCATTTCAACCTCTCCGCGATCTGCGGGAGGAACTTCACGGCGATCTTCCCGTGGACAAGGAGCTTCTCCGCGGCATTGCAGACCGAGGGGCGCTGCACCTTCGCGTTGAACACAATCTCCCCGGCCCGACGGAGATTCGCCGATGCGTCGACGAAGACGTGACAATTGCCTTCGCCGTGAGCAATGACGGGAACCGCGGAGTTCTCACGAACGTACGCGATAAGCTGGCTGCTTCCCCGGGGGATTATCACGTCAAGGAACTCCCTCTGCCTGAGCATCGCGGCCACCGATTCCCTGTCCATCGAATCGATGAACCCCACGCTTCCCGGCGGGAGACCGGCGTCCTCGAGGGCCGTCCGGAGAGTCCCGGCGAGAACCCTGTTCGTGTTCAACGCCTCCGATCCGCCGCGCAGAAGTACGGCATTTCCGGACTTCAGGCAGAGCACCGATGCGTCAACCGTCACGTTCGGGCGCGCTTCATAGATGATCCCCACGGCGCCGAGCGGAACGCTCATCTTCTGGATCTTCAGACCGTTCGGCCGCTTCACGGTCTCGAGTATGCGGCCGACCGGGTCGGGGAGCGCGATCACATCCCGCACCCCCCTCAGCATCCGCCGGATCCCATCCTCTTCCAGCCTCAGACGGTCGAGAAGGACACCTGAGAGCCCTTCCCGGCGGGCCCCCTCCACGTCCTCCCTGTTCGCCGCCAGGACCTCAGCGGTTTTCGACCGGAGACGGGCCATGATCGCACGGAGCAGCCGGTTCTTCGCCGCCGTGGAAGAGTCATACAGGACCCCGCTCGCCTCCCTGACCCCGCGCGCCAGGATTTCAACGGAAGATTCGTTCGTCGTCATCGACTCAGCAGCACAAGGTAATCTTTGTGAATGACCTCTCCGCGCGAACGGCGGCCGAGGATCTTCTCCACCTCGCCGGTTTTTTTCCCCTTTATCCGGGCGAGCTCCACCGAGGAAAAACCGCTCAGACCACGGGCAATTTCCTTCCCCGCGGCATCGAGCACTGCAATCGTATCTTTCCCGGCGAATTCCCCGCTCACATCGAGAATCCCGGAGGGGAGAAGGCTTTTCCGGTGGACCATGAGTGCCGCCTCCGCCCCCGCGTCGATCCTGACGGAGCCTTTCGGATGGGAGACGAACCCGATCCATTTCTTCTTCACACTCAGCCGGGAGGCGGAGGGGAGAAACAGCGTCCCCCTGTACACGCCGGCGACGATATCCTGGAGGATGCGGGGATTGCCGCCGTTCGCGATGATCATCGCAATCCCGGCCGAGGTGCACCGTTTCGCCGCCTGCATTTTCGTGGCCATTCCGCCCGTCCCAGATTCCCCCCCGGTCTTCCTGGCCTGCCGGTCGATTTTCGGCGTGATCACCTCCACGACCGGTACAAATTCCGCCTGCGGATTGCGGGACGGGTCATCCGTGTAAAACCCGTCGATGTCACTGAGGATGATCAGCAGATCCGCCCCTATCAGATTTGCCACCATCGCGGAGAGCGTGTCATTGTCCCCGAGCCGTATCTCTTCGACGGCCACCGTGTCGTTTTCATTGATGACGGGGACGACACCGTTTTCCAGGAGCACGGAAATCGTGTTCCGCGCGTTCAGATACCTCCCCCTGTTCGCAAAATCCTCCCTCGTCAGAAGGATCTGGGCGACCATCAGCGTGTGCCGCCGGAACGCCGCCTCGTACGCTTCCATCAGAATGGGCTGGCCGATCGCCGCGGTCGCCTGCTGCTCCGGTATCGAACGCGGCCGCGCCGTGAGCCGGCGTGCCGCGAGACCCGCCCCGATCGCGCCGGAGCTGACGACGACGACGCTGTGGCCGGCGGTTCGAAGGTGAGAGACCCCCCGTGCGAGGGTATTGATCCGATCGAGGTTCAACCCGGAGAGACGGTCGGCGATGAGATTCGTCCCGATCTTGACGACGATCTTCGCGTTCTGGCGGACCCCCGCTGCGTTCACGTTCATTATTGCTGCTGCTGTTGCTGCTGAAACTCCAGGAACTTCCTGTAGGAGTTGGAGGAGGGCTCCTCTCTTCTGACTTCCGTGCTGTACACCGGAGGGGCGGAACCCGTCGGACCGGACTCAATCCGCACGGAGACATTCAGCGTGTGTTCGCCTGTTCCCCTGTACGTCCCCTTGACCGGCGTGCAGTCGGCAAAACTCCGCCCGAATGCAAGCCGCACATGCCTGTCGCTCACGATGCTGTTATTCGTCGGGTCGATGCCGAGCCAGCCGCAGCCCGGAATGAACGCCTCCGCCCATGCGTGCGTCGCACCTTCCCCCCTCATCTCATGGTTTTTCGGACACACATATCCGCTCACGTACCGCGCGGGAATGCCCGCCATTCTCAGCATGAGGAGGAGGAGGTGGGCGAAATCCTGGCAGACGCCCGCCTTCAGGTTCCACACCTCATCGGTGCTCGATTCCACCGAGGTGACTCCCTTTCTGTACGCGAGCGACGCGTTCACGAAGTCCGCGAGACCGAGCACCGCACCGAGGGGGGTCACCCCGGGCGCCGCTATGCGTGTGACCTCGGCGAGGATCTCCTCACGCGACGCACAGCGGTCCTGGAAGAGAAAGTCCAGGTAGGGGGACGTCCCCTGCACCGCCTTCAACGCCTCCCATTGTGCGGAAGCCCGGCCGTCGTCCGCAGGGGGCGCCGTCGGCTCGACCTCTACCTCCACCGTCGAGTCGATCACGAGCTCATGATGCGGCCGGATGATCGAAAACGTCCCGACGGTGTTGCCGTAATAGTCGGCGAAGGCTTCGACCGCCGGCCTCCCGGTGATCGCCAGCTCATGGTGTTTCACCGTCTGCCTGGCGTCATTCACGGGGTACAGCATGATCTGGTTCGCGCTGTCCGTGACAGGCGCCGGATAGATGTATTTTGTGATGTGGCGGATCCTGTGCCGTTCCATGGCCTCCCCTAATGAAGTCCAAAATAATGCTCGTCGAACCCTCCGGCAATGGCGCCAAGCTCCGTCCTTGCACGCTCCAGGAACGACGCCACTTCCTCACGCCCCGCCTGGTGAATCCTGCTGTAGCGCACCAGATGCACGGCGTTGCCGATGAGAAAATCCATCTCCTGATAACTCCGCTCCTCGGTTTCGGGCTGCAGCCTCTCGCAGTTGCGGTGGACCTGCTGGAGACAGTAAAGAAGGGAATGAGGAAACTGCGCGTTGACGACCGCCATCTGGAGCACGGACGCCGACCGGATCCCTTCCCGGTAGGTTTTCTGATAGAGCTCGTACCCGCTCATGGAATAGAGAAACGTGCGCCATTCCGTCACCCCCGTGTCGTCCCCCTGCACGAAAGCGCCGGACGCCTTCCGCTCAAGCAACAACACGCACTGGAGCGCGCGTTCCAGGAATCTCCCGCAGTTGAGGAAGTACGACGCTTCCCCGCGCGCCATTGTCGTGTCCGCCATGCCGTAGTACAACATGGACTGCCGTATCAGCATGTCCATCGCGCTGACGGGGTCGCCCCCCGTGAGATGCTCTCCCATCGACGGGTCGCGGATCAGGTGATGATAATCGTTGAGGGCCTGCCACATCTCCTTCGTGATGTGATCCTGGACCGCGCGGGCGTTTTCCCGGGCCCGCATGATGTTGTTGATGACCGACGCGTCGTTCTGACGCTCAAGGAGAAGATAGCCCAGGACGTCCTGCGGCGAGTCAGGAGTGCCGTTCTCCTTCCCGGGCGAACTCCCGTAGGCGTCGAGTATCGCCTTCCAGTTCAGCGGGAGCATGTCGTCCTGCGAAGCGATATAGTGCGTCCGCGCCACACGCAGGAGGCACGTGCTTCGCTCCATGTATCGCGCCATCCAGAACATCGCATCGGCAACGCGGCTCAGCACGTCAGTTCCCCCCCCCGCGGCCCGAAACGCATCCAGCGCGACCGGCGGTCACGGCTGCCCCACCACCCATGTGTCCTTGCTCCCTCCCCCCTGCGAGGAATTGACGACAAGGGAACCTTCGCGCAGTGCCACCCGCGTGAGGCCCCCCGGCACGATATCCACCCCGTCCGGGCCGTACAACGCGAACGGACGGAGATCGACGCGGCGCGGCCGGACTTCTCCATCGACGTAGCACGGGGCGGCGGAAAGGCTGATCGTCGGCTGCGCGATGAACTGACGCGGGGTGGCGCAGATCTCGTCCTTTACACCCTCGAGCTCCGCTTCCGTCGCCGCGTTCCCGATCACCATACCGTAGCCCCCCGACTCGTTCGTCCGTTTGACCACCATCCGTTCGATATTGTCAAACACATACTGCCGGCTTTCCGGGTCTTCGAGATGATAGGTGGGGACGGTCTTGAGGATGGGATCTTCGTTGAGGTAATACCTGATCATCTTCGGGACGTAGGGATACACCGCCTTGTCATCGGCGATGCCGTTCCCCATGGCATTCACGATCGCGACGTTCCCCTTCCGGTACGCCGAGTACATCCCCGGCACGCCGAGCATGCTGTCCGGCCTGAAGACCAGCGGATCGAGAAACTCGTCGTCGACCCTCCGGTAGATGACGTCGACCTGCTTGAGCCCCTTCGTCGTTTTCATGTACACGATGTGATTGTCGACGACAAGGTCGCGCCCCTCGACGAGCTCGACGCCCATCAGGCGCGCCAGCGTGCTGTGTTCGAAGAACGCCGAGTTGTAGATGCCGGGGGTCAGGAGGACGACCGTCGGTTTGCTTGACTGCCTGTTGGCGAGCCACAGGAGGTTCCTGAGCAGGACGTCGGTATACCCCCTGACCGGACGCACGTTGTTCCTGGGGAGCAGATCCGGGAAGATCCTGTAGGTGATCGACCTGTTCTCCAGCATGTAGGAGACCCCCGACGGCGTGCGCAGGTTGTCTTCCAGAACGTAGAACGACCCGTCGCTGTCGCGGATCAGATCGATTCCCGCGATGTGGGTGTAGATATCAAAGGGGACCGGGACATTGACCATCTCCCGGAGATAGTTCGGACAGGAGTAGATCAGGGACGCCGGGATGATGCCGTCGTTAACGATAAACTGCTGATTGTAAATATCCTTGAGAAAGGTGTTCAGCGCCCGGAGCCTCTGCTTGATCCCGGACTCGATGAACTTCCACTCCGCATCGGCCATGATGCGGGGGATGATGTCAAACGGGAAGATCTTCTCGATCCCCTCGCCGCTCGAATAGACGGTGAAGGTGATCCCCTGGGTCATGAAGAGCTTCTTCGCGAGCTCGTCCTTCCTGAACATCTCTTCGGGGGAAAGATCCTGTATTGCCGCCGCAAAACGGTCATAATGCTCCCGTACCCTGCCGCCGCCTGAGAACATCTCGTCCCACACGGCATGGAGCGGGGCATACCTGTCAAAAAGGGGGTTTCCTTTCATGGTTCAATGAGCAACATTTCTAAGACAATTACAAGCATTTGCCTTATTTTATTAGGCAGACACTCATAAGTGCCTGTGTTTCACCCCACGAAGAGCGCCGCGCCCCGCCTGCTCATGCGCCGGGGACGCTGAATTCCCCGGACTCACCCTCGCCGAGGGATTGCCTGGCACGGAGCCGCAACGGGCGGGCACCGTCCACGCCGACGGTGTTCAGGTCGAGCCGGCCATATGCCACACGGATCGTGACACGCGCCCCGCCTCCGGCCTTTCTGCGCACCAGGGCGTCGCCCCAGCTCGAGCCGTTCGACCAGAAGTACCTGCCGGGGGCGGACGTGACCGCGAATGAGCCGTCGACCGCCGAATAGTGAAATCCGCTCAACGCCAGGACGGCCGACCAGCTCGCCATGGCGCGCGCGTAATGATTCCCGCATTCCACCTCGTTAAACGGATTGCGTTTCATGCCGTCATACCTGTCCCGGACGTTCACCACGACGCGCATCGCCTCCGCCGTCATCCCTTCGTAGATCATGCCGGATGCCGCCGTATACTCAAGGCCCGTCCAGGCCTCGCTCCCGTAGGAGAGCGGGGTCCCCGGCGTTTTCGCCGGATCGGGATATGCAGTAATGACGAGGCCGGGCTCGTCCCCCATGACGTACGTGCGCATGTTATTGAAGCGCTCGCCGAAGGAGGTCACGGAGTTGTATTTCACGATGCTCGCAAGGGCGCTCCTGACATGCGCGGGGTCGGCAAGGTACCCCAGGCCGCAGACGTGCGCCATGTTCTGACCGACGAGCTGATCGACAAGGCACCCTTCGCCGATCTGGTAATCCGGATTGCCGGGATTCCTGGAGCCGAACCCGGCCCGGGTCCCCGCGGCAATCGCCCCCGTGCCGGACACCGGCCGGATTTGCTGGATGTAATACTCGCCGTTGAAGAGATTCGCGTCGGTCCATGCGCTCCCGCGCTCAAACAGGTCCCGGCACACGCGCGCGAACGCCGTGTCGTTCAGGTGCGACGCCATGCCAGCGGCCGCTTTCAGCGCACCGAGGTACCAGAACTCGATCTCGGGATTCGGGCCGTAATACTCAATATCCATCGTGTTGTGCTGGCAGCCTTCCATGACGCCGTCGGTGTCCGCGTCCCATCCTCCGGGTATCCAGGCAAAGGCGATCGCCTTCTTCACGCCGGGCCAGAGATCGCGGAGAAACCGGTCGTCCCCGGAAAGCTGCCACTCCCTGTAGACCTTCATGACGGTCCCCATCTGACCGTCGGCGGCAGCCACCTTCCAGTTTTTGCTCTTGTCGTGGGGGAGCGAGACACGGAAGCTCATGAGTCCCGTGCTGTCGTCCAGCCCGTAGTGGTACTCCACCCCCCTCATGCTCCTGGCGAGATCACCGAAGAGAAACGGGGTCGCCTCCTCGTAGTTCCACACGTGCGTGCAGTTTCCGTAGCAGGATCCGGTGGAATTAAACACCCCCTCCCAGCAGTACATCGTCCCGTCCCCGGCGCGAAAGACCGTCTGCGAGCGGAGTGTGCTCGTATTGAAGAGGGCGGCTTCCTTCACCGGGGCGGGATAGCTGCTGCCCAGAAAGAGGCGGACGAATGCGAGGGTTCTCTTCTCCAGCTCCGGGATCCGGGGGTATGTCTTCTCCGCCACATCCCACGCATCGCGGTAGAGCGTCGAATAGTAGTTCCCGACCGTCACCGCATCCGACCAGTTCTTCCTGTTCGGAAAATCCCACGTCAGGAGAAACTGGACCTCCCTTGTCCCTCCGGGCGGCAGATCGAATTTCAGAGCGAGCGCCGCCCCCGGGGTGTTCACCTTCTGGCTGAACGTCGTGTCATGGAAGACGCCGTCGTCCGCAAAGTCGTTCCACAGATCGCTGATGTTCGTGTTCCAGCCCTTCGGGTCCAGCTCCGTCCTGAAGCTCGTCGTGCATCCCGTCTCCGCCGTCGTCAGCGCTATCGTCCCCCACGCGCTGGCGTCCCTGTCGACGCTGTCGGAGGTCATCGATATTCCCGCAAGAGCCGGCGTGCGCCTGAACGTATTCCGGTTCGACTTTGCGCCCGTCGGCACGATGCTCCTGTCGAAGGAATTGAATTCGACCTTGGAACCGTCCATCCCGATGCAATTATCCATGGCGCCCGCCACGGCGACCGTCAGGGGTACCGCCGTCTTGTTCCTGACCCTGTACCTGATGACGGCGACGGGAATCCCGCTGGACTCCGCATCGCCCGGAACAAACGGGTTGAAGACCCTTGCCTGCACGGACACCGGCAGCCGGGGATCCTCGAGGTGCACGACGGCGAACGGGTACGCGGCGTCAAACGACGCCGTTGCGAACCTCGGCATGCCGTGATTGGCGGCGGTACTCCCCTGCATCCCTTCATACTCCGACAATGCCACGGGGCCGGTGAGTACCCTTGCGGTTTTTCGTCCGGACCTGTCCTCCGTGTAGATCATGAAACATGGCGCCTCCTTCGGCACGGGCGCGCCATAGAACCCCATCCCCGGCTTGTTCATGATCTCAACGTCTTTCCACGCTCCGTTCCCCCCTATCGAAATATCCCCGGTCCCGATTCCTCCCAGGGGCATCGCAATCCTGTCGATGAACTGATGTTCATAGTGTTTCAGAACGGGCCAATCGGGCCCCTGCGAAAGGGCACACCGAGCGGCGGCGAGCAGGAGCGGGAGAACGAGACGTTTCATGGGGGACCTCTGCAGGGAAGATTGTCCGGAGCGATTCCGCGGCAGGGTGCCGCGGACGTTTCAGAATGAAGGGAGAAGGGCGCTCAGAATCAATGAAGACGGGGGGCGCTCGGCCGCCGTGCCGGCGCAAGCCTCCCGCGTCCCTGAGGGAGGCGTGGCCGGGGAGCTTATCCGCACATGGCTACATTCAGACACGGGTCTGCTATTCCACATCCCGCACCCTTCCCCTTGCCAGGATGGGCCAGAAATGAGCGATTCAGGCGGGAGCTTCTGGCACACCATTCGCGTCCATGGCTGTGGACACTCTCGGTGCGTGCTCCTCATCGCAATCCGGAACCGGAGATTTATCTGAAAATCAAGAGACCATACTCGTCCCTGATGCCGGCGCTCATCGCCCGGCTGCGTCCGAACTTCCACGAAAGGAGGAAATTCCAGGAGTCCATTCGCGAAAGCGAGTCCGTGCTGCGCAGCTTCTATGAAGGCGCCCCCATCATGATGGGGGTCGTCGAGCTTGACGGGAACGATATCATCCACATTCGCGACAATGCCGCGACGGGGAGATTCTTCGGCGTCACGCCGGAGGCAATGAAGGGTAAACGGACACAGGATCTCGGCTCCCCCCCCGCGCTCGTCGAGGTCTGGGCCGCCCATATGCTCGAGAGCAGGGAAAGGCGGTCACCCTCCTCGTTCACCTACCTGCACCCGCTCCCAGACGGGGAAAAGCACTATGACGTCACCGTCGTGCATATCGGCGAGACGTCCGGCGGGCGCCATCGTTATTCCTACTTCGCCCTGGATGTGACGCTCCAGGCGCGGGCGCAGGAAGCACTCGTCCGGAGCGAAGAAAATCTCAGGAACGTCCTCCAGTCGATCCCGACCCCCACGTTGATCTACAGGGACGACCATATCCTGTACTCGAACCCGCCGATGGAGACCCTGACGGGATTCAGCAGGGAGGAATTGCACTCGCTCTCCATGTGGACGATGCTCCATCCGGAGACACGGGAAAAGGTGCGGGCCCTCGCGGCCGCGCGGCTCAGGGGAGAGCCCGTCCCGGACCGGTACGAAATGATGATCATGACGAAATCGGGGGAGAGGCGGTTCATCGACTTCCATGGAAGGCTGGCTCGGTACGAGAATGCCCCCGCCGTCATCGGGACCGGGTACGACATCACGGAACGGAAGGCGATGGAGGAAGAACTCGCGCGGTTCAACAGGGAGCTCACGCAGGCAAACGCGCAGCTGAACAGCCAGGCGGCGGAACTCATCAGCGCGCGCGACGCCGCCGTGGCGGCCGCGAGCGCGAAGACGCGTTTTCTCGCAAACATGAGCCATGAGATACGCACGCCGATGAACGGCATCATCGGGATGGCCGATCTGGCACTCGAGACCCCGCTGACCGGCGAACAGAGGAAATACCTCTCGACGGTAAAATCTTCGGCGGATTCTCTCCTGCGGATCATCAACGACATACTCGATTTTTCCAAGATCGAGGCGGGAAGACTCGACCTCGAACAGGTCCCCTTCGACATCCGCGAAAGCGTCACATCATCGCTCGGCACGCTGGGCGTCAGGGCGCGCCAGAAGGGACTCGAAATTCTCTCCAGCACCGATCCGCTCGTCCCGCAGACGGTCATCGGCGACCCGCTCCGCCTGAACCAGATCGTAACAAATCTCGTGGGGAACGCGATCAAGTTCACCGCCCGGGGAAGCGTCACACTCCGCACAGACGCGGTGCAGATCGACGGCAGCGAGGCGATCCTCCACTTTGCGGTCACCGATACCGGCATCGGCGTCGCGCCCGGCGAGCAGCAGGCGATCTTCAACGCCTTTACGCAGGCCGACACTTCGACGACGCGGAAATTCGGGGGAACCGGACTCGGGCTGTCGATCTCGAAGAAGCTGGTCTCGATGATGCAGGGACGCATCTGGGTTGAGAGCACGCCCGGGACAGGAAGCACGTTTCACTTCACCGCGAAGTTCCTCATTGCCGCCGGGGGCGAAACTCCCGCCGGACCCGGCGACGCGCTTCTCGAGGGAGCAAAGGCCGTCGTCATCGAGAATCCGGGGGACGGCAGCGCACGCCTGGGCCCGCTCGTCGCCTCGTGGGGGATGATTCCGCTTGCGGCCGGTGACTCCGGCCAGGCTCTCCGGCACCTCGCCGGGGCTTCGATGGAAGGGGAGCCCCTCCCCGCAGTCATCGTCGCCAAAGACACCGCCGGATTCGATTGTGCGGCATTCATCTCCACCGTCCGCGGCAGCGAGAACCTGCGGGACGCCGGCATCATCAGCGCGGACTCACCGCCGGACGGGCCGGCACTGCGCAGGGAACTGGTACGGCTGATGCAGGTAAGGAGGGACGCCCCCGCGGACGCGGAGATCGCTCCCCGCAGTCCGTCGCGGCAGCGGATCCGCGCGGGAGCGACGGTGCTCCTCGCCGAAGACCATCCCGTCAACCAGGAATTCGCGACGGCGATTCTCGCCAAGAGAGGATTTCACGTCGTCCTCGCGACCAACGGCAGGGAGGCGGTCGATGCGTACCGCGACGGGACGTTCGACGTGGTCCTGATGGACGTGCAGATGCCTGAACTCGACGGATTCGAAGCGACGGCGGAGATCAGGAAACTGGAGGCGGCCACCGGGAGGCACACCCCGATCATCGCCCTCACGGCGCACGCGATACAGGGATACCGGGAGGAATGCATTGCCGCAGGCATGGACGGCTACGTCACCAAACCGATACACGCCGATACGCTGTTCGACGCCATCGATGCGCTCTGCGCAGGCACGGCACCGCCCACAATCCCGGGCGCCCCGGCGCCGGCCGCGCCTTCCTCCCCCCTTCCGTCCGGCGCGCGGACGTTTCACCGCGAGAAGGCGCTCGAACAATGCATGGGAAGCGAAGAGCTGCTCGGCAGGATGGCGGACAAATATCTCGAGACGGCGCCCGCCCTGATCGCGGCGATCCGGGACGCGATCGGCAGCGGCGACGCAGAGCGGCTGCGGATCTCCGCGCACACGCTGAAGGGAGCGGCGGCAAGCCTCTGCGCGGAGGACGTCACCGCGGCTTCCCTCGCGCTGGAAACCATCGGCCGGAAGGGGATTCTCGGCGCCGCCGGGGATGCCCTCACGCTCCTTGACGACAAGAACACCATCCTGGCGGAGGCGCTGCAGAGCGCCGCCCGCCACGCACGGGTCATTTCACCGTAAAGGACAACCATATGAAACAGGGGACGGACATTCTCATCGTGGAAGACGAGCCGGTGCAGGCGATGAAACTCCAGTACATCCTGGAACAGAGCGGGTACCGCACCACCGTCGCAGAGGGGGGCACCCAGGCGCTCGAGTACATGGCGGCCGGCGCTCCGGACCTCGTCATCACGGACATCAACATGCCCGGGATGGACGGGTATGAACTCTGCCGGAGGATACGCAAGAGCGAGGAGCTCCTGCAGACCCCCGTCATCATCCTCACCTCCCAGTCCGATCCGACGGACGTCCTCAGCGGGCTGGCCGCCGGGGCCGACAGTTTTGTGACCAAGCCGTACGAGGCGGAGAACATCAGGACGCGCGTCAAGCACGTCCTCGCGGGCGGAAAGCACCCCCGGACGAACGAGGAAGACATTGCGGTGAGCTACCGCGGCCGACAGTACGCCATCGCCGCTTCGCGGTTTCAGATGCTCGGATTCTTCCTCGCGATGTACGAATCACTCCTCCAGCAGGGGTACGAGCTCATGATCGCGCAGGACGAGTTGAACACCGTGAACACCAACCTGGAACGTCTCGTCGAGGAAAGAACGACGGCGCTCACGAACGAAATCGTCGAGCGGGGAAGGGCCGAAGCCAGGATCCGCGAGCAGGCGACGCTTCTCGACAAGGCGCAGGAAGGGATCGTGGTGTGCGACCTCCAGGACAGGATCACCTTCTGGAACAGAAGCGCCGAGCGGATGTTCGGCTGGACGGGCGCCGAGGCGTCCGCCATGGGGGCGAAGCAGATCCTTTTCGGCGGAGACCGGGCCGGCGCCGAGAGCGCGTTCGCGCTCACGCTGAGCGCGGGCGAATGGAGCGGGGAACTCCGCCCGGGGACAAAGAACGCCGGGACCATCGTCATCCAGAGCAGCTGGACGCTGGTCCGCAACGACGGCGGAGCGCCGGGCGCCGTCCTCATGATCAACTCGGACGTGACGGCGAAGAAGGCGCTTGAAACCCAGATGCTCCGCAATCAACGCATGGAGAGCATCGGGACGCTGGCCGGGGGAATCGCGCACGACCTGAACAACGTGCTTGCCCCGATCCTTCTTTCCATCTCGCTCCTGAAGAAGCAATTGTCCTCGGAGAAGGGGGAGGCCCTCGTGGGCATGATCGACACGAGCGCCCGCAGGGCGTCCAACATGGTGAAGCAGGTCCTGACATTCGCCCGGGGGGTCGAAGGGGAACGTCTCCCTGTGCATCCGTCGCAGATCACCGGCGAAATCGTCAAGATGGCGCGGCAATCGTTCCCCGCAAACATCGATATCCAGGTCGACGTGCCCGCCGAGCTGGGGTTCATTACCGGCGACCCCACCCAGCTTCACCAGGTACTTCTCAACGTCTGCGTAAACGCCAGGGACGCCATGCCGCAGGGAGGCGTCATCGCGATCAGGGGAACAGCGGTCTGCGTCGACGCGCAGTACGCATCGATGGTCCCGGATGCGAAGCCGGGCCGGTACATCCTGCTTTCCGTCCGGGACAGCGGCCCGGGGATCGCCCCGGAGGTTCTCGAACGCATTTTCGATCCGTTCTTCACAACGAAAGAGGTCGGCAGGGGAACGGGCCTCGGGCTCTCGACGGTTCTTGCCATCGTCCGGAGCCACGGGGGATTCATCTCCGTCAAGAGCGAGCCGGGGAAAGGGACGGATGTCCAGGTGTTCCTCCCGGCGAGCACGTCCGCAGGAGTCCCGGCGGGGGAGGGAGAAAAAGCGGCCGTCGTAGGGGGGAACGGCGAGCTTATCCTCGTCGTCGACGACGAGCACCTGGTGCGCGAGGTGACGCGGCTGACGCTCGAGGGGAACGGCTACACGGTCCTGACGGCAAACGACGGCGCGGAGGCCCTCGCGCTCTGCGCGGAACATCCCCGTGACCTCAGGCTCGTATTGACCGATATCGTAATGCCGCATCTCGACGGCGCGGGAATGATCAGGGCGCTCGAAAAACTCAATCCCGGCGTGAAGATCCTCGCCACGAGCGGCCATGCCGAGAGCCAGGGACGCGTCGAGGCGGTATCGGAACTCCCCGTGCCGTTCATCCTCAAGCCGTTCACGACGGAGGCGCTCCTCTCGAGGATGCACGATATCCTCGGGGAAAATCACGAGCACAAGGCGGTATAACGGAATTTGTCCGCCTCCGGGGGGCGTCAGATCGGAACATCACGGTGGAGGGCGGGGCTGGACTCCGGGACAATGCGCCGGAGAATGTCGCGCAGATCGGATTCATTTCCCCTGCCGGCAGCGGAGAGGAGCGAGGCGATATCGTCCGGAAGCCGCGAGGACTCCTCCCCCGGCGCGGACCGCGCGTTCCGGCTGACGAAGATCTTCGGGTGTGCCGAGCGCTGGACTTTTTCCGAAGCGAGGAACAGCTCCTCGTGCAGCTTTTCCCCCGGCTGCAATCCCGAGTACACGATCGCGATGTCGCTCCCTTCTTCGCGGCCGCTGAGCCTGATCAGGTCACGGGCCAGATCGACGATCCGGACGGGCTCGCCCATGTCAAGGATAAACACCTCCCCCCCTTCTCCCATCGTCCCCGCCTGGAGTACGAGCTGCACGGCTTCGGGGATCGTCATGAAAAACCGGGTCGCATCAGGGCTCGTGACGGTGACCGGACCCCCCGCGGCGATCTGGCGCTTGAATATCGGCACGACGCTCCCCCGGCTGCCGAGGACGTTGCCGAACCGTACCGTCACGAAGACCCGCCCCGTGCGGGCCGCGGCATCAAGCACGAGAAGCTCGGCCACGCGCTTTGTCGCGCCCATGACGGTCGTCGGATTCACCGCCTTGTCCGAGGAGATAAGGACAAATCGTTCGAGACGGTGCGCAACCGCCAGATCGGCAATCGTCTTCGTCCCGAGGACGTTGTTCGTCACCGCTTCGGTTATGTTCTGCTCCATAAGGCCGACGTGCTTGTGCGCCGCCGCGTGATACACGATCTGCGGCCCGAACACCCTGAACACCGAGTCCATCCGCTCCCTGTCCCTCACGTCGGCAACGACGGGGTGTATGGCGGCGGCGATGCCGGCATCCCTGCACATTTTGCGGAGATCAGCGTCGGCGGCGAATAGGTTGTTTTCACTCAACTCGAGCAGGACGAGCTCCGAGGGACCGCAGCGGAGAATTTGCCTGCACAGCTCCGCGCCGATCGACCCGCCCGCACCGGTGACGAGGAGCCGTTTTTCCTTCAGGAGTCGCCGCACGGTGTTGAGCTCCGAGGTGACGACTCCACGGCGGAGGAGGTCGTCGATCTCCACGTCCCGCACCGCGGTGACCGCCGCGCTCCCCCCGAGGATCTCAAACAGCCCCGGCAACGTCCTGACGCGGACGCCTGCGGCGCCGCACGATTCGATCACCCCGCGCACCGCCCTCCCGGGCGCGGAGGGCATCGCGACGACCACCTCGTCGATGTTCTGTTCCCTCACCACCCCCGCAATCTCCGCGAGCGGTCCGAGAACCGGCACGCCGTGTATGGAAAGCCCGAGCTTCCGTTTGTCATCGTCGACGAACGCGACGGGCTCGATGCCGAGTCCGGCATTCCCCCGGAGTTCCTTCACCGCCAGCGAGCCGGCCGCCCCCGCTCCCGCCACGAGCACCCGCAGCTTTTTTTCCCCCTTACCGCGGCGCGGCCCGATTCCTGAACCGATGCGCACACCGAGCCTGAGTCCGCCGATACCCAGAAGCGTCAGAGCGCCGTCAATGACCGGAATGGACCGGGGGAATCCCTGCGTGAGGAGACCAAAGGGCTCAAGGAGAGCAAAAAAAACCACGGCACCGACCGCCCACGCCAGGATGCATGCAGAGGCAAGCGAGATGATCTCATCGACGCTCGCATAGCGCCAGTAACGCGTGTAGAGTCCGGAGAAATAGAACGAAGGGAGATACCAGGCGAGACGGAGGCACGACAGGGCGAGCGTCGCCCGGAGAAAGAGCGCGAACTCTTCCGGGTTCTCGACACGCAGCGCGAGCGCAGCAACGGGAGCGGCAATGATGACGAGGATGTCGGCCAGGAGGAGGTGGCGGTTTCCGGTGCGGAGGATGATTGCGTAGAGTCGGTTCGCCATGCCTGCGCCGCCGTACAGGTTTGTCAAAAAACGCCCGTCATACACCCCCAGCGAAAAATAGAAAATTTCGGCGGCATTCACAATATCAGGCGGCGCCGGAACCGGTCGCAGGTCACGGCGACTCACGGTACGGCCGGGCTCCGATCACGTGTCTCCCCCTTCATTCGATTGCCCGTTCACCCCGGGTTGACGTTGGAGATGCAAAGCAGTAGATTATGAGAGGTGAATCCTACCACCTTCCGCCCGCCGTTCCGGCTGGAGAGACTCCCCGCAGGGCGGACCTGTACCTCTACAAGTCAACTATTTCAACCCCGTCTCCCCCTACGGCAGGAACCACCGCAACGGGGAAGTGCGACGGAGCGACCCTTTTACTTCCGGCAATCCTCCAGACGATCGGTTCGACCGTGTCTGTACCTATTTGGAGGCACCATGAGACCGCTACTTGCCATCGTGTTCGCGGCAGCGCTTCTGTTCGGTTCACCACCCGTCCGGTCCTCGGAGCATCGATTCGAATATCTCTCGCCGATCCCCGGATCCACCATGGTTTCCCCGCTGACGAACATCATCGTCCGCCCCGCCCGCGGCAGCGATTCACGGGCGTTCATGAACAGGTCCACACTCCGGGTCACGGGATCCCGGAGCGGAAGGGTTGACGTTGCAGAACGGCTCTCTGACGACGCCAGGACGCTGACGTACAGGCCCGCCGCGCCTTTCCTCCCGGGTGAATCCGTCACCGTCAACATACTCACGCGGACCGGTCCCGGCGCGGAGCCGGCCGCATCTGTCCAGACCTTTTCATTCAGCGTTTCTGAGCAGCCGGCCGGGAGGGGAAGGGTCCGGCCGCATGAAACCGACGCCCCGTTCGCCGGCCGGGGGATATTCAGCGGAACGGGTGTTCCCCAGGGGGCGATACCCCCGGACTTCCCGGCCGTGACGATCACGGCTTCCGACAATCCCACCCCGGGGTACCTCTTCCTGAGCAACATGACCCTGGGATCGGGCGCGCCGAATTCGCCGTACGTCATGATCCTCGACAACAACGGGCAGCCCGTGTTTTACCGGAGGACGCCGTCCGAATGCACGGACTTCAAGATGCAGCCCAACGGGCTCATCACGTACGAAGACAGCAACCTGGGCTGCTTTCTGGCGCTGGACTCCACGTACGCAGTGGTGGACACGTTCAGGTGCGGAAACGGCTATGCAACGAACTGGCATGAGCTCCGGCTGCTCCCGGACGGGCACGCTCTCTTGCTGGGGGACGATCCGCAGATCGTCCGCATGGATACGATCGTGCCGAACGGTTCCCCTTCGGCCCTCGTCATGGGGATCGTGATCCAGGAACTCGACCGCGCGAAGGAGGTCGTGTTCCAGTGGAGGACGTTCGACCATTTCAAGATCACCGACGCCACGCACGAGGACCTGACGTCCTCGTTGATCGATTGCGTCCACGCCAACGCCATCGAGCCCGATACCGGCGGGACCCTCATGCTCTCCTCGCGCCACATGGACGAGATCACGAAAATCGACCGCCAGACGGGGGAGATCATCTGGCGCTGGGGAGGGAAGAACAACCAGTTCACGTTCGTCAACGATACGCTCCACTTCCTCCACCAGCACGCCATCCGGCGGCTCGCGAGCGGGAACGTCACGCTCTTTGATAACGGCGACTTCCGTTACCCTATTCTTTCACGGGGAGTCGAATACGCGCTCGACGAACAGGCGAAGCGGGCGACACTCGTCTGGCAATACCGCAAAACCCCGGACGTCTACGCCTCGGCGATGGGGTATGTCCAGCGGCTCCCGGGGGGGAACTCGATCATCGGCTGGGGTGCGACCAATCCGACGCTCACCGAAGTAACGCCGGACGGACACATCGCGCTCGAGCTTGCGTTCCCTACGGGGGTGTACAGTTACCGGGCGTTCAGGTTCCCGTGGAGGCCGGTCGCGACCGGCGTGAAAGCCGCCGCCGGGGTCCCCCGTTCGTTCAGCGCCGAACAGAACTACCCCAACCCGTTCAACCCGGCGACGGTAATCGGGTACAGTATCCCGGAAGCCCGGAACGTCTCGCTCGTGGTGCTCGACATACTGGGCCGCCGCGTGGCGACTCTTGTCAGCGGACGGGAGGAAGCGGGGTACCATACCGCGCGATTCGACGGGACCGGGATGGGAAGCGGAGTGTATTTCTACAGGCTGCAGGCAGGGAGCGATGCGGCAGTGAAGAGGATGCTTTTCATCAAGTAGGCCCGCTCAGCGCGGAGCAGTGAAGGAGTACCGGAGGAAGAGGTGGCTGCCGCTTTTCCGGATCCCGTTGAGTCTCCCTGCCACGACGCGCTCCGGCAGAAACCGGATGCCGGAGATAAGTCCCAGTCTCTCGCCGTGTCCGTCCCGGCCGGCCAGCCGCGGGGAGAGTGTCAGGAAGAGCTCGTCCAGCTCTCCGCCGTCGACGAATTGGCCGATCAGGCGGGGCCCTCCCTCCACGAGAAACGTATCTCCCCCGGGCAGGACCGCCGCGACCGCATCGAGGATTTCGCGAACCGAGAGCGGGTCGCTCACTCCCGCGGCGACGACCCGGACGCGTGACGGCATCCGATTCAGTGCAAGCCGTTGTTCGCCCCCCCGTGTCGTGATGATCAGCACCGGAGCTTTTCCCTCCGTGATGAACGGCAGCCCCGGGTCCAGCGCACCGCGTCCGGACACAATAACGCACGCGGGCCATCTCTCCTTCCCGAGACGGGAGCGAAGCTCTCCGTACGAGCCTTCAAGCGGCGGGAAAACGAATTCCGGAGTCCACTGGTGCTGCGGCGACTTGAGCAGAGTCCCCGCACCGATGATGACCGCATCGGAAACCGCCCGGAGAAGTCCCATCACCATGCCGTCATGCATGTCGGCCCCGCTGATCTCGTCACCGTCGGTGACCCCGGGAACACCGAGAGAGACGACGCCGTCGAGCGACATGACAAAGTTCCCGATGACACGGGGACGCGGTGCTGTTCGCGGAAGCCTCAGACGGCCGTACAGGAGGTTCAGCTCGGCGGGAAGCGGTACTTCGATCCCGTTCTCCGGGTCGGACAGGACTTCAAGGGGGGAAAAGGACGCCATGCGGGGAATTCTTACAGGGGAGATATGCAAGAACCTGCCTGCACCCGACGCCGGGTATGGAACGCCATGGCCTAATCCCTGAAATAGACCTGATACTGATACGACACCTTCTGCTCCGCGCCCGGCGCCAGCTCGACGGTCCAGGTGAGTATATGTTTCGTGTTGACCGCCCGGAGCCCTTTTGCGGATTTGACGTCGGCGGCCCGCGGGAGCGTCTCAAGCACTTCCCCGGAGAGCTCCTTCGTAATCTCCACGCTGACCGTCCTGTCCACCCTGTTACGTATCCCGAGGTCCCCCTGTATCTTCACGAGATCGTAGTGGTACCCGTGAATCACGGCGACATCGCGCTTTCTCTCGACCTCGCTCTCCGCCTGATCGGCCAGGATGTTCAGGGCCTTGTTTATGCGGATCGTCGTCTCGGTCTTCGGCGCGGTGTAGTAGCAGACATCCTGCCCCGTGAATTCGCCGTCGGTGATGAACTCCACCGACGAAGTCGTCAGCGGCATCGAGAGCGTATTGGTAAGCCTGCAGGAGTGCCACACCTCTTCCCCCCCGCCGCCTTCCGGCCCTCCGGCATCAGACCGGTAGTGATCGTTCTCATCGAGAAAGTCCCGGATCTTCCAGGTGTAGACATGCCTGTACGGCATCGCCGCGGAGAAGAGCGGAATCCACGCGGTCTCATCCTTCCTGAGCGTGCAATCCTGTACGGGGTAGAAAAAGAGATCCTCCGCCGTCTGGCCTTCCACGGCGGCCGAATACCCGGGGACAACAGCGGACATCTCCGCATCAGACCGGGAATTCCCGGTGAGGGCGACCTGGTTCATGAGCATCGACCGGCCACCGCCGCCGGAGCCGCCGCTCCCGGAAAGCGATCTGAGGAAATCCGACAGCGACTGGCTCATCCCGACAGGGCTCTGGATGTCGGCAAACCGGAGATTCGGAAATCCGGTGACAAGCTGGACCTTGACGTCGTCAAAATCGGCAATCTCGTTCATGATCTCCGCGTGTGCCGAGAACCTGGCCGTCGTCGGATCAGAAAGATCGATGAGATAGGCCGGGACCCAGGTAACGCCGTGCACGAGGCAGCTCACGGTAATTTTTTTCCCGCCGGCGGGTTTCCCGAGCTCGATCCGGAGGGAGGGGGATTTCACCCTGTATGTAACGGTCATCACGGGATCATGGTCCGTAAACTCCGCGCGCACAACGGACCCGGGATCGAGCACCACGATACCCCTGTCCGATTTGATCGACAGGAGTCCCGCACGAACGTACGGGCGAAGATCGGAGGGAAACGGGTCCGGGGTGCGGGGACTCATGAAATACGGGTCGGGCGCAAGGGGGGATCCCGCGGCGGCCGCAGGGGGCATCACCGTTCCTTCGAAATCCCTGTCGGCAGTGTGCACGGTGATATGCCTTCCCGCGTTCGCTTCAACAAGCTGGCCGACCGTCTGCGCGGGCACGACACGCTCCACGTCCTCCATCGAGGTGAGGAGGCTCTGCACGTTCACCCCCTCCGGATAGGCAACCCAGAACGACCCGAACGACGGCACGGGGAGCGGACCTATTTTCACCGTCCTGGCATCGTCGGGGAGCGTTATCCCCGAAACGATGAACGCGAGGCCGTTCTTGAACAGCGTCAGCCTCTGCACACGGGGTTTCGCCCTGTCGTCGCCGGCAACCAGCCGGGGCGTGTGGAGAAGCGGGAGGAAAAGGATCAACGCAAGGATCAGGATTCCCCGGCGCGGGGGTCTCGGCGTCATATGCAGGTCCCCTTTGAATGAACAGGCCCATAATAGAGAACCCCCGGGAAAAAGACAAGGAGCCCGGCGGAGCGCGAACGGCACGCGAACGGCCCCCGGTTCGGGTACGGACCCCCGGTT
>Ga0209698_10000386_pt1 | contig 50010 bp, 41 predicted proteins | sample LitLauG_LLR_2012_FD_187203 | JGI IMG/M metagenome (GOLD analysis project Ga0209698, IMG submission 187203) | Freshwater sediment microbial communities from Pennsylvania, USA - Little Laurel Run_MetaG_LLR_2012 (SPAdes) (version 2) | ecosystem: Environmental > Aquatic > Freshwater > Creek >...
ATGCCCAGGCCCTGTCCACCAGCGCCGCGGCGCAAATCCGGCAACTGACCGCCGATCTTGCCGCGCGCGATGCGGCATTGCTGCAGGACGCGGCCGAGAAAAAGCGAACTGAAGCCGAGCGCGTCATTCTCGTGAGAAAGCTGGCACAACAGTCGGATCGGGTGCAGATGTGCGAGGCCAAGCATGCCGGCGTCATGGCGTTTTCCGAGGATCTCATCTCCAACCTGGAGAGCAATCGCCTGCGTGCCTGCGAGCCCGTCACTGGAATCTGGCGGGTGCACGAGGAATCACGGATTCAGCAACTGCGCGACACACTGTTCGAATTCCGGCTCGATGTTGCGACCAAGCGCACCGGTGGTACCAGTTCGGCCGACGCCGTTCCTGGCCGGGTCGATGAACCTGGCCATTGAACGCTGCCGGTGCGGCGTTGTGCGGCAGCCGGATCCTGGCGCGAGAATGTGATGAAATTCGCGAGTTCATCCGGGGGTCGTGGCGGCGGCTCGCAACGTGGTGCCCTTGAGCGGCGCACCGATGCGTCGGCCGTCTTGATGAACCAAGGCAATGCGCTGCGCGCGGCAGGTCGCCTTGCCGAAGCCTTCGAGCAGTATCGCCGCGCCGCAGGACTGCAGCCGGGCTTGCCGGGTCCGTACGAGGCGATGGGATCCACCGCCGAGCAAGCCGGCGATTTTCTGCTTGCCTTGAGAAACTACGAGCAAGTATTGGCACTGCAGCCAAACTCGCGCATTTTCTTGCGCCGGGCGAACTGTCTGGCCTGCCTGGATCGCACGCCCGAGGCCATCGAGGGCTATCGCAGCGCGATCCGCCGTGATCCGGCGCATATCGATGCCCACGCAAATCTTGCTGTCGTGCTGGAGTCGTCGGGGAATTTCGCTGAAGCGCTTGCCGCGGCGGACCAGGCCTTGCGTCTTAGCCCCAATCACATGGGGGCACTACTGAGCCGGGCGATCGTGCTCAACCGACTCGGCCGTTCCGCCGAAGCACTCGAGGCGACCCGAATGGCCGAGGCCGGCGGCGCGCCGGCACCGGAAATGCTCTATCAAAGAGCGCGTGCGTTGACTGCAATGGGCGACCTCCAAGGCGCCCACCTGTGCGTCGACCGCGTGCTCGCGATCGAACCGAAACATTTCGGTGCGCGGTTTGACCGTGCGTCGGCGCTGGTACGGGACGGTAAGGTTCGCGATGCGCTGGCCCAGTTCCAGCTACTGGGCAATGAGCGCCCTCATGATGCGCAGACCCGGTTGCGGTGGGGGCTTGCGTGTCTTGCGAGCGGCGACTTTCCATCTGCGCGCAGCATGATCGAAAAGGCCCTGGCGATCGAGCCGACCTTGCCCCTGGCGCGATTCAATCTTGGCGTGCTCGATCTTCTCGAGGGCGACTTTGCCAGGGGACTCCAAGGCTTCGAATCGCGGTGGGAAGACCCCATGCTGGGCGCGCATCGGCAACGCTTTTCCGGAACGGCCTGGTTGGGGGATGGCGACATTTCCTCGCAGCGCCTGCTGGTATACGCTGAGCAGGGCCTGGGCGACAGCCTGCAATTTTGCCGTTACCTGCCCATGCTGGTTGACCGTGTGCGTTCGCTGGCATTTGAAGTGCAGGGACCTCTGCTGTCGTTGATGCGCCGCGTGTTGCCGGCGCAGATCGACGTCGTTGCGCAGGGCGAGACGCCAACTCACTTTGAGCGGCATTGTCCCTTGCTGAGCCTGCCTCTGGTATTCCAGACGCGTCTGCAGAACATGCCGGCGGCGGTGCCCTACATTGCGGCCGATGCCGAGCGCATCGCCACCTGGCGTCAGCGCCTTGAGCGCCCCGGCGCGCCTGGCGTGGCCGGGACGCAGGTTGCGGGCGGCGACCCTTGCGGCTTGCGCATCGGCATCTGCTGGTCCGGTAATCCGCAGCATGCCGGTGACCACTATCGCAGCCTGCCATTGAAGATTTTCGCGTCGATGCTCGAACGCAGGCGACTTCTTGCGCATGGCGGAGCGACGCCCCAATTCGAGGTGCTGCAAAAGGATATTGGTCCTGAAGATCACGAGACGCTGGCCGCGATGCCGCACATTCGGCTCTGGGATTCGGCAATCAAGGACTTCGACGACACGGCCGCCCTCATAGCGCATTGCGATCTTGTCATCTCCGTGGACACCGCCGTCGCGCATCTGGCCGGTGCGATGAACAAGCCGGTCTGGCTCCTGCTGCCGTTCGTGCCGGACTGGCGCTGGTTGCTGGACCGGACCGAAAGCCCCTGGTATCCGAGCGCACGCCTGTTCCGGCAGAAGGAACTGGGCGACTGGGATGGAGTGGTGAGAGCGGTCGAGGCGGCGCTGGCGGACTGGCCGCAATCTGGCGCTGCCGTGACGATCGCGGTGGCTACGACGGCAAGCGAAGCCGACGAATTGGCGGTGGCGCAGATGTTCGATGAGGCGTTACGCGTCCACCAGGCCGGCCGGTTTGCGGATGCCGAGACGCTCTATCGACGGGTCCTGGTGCAGCGGCAGCGGCATTTCGAAACTCTGCACATGTTGGGCGTTTGCCTGCACCAACGTGGCGACTTCGATGGCGCGCAAAGTGCAATACGCGCCGCCCTGGACCTTCGGCCCGACGTCGCGGCGGCACACATCAACTACGGCAATACGATGCGCGAGTTGATGCGCCTTGACGACGCCCTTGCCAGCTACCGGCGTGCGGCAAGCCTAGACCCGAATCTTGCCGTCGCGCACTACAACCTGGGAACCCTGCAGGAGCAATTAGGCGACCACGACGCCGCGCGTGCCCATTACGAACGTGCTCTGGCTTGCCGTTCGAGCGCGCCGGCACTTGTCGGCCGCGCCAACTGTCTTGCCGCGCTGGGTCGCAGCGAGGAGGCGTTGGCGGGTTATCGCGCTGCGCTGGAGCTCGATCCCGAATGCGTGGATGGGTACGCGAATTTGGGCGCCTTATTGATCCAGATGGAACAGTACGAGGAGGCGCTTGTTTGCATCGAAAAGGCATTGAAACGGGATCCGGGGCACGGCGATGCAGGTCTCAATGGCGCGATCGCCCTGAATCGGCTTGGGCACCCGGAGAGCGCGCTGCGCGCAATCGACCGATGGCTTGCGGCTGGCGGGGCTGCCAGTGCCGACATGCTGCGCCAGCGGGCCCAGGCTCTGCTTGCGATGCGCGCACCCGATGCTGCGCTCGACACCTTGACGCGGGCGTACGCTCTGGAGCCGGGCAATTGGGGCGTCCGGTTCGAATTGGCCGCGATGATGTCCCGCCGCCTCGAAATGAGCGCTGCCGCGATGGCTCACTTCGATGCCCTGAATGAGCAAAGGCCCGGCGACCCAAGGCTTCGATTCAATCGGGGCATTGCGCTTTACATTCGGGGAGAATTCAAGGGTGCGCGCGCTGAACTCGAAGCGGCCCTTGCGGCCGATCCGGGCATTCCGGTCGGCGATCACAACCTGGCGATCTTCGATCTTCTCGAGGGGAATTTCCGTTCCGGGTGGCGGCGACACGAGGGACGTTGGCAGGACCCGGTTCTGCGAACGCAAAGGCGCCTGTTTCGGCAGCCCGTCTGGCTGGGGGAAGACAGCATCGCCGGGCAACGCCTGCTCGTGCACGCGGAGCAAGGACTGGGCGACACCTTGCAATTTTGCCGCTACCTGCCATTGCTGGTGGACAGGTGCGCGGGGCTGGTCTTTGAATTGCCGGCTACGCTTTACAGTCTATTGCGCCGCAGTATTCCTGCGTCAGTTGCCATGGTTATCCAAGGCACGCCATTGCCGGCTTTCGACCGCCATTGCCCGTTGTTGAGCCTGCCGCTGGCGTTTGACACCACGTTGGAAACCATACCCGGCACGGTGCCGTATGTCGCCGCGGATCCGGAGCATGTCGATCGCTGGCGGCACCGCGTCGTTCGGCACGAGGAAGAAAAGTCGCGGATGATTCGCGTGGGGCTCGCTTGGTCCGGCAGTCCGGGCCACAGCAACGATCGTCAGCGCAGCATCGCCCTGGAGCACTTAATGCCGATGTTGCACAGAGCCGGCGCACCGGCGCCGCGGGATTTCGAATTCCTGGCGCTGCAAAACCACCTGCCGGAGCGAGATCGCGATGCCCTGGCTGCGAGCCCGCGGCTGAAGTACTTTGGCAGTGCCATCGAAGATTTCGAAGACACCGCGGCGCTGGTTGCACTGTGCGATCTCGTCATTACCGTGGATACCGCAAGCGCCCATCTTGCAGGTGCGATGGGCAAGCCCGTCTGGATTCTTCTGCCGTTCGTGCCGGACTGGCGCTGGATGCTCGACCGGTCCGACAGTCCTTGGTATCCGGGTGCGCGCCTGTTCCGGCAGGACCGCCTGGGAGCCTGGGACGGCGTGATAAACGCGCTCGAATCCGCGCTGACCACCTGGGCGGACGGCGGCTTCGCGCGTGGCATCCCCAACGCCGATGCCCGTGCGCAAATGCCCCTATGAACGGCAGCCGCGATGACGGGACACTGGCGCGACTGTTTCACGACGCGCTGGATTTTCACCAGGCCGGTCGCCTCGCTGATGCCGAGACCCTATATCGCCAGATTTTGCTGCAGCGGCGCCGGCATTTTGAAACGATGCACATGCTAGGAGTATGCCTGCACCAGCGCGGCGAATATGAGGGCGCGGAAAAGTATCTGCGTGCCGCCCTCAAGGTCCGGCCGGACGACGCGGCGGCGCATCTCAATTACGGCAACACGATGCGCGAATTGAACCGCCGGCACGAAGCCCTGGGGAGCTACCGACGCGCGGCCAATCTCAACCCGGGCCTGGATATGGCGCACTACAACCTCGGAACCATGCACGAGGAAGCCGGTGACCCTGCGGCGGCGCTGTACCACTACGAACGCGCGCTGGCACTGCATTCGGCCGGTCCCGCGCAGGTTGGTCGTGGCAACTGCCTGGTCGCACTGGGCCGGACCGAGGAAGCAGCCGCCGCGTACCGTGCGGCATTGGTGCACGACCCCGACTGCGTCGACGCGTGCGCCAATATGGCTGCCTTGCTTTTGCGGCAGGACAGATTCGAGGAGGCCTTGGATCTGAGCGAACGGGCATTGGCCCTGGAATCGGGCCACGGTCCCGCTAACCTCATTTGCGCAACTGCGGCAAACAAGCTCGGGCGACCCGAGGTGGCGCTGCGCGCAACTGAGCGCTTGCCCTTGGACGGCGGGGTGGCCGATGTCGATGCATTGCGCCAGCGCGCCCAGGCGCTGACGGCCTTGGGGGCGCCCGATGGCGCGCTCGATGCCCTGAACCGGGCACATGCCCTCGACTCGGAGAATTGGTCACTGCGCTTTGAGTTGGCCGCCGTCATGGCGCGGCGCCCGGATCTGGCTGACGCGGCCATGGCGCATATCGAGGCATTGCTCGTGCAGAAGCCGGGCGACCCGCGTACCCGCTTCAATCGCGGCATCGCCCTGCTCACGCAGGGCGATATTGCGGGCGCGCGCCTTGATCTTGAGGCGGCCCTCGCGGACGACCCCTCGATCCCGGCCGGTAAATTCAATCTGGCGATAATAGATCTGCTTGAAGGGAGGTTTTCCGTCGGATGGCAGCGCCACGAAGGGCGCTGGGACGACCCGCTGCTGCGCATGAACCGGCGTGCCTTCGCACAGCCCGTGTGGCTGGGGGAAGACGGCATCGCCGGAAAGCGCCTGCTCGTTCATGCGGAGCAGGGCCTGGGTGACACCTTGCAATTTTGCCGGTACCTGCCTTCCCTGGTTGCCATGGGCGCCAGCGTCGCCTTCGAAGTTCCCGGGCCGCTGCATGCACTGCTGCTCCGAAACTTGCCGGCCGAAATTGTCATTGTCCCGCATGGCGCACCGCTGCCGGCGTTCGACCGGCATTGCCCAATGATGAGCCTTCCGATGGCGTTCGGCACAACGTTGCAGACGATTCCGCGCACCACGCCGTATATCCACGCGAGCCCGGAGCACGTCGATCGATGGCGCCACCGGGTGGTGCGCCACGAAGGGGCGCATTCGCCCGTCTTTCGGGTCGGAATCGCATGGTCGGGCAATCCCGCCCACGCCAACGATCGGCAGCGCAGCATCGCCTTGCATAGTCTGTTGCCCCTCATGGCCTGCGCCACTGCGAAGTCTAATTCGGGCGCGGTCGATTTCCTGGCGCTGCAGAACCATATGCCTGAGCGCGATCGGGATGCCCTGGCAGCAACGCCCCAATTGAAGTACTTCGGTGTTGCCATCGAGGATTTTGAGGACGCCGCGGCGCTGATCGCGTTGTGCGACCTGGTCATATCGGTGGATACCGCAAGCGCGCATCTTGCCGGGGCAATGGGCAAGCCGGTGTGGCTGCTGCTGCCGCACGTACCCGACTGGCGCTGGCTGATGGAAAGGTCCGACAGCCCTTGGTATCCCAGTGCGAGCCTCTACCGGCAGCCAGCGCCCGGTCGATGGGACGCGGTGCTGGCCCAACTGCAAGACCGGCTTGCGCGATTGCTCGGCGATAAGTCGGTGGGGACTTGGGATCCATTGCAGGGTTGCCTGGAAATTTGAGAATTTGCCATCAGGACGCAATCGACGATGAATATCAAGGTCAATCTGCTGTGCAATTTCAACAATACGGGCGTCGGTCGCCACTGTGAGAACGCGTTCTTCGCTCTGCACCGGAACCGGCCTGCCGGGATGACCGTCGAGTATGTAAACAACGCGCGGGAGAGCGTCGTTCAAAATGCCTTGCAGACGGGCAATGGCGAGCGCGATATAACGCTCTTTTTCTGGCGCACTGCCCACCCGGTAGTCAAACAGTTTCCGGGGCGCCGAGTCATCTGGTGGTTCTTTGAATCCGATCGCCTTCCGCGGTATTGGCTTGAACAAATCAGCATTTACGACGAGGTCTGGATGCCCAGCCTTTGGGGTCGTGATGTGATGCTGGCGCACGGCTATCCGGCACAGCGGATCCGGGTGGTCGAGTCCGGCGTGAGTGCCGGCGTATTCCGTCCCCTGGAGGGCGAATACGCGACCCGCGAGGATTCCACCTCGGCTCCGTTCATCTTCCTGTCTGTCGGCAAATACGAAAACCGCAAGAGCATTGACGAAATCATTGCCGCCTTCTTGGCGGAGTTTCCGGCGCCCCGGTACCCGTCGGTTCACCTGCTGCTGAAGGCCGATTACCCGTTGTTCCCCGATCGAGTCGTGAGCCTGTCGCGGCGACTTGCCGGAGATCCGCGAATCCGGATCATTTCGGGTCATTTCAGCGACGAGCAAATGGCCGCGATCTATCGAGGCGCGGACGCCTTTGTTTTCGCTTCAAAGGCCGAAGGCTTCGGCTTGCCCTGCATCGAGGCGATCGCCTGCGGGGTGCCGGTAATATCGACCTGCGTCAGCGCACACGCGACATTCCTGGAACGCATTCCCGGCCTGTACATCCCGATCGAAAGCGAACTTGCGCCGTTGGTCGACGAGGACTACGCCTATTTCTATCGAGCGGAGTACCAAGGCGAGGATTTCGGCCAATGGGCGATTCCGTCGATTGCTTCCATGCGGCGGGGCATGCGACATGCTTTTGAAGATCGCGCCGGGTGCCGTGCACGCGCGCGTCAGGCGGCCGCGGTGATACGGCGGGAATTTTCATGGGATGCGATTGCTCAAAGGGCCGTGTCCGACCTGCAAAGCCTTGCCCAGACCGCCCGATCATGAACGTGCGGCTGCCAGTTCCCGCATTCACCTCGGCGGCGCCGGGCCCCGTGCCTGGCGCGGGAAGGCATTGAGGAGACGACGCGTGGCATTGCCGGTACCGTCGGCGACCTTCGGTCGCAACGAGCGCTGTCCCTGCGGGAGCGGGCGCAAGTACAAGCACTGCTGCATGGGCGGGCCGGCGAGCCCGCCTCGTCCGAGCAGGAGCAGGTTCGAAGAAGCGCTCGAACTTGAGGCGCGGGGCCGGATTGAAGAGGCAACGCGGGCCTATTTGGATGCCATCAATGTTCAGCCGGAATCTGCCGAGGCGCATGTCAACCTCGGAAACCTCCAGCAGCGGGCGGGCCGGTTCGACGCTGCTCTGGCGAGCTTTCGCCGCGCACTGGCCTTGCGTCCGCAGTTTTCCGAGGTATGCCTGAATCTTGGCGCATTGCTGCAGGACATGGGGCGACATGTGCAGGCCATCGAGAGCTATCGCGATGCGCTGGTTCATCGGCCCGAAGACGGCAGATTGCACAACAACCTGGCACTTGCGCTGCGCACGTGCGGCGAGTTCGATGAGGCCGAGCGCCACCTGCGGCGGGCAATTGACCTCGGGCTGCCCGGTTCGGACCCGGTGCACGCCTTGGGCGACGTGCTGCTCGATCAGGGCCGGTGGAAGGAGGCAATGCAGGCCTACCGGCGCGCCCTCGCGCTCGGGCCGACCTCACGGGCCTCCTGGTCGTCGCTGCTGATGAACCTTTTGTATGCCGATGACGTGACGCAAGAGGAGATTGGCGCCGAGCACCGGCGCTTTGGTGCCGGCCTTGAAGCGGCATCCGTCCCAACGATCAAAAGAGCCCCGCGTTTGCGCAAGCCCGGATCGCGATGGAAAATCGGCTACGTTTCTCCCGACCTTCGATCGCATTCGGTGGCCTATTTCCTTGAGCCCGTGCTTGCCAATCACGATCGCGATCGCTTTTCGATCCACTGCTACGACACCGGGCCACGAGAGGATCCGGTAACGCTACGCCTGCGGTCGATGGCGGAACATTGGATTTGCGGCGCCGGCCTCTCCGACGATGAACTCGAGCGCCGCATTCGCGCCGACGGCATCGATCTATTGGTGGATCTTTCCGGGCACACCCTGGGAAATCGCCTGGGGGTATTCGCCCGTCGCCCCGCGCCGGTGCAGGTCAGTTGGATCGGCTATCCAGAGGGCACCGGCTTGAGCGCGATCGACTATCGGATCAGCGATTGCTCGGCAAGTCCTGAGGTCGGGGCGCCACCCGGTGATGCGCCCGGGGGCGCACTGTTTCGCCTGCCCCGCGTATTCAGCTGTTATCGCCCGCCTGCCTTTTCTCCTGAAGTTGCCGCTCGAACCGATCCGACGATCTCAGCCGTGACGCTGGGGTCGTTCAACAATTCGGCGAAGATCTCGGATTTCACCGTTCGCTTGTGGTCGAAGGTGCTGGCGGCCAATCCGTCGTTGCGGCTTCTCTTGAAGGACCGGCGATTTGCCCATTCATCCTGCTGCGCCAATATTCGTCAGCGATTTTCCCGGGAGGGGGTCGACCCGAGTCGTATCGATCTGTTGCACCGAATGGAAAGCGCTGCCGAGCATCTGGCAGCCTACGGCGGCGTCGACGTCGCACTGGACACCTATCCCTACTGTGGCGCCACCACTACCTGCGAGGCTTTGTGGATGGGTGTTCCGGTGGTGAGCATGGCCGGCGTTACGTTCGTCTCGCGCATGGGTGCCAGCCTGCTTGGCGCCGCGGGACATCCGGAATGGATTGCCGGCGACGAAGATGCGTTTGTCCGGTGCGTGCTGTCCCTGGCTGCAGATACGGCCCTGCGGACGCATGTTCGAACTTCCCTCCGTGGGCAGATGCGCACGTCGCCATTGATGGATGAAGCCGCATTTACGCGGGATCTCGAGTCGGCATACGAGAGAATGTGTGGACTGATCCTGACGTAGTGCGGATCAGGCCGCTTTACCCCTGGTATGCATCCGGCTGGCCGGAGAGTCGGACTTGGGCCGCGGCCCACATTCCGCTTAGCGCGGCTTCGAAGTGCCTTGCAAAGCGTGCGGCATCGAATAGGGGCGACCCGAGAACCTGTTCCCTCAGCGTACTGCGCAGCTTGGCCAGCATTTGCAGATCGCTGGCGAAATGCACCGCGCGGCGCGCGTAATCGGCGGTGTCCTCAGCGATCCAGTCGGCAAGGCCCGCGTTCATCAGCATCCCGTATCCTTGCCGCGCGATCAGGCAGTCACCCGCAAGCGCAATTACGGGAACGCCCATCCAGAGCGCTTCGGCGCTCGTGGCGCCCCCCGGGAAAGGGAAAGGATCGAGCGCGATATCGACACGATGGTAGGTGTTGAGGTACTGCTCGCGGCTCGACTGTCCCTCCAGCAAAAGGCGCTCGGGCGCTACTCCATGGGCGCGGAAACGCTCGCGCACGCTGTCCCGGACGGGGCCGTCGTCGAGTTGACGCGCCTTCAAGAACAGGCGGCTGGCCGGCACTTCGCGCAATATCGCCGACCATACCGCGACCACGGCGTCGTTCATCTTTGCCAGGTTGTTGAAGCAGCCGTAGGTCACCAGACCGGCCGCTGGCGCAGGAAGGTCCGCCACGCGAATTTCCATGCGTGGGGCAGTGAAGCACATGCGCGTTTCCGGAAGTCGCCATATGCGTTCCGTGAACTGGCCTTCGTGCCCATCGGGCACGCACCATGGGTCGGCCACTAGCCAGTCGATCTGCTCAACGCCGCTGGTTGCGAAGTATCCGAGCCACGTGGCCTGCACGGGAGCCGGCCGCCAGGCGAATACGGGAAGACGGTTGTCGGCAGTATGGCCGGAGAGGTCCAGCAGCAGATGTATGCCGTCGGCATGAATGCGCCGGGCAGCGCCTTCGTCGTCAAGGTGCACCAGGGGCCGCCATTCCCGGAAATAGGGGCGGATCCGGGCCGAAAGTGCGTCAAATGCCGGGTGCGTTGGGTAAGCGTACAACTCGATCCTCGACCCGTCCAGATTCGCGAGTACCGATTCCAGGAAATAGCCGACGGCATGGTCGCGTAGATCGCCGGATACGAAGCCGACCCGCAGCCGCATTGGTGCAGAAGGGCAGCGCCAGCTTGCGAAAGGGGCCGCGGCATGCGCAGCGACGATCCTTCCGTAGCGTCGTGCCTCATCAAGGCGGGTTTCGGCAGAGCGTCCGGAATAATTCATGCACATCAACAGATTGCTGTGCGCTGCGCAGTGATTGGGCGAGTATCGCAATGCCAAACGCAGTTCGTCCTCGGCCTCCGTGAAACGACCCAGTAGGCCGAGAACTGCGGCCAGTCCGACACGAGCCTCGGTAAATCGGGGGTCGATCGCCAGCGTCTTGCGAAAACTGGCGACCGCCGCTTCGCTGCGACCAAGCTTGGCCAGAGTGGCGCCGAGGTTGCAGTGCGCCATGGTGAAGTCGGGATCGAGCACCAGCGCCCTTTCGTAGCTGATCCTAGCCTCTTCAGTGTGGCCCAGCTGTGCCAGGCAAAGGCCGATGTTGTTGTGTGCCGAGGCCAGATCCGGGTCGATCGCGATTGCACGCCGGAAGCATTCGACCGCGCGCACGTTGTCGCCCAGCTTGCCCAGGGTCGCGCCCAGGTTGCCCCACACTACCGCCACGTCCGGTCGAAGCTCCAGTGCGCGGGTGAATCCGTCGCGAGCCGCCTCCAGGTTGCCCAGGTGGGCGTGGGTGTTGGCAACATGGAAGACGGTTTCGGGGTCCTCCGGCGCGAGGTCCAGAGCCCGCTGGAACTGTTCCAGCGCCTCCCCAAGCCGGCCCATCTGGCCCAGGGCCCGGCCTGTTGCCATTCGCAGGTAATGGATGTGAGAATAGCGATCTGCCAGATTCCGGGCCGCCGCTTCGGCCTGCCCGAGATGGCCTTGCGTGAAGAGCGCGTCCAATGACGCCAACTCCTCCCGGGTGGGCCAATTCGTTCCGGACTCCGCTGGCCTCAGGACGTGCGTCTGGCGCCGGGCTTCGGGTGACGATCTGTCAGCGCACATCCGTGGTCCGACACAGCCCCGCATCGGCACGCAATGCGCGGGAAAGCTCGCTGCCGACGCTTGCGATCACCGATTCCCAATCACCGGGCACGGTCTGGCGGAAAAGGCGCGCCGACGGGTACCAGGGCGTAACCGGCGAATCGAGCGTCCAGCGCCAGTCCGGTGCCCAGGGCAGCAATACCCACACGGGCTTGCCCATTGCGCCGGCCAGGTGGGCGACTGCGGTATCGACAGTTATGACCAGTTCCAGTGAGTCGATCAGCGCCGCAGTATCGCTGAAGTCGCCAAGGGTCTCACGCATGTCCGCAATCGCCCCGGCCGAAAGCGTGCACTCATCGCGCGCCCGAACGTCATTCTGCAACAGGAAGAAGCGGCCCAATCCGAATAGGGCCTTGAAAGCGTCCAAGGGGATGGATCGGCTCGCGTCGTTCTTGTGCATGGCATTACCCGAACAGGCCAAGCCTATATTGATGCCAGAACCTGAATCGCCCATTCGTGTTCGCAATGATTCCACCTTGCGGACGTCGGCCGCGAGGTAAGGTACCGCTGACGGGATATTCGATAGATCGGTACCGATGGCGTTGGGCAGGCTCAATAGGGGGATCTGGAAATCGTAGGCCGCCCCCGAGGCTGTTGCGCCAAGGTCGATGAGGCTGGATACGCCGTCCAGTCCTGTGAGCAGTCCCCGCAACGCCGGTTGTACGGCCAGGGTGACGGCGGCACCTAGCGCCGCGATCAGCGGCACATAGCGACAGAATTGCAGGGTATCGCCCAAACCTTGTTCGGACCAGATTAGGAGCTTGCGCCCGTCAATAGGCGCGCGCCCGTCCCAGCGAGGAATGTGCCCATACTGATAGGGCCGTGCACCGGTCTTGTTCCATCGATGTTCGTAATCCCTCCAGCCCTCGGGCAAGAATCCCGTTGCGAGATTTGCCATCGCCCGATTCCAATACGCGTCTGCCAGCTCCGGGTTCAGGGCGATCGCGCGGTCGCAACTCGAGCGCGCTTCTTCCAGTCGATTGAGTTTGATAAGCGCGGAAGCGTAGTCCGAATGGGTTTCCGCACGGGTCGAATCCAATGCCAACGAATGTCGGTAGCTGTCCAATGCGCCTGCAACCTGGCCAAGTGCGCCCAGCGCAGTTGCCCGGCCTGCATGCGCCGTGGCATAGCATGGGTTCGATTCTATCGCCTGTTCGAACGCGGCAAGGGCAGCCGAATGGGATCCGCAACCCATCAGCGCAGCGCCGAGATCATTGCGATAGACCGCGTTGCCAGGCTCGATTTCCACCGCAAGCCGGAGACTTGCCGCAGCGTCGTGAAACCGATTCTGGTCGATCAGACATGCGCCTCGGTTTGCGTATGCATTCGCATAGCGCTGATCGAAGTCAATGGCTCTGGCAAAGTCGGCAAGGGCATCGTCCAGACGACCCAGGGCAAGGAGACACAGCCCTCGGTGATTGAATGCCGGCGCAAAGCGCGGTTGAATCGCGATTGCTCGTGCATAGCTTGTTGCAGCCTCCGAATGCCGGCCGAGGGCGCGAAGCGCGTTGCCGAGGTTGTAATGGGCTTCGAAATAATCGGCCTTGATTTCGGTTGCGTGCCGAAGCGGACCCAGCGCCTCGGTCATCCGCGAACTCATGGCCAATGCCACTCCGAGGCCATAGTGGGCCGGTGCGAAGCCGGGAGCCCGATCGATCAGGTCCGAAAATGACGATTGTGCCTTCACAAGGGCGCCGCCTTGCAGCAAGGCATAGGCCTCGAGGTAGGCGTGCTGCAAGGCACCTTGATGGACGAGAGCACGCTCCACTTCACGCCAACCGGAAATCAGGGCCAGGCCGCATTGCCACGGCGTGGCATCGACCGCACAGCGGCGACTTAGCCATTTCCAACCCCTTTGCCAATTGCGATTTGCGACATGGGTCTACCGCCAATCATTCCTGCCCTGCCGTCCGGCGCGATGCTGCATCGGGCAAGCCGCCTGCGCGCCAGGACGCGGTTCGAGCGTTCGTGCGGTACTGCAAAAGTCCAAACCTCTCATTCGTCGCAGGACCCGCGGCACTCGGTGTGCGAGGTGCATATCGTCCCCACCGGCGTCGTGGCGGACCATCGCCGCCGTCGATGGGCAGGTTCGAAAAGATGTCGAGGTCATAGGTGCACTGTGAAACGGGCAAAAAGCCGCCGCCGGTGGCCATTTCCCGGGCCGCAATCGTTTCCGGCGTCGGGGATGCTTGCAGCCATATATTTCCAATGTATTACGCATGTGCCGGACCATTCCAGGCAATTACGCATGGGTTTTCAGCATGGTCCGAACGGATCATCTGCGGGAGGGTCGCGGTAAGCGGGACGTCATGGCGTACTCATAGCATATCGACGTGCGCAGCTATTCTGCTTTCGCACTTCGCCTCGGGAACCCTGGGGCGGCAGGACGGTAGGTCCTTACGGGTGAGCCGTGGCCAGTGGCGACACGTTGGGAATTAGGAAGGTGGGGTCATGAAGAATTTCGTAATCGGCTCGTTTTTTGCACTTTCATCGCTGTTCGGCCTGGCGGCACATGCACAGGTCTTCGGTACAGGCGGCTATGACAAGATAGACAAAACCACCAATTTGGGCTCGCTGGCTATTCCCACCTCGCTCAGCTACGGCAATTCCTTTGGCGGCGTCAATCCTGCCGTGCAGCCGGGCAGCACCGGGGTGTTCTACGACGATATTACGTTCGCAATTGCGAGCGCCTCGGCCGACAGCATCACCTCGACCCTCAATCTGGGCAACCTGATAGGAATTTCCGGGCTCAATGCGCGGCTGTTCAGCGGCAGCGGCCCATATACCGGTACCGGCGGCAGCGTCCTCGAGTCTGCCTGGGGTACCTCGTACACCTATGCGCCGGGCCTGACCGGTACGAGCGTTGTACTGGCACCTATGACGCTTGCGGCGGGCACCTACACCATGGAAATCTCGGGCACGGTCGCCTCCAGCGGCATCGGCGGCTACGCGGGGGTATTGAACATTTCCGCGGTACCCGAGGCTGGTACGTTTGGCTTGATGATGGCGGGGTTCGTTGCCATCGGCTTTGCTGTCAGGAGGCAACGCCGGGCATAGTAACAAATAAGATCGGCTCATCCGCCGGGCTGCGGTGGCGACACAATTGCGTTCCGTGGAACATGAGGGGACTGTGCTGGATGTGCACAGCCCTTTTTTTTGCCTTTTGCGGATGGCCTGGCGGCGATTATGAAGTGTCATAATTATCCGCTACAGTACTACTCGGCACCCTCTCGCAACGGAGTACGGATTGAAAAGTGCGCTTATCACCGGGGTTACCGGTCAGGATGGTGCCTATCTTGCCGAGTTCTTGCTCGGCAAAGGCTACGAGGTGCATGGTATCAAGCGTCGCACATCTCTCATCAATACTGATCGTATCGATCACCTCTACGAGGATCCGCACGTAAGCGGGCGCCATTTCATCCTCCACTATGGCGACATGACAGATTCGCTGTCGCTGCTGCACGTGATCCAGAAGGTTCAACCCGACGAAATTTACAATCTGGCGGCCCAGAGCCACGTGGCGGTCTCCTTCGAGGAACCCGAGTTCACCGCCAACGCCGACGGTGTGGGCGCGCTGCGCATGCTCGAGGCGATCCGCATACTTGGCCTGGAGAAAAAGACCCGCTTCTACCAGGCCTCGACCTCGGAACTGTATGGTCTGGTCCAGGAAGTGCCGCAGAGGGAGACAACGCCGTTTTATCCGCGCTCGCCCTACGCGGTGGCCAAGTTGTACGCATACTGGATCACGGTCAATTATCGCGAGGCCTATGGCATCTATGCCTGTAACGGCATCCTGTTCAATCACGAGTCGCCGTTGCGGGGCGAGACCTTCGTCACCCGCAAGATCACCCGCGCGCTGGCACGCATCAAGCTGGGGCTGCAGGAATGCCTGTACCTGGGCAACCTGTCGGCATTGCGCGACTGGGGCCATGCAAAGGATTACGTCGAAATGCAGTGGCTGATGCTCCAGCAGGAAAAGGCTGAAGACTATGTCATCGCCACCGGCGTGCAATACAGCGTGCGCGATTTCGTCGACGCGGCAGCCCGCGAACTGGGCATGCCCCTGCGGTGGAAGGGCAAGGAAGTCGACGAGCACGCACTCGATAGCGCTGGCCGCAAGGTGGTTGCGGTCGATCCGCGCTACTTCCGTCCGACCGAGGTGCAGACGCTACTAGGTGATGCCAGCAAAGCGCACCGGCAGTTGGGGTGGAAACCGAAGATCGGCTTTGCGGAACTGGTGGCCGAGATGGTGCGTGAGGACTTGAAGGCGGCCGAGCGCGACGAACTGGTACGGCGCCACGGCTACCATGCCCCGGACCGCCACGAATAGGTCGCGCTGAAGATGATGGACGCATCGACCAAGATTTACGTGGCGGGACATGGTGGTCTCGCCGGCAGTGCCCTGGTGCGCGAATTGAGCGTACAGGGCTTTGAGCGCATAAGCACTCGCACCCATTCGGAACTGGACCTGGAGGACGCCGTCGCCACTCGGCGGTTCTTCGATGTGGAGCAACCTGAGGTGGTCTTCCTGGCCGCCGGCAAGGTGGGAGGTATTGCCGCCAACAACACCTTCCCCGTAGATTTTCTGCTGGCCAACCTGCGGATCGCGGCCAATGTCATCGAGGCTGCGCATTGCGTGGGCGTGCGGCGGCTTATCTACCTTGGAAGTTCCTGCATCTATCCGCGCGATTGCCAACAGCCTATTCGTGAGGAATACCTGCTGACCGGTCCGCTGGAGGCGACCAACCGCCCCTATGCACTTGCCAAAATAGCGGGAATAGAACTGTGCTGGTCATATAACCGGCAATACGGAACGAAGTACCTTGCCGCGATGCCGACCAACCTGTTCGGGCGCGGCGACAACTACGATCTGCAGTCATCGCACGTCCTGCCGGCGCTGATCCGCAAGATCCACGAAGCCAAGGTGGCGGGCAATCCGCAGGTGGTGATGTGGGGCAGCGGCACGCCACGACGGGAGTTCCTGCATGCCGACGACCTTGCACGCGCCTTGGTGTTCCTTGCCGCATTGGACGACGCCCGCTATGGGCGCCTCACGGATCCGACCGTTTGCCCGCTAATCAACGTGGGTACCGGGGAAGACCTCACCATTCGCGAGCTGGCTGGCCTTATCGCCGATGTGGTCGGCTACCGGGGCGAGTTCGTGCTCGATGGCAGCAAGCCCGACGGTACGATGCGCAAAGTGATGGATGTGGCCCGGATACGTGGCCTGGGCTGGAGACCGCAGACCACACTGCGGCAGGGACTGGCATCAGCCTACGAGGATTTCGTGCGCGGCTCGGATGACGGCTAGACGGCCGGCGCATTCCATTCAATTGCGGCCAGGATCGGGGCCGCGGCCTGCAAGGACCGCACCTAGGGCGATTGACATCTCTTCAGGCTCTGGTGCGGCAATGGGCGCCCGGATGGGACCGCCATGGGTCGTCGTTCCATCGGGCAGCGGCAGCTGGCCCAGCAGATCGGTCGTGCCATGTATGGTGGCGGGTGTCAGGCGGGCTTCCTGAGAAGGTCGGAAGAATGCCACCCCCGGCATCATCGCTGCTTCACCGCCAAGGGTCAGGCGCAGGATCTTTAGTTCCGAACTCAGCAGGAACTGCACGGCAATTCGGCCGTGCGTCGTCCGATAGTTGTAGATGGCGTTGCGCAGATCCGCCTGGGAAAAATCCACGCCGTACAGATGCCAGGCATCTTCCGGGATGCGCGGCTGACCATGGGTATGGGCGCCGACGATACGCAGTGCCTCGGGGGGTACGGCGTGATAGGGGATGGCACTTTCCAATCGGCTGCCGGCAATCACGTCCGTGCTGTACCAGAGCCCGTCGGGCATTTCGTAGATGGCTGCGGCGTATTCGCGATTTTCTTGGTAGGCGCGCTCGCCCAGCCCCGAAGTCACGAAGATCGCGGCAAATGCGGCCTCCGGCGTGGCGTACGCAGCGTCGCCAGCGGGGCGCATACCGCCATCTGCGGCCTTGACACCCAGGGAAATGTTCGTGCCTATCAGCGCGATCACCAGAGCTATGCATAGCGGGCGGGACGGCAGCAGCTTGGTAACTTGCACGCCGCGCTCCCCCCTCCGGAGCCTGTGCAGGTTCGATGTGATGTACATACTGTTGTCCATCCCAGATTTCTGCGCGGTGGCCGGCCGGACCTGCCGGCTCAGCTTCCCGTTCAGGGCGGCGAGGTGCTGCCCCTTTCCGGTGAAGATCGGCCTGTACGGGCTTTGCTGAAGTCCGCGGCAATGGCCGCTGGCAAACGAATAGGCGGCAAATGCAGCGCATTTGGACGAATTGAACCTACCGCTTGCGGGGTGCCGAATCGAAGTACAAAAAATTAGGACAGGTGCCTCGAAGCTGAAGCAACTCGGGGGCGTTACATCGGGTAACGGCTCGACTGCTTTGGCGGGCGTATCATCGTTTTCGACCGGGGGTTGGCTTGCGCCACGGGCAGCCGAACCTTGGCGCCGCCAGGTTCCTCGGGATCGTCGTTGCGAGCGGCTGGACGATGCGGCCGGGGAGATGGGAAATGCAGACCACAAACGCCCTTACGGGCACGAGAATCAGCAAGTGGCTCTGGCTCGCGGCGCTGGCCGCCTTGACAGCATTGGGCCTGTCGACGGTTGTTCGCGCACAGCAAATTTATGGCTGGACCGACGGCAGCGGTGAGGTCACGTACAGCGACCTGCCTCCGCCCAAGGGCGCGAAGGTGATCGATATCATCCCGTATACGCCGCTGGCGCCCCAGGCGGTCCAGGAGGCGGCCAGGCGGTCGGAGATTTCCGCACTGAACGATCGCATCCGCCTGCTCGAACTTGAGCAGGCGCGCAGCAAGCGCGAGGTGGTCGACTATCCGGCGGATCCCGCCCAACTGCTATCTGGGGGATGCAGTCCGGACGGCTACAGCGAATGCAATTCCCAGTGGGGCCCGTATTACACGACGGGATTCCTGTACGGCACCGGAATGCGGCGAGGCCAGGCAGGCCATGGCGCCGGACACAACGGCGGCCGCCCTGCGCATGGCCCCATTCGTGTCTCCCCGCCGTCGAGATCGCAATTTGCGCCCATCGCTGCCAGCCCGAACAGGAGTTCGCTGGGCTCGCGTTGAGGATTGACCGGCCAGTTGCCTAGGGCGACATGAACGTTGCCGCCTTTGTCGCTAGCGCACCGCTTGGTAGTGCCCAAGGAGTATGCAGATGACTGGCGCATGACGTAGCGCCGGTGGCTGACCATATGTTGGCCCGGCCTAATTGAGGTGGCCGGGCATTGGGCATTGCGAAAACCCGGCGCACATGCATTTTCATATGGAATAATCGGGGCCGGCGATCAACTGCAGCAGGGCCAAAGTGAAGCTCAGCGTTCCCAATGTCACGCTTTGCTGCGTAGACACGCGATACCCGGAACTGGCCGAATTCTCACTGCAACGTTCCGTGGAGCGTGCCGGTATCGAGTTCGGCGATGTGGTGCTTCTCACGAGCGCCGAACGGCGGAATTTCTCGCGGCGCCACACGTTTGCAATGCGGATCGCCGAGATCGGCGAGATCAGGTCCAAGGAGGATTATTCGCGCTTCGTCATCCATGACCTGGCCCAGCACATCACGACCTCTCATGTCCTGCTCACCCAGTGGGACAGTTGGGTAATCGATGCGGCCGCGTGGGACCTTCGCTTTCTCGACGTCGATTACATTGGTGCGGTCTGGTCTTGGCTGGATGCGCCTCGGGTTGGCAATGGCGGCTTTAGCCTGCGGTCCGTGCGCTTGATGCGGGCTGCTGCCGCGATTGCAGGTGCGAGCGACGAGAATGAAGACACCTTGATCTGCCGCGGACTCCGCCCCCGGCTGGAAGCCGACGGAATGCGTTTTGCAGATGAGGCCCTTGCGCAACGATTTGCTTTTGAGCGTGGCGAGTCCGGCGGACCTGTGTTCGGCTTTCACGGTTTGTTCAACTTCCATCGTGTGCTAAAGGGCGATGAACTCGCCGCGTATGTCGAGCGGTTGCCGGTGCCGATGATCCAGGTCATCGAAGGCGCCGAACTCGCGCTTAACCTCTACAACCAAGGCGCGCGCGATCTCGGGCGCAATCTGGTCCGGCGCCGGCTTGCGGCCGATCCGGCCGATGTGCAAGGGCTGGATCTCGCGCGCCGCATGTGGGATCCCGATGAATCGTGCTGGTGCGGATCCGCTCGCGAATTCAAATCCTGTCATGGCGCGCAACCCCGCGCGGCCGCGAAGTCGGACGCCATAGGCCAGACACCCGCACATGACGGCTACAACGTCAATGTCCTGCAGCTGCTGCCGCCGGCGATGCCGCGCATCGTCGAAGTGGGATCCAGCAGCGGCGCCCTTGCGGCTGCCTATCGCAGCTTCAATCCGGCCTGCGAATATGTCGGGATCGAAATCGACGCCGAATACGCTGTGCGATCAGCGCAACGTTGCAGCCGCGTTCTGACGGGAAACATAGAGAATATGCCCGACGAGCAATTGCGCGAACTCCTGCCGGTCGACTGCTGGGTCTTCGCCGATGTGCTCGAGCACCTCTATGATCCCTGGCGCCTGCTGCGTCGATTGCGTGGGTTGATGCGACCCCAGGACTGCATCGTGGCCTGCATTCCGAATGCCCAGCATTGGTCCGTCATTGCGCGCCTGACGAGCGGGCAATTCTGGTACGAGGACATCGGCCTGATGGACCGCACGCATATCCGCTTTTTCACTCGTCTGACGCTGATCAAGCTGTTCGAGGAAGCGGGCTTTCGCATCCAGACAGGCGTCCCGCGCATCTTCAAATTCCAGGATGAGGAACGCGTTCACGGTGCCCTGCGCCAATTCGCGACGGGACTTGGACTTGATCCCGATGAGGTGCTGCGTGACGCCAACGTGTTTCAGTATGTCGTCAGGGCCTACCCGGCCTGAAGTCCCGCGGCCGTATTGATCAGTTTGGCAAATGACGTGGTCTTCGGGTAATTGTCGTCATGTCAACGGGAGCTTTGCAAAGTGCCTGACGGAGATGACGGTGGCCACCAGCACTATTGCCAGGGCAATGCACAGCATGCGTGGCGGGACCATGGGAAGTACCTGGATCCGCCGCGTGACCGGGCCTTGTGGCTGGTGGTTTATTGGCAAGCGCATGGTCGACTCCGTCAGTGAATATTCATGGTTGACGGGACTAATGTGCCGCCAGAAGCCAGGCCACGGCGCCCACTGATGCGACGTCAGGCCCGGATTTCCGAACTGGTTCCACGAAATGCCGGGAATCACCGCATTTTTCGGGGAAGTGGCGGCGCCCAACGGGGGCATGGATGCCGGTGGGCCAGATGGCGACGCATATGCATGCGTTCATTGCCCGCGGCAGCCGCGATTTTACATCGCGTAGCTGCATGACAGCTACGCTGGCGCCTCATTCTTCGGGTGGGTAAAGCTGACGGGCATGCGGCCGTCAATCAGGGTGCCATGCGGTTTGGGTGCAGGAAGGCTGCGCGCCGGGCCGGGCGCGGCTCCAAGGCCCAATTCACCGCACGTGCGCGCGGGCTGCGTCGCGCTCATACCAGAGGCGGCTGGCGTTGACCACATGCACCACCAGCAGCATTACCGGAACCTCGATGAGCACGCCCACCACTGTTGCCAGCGCGGCGCCCGATTCGAATCCAAAAAGGCTGATGGCCGCGGCCACCGCGAGTTCGAAGAAGTTGCTGGCGCCGATCAGCGCCGAGGGGCAGGCGATGTCGTGGGTCTCGCCGAGGCGCCGGTTCAGGAAATACGCCAGCGATGCATTGAAGAAAACCTGGATCAGGATCGGCACCGCAAGCATGGCAATTACCAGGGGTTGCTCGATGATTGCCCCGCCCTGGAACGCGAAAAGCAAAACCAGCGTCGTCAGCAGCGCGCCGATCGACCAGGGGCCGATGCGGGCCAGCGCGCTCTCGAATGCGTGCTGGCCTTGCGACAGCAGCACCCGCCGCAACAATTGCGCGAGCAACACCGGTATCAGTATGTAAAGCACCACCGAGGTGAGCAGGGTTGCCCAGGGGACCGTGATCGCCGACAGCCCCAGCAGGACGGCCACGATGGGCGCGAAGGCAAACAGCATGATGGTGTCATTGAGCGCCACCTGGGACAGCGTGAAAAGCGGATCGCCGCGGGTCAGGCGGCTCCAGACAAATACCATGGCCGTGCAGGGCGCCGCGGCCAGCAGTATGAGGCCGGCAACGTAGCTGTCGGCCTGTGCGGCCGGCAGCCAGGGGGCGAACACGTTGCGGATGAACAGCCAGGCCAGAAAGGCCATGGAAAACGGCTTCACCGCCCAATTGACGAAAAGCGTAACGCCAATGCCGCGCCAATGACGGCCCACCTCATGGAGCGCGCCAAAATCGACACGAAGCAGCATGGGAATGATCATGACCCAGATGAGCAGGCCCACCGGTAGGTTGACGTGGGCGATTTCCATCCGGCCCAGCCAATGGAAGGGAGCCGGCAGCATCTGCCCGAGGGTAATTCCCGCAAGGATGCACAGGAACACCCATAGGGTGAGGTAGCGCTCGAAGGCATTCATGGGCGCCGGCGCCGCCGCGGACTGAGTTGACGCTGCCAGGGCCGCCGAATGCGCTTCCATTGCCGCTTTCCTAGGCGCGGCCGATATCGGTCAACGCGGCCTGCAGTTCGGCGTCGGCCATGGATTCGAGCGGCAGCGACAGCAGTTGCAGGATCCGGTAGCCGATGGCCTCGCGGGTGAGTTCAAAGGCCGCCGGGCGATCCGATTCTGGCGCGTTGGACGGATCCGGATAGCCCCAATGGATCTTCACCGGACTGCCGGGCCATAGCGGACAGGCTTCGGCCGCGGCGCTGTCGCATACCGTGATGACGATGCGCATTTGCGGCGCCTCAACGTGGGTGAATTCGTCCCAGCTCTTGCTGCGCAAACCTGCCGTGTCCACGCCGGCGCCAGCAAGACAGGCCAACGCGTGCGGATTGATCTGGCCGCGCGGCGCACTGCCGGCGCTGTAGGCGCGGATGTCCCGGCCGAGAAGCCCGGCCCAGTGGTTGAGCATGCCTTCGCCCAATATGCTGCGTGCCGAGTTGTGCGTGCAGAGGATGAGCACATGGATTGTCATGGTAGCGATGCCCCGGCGTGATTCCGATGCGTTGAACCGCGATCCGCGGGTCAGCAACAGGGCTTCGTGGATACCACGGAGATCGCTAGCGGCTTGCCGTGTTCGGCGGCCGGCGCGCAGCAGGCTGCTGCCGGGTTTGCGGCCGGCGTGGCCACGCTGAATATCGGGATGTCGCCTAGGGTGTGGAAGTGCTCCCAGGCGATTCCCTGCGGATCGGTAAGCCAATGCTTGTCGCTGCGGGAGTAGCAGCAGGTAGTCTGGCCTTCGTCAAGAACGGCCATGTCTGCGGCCGCGGCGCGCGCTCTGAGTTCGGCCAGTTCGGCCTCCGATTCGACCTGCATGCCCAGATGATCGATTCCCGGCTTGCTGCCGCGCGTGGAAATGGCAAAGTTGACGCGCGGATCCTCGATCATCCACTTGGCGTAGTCGGATTCGACACGGGTGGGTTCGGCACCGAACAGTTGGGTGTAGAACGCGATGCTTGCCGGCAAATTTTCTACATGGGCGTGCACGTGGAATCGCTTCATTGTCGCTCCTTCAGCATTTGCAGTCGGCGGCTGCCGTTTCCAGGCAGGCTGCGCCCTGGCAGCAGTTTTCGGTGAGATAGGCCAGCAGCGCGTTCATGCGCGGGTAGGCAGCGCGGTAGATGAGATGGCGGCTGGCGCGCTCCTGGGTGACCAGACCGGCGTTGCCCAGTTCCTTGAGGTGAAAAGAAAGCGTTGCCGCCGGAATACCCAGTGCATCGGCCATGGTTCCCGGAGTAAGCCCGTCGGCGCCGACGGCAACAAGCGCCCGGAACACCCGCAGACGTGCCGGCTGGGCAAGCGCCGACAGGGCATGGATCACATCTTTTTCTTCCATAATTCCATTATAATAAAAATATTATCGCCGATCAAATCACCTGCGAGCGGGATCAAGCTTCCGCCAAGTCAAATCGAAAATGCAGAATGGCGATCGCGACGAGCGGGCAACTGAAATCAGGCGGTAATTTGCCGGCAAATGCCCGGCTTGAAAATATTTCTGACGGAAATCCGGGGAACTACAGGTTCCATTCGATGGATTCCTGATTTAGTTGATTGATGCTCGCGAAGGAATTGACGATCTCGCGGGCGTCGGATGATCCGTTCGGCCGCGCCGTCTTCCAGGCGACAAAGCCGAGGTTCACGGGATTGGGTTCGCGCCCATAGGCATAGCGGTAGATCACGGTGTCGTGGAAACCGGCAGCAGTAATCAGTCGACGAACGGACGCGACATCGAAGAGCGTCTTGTGCAACTGCTCGAAGTACCAGTCCGGCTGACCGTCCGGTTCGCCATGGCTATACCGATAGACTTCAATAAGGTCGAACTTCGGGCTTACATTGCCCGCCCGACCTTCAAGTTAGCTGCGGGCCACGACCTCGAAATCCGGCAAGCCGCAAAAGTAGACAAACCCGTCCGGCCGCAGTACGCGCCAAACGTCCGCCAGCAGCTCTGCGCGCCCGCGCATGGTCAGGTGCTCAAAAAAAGCATGTGAAAAAATTGCCGCTGCACTTGCGGCGGGAAATGGACTCAGATTGCTGCAGTCGTGTACCAGGTCGGTTGCGACCGTCGGGCGTGCATCGACATTTACCCAATTCAAAATCTTCGTTTCATTGCATCCCAGATGGATGCATAACGGATCTGGCAATGCGGTTTGCGTCATTTACGGGATCTCAATATTGCTTTTCGCGGCGCCATTTGCGGCACCGAGCCGGGGAACGGCAGACTCGTAGACACAGGCTCGTTCAATGCCCGTGACGCAATCGCAGGTCCGCGTCCTGGCGGGCACAGTGGTGCCTCAGCGTTTCAAGCTTGTGACGCACCGGGCTATTGCGTTGCGCAAACCTGCCCCTGTGGCCGTGATTGCACCCATTTGCCTGGTGGTGCACCCGACCGGAATCGAACCGGTATGACTTGCGTCGAGGGATTTTAAGTCCCTTGCGTCTACCAATTTCGCCACGGGTGCAACGATGAAAGTGTCGCATACGGCAGCACTCCTTGTGCAGGCAATGGATCCGGCGGACAGGCGCGGCGCGGTCGCCAGGTCGCCGTATGATGCAACTAACTATATGAAAATTAAATGATTTAGTCGCCGCTCGCGGCAGGCCCGGGCGATCGTCGGCTGTTGGCCGGCCGGATGGCTATTCGCGCGGACCTTCGGGTGGCGGGCCTGGCTCAGCGCGATCGAGTCGCGGCTCGCGGAATGCGCTGACGAAGCTGTCGTACACCGTATCCTCGACCCATCGCTTGAATTGCCGCTTGACCAGCGTTCGCCTGCGGTGATTGGCACTTACCTGTTCAATGGGCCGTCGGTCCATCGGCACCGGCATAAGGCAAAATTTGGCGCCGACTGTCGACGAAAGCTTCATCCAGAATTGGTCATAGTCAAAAAGCATGTCGGGATTTTGCAGTCCGGGTTGCCACTGCTTCTGCGTATTTCTGACACCGGCGATACACGCGATGTCCGTGGCCCGGGCAATGGCCTGGACAGCCGCCATCAGCAAAAAAGGCGGCGACACATCCGCACACAACTTGGTTGCGTGCCGGATCTCATCCCATTTGCCACGAACGCCTTGGACCCTTGCCACCAGAATCGCCCGTGCCGCGGTGCTGTCGACAAGCCGCCCCGGGGCCACGGACATGCTGACGTGAAAGAGGGCCTGGCCGTTGAGGCGGAATTCGAGCAACAGATCGCCTTCGAACTCGCAATCCGAAAGTGAGATTGTGATGCTCAGGCGTCCTCCATCCACCATATGTTCCCACAGCATTGGCGAACCGAAGACGGTCTGCGAAAAAAAGACTCGCGCAGGTAGCTCGTCAGATGAAGGTAGTGTTCGCGAAAAAGTTCCCGGCGCTGCGGGCGAGAAAAGGTCGGGGCCAGATACGTTCGATAGGGCCTGAATTGAGCGTACGGATCCTTGCGCTGAAGAGGCTTGAGGTAGGGATGACGCATGAGCGCCAGAATCTCGAAATGTCCAAGCACGGTTGCCACGATGGATTCATCGAAGCGGTTGCGCCGCACCACGTTCTTCAGACCGCGAAATAATCTGGAGATCCTGCGCAGCCGCGGTGGAATATTTCGCGAGGCGTCGGCGGAGGCGGCTTCCCGTACGGATGCTGCAGAGTCCTCTGCGGCGGCATCCGCAGCGGTCGGAGGTACATTGGCTGTCATGGATTGCCCGGTGAGAACCTGAACTCGCCCAATGCGTGCCGGTACCCGTCGACGAGTTTGTCGTCGTCGGTCAAAGGCCGCTCCGCCGGAGCCAGTGGGAAGCAACGCAAGATTGCTGAGATCGGTCTTTGGGCATGGCTAGCGTCGGGCTCTGCGGGCAGCGACAACAATTAATTCGTACAAATGCTTTTCGTCGCTGCGCCTGCAGCCGATAGCGCGACGGGGAAAGGTTTCGTTGCGGCCGCCGACAATCATGCCGTGCTCTACGTGACGTTCGTCGACTGCTGGACACAGCCCCGGAACGCGATGCCGCATCTGCCGAAATCGCAGCGGCGGTTAGATCAACTACTTGCTCAAGCGCGATTTCAAGCCGGGCCATCAGGCTGGCGAGCGCTCGAATCGACGATCGCCGTAAATCTACAAGAGAAAAAATGTTTGTTGTGGCAGGTAATGCGTTGAACGCGCGATGCGGCTTTCGGACTTATTGTGCTTTGCAAATATTACAGAGAAAAAAACTGCTCAAACCATATCCGTCGCCTGATGTTAATTATCGTGACAGGTAATCCTCATTGTGGTGCAGTTGACTGAGTGGACTTCTCCAATAAGACCATTAGCATTTCGAGGGAATATGACCCCTGGCCCGCTGACCTGACACTGCACAGGGGACCGTCAGGCTACGCGGCGTCTGCCCTGGATTTGAATAAGTTCCAACTTTGGCAATAGTTTGCTGCCACCTATGCAGTGTTCGGTACCGAACAGAGATGGCCGGCGCCGGTAGCAAGAATGGAACGCCGGATAGGCGGCCGCTTGACGGCGGCGATGGCGACGGCACGGACGTGGGCGAGCGGGGCGCACGATTCACGCAGGAAGTGCATCCCTTGGCTGTCCGGCCGGGTCCACGAATCCGCGACACGGTGGTGCGCCTGCTCGGATTCGTGGTCCGGGACGCAAGCGCCGGTCCGCGGGGTGGGCGCCCGTCGAGGCGGATCCCGGATTACCGTCCGGAGCGTGGGCAACGGTAACCTTGGGGTCATCTGCGCGCAATACGGTCAGCCCTGTTGCGGCTTATGGAAGGGGTATTGCTGCCCCCGGTGCCATGGAATTTTCTTGGAAGCGCCTGCTGGCATTCCCCCTGCTTTTTGGCTGCCTTTACGCATTGCTGGCGCAAGCCTGGAGTGCTGGAATGTCGCGCTGGGTGATCGACGAGGCCACCGTGCAACCGGCCGCCTGGATTGCACGAGTGATCTGCCAGGACGCCGGCATCATGGCCGACGGCTCGCATCTGCGATCCGCGCGAGGCACGCTCAATGTGCTGTTCGGTTGCGAGGGTATGGACGTGCTGCTGCTGCTGGCTGCCGCCGTACTCGTGACGCCGGTCAGTCGCGGCGTTCGCCTTGCCGGCTTGCTGATCGGGATTGTCTTCGTCTTCGCGGTCAATCAGCTGCGCTTGCTGGCCCTTTTCCTCTCTATACGATCACGGCCGGACTGGTTTGGCGCACTGCATGGCCTGGTGGCGCCGGCGCTGGTCGTCGCTCTGGTTGTTGCGTATTTCCTGTGCTGGATCCTATGGTCCCGGCGTGTGGAGATTCCACGTGTTGCCCGAAACTGACCGTGTTGCGTGGATGGTCATGCGCCTGCTGTTGGCCACGCTGGTGTGCGGAGGACTTGCGCTTGTCAATGAGGAAGCGCTGGTGCGCCACGCGATTCCGGCAATCCAGGCGTGGCTTGGCGTCATCGACAGTACCTATAGAACGGTGGACCTGCGACTGGAGCGGCTCAACAATGAATGGATGATCGTACGCCTGGCTACGCCGGCAGTTGCGCATGCGCTGGGCGGCCATGTCGTCGCTGCCGACCCGCGCTCACTGATGTCGGGATCGGCGGCCGCCGGGATCGTGCTGCAACCTTTCATACTGGCTGTCGCGCTGCTGTGGGCGTGGCCGGTGCGAACGCATTGGGAATTGCCCCTGCGCGTGGTATTGGCGTTGCCGCTCATTGTGCTGGTGGCACTGCTGGACGTACCGCTCATGCTCTATGGCTTCATATGGATGCGGGAGATTTCGACCTTCGAGCCGGACCGGTTTTCCCTGCTGGTTATCTGGGCAGACTTCATGAATGCGGGTGGCAGGTTTGCGCTCACGGTCATGGCAGTGGTGGCAACAATCTTGATGGCGCGCACCTTCACGCGCGGATCCGTGCCGCGCGTTCATCCGGACGCGGTGGCGGTGCCCTGCGCGCGGCATTTGCCTCCGCTTGCGTACCGCTCGCCGGAGCGTTGCCTATCCCAAGCTAACCCGCCTTTTCCAGTTCATCCTGGGCTGCCAGCCACTGTGCTTCCAGACGTTCCACCTTCTCCCCCGCCAGCCCGCGTTGCTTGAGCACGCCGGCCACCGCCGTGGCTTCGCCCGTGTTGTAGAAGTCCGGATCGGCCAGCCGCTGGTCCAGCAGCCGCAGTTCGCCATTGGCCTGATCGAGTTCGCGCTCGATTTTCTGCAGCTTTTGCTGTAGCGGGCGGCGCGCCTGGGCCTGCTTTTCGCGTTCCTGCGCCTGGGCGCGCTTATCCTCACGGCTCAGGCGCGGCGCCGGTGCCGCGCGGGCGGAATTCGTGCCGCCAACCGCGTCCTTGGCGCCATCTTTGGCGCCATTCTTTCCGGCCTCGCGGGCATTTTCCTTGGCGTTTTCCCGCGCCTCGCGCCGGCTCGCCAGGACCAGGGCCGTGTACTGGTCCAGATCGCCCTCATAGTTGCCCACGACACCGTCGTGCACCAGCCACAGCGTGTCCGTCGCGGCGCGCAGCAGGTGGCGGTCGTGGGAAACCAGCAGCAGGGCGCCCTCGAAGGACGACAGTGCCATGGTGAGCGCTTCGCGCGTTTCCATGTCCAGATGATTGGTCGGCTCGTCCAGTACCAGCAGGTTGGGGCGCTGCCAGGCGATCAGGGCCAGGGCACAGCGCGCCTTTTCGCCCCCCGACATGCGGCCCACCGGGGCCATGGCCATTTCGCCGGAGAACCGGTAGGTGCCCAGGAAGTCGCGCAGCTCCTGCTCGCGCGCCTGTGGAGCGATGCGGCGCAACTGCTGCAGGGGGCTCTCATCGCCTTCCAATTGGTCTAATTGATGCTGGGCGAAATAGCCGATGGCAACTCCGGTGCCGCGCTGCAGTTCGCCGCGCTGCGGCTGCAGGTGGCCGGTGATGGCCTTGACCAGCGTGGACTTGCCCGCGCCGTTGACGCCGAGGATGCCGATGCGGTCGCCGGCGTCGACCACGATGCGCACATCGGTGAGGATGCTGCTGTCGGCGTAGCCCAACGCGAGCCCGGAGCCATCGATCAGGCGCTCGGGCAGGCGCTTGGGCTCGAGGAATTCAAAGCGCCATTCGTGCTGCGCGCGGGAGGGCTCCACCTCCACCAGGCGCTCGAGCATTTTGAGCCGGCTCTGCGCCTGGCGCGCCTTGGTGGCCTGGGCACGGAAGCGGTCGACGAAGCTTTGCAGGTGGCTGGCCGTGCGCTTGTAGCTGCGCGCCTGGGCATCCTGCTGGCGGTTGCGTTCTATCAGCGCGGTCTCGAATGCGGAGTAGTCGCCGGCGTAGCGGCGTATGGTGGGGTTGCTGCCATCGCCATCCACGTGCCAGATCGTGTTGACGCTGCGGTCGAGGAATTCGCGGTCGTGGGAGATGATCAGCACCGTTGCCGACTGGCGCCGCAGCCAGGCTTCCAGCCACACCACGGAGTCCAGGTCGAGGTGGTTGGTGGGTTCGTCCAGCAGCAGCAGGTCGGCGGGGCGCAGCAGGGCGCGGGCCAGCGCCAGGCGGTTGCGCCAGCCGCCCGAAAAGCTGGTCATGGATTTTTCGCCGGCATCGGCGGCAAAGCCCAGTCCGCGCATCACGGTCAGGGCCTGCGCGGTCACCGCGCCCGGATTGATCTCGGCCAGATGGGCGTGCGCATGCGCCAGGGCCATGTCATCGTGGCCGGCCTCGGCCCGCTCCAGCTCGTCGCGAGCCGCCGTGAGCGGGGCGTGGCCCTGCAGCACGTATTCGAGCGCGCTGATGGTAACCGTATCGATGTCCTGCGCCACATGGGCGATGCGCTCCGGGCGCGGCGCCTCGATGGAACCGGCCTCGGGCTGCATCTGGCCAAGGACGGCCGTGAGCAAGGTCGATTTGCCGCAGCCGTTGGCACCGACGAGGCCGACGCGCTCGCCGGGGGCGGCGAGCAGGTTCACGTCGCGATAGAGAACGCGGGCGCCGCGGGCGAGGGAAAGGTTGCTTAGTCGCAGCAAAACATCTACGCCGGCAGGTCTTCCTGGTGCGCCAGGAAGACCATGTCGTCGCCGGCGCTCGTGGTAAGCCAGGTGAGCGGCAGGTCTGGAAAGCTGCGTTCGACCGCGGCGCGTCCGTCGCCGACCTCGACGATCAGCAGCCCGCCCGGTTCAAGGTGGGCCGAAGCCTGGCGGATGATGGTGCGGACCAGGTCCATGCCGTCATTGCCACCGGCCAGGGCGATGCGCGGCTCATGGCGGTATTCGGGCGGCAGCGCGTCCATGGCGGCCTGCGTCACGTAGGGCGGATTGCTCAGGATGAGGTCGTAGCGGCGGCCCGCGATGGCCTCGAAAAGATTCGACGACAGCAGCCGAACACGCGCACGCAGCTCGTATTCCTCTACGTTGCGCGTGGCCACGGCAAGCGCGTCGAGCGACAGGTCGATGGCGTCGATCTCGGCCTCGGGAAAGACATTGGCTGCCATGACCGCCAGGCACCCCGAGCCCGTGCACATGTCGAGCGCGTGCCGCACGGCCAACGGATCGGGCACCCAGGGCTGCAGCTCGTCCTTGAGCAGTTCTGCAATGAAGGAGCGCGGAATGATGCAGCGCGTGTCTACGTAGAAGCGATAGCCCTGCAGCCAGGACTCGTTGAGCAGATACGCCGCGGGCAGCCGCGAGCGCACGCGCCGGTCGATGAGCTGCAACAGGGCGTTGATCTCGCCAATGGTGAGGAAGGCATCGAGAAACACATCCAGGCGCTCGATCGGCAGCGACAGCGCGCGCAGCACGAGGAAAACGGCCTCGTCGTAGGCGTCGGCCTGGCCGTGGCCGAAGTACAGGCCTGCCTCGTTGAACGTGGTTACCGCGAATCGCAATGCGTCGCGGACGGTGCGCAGATTGGCTTTGGCGTCGATATTCATGGGAACGTTCATGGCAGAGTTGACCGCCTCGCGGTGGCCGGCATCATGGCAGCAGCCGCTCCAGCGTCGTGCGATAGACGTTCTTGAGGGGGTCGATATCGGCGATGCGCACGTGTTCGTCGATCTTGTGGATGCTGGCGTTTACCGGCCCGAATTCGACGACCTGCCCGCAGAGCGTGGCGAGAAAGCGGCCGTCGGAGGTGCCGCCCGTGGTGGAACGCGTCACCGTCACGCCCAGGACATCCTGGATGCTCCCGGACAGCGCATCCATCAGGGGACCGGGGGCGCAGTGGAAGGGCTGCGCGCCCACGGTCCATTCGATGGAGAAGTCAACGGAGTGGGCAAACAGTATGCGCTCGACGCGGCTGGTCAGCATGGCCGGGGTCGAGACGGGGGAAAAGCGCAGATTGAATTCGACTTCGCAGGTTCCCGGAATGACGTTGCCGGCTCCCGTGCCGGCGCGGATGTTCGACACCTGGAACGTGGTGGGCGGGAAATCGGCATTGCCGGCGTCCCATTCCGTATTGGCCAGCTCGTCGAGCGCTGGCGCGAACTCGTGGATGGGATTGCGCGCCAGTTGCGGATAGGCCACGTGCCCCTGCACGCCGTGCACGATGAGCCGCCCCGACAGCGATCCGCGGCGGCCATTCTTGACGGTGTCGCCCAGGCGCTTGACGCAGGTGGGTTCGCCCACCAGGCAGTAATCGATGGCCTGGCCGCGCGCGCGCAGGGCCTCCACCACGGCCACCGTGCCGTCAACCGCGGGACCCTCTTCGTCGGAAGTGAGCAGCAAGGCGATGGTGCCGCCGTGCGCCGGCCGTGCCGCCACGAACTCTTCGGCGGCCACGGCAAATGCCGCCAGGGAGGTCTTCATGTCGGCCGCGCCGCGGCCGTACAGGAAGCCGTCGCGCTCGACCGGGACGAAGGGATCGGACTGCCATTGCCCGGGCGGGCCTGCCGGTACCACGTCGGTATGGCCGGCAAAGACGAATGTGGGTGCGCCGCTGCCGCGCTGCAGCCACAGGTTGGCGACGCCCTTGCGGTCGAAGCGCTCGGCGGCGAAGCCGCTGGCCTGCAGGCGGCGCGCCAGCAGATCCTGGCAACCGCCATCGACGGGCGTGACCGAGGCTTGGGCGATCAGCGCGCGTACCAGTTCGAGCGTTGGCGAAGGCTCCCGTGCGGAATCGGCACCCATCAAATGTTGAGCGTGATTTCGGTGAACGAAGCGGAGCTGCCCTCGACGCTGGCCGCGGCGGCCTCGCGCCGCGACTTGCCGGCATTGTTGATGAACCACAGCAGGTTGTTCTGCGAGTCGGCCGAGGACAGCGCATCGTCGCGGGTGATCTCCTCGCGCTGCAGCAGGCCGTACAGGCTTTGCTCGAAGGACTGGTTCTCGGGAACCAGGCTCTGGGCAAGCGCCTCCTTGATGCCCGAGACGTCGCCCTTGATGATGAGATCGCGCGTATGGCCGGTGTTCATCAGCACTTCTATGGTGGGTACCCGGCCGCCGCGGCGCGAGCGCACCAGGCGCTGGCAGATCACCGCGCGCAGCGAGGTGGCGATGTCCTCGAACAGCGCGGCGCGCGTTTCCGGCGTGTAGAAGCTGATGATGCGGTTGAGCGCATTGGCGCAATTGGTGGCATGCATGGTGGCGATGACAAAGTGGCCCGACATGGAATAGGCCAGGGCGGCAGCCATGGTGTCGCGGTCGCGGATCTCGCCGATGAACAGCACGTCGGGCGCCTGGCGCATCGCGCTGCGCATGGCCGTCTGCAGCGTGAGGGCGTCGGTGCCGATCTCGCGCTGGTTGATGATGGACTTCTTGTTCTGGAACAGGAACTCGATGGGGTCCTCGAAGGTGAGGATGTGGCCGGTCTGCAGCTCATTGCGGTAATCGAGCATCGAGGCGATGGATGTCGATTTTCCGGATCCGGCGGCGCCCACCACCAGCACCAACCCGCGGCGCGACAGTGCCAGGTCCTTGAACATGGCGGGCAGTTGCAGCTGGTCCAGGTCGGGGATTTCCGTGGGAATGTAGCGCAGCACCGCCGAAATGGTGCCGCGCTGGCGAAAGGCGCTCAGGCGGAAGCTGCCCAGCCCGTGAACCGGGATGCCGATGTTGAGTTCGCAGGTTTCCTCGAGTTCGCGGAATTGGGCGTCGCTCAGGCGTTCCATCAGCAGTTCGGTAACGCGCTGCGGCAGGAGCCTTTCCTGGCTGATGGGCACGCAGACACCGTTGATTTTGATGGTGATGGGCGATCCGGCGGCCAGGAACAGGTCGGAGGCCTTTTTTTCCGCCATCAGGGCGAAGAGTTTCTCCAGATTCATGGGCTTGGCTCCTCGGCCGCGACGCTGCGCAGCAATTCGTTGATGGCCGTCTTGGCGCGTGTCTGCGCGTCGACGCGCTTGACGATGACGGCGCAGTACAGGCTGTGGCTGCCGTCGCGCGCCGGCAGCGAGCCCGGCACGACAACCGCGCCGCGCGGCACGCGCCCGTACAGGATCGTGCCGTTTTCGCGATCGTAGATGCGCGTGCTGGCCCCGATGAAAACCCCCATGGAAAGCACGGCATCCTGTTCGACGATCACGCCCTCGACGACCTCGGAACGGGCGCCGATGAAGCAGTTGTCTTCGATGATGGTCGGCGCCGCCTGCACCGGTTCGAGCACGCCGCCGATGCCCACGCCGCCCGACAGGTGCACGTTCCTGCCGATCTGCGCGCAGGATCCCACGGTGGCCCAGGTATCGACCATGGTGCCGTCGCCCACGTAGGCGCCGATGTTGACAAACGAGGGCATGAGCACCACGTTGCGGCCGATGAAGGCGCCGCGACGCGCCACCGCCGGCGGCACCACGCGCACCCCGGCGGCGCGAAAATCGGCATCGCCAAACGCGCCGAACTTGGTGTCGACCTTGTCGTAGAACCGCAGCGGGGAATCGCCGCCGGTGGCCATGACGGCATTGTCCCGCAGCCGAAACGACAGCAGCACGGCCTTTTTTATCCACTGGTGCACTACCCAGTCGTCGCCGATTTTTTCGGCGACGCGCAGCTTGCCGCCGTCGAGTTGATCCAGCACTGCATCGATTGCGCTCCGCAGGGCGGGCGAGGCGGAGCCCGGCGCAAGGTCGCTGCGCGTTTCCCAGGCGGTGTCGATGGTTTCCTGCGGCGTCATGAAGGCTCCGAAAGTCGGGGCGCGTGCGCGCCCTGGTTGGTGGTATCGGCATCTGTCCCGGCAACGCCCGCCTGAGCGAGAATGCGTGCCGTTGCCTCGGCGACGTCGCCAGCATCCGCAACCAGTGCCAGCCTCACGTAGCCGGCTCCGGGATTGCAGCCCTCGACCTCGCGGCCCAGGAAGCTGCCGGGCAGCACCATGACATTTTGCTCTGCATAGAGCCGCGCTGCATAGCCGGCGTCGGCGCCGTCCTGGTCCTGCGGCGTCCGTGCCCACAGGTAAAAGCCGGCATCGGGCATGTCGGTGGGCAGCACCCTGGAAACGAGCGGCTGTGCCGCCGCGAATTTGCGGGCGTATTGTCCGCGGTTGTCGATGACGTGCGCCTCGTCGTTCCAGGCGGCGGCGCTGGCGGCCTGGACGGCGGGTCCCATGGCGCAGCCGTGGTAAGTGCGGTAGGCGAGGAAGCGGGCAAGGGCCCGCGCATCGCCGGCCACATAGCCGGAACGCAGGCCGGGCGCGTTGGAGCGCTTGGACAGGCTGCCAAAGCTCACCACGCGTTCAAAGCGCGTCCGGCCCAGCTGCCAGGCAGCCTGCAGGGCGCCCAGCGGGGGCCGGGACTCATCGAAATAAAGCTCCGAATAGCATTCATCGGCGGCAACGAGAAAATCGTGGCGGTCGGCCAGCTCGAAGAGTTCGGCCCATTCGGCGAGCGCCATGACGTGACCGGTCGGATTGCCCGGCGAACAGGCGTAGACGAGTCGCACCCGTGGCCAGTCCTGGGCGCTGACGTCCTCCCACGGCATGCGGTAGCCGTACTCGCGGGTGCTGGGCAGGTAGCGCAGTTGTGCGCCCGCCAGCAGCGCTGCGCCTTCGTAAATCTGGTAGCCGGGATTGGGCACCAGAACCAGGCTTTTGGCGTGGGGGTCTATGACGGTCTGGGCGAACGAAAACAGGCCTTCGCGTGATCCGGTTATGGGCAGGACCTGGGTTTGCGGGTCCACGGCTGGCAGGCCATAGCGGCGGTTCAGCCAGGAGGCGATGGCAATGCGCAGGGTGTCGGTGCCGCGCGTGGCCGGGTAGGTGGCCAGGCTGGGAATTGCCGCCGCGAGCGCGTTGAGCAGCACTGCCGGCGTGGGGTGGCGGGGCTCGCCAATGGAAAGGTTGATGGGCGCCAGATGTGCCGGCGGGATATAGGGCGAAAGAAGGGCGCGCAGCCGCTCGAACGGGTAGGGACGCAGGAGGTCCAGCGCTGGATTGAATCGCGGCGTCGGGTTCGCGGCTGCTGCTGCCGTCACGAGCGCGGCGCCTCATATGGCACTGCGCGGGCCTCTGCCGGCTCGCCCGAGCCCAGGTCGACCGCCGGCAGGGGCTTCCAGCCGCGTTTGCGGTGTTCGACCGTGACCGTGGTGTAGACGCCGCCGCGCACGTTCCAGCGCGCGCTAATGCGCAGGAATCGGGGAGCGATGGCTACGACCAGATCATCGAGCACGCGGTTGGTAACCGCCTCGTGGAAGGCGCCCAGGTTGCGGTAGGCGGCGAAGTACAGCTTGAGGCTTTTCAACTCCACATTGCGCCGGTCGGGTATGAAATCGAGCTCGAAACGGGCGAAATCGGGCTGTGCGGTCAGCGGGCAAAGGCACGTGAACTCGGGCACCACGATGCGCACGAGATAATCTCGCTGGGGGGACGGGTTTGGAAACGAGGCCAGGTGGGTTGCCGGCAGCAGTTCGGCGTGCGGTCCGGCCGCTACTGCGGCCGGCGCGGCATCTCTGCCAGCGGCAGAGGCGGCAGTGGGGGCTGGCGGGTTACGGCTTTGGCTTTTCTTCATGGCTTCCCAGCGGTGAACGGCTGCACGCATGGCGGCTCCGCAACCCGTCGTCCAGGCGAAACGGCCGCGCCCACCATGCATTTCGCTATCATTATAGTTTCGCCGTCGTCTTTCGAAGAAAAAAGACGCGCCGGGGAGTCCCGTACCCACCATTGGACGCCCGCGCGCAGTGACCATGGCCGAACCCTTCCATTGGAATCGATAACGTGCGATTGCGGCAGATAAAGCTGGCCGGCTTCAAGTCCTTTGTGGATCCGACGCAAATCGACGTGCCGGGGCGCCTGGTGGGCGTGGTTGGCCCCAACGGTTGCGGCAAATCCAACGTGATGGATGCCGTACGCTGGGTACTGGGGGAGACCAAGGCCGCCGAACTGCGTGGCGAGTCCATGCAGGACGTCATCTTCAATGGCGCCGCCAACCGCAAACCGGCCGGCCGCGCCAGCGTGGAACTGGTGTTCGAAAACAATGACGGGCGCATCGGTGGCGAATGGGGCCGGTTCAGCGAGCTTTCCGTCAAGCGCGTGCTCACCCGCGACAACGCCTCCGCCTATGTCATCAACAACCAGCAGGTGCGCCGGCGCGACGTGCACGACCTGTTCCTGGGCACGGGGCTGGGACCGCGGGCCTATGCCATCATCGGCCAGGGCATGATCTCGCGCATTGTCGAGGCCCGCCCGGAGGAACTGCGCACTTTCCTGGAAGAAGCCGCCGGCGTCACCAAGTACAAGGAGCGGCGCCGGGAAACCGAGTCGCGCCTCGGCGATACCCGCGAAAACCTGACCCGCATCGGCGACGTGATCCGCGAACTCGACAGCCAGATCGAACGGCTGCAGCGGCAGGCCGAAGTCGCCCGTGAATACCGCGCCCTCACCCAGAACCATGATCGTGCCCAGGCCCTGATGTGGCTCACGCGCCAGCAGCAAAGCGTGGCCGAACAGGCCCGTCACGCGCGCGACATCGAGCAGGTCGAGGCCGCTATCGAGGCCCAGATGGCCGAACTCCGGGCGGTGGAACTGCGCCTGACGCAAGAGCGCGAAGCCCATTACGGCGCCAATGATGCGGCCAACGCGGCGCACGCCGAACTGGCCCGCATCAATGCCGAGATCGGCCGCCTGGAAGGCGAGATCCGTGCAACCCTGGAGGCGCGGGCGCGCCTTGCGGCCCAGATCGACAGCCTGACCCAGACGCAGGCGCGACGCACGGAGGAAGGCGCCCAACTGCGCCAGCGCGGCGTCGAACTCGAGGCTGCCGCCCGGGCCTCGGGCACGCGACTGGAACAGGCCCGCCTTGCGCGGGAAGCCCATGATGCTGGCCTGCCGGCCTGCGAGGAGGCCAGCGAGGCTGCCCGCGAGACCCTAACCGACGCGCGTGCGCGTGCCGCTTCCGTGTCCCAGGAAATCGCCAGCGCGGGCCAGCAGATGCAGGTTTTTGAGCGCTCGGCCAACACGCTGCTGATGCGCCGCGAACGGCTGCTCGACGAGCAAAAGCAACTGGGCGAGCCCGACGCCCAGCGCCTGGGCAAGCTGCAGGCGGAAGCTGCCGCTGTGCAGGCGCAGGCCGAGTCTGCCCAGGAGCGCGGCCTGCAGGCCGAGTCCCACCAGCGCGACCTCGAGGCGCAGCGCGCAGCGCAGACCGAAGCCCGCCGCCAGGCATCGGCCGAACTTCACAAACTCGAGGCACGGCTGCATGCCGTCCAGGAGACGCTGGCCAATATCGAGGCGGACGAACGGCTCGATCCGTGGCTGCGCCAGCAGGGCATGGAATCCATGCCGCGGCTCTTCAAGCGCCTGGATGTCGAAAGCGGATGGGAAACGGCCATCGAGGCCGTCCTGCGCGAGCGCGTAGAAGCGATGGAAGTAGGCCGTCTGGAGCCCATGGCCGCATTTGGCCAGGCCGCGCCGCCGGCGCGGGTGAGCTTTTTCGAGCTTGCCGGCGCTGCAGGCGGTGCCGCCGCACCTCAGCCGCCGGCGGGCCGGGCCTTACTGGCACAGCGCGTAGCGGTTCGCGGCAGCAACGATGCGCGCGTCATCCGCAATCTGCTCGATGACTGGCTGGCCGGGGTCTATACCCAACCGGACCTGGCGGCGGCCATGGCGGCGCGCGGCCAGCTGGGTGCCGGCGAGCATTTCGTCGTGCCGGGCGGTCATCTCGTATCGCGGCACGCCGTGCGATTTTTCGCCGCCGAAGACCGCAAGGCCGGCCTGCTGGCGCGCAAGCGCGAAGCCGAAAACCTGGAACTTCAGGTCCGGGCCCAGCGGCTGATCGATGAACAGTCCGGCGAAGCGCTGGCACGATTGGATTCCCAGGTCCGGCAGGCCCAGCAGGAAGCACAAGGCGCTCGGGACAGCGCGGGCCAGCTGCGCGGCCGGGCGCATACCCTGCAACTCGAAGCCGTGCGCCTGGGAGAGCTGATCGACCGCATCCGCCATCGCGGCGGCCAGATCGAGTCCGAGCTCGAGGAGCTGGCAGTCGAGGAACAGGAAACTGGCCGCCAGCGCGACGTGGCCGAGGCACGTTTTGCCGAGCTGGACGAATCGCTGGGGAGCCTGCAGGAGGCGGTCGAGACGGCGCGGATCGCCGACGAACAGGCCAGCGCGATGCTGCGCGACAAGCGCGATCAGTCCCGCCAGCTCGGCGCCGAGTGCCAGCGACTCGAATTCGAGCTTGCGGCCACGCAGGAGCGCATCCGCGACGTGGCCCATGCGGTCGATGTGGCCACCAGCGACGCTCAGCGCCTGGCGCAGGAGATCGAGCGCGCCCAGCTCGATGCCGCCAAGCTCGATGACAGCGCCGCTCGGGGCGGCCTGGAAGACTGGCTGCGGCAGCGCGTGGCGGCCGAACAGGATTTGGCGCTGGCCCGTTCCCAGGTCGACGATTGGATGCAGAAATCGCGCGCCAGCGAGGATCTGCGCCAGAAGATCGAGCGCGGCCTGCAGCCGCGGCGCGACCGCGTCACCGAGGCTCGCCTGAAGGAGCAGGCGGCACGGCTGGCGGTGGAACAGTTCGACGGCCTGCTTGCCGATGCCAAGGTAGACCGCGTAGCCCTCATGGCGCAGTTGCCGGGCCTGCCGGACCTGCCTGGGCAAGAGGCGGAAATCGTCCGCCTGTCGCAGGCCATTGCCGACCTGGGGGCGGTCAACCTGGCGGCGCTGGAGGAGCTGGAAACCTCGAGCCAGCGGCAGGGTTTTCTCGCCGCCCAGTCGGCCGACCTGCAGACCGCGGTCAACACGCTCGAGGACGCCATCCGCAAGATCGACCTGGAGACGCGCGCCCTGCTGCAGAAGACCTTCGACGAGGTCAACCGGCACTTCGGCGAACTGTTCCCGCGGCTGTTCGGTGGCGGCGAAGCCAGGCTCACGATGACCGGCGACGAAATCCTCGATGCCGGCGTGCTGGTCAGTGCCCAGCCTCCCGGCAAGCGCAACAGTTCCATCCACCTGCTCTCCGGCGGCGAGAAGGCCCTGACGGCCACGGCGCTGGTATTTGCCATGTTCAAGCTCAATCCGGCGCCTTTTTGCCTGCTTGACGAAGTGGACGCTCCGCTGGACGATGCCAATACCGAGCGCTTCTGCCAGCTCGTGCGCTCCATGTCAGAGCACACCCAGTTCCTGTTCATCACCCACAACAAGCTGGCCATGGAAATGGGCGAGCAGCTGGTCGGCGTGACGATGCAGGAGCAGGGGGTATCGCGTATCGTTGCGGTCGACATCGACAGCGCGGTGCGCATGACGGCCGAGGCGGCGTAAATACAATGCCGCTGCCGCGCGCGACTGGTGTTTGCGGCGGTTGTTGATGCAATCCTTCTCCCGCCGGCGCGGGCGAGGTAGATTGCGGTGCATATTTGGCAGGGCGACAGGTACCCGATGAGGAGCGACTTGCAACTGGCGCTGCTGGCGGTGGGAGCGCTCCTGCTGCTCGGGCTCTACGTGCACGGCAAATGGCAGGAGCGGCGCCTGCTGCGGCGCATGCGCGAGCGCCTGCATGGCGGAGTCGGCGATGCGCTGCTGCAGGCGACCGCGGTGCCGCGGCGGCAGGAACCCGGATTTTTCGGAACCGACCTCGCCGCTGCCGTGCCAGACCAGGCGGGGCCCGGGCGGATCGCGGACCGCGCCGCTGATGAAGCCACACGGGCGGCCGGTGCCAATGCCGCCGCCGCCGCGGCCACGGCAGCCTACGCGGCTGGCGAGGACACGCCTTTTGCCATGGCCGCCGCCGAAGAAGCCCAGGAGCAGGTTGCCGGCCCGGCCGCGCCCGTGCATGTAACCTCGGAGGCCCTGCGGACCCCGCCCGCGCTGCTTCAGCCCAGCTGGACCGAGGACCCGCTGCTCGACTGTTCCCTGGAGATCCGCTGCGCGCATGCGGTGGATGGCGTCAGCGTGATCGATGCCGCGTCGGCGCTGGCGCATGCCAACTGGCCGCTGCCGGTCAATTTTGTCGTGTGGGACGGACGCCACCAGCAATGGGTGCTTCCCGATCGCTTTGGTTACTACACCGATGCCCTCGCGTCGCTGCAGCTGGCGGACCGGCGCACGCGCATCGATGCCGCGGGGATAGAGCAGTTCGTGCGCGTGGTGCAGGAACTGGCCGTGAAACTCGATGCCGACGTCGATTTGCCCGATACCGGCCGGCTGCTGGTCATGGCTCAGGACCTGGACCGGTTGTGCGCGCGCTTTGACATCCGCATCGGGCTCACCGTGGAATCGACCGGGCCCTACTGGACCGGCCCGCAGCTGCGCAATGCGGCAAGCGAAACCGGCTTCGTGGCCACCAGCGCGCAGCGCTGGGTCTGCAATGATCCCGACGGCGAGCCGCTCTACACGCTCCAGGTCGATCCGGCCGTAATGAACCGCGTGCTGCTGGAACTGGACATCGCCGTGGCGCCGGTCGCGCAACAGCCGTTTCGCGCCATGGTCGAAAGCGCCTGGGCACTGGCCGGCGTGCTGGGCGCCCGGGTGGTGGACGATAACGGCGTCGTCATCGATGCGCGCTCGGTCGATGCCATCGACGCCCAGCTGTCGCGGGTCTACGCCGACATGCGGGCCGCCGGCATAGAGCCGGGCAGCACCCGCGCCCGCCGCCTCTATCCCTGATACCGGGTGCCAGCAGATGCGGGGCGTGGGCAATCGGCTGCATGCGGAACCGGATGGGACCCTGCTATGAGCGCCCCGGCGCCCGAGCAGCTGGCGTTGCATGCGGCGCAGTTGCGCGCGCGCATCGCCATGCTCGACCATGCATATTACGTCCTCGATGCGCCCGAAGCCACCGACGCCGAATACGACCAGCTGATGCGTGCGCTGCTCGCATTGGAGGACCAGCATCCGCAACTGCGAACGGCGGATTCTCCCACCCAGCGCGTGGGTGGCGCGCCGCGCGCCGATCTTGCGCCCGCACCCCACGCCGTGGCAATGCTCTCGCTCAGCAACGCCCTCACCGATGACGAAGCGCAAGCCTTCGACATGCGCGTGCAGGCCGGCCTCGGGCTTGCCGACCCCGTCTATTGCTGCGAGCTCAAATTCGATGGACTGGCCATCAGCCTGCGTTACCGCGACGGCGTGCTTGAACGGGCGGCGACGCGCGGCGATGGCAGCGTCGGCGAGGACGTGACCGCCAACGTGCGCACCATCCGCAGCCTGCCGCTGCGCCTGCCAGGGCCGGTGCCGCCGCTGCTGGAGGTTCGTGGCGAGGTGCTGATGTTCCGGCGCGACTTCGAGCGCCTCAACGCCCACCAGCGCGCCCACGAGGCGCGTGAGTTTGCCAATCCGCGTAACGCCGCAGCCGGCAGCCTGCGCCAGCTTGACGCCGCCATCACGGCGCAGCGCCGCCTCCATTTTTTTGCCTACAGCATGGTGCAGGGCGATGGCGAGGAGGACACCACAACGGCGCCGGACAGTCCGACCGGGGACCCCAACCCCAACCCCAACATGCCGGCGGTGACCCGCGCCGGAAGCCAGTGGGCACTGCTGGATGCCCTGCAGGAGCTGGGGCTGCCGGTATGCGAGCACCGCGCCCGCGTGCAGGGCATTGCGGGTCTGCGCGATTTTTACGAGACGATTGCGCAGCGGCGCGACAGCCTGCCCTACGAGATCGACGGTGTGGTCTTCAAGGTCGACGATTTTCAGCAGCAGCGGCGCCTGGGCTCGGTGGCGCGCGCGCCCCGCTGGGCCGTGGCGCGCAAATTTCCGCCCAGCGAGGCCCGCACCCAGGTGCTGGGCATCGATGTCCAGGTGGGCCGTACCGGCGCCATCACACCGGTGGCGCGCCTGGCGCCGGTAGAGGTTGGCGGCGTCGTGGTGAGCAATGCAACCCTGCACAACGAGGACGAGGTGCGGCGCAAGGACATCCGCATCGGCGATACGGTGATTGTCCGCCGGGCCGGCGATGTGATTCCGGAGGTTCTGGCCAGCGTTCCGGAGCTGCGTCCCGCCGATGCGCGCGCGTTCGTCATGCCGGCGAGCTGCCCCGTCTGCGGCTCGGCGATCGAACGGGGCGAGGGCGAGGTCATCGCGCGCTGCAGCGGCGGACTCATCTGCCCGGCACAGCGCAAGCAGGCACTGCTGCATTTTGCCGGCCGGCGCGCCCTGGATATCGATGGCCTGGGCGAGAAGCTCGTGGACCAGCTGGTTGACGCCGGCCTGGTGTCGCACCCGGCCGGCATTTTTGCGCTGGACCTGCCGACCCTGCAGAAGCTCGACCGCATGGGTGAAAAATCCGCGGCAAACCTGCTGGCGGCAATAAGCGTGGCGCGGACCACGACGCTGGATCGATTCCTGTATTCCCTGGGCATACGTCATGTCGGCGAAACGACAGCGCGCGATCTTGCACGGCACTTCGGCAGTTACGCTGCCCTGGCGGCGGCGACCGAAGCCGAACTGCTGCAGGTCCCGGACGTGGGACCCGTGGTCGCGCAGGCCATACGCCAGTTCCTGGACGATGCGCGCAACCGCGCCGAGGTCGAGGCCCTGCTCGGTACACTGCAGGTCGCGGCCCCGCCGCCTGCGGCCCGCTCCCAGGCGCTGGGCGGGGTGAGTTTCGTGCTGACCGGCACGCTGCCCACCTTGAGCCGCGACGAGGCCGCCGCACGGATAGAGGCCGCCGGCGGCAAGGTGAGCTCAGCGGTATCGCGCAAGACCCGCTACGTCGTGGCGGGCGCGGAAGCCGGCGGCAAGCTGGCCAAGGCGCAGGAGCTGGGCATCGCGGTACTCGATGAAGCAGGGCTGCTTGCCCTGCTCGAACAGACGGGAGGCAACTGATGTTTGGCATCATAGGCGGCAGCGGGCTGGCCAAGCTGGCAGCGCTGCAGGCACCACGGCGGCAGGTCATGCGAACGCCCTACGGAGAGCCGTCGGGGGCCATCACCTTCGGCACCCTGGCCGGCCGCGAAATCGTTTTTGTCGCGCGCCACGGCTACGGACATACGATAGCGCCGCATGAGATCAATTATCGCGCCAATATCTGGGCGCTCAAGGAACTGGGCGTCGAGGGCATCTTCGCGGTCGCCAGCGTGGGCGGAATACGCGCCGACATGGCGCCGCGGACCCTGGTCGTGCCGCACCAGATCCTCGACTACACGCACAGCCGCGCCTGCACCTTCTTCGAGCGCGGTGCCAGCGCGGTCACGCACATCGATTTCACGCATCCCTATACGCAGCGCATGCGCCAGCGCCTCATCGACGGCGCGGGGCGCGTGGGCGAAACCGTGATCGACGGCGCGGTTTATGCCTGCATGCAAGGCCCGCGGCTGGAGACGGCGGCGGAAGTGAACCGCCTGGAGCGCGACGGTGCCGACGTCGTCGGGATGACCGGCATGCCGGAAGCCACGCTGGCACGGGAAGCCGGCCTGGATTACGCAACCCTTAGCGTGGTGGTCAATCATGCCGCCGGCCGCGGCGACAGCAAGGCGCAGGTCGAACTCAGCCAGCTGGGTGCCGCGCTTCAGCAGGCCATGGTGCGTGCGGTGCACGTGCTCGAGTCGGCCGTGGCGGGCAGCGCATGATCCGGCCGATCCTGCGGATGGGCGACCCGCGCTTGCTGCAGGTGAGCCAGCCGGTTGCCGAGTTCAACACGCCGGAACTCGATGCGCTCATCGCCGACATGTTCGACACCATGCACGCGGCCAATGGTGCCGGCCTGGCAGCGCCGCAGATCGGCGTGCTGCTGCGGGTGGTCATTTTCGGCTTCGAGAAGCTCGATCGTTATCCGGATGCGCCCGAGGTGCCGCCCACGGTCCTCATCAATCCCGTGATTGAACCCCTGACCACCGACCTCGAAGAGGGCTGGGAGGGTTGCCTTTCGGTACCCGGACTGCGTGGCGTGGTGGCGCGGGTGGCGCGCCTGCGGTACTCCGGGTTTGACGCGGGGGGTAAGGCATTCACCCGCGAAGTCGACGGCTTTCATGCCCGGGTGGTGCAGCACGAGTGCGATCACCTGGACGGCATCCTTTACCCGATGCGAATTATGGATTTTTCCCGATTTGGCTACACGGATGTGCTTTTCCCGGGGCTGGTGGGAGAGGATTGAGACGTCTCTCGTCAATGACCGGCTTCGGCGGCCGGATCCTGCACCGCGCGCATATACAGCGGATACCCGTCCGGATCCTTGCCGCGCACGCGCCGCCACAGAACCTGCAGACTTACCCGGTTTATGACCACGATGAACACCTTGCGCATGTGGCCCGGCGGGCAGACGATGGTGTCGACGCCGTGCCAGGAGTGTTCCGTGCGCTTGAACATGAAGCTGCGGTTGCCCAGCATCTCGGAAGCCGCCACTTTTTTCAGGGTTTCGATGTTGCGCGCATGGGCCGACAGCAAGCCGGCGTCGTCCAGGACCAGGGTGTGCCCGCCCCAGCGTTCATCCCAATCCTCCGGTGTATTGAGGTAGAAAATGTGGGATGCGATCTTGCGCCGTGCGTCGGTATGCGGCGATACGGATGCGCCGTTCGGGGCAAAGTGCCAGTGCATCGACATTACAAAGCGCTCCCGCGCTTCGAGTCCGAGCGTGCGGCGGAGGAACTCGCGATAGGGCTGGTCGTGCAGTTCCCGGATGAATTCACGCCAGGCGGGACTTAGTACCGGATCGAGCCCCGGCTGGTATTGGAGCGCATAACGGTCATGGGATTTTTGCCCATACGAGCGCGCCACCCCGAACTGCGACTGGAAAAGGTCCAGCGGCGGAACCTCGTCACACAAACGCTGGAACCCCTCCTCCCGGATCACGCCTTGCATGCTTGCATGCGGATACGGCTTGCGCCCGAGGAACGTGGCCGCGTCGGCGGCGATCTGGAGCAGCCGTTCGTTATCGAGAAAACCCATACATCCTCCTTATCGAAGCTTGGCGGCCTTGGGCCCCCAACTGCCAGAAGACGATAGTTCAGCGTGCCCGGCCTGCGCGCGGCATGCGCCGCCACGCCAGCGGGCCTGGGTCGGTTGCCGCCAGATGGCCGGTACGGGTCAGAAGATTCAGAGACAGCCAGTCGCAGGGCAGGGTGGCGCCGCCGTGCGCCCAGTCCACCACGCAGACATCCTTCCAGTAGCGAACCGGCTTGGCGCGTGCACGGGCCCCGGCCGCGCGCAGGCCGGTGACCTCGAAGCCAAGTACCGCCCAGCCTTCGACGCGCCTTTTCATCTCGTGCGGGTCCATGGCGCCATCGCGGAACAGGTGCTCGTCATACCAGACTCGCCGGCCGATGGCCGCATCGAAATCCTCCAGGCACTGGTTCCAGCCGCCCGGATAGGATTCGTGGATCCGCACGATGGGAATCACCAGGTCGAGGAATTCGAGGGCGATGGCCATGGCCGGGATTGCCGTCTGCTATAGCGGGGCCAGGGCCTGCAACAGGTCGGTTTCCAGTTGCAGCTGTTCGCGCGCGTTGGCCATCGCCTGGCCGTCGATCAGGAAAACGTCTTCGACCCGCTCGCCCAGCGTCAGGATCTTTGCCGTCAGGACGTTCACGCGGTGCGTGGCAAGCACGCGAGCCACGGCGTAAAGCAGACCGACGCGGTCGGTGGCGACCAGGGACAGCATGTACTGGCGGCCGCTCTCATCCGGCTGCAGGTGCACGGCGGGCGCAATGGGAAAGTTGCGCGAGTGCCGCGATACCCGGCCGCGCGCCGGCGCCGGCGGATCGACGTGCGAAGTCAGCCACGCCGTCAACTCCATTTCCACGCTTTCGAGCATGGAGCGGAAATGCCCGCCGCGGCCGTTGTCGCTCACCAGGAAGGTGTCGAGCGCATAGCCATGGCGCGTGGTGTGGATCTTGGCGTCCAGGATGCTCAGCCGCCGGCTTTCGAAGTATCCGCAGACGCGCAGGAAGAGGTCCTTCTGATCGTGGGAATAGAGCAGCACCTCCAGGCCCTCGCCGGCCGGGGCCAGGCGGGTGCGCACGATGGGTCGGTCGGTCCTGACATGGACCAGCAGACAGCGCGCGTGCCATGCGATGTCAGACGCGGAGTGGCGCAGGAAATACACCACGTCGAGTTCCTTCCACAATGGCTCGTGCGCCGTTTCGGAAAGTCCATACAGGTGCAGGATGCGCAGGGACTCGCGCTTGCGTCCCTCGAGTTCTGCGTCGGCGCCCAGGGACTGGCCGCCCAGGGCGCGGCAGGTACGGCGAAACAGTTCCTCGAGCAGGCGTGCCTTCCAGGCATTCCAGACCTTCGGGCTGGTGCCGCGGATATCGGCGACCGTGAGCAGATAAAGGGCAACCAGCCAGCGGTCGGAGCGAACCAGTCCGGCGAAGCGCTCGATCACGGTGGGATCGGCAAGGTCCTTTTTTTGCGCCACATGGGACATGGTGAGATGGTGCTGCACGAGGAAGCTGGCGAGCTCGGCATCGGCCGGCGCCACGCCGTGCACTTTGCAGAATCGGCGCACCTCGGTTCTTCCCAGGGCGCTGTGATCGCCGCCGCGGCCCTTGGCGATGTCGTGGAAGAGGGCGGCCAGGATCAGCAGCCAGGGACGGTCGAAGTCTGCCATCAGCTGGCTGCACAGCGGATATTCATGGGCGAATTCGCTGGCGCTGAAGCGGCGCAGGTTGCGAATGACCATGAGTATGTGCTGGTCGACGGTGTAGACGTGGAACAGGTCGTGCTGCATCTGGCCCACGATGCGGCGGAACACCGGCAGGTAGCCGCCGAGTACCGACCACTGGTTCATGAGCCTCAGGGTGTGCAGCACGCCTGCGCCCTGCTGCAGGATTGCGAGGAAATTGGCGCGGTTCTGGGGCGCGCGCCGGAAAGCCGCATCCATGCGGCCGCGCGCATTCCAGATGGCGCGCAGCAGCCGCGGCGTCATGCCCTTGAGCTCGGGATGGCGCTGCAGCGTGAGAAATGCCCGCAGGATTTCGTTGGGATCGCGCTCCAGGACCTGGTCATCGACGATGTCCAGCCGCTCGGCACGCGCGCAGAACGCGGCGTCGATGGGCGTGGCGGCAATGGCCGCGTCGGGATACAGCCGCTGCTCGACCGCCAGCAGCACCAGGGTGTTGAGCTGGGTGACGATCTTGGCCGCGTGATAGTAGGTCTGCATCAGCACTTCGCTGGCGCGCCGGCTGGGCGTGCCGCTGATGCCGATGGCTCCGGCCAGGGCGTGTTGCAGGTCAAATACCAGCCGGTCTTCGCGTCGCCGCGCCACGATATGCAGGCGCGCGCGAATCTCCCGCAGGTGGCGCTGCGTGCGCCGGATCTGGCTGCATTCGGCAGCCGTCAAAAGTCCGTTGCGCGCCATTTCCTCCCAGTTGTTGCCAAGGCGCGCGCCGCGCGACACCCAAAGAAGTACCTGGATGTCGCGCAGCCCGCCCGGGCTTTCCTTGCAGTTGGGTTCGAGCGCGTACGGCGTGTCCTCGTACTTGGTGTGGCGCTGCTGCTGTTCCAGCAGCTTGGCCCGCAGGAAGGTGCGCGGATCGAGCGCCTCTTCCACGACACGCTTGAATTCGACAAAGACCTGGCGCGGGCCGCAGATCTGGCGCGACTCGAGCATCGACGTCATGATGGTGGCGTCCTCGGCGGCCTGCTGGCCGCACTCGGACGCGGTGCGCACCGCGTGGCCAATGGGCAGGCCGATATCCCAGAGCAATTGCACCAGGGAGGCGATGCGGCCCTGCTGCGCGGCATCGGGCGTGGCGCGCGGAATGATGAGCAGGTCGACGTCGGAGTAGGGATAGAGTTCGCGCCTGCCGTACCCGCCTACCGCGACGATGGCGGCAAATGGGGTGACGCCGGTGCGGTCGGCCGCCTTGCGTACATGCCGGTCGGTGATCTGGGATAGTCCTGCCAGCAGCCGGGTGATGGAAGCGCCGGCCTGGAATCGGCCGATGAGGGTTTCGCGTTCCGCCGCCAGCGCCTCGCGCAATTCCCTGGCAAGGTTGGTCAGGAAATCGGGCGGCTCCGGCGTGACCCACCCGCCATCGGCCGACGGCATGTCTATGCGACCACGACGCCCGCCGGCGGCGCAGCTGGGGTGGGGTCACCAGCGGAACCGTGCGCCGCGCGGTCGGCGGCCACTGCCGGGGCGGTGACGAAGGCCGGGGGTGGCGGCGAACCGGCCGAAAGCGTAAGGACTTCGAAGCCGGTGGGCGTGACCAGCACGGTGTGCTCCCACTGCGCCGACAGGCTGTGGTCCTTGGTGACGATGGTCCAGCCGTCGGCCATTTCGCGGATTTCCCGACGGCCGGCGTTGATCATGGGCTCGACCGTGAAGATCATGCCGGGAAGCAGCCGTTCCAGGGTCCCGGCCTTGCCGTAATGCAGGATCTGCGGATCTTCGTGGAAGCGCCTGCCGATGCCGTGGCCGCAGAATTCGCGCACCACGCTGTAGCCGTTGCGTTCCGCGTAGGGCTGTATGGCGGCGCCGATGTCGCCCAGAAAGCCGCCCGGCTTGATGGCCATGATGCCCAGCCACATGCTTTCGTAGGTGATTTCGCTCAGCCTGCGGGCAGCAATGGATGCCTCGCCCACGAAAAACATCCGGCTGGTGTCGCCGTGCCAGCCGTCCTTGATGACCGTTATGTCCAGGTTGACCACGTCGCCGGTCTTGAGGACCCGGGGGCCGGGTATGCCGTGGCAGACCTGGTGGTTGACCGAGGTGCAGATGGACTTTGGGAAGGGCTTGTACCCCGGCGGCGCGTAGTTGAGCGGCGCCGGGATGGTGCCCTGAACGTTCACCATGTATTCATGGCAGAGCCGGTCGAGTTCGCCGGTGGTTACGCCGGGAACGACGTAGGGGGTGATGTAGTCCAGTACCTCGGAAGCGAGGCGTCCGGCAATGCGCATGCCGGCGATGTCGGCGGCGGATTTCAGGGTGGCGGGCATAGGGGCTGGTGGGGGTACGGGGTGCGGCGCTGGCAATGCCCGGCAGGTGCGGTGCCGGCGCCAAACGAATAGCGTTGGCGAGCGGGAAACCGGCCGGACCGGGTGAACCACTATGGCCACAAGGCAGCTATAATACAAGGCTTACCTGCGTGCGTGGGGGGGTGGCTGGTGATCGGTGTCCGTTGCCGGGCGCCGGCGGCCCCTTGTAACGATGCCAGGGAATTATCCCTGCTACGCCTGTGGGAAATAACGCGCACCGCAGCCAAGGTGCCGGGTTTATCCGAATGCCGCCCTGATTTTTTGTGGCGGCCGGTGCTCCCGGGGACTCGGCGGTTGCGCAAGACCCAACCTTGGAGATCGAACATGTCAGTAACCATGCGTCAAATGCTGGAAGCCGGGGTGCACTTTGGGCACCAGACGCGCTTCTGGAACCCCAAGATGGCCCCGTATATCTTCGGCCATCGCA
>Ga0209698_10000387_pt1 | contig 50002 bp, 41 predicted proteins | sample LitLauG_LLR_2012_FD_187203 | JGI IMG/M metagenome (GOLD analysis project Ga0209698, IMG submission 187203) | Freshwater sediment microbial communities from Pennsylvania, USA - Little Laurel Run_MetaG_LLR_2012 (SPAdes) (version 2) | ecosystem: Environmental > Aquatic > Freshwater > Creek >...
CACTCGAAAAGCCCGTGCTGCCAAAATCGTCTATGTTCAGCAAACGCGTCCGCGCGGACTTCGCTCTCGGTTTCTGCGCTCTTATCTGGGGCTCCACGTTTGTCGTCGTGAAAGACGCCCTCGGGGACGTCTCCGTCTTCGCCTACATCGCCGTCCGGTTTGGTCTCGCGGCTTTCGTGATGGGGCTCTTGTTTTGGCGCGATCTTCGCGACCTTCGCTGGCCCACCATATGGGCGGGCGTCCAGATCGGCCTTTTCATGCTGGGCGGCTACGTGTTCCAGACCGTCGGACTCCAGTCGATCACGACCTCGGTGTCGGCCTTCGTCACGTACCTGCTCGTCGTGATGGTCCCCGTCCTCGCCGCCATCGTGCTCCGGCGCCCGCCGGGCGCCAGCGCCACCGTCGGGGTGGCCCTCGCCGTGGTCGGGTTGTGGATGCTGACCGGCCGGAGCTTCGACCTCGGCCGGGGGGAGCTGCTCACGCTGGCGTGCGCGCTGTGCTTCGCGATCAACATCATCGTGCTGTCATCCGCCGCGCCCCGCTTCGATGCGCTGCGGCTCAACGCCGTCCAGCTCACCGTCGTCGGCGTCGGCTGCCTCTTGCCGGGGTGGTGGCTCGGCGGGTACGGGTTTCCGCTGTCGGCGTGGGTGGCCGCCGCCTACACCGGCGTGATGGCCTCCGCGGTCGCCCTCGGGCTCCAGGTGTGGGGCCAGCGGGTGGTCGGTCCGACCCGGACCTCGCTGCTCCTGTTGATCGAACCGATCGCCGCCGCGGTCATCGGCGCGGCGATCGGCGAGCACCTCGGTTGGGGCGGCGCCCTCGGTGCCCTGCTCATACTGGCCGGCATCGTCGCTGCCGAGGTCGGCCCGCTCCTCGGCGGGCGGCGCGGTGCTTGACCGTCGACCTGGCGCCGTGGTGCTCGACCGTCGAGCTGTCGCCGTGGTGCTTGACCGCCGGCCCTGGACCCGGCGATGCTGCCCGCACCCGACCAGGCGCGAGGAACGGCAGATGTCCCAACACGACGATGGCGGCCCGGCGACCCTGCCGCCGCTGACCCTGGAGGCGGCGGCCCGGCAGGTCGGTGCCTTCGCCTGGATCGAGCGGCGGTGCTTCGAGATCATCGGCTCCTGGGTGCCGGCGGTGCCTGAGCCGGAGCCCAAGCTGCGCCTCGGCGAGGACGCCTACCACCACGCGTGGCACGCCGAGCTGTGGACGGGACGGCTGCCCAAGCTGCGGGAGCTGGCCGCGGAGGACTTCGTCGCCGCTCCCGGTCCCGCGGTTGCTGCGCTCCTCGACGCCGTCGCGGCGCCGACGGGCACCGACCAGACGATCGAGAAGCTGGTCGGGATCTACCGCGTCCTGCTCCCTCGCAAGATCGCGGCATACGAGGCCCATGGCCGCACCCTGTCGCCGCTCACCGACGGACCGACCGAACGCGCCCGGTCACTCGTCGTGCACGACGAGCGCGCCGACTGGCACCGAGGGGAGCTGCTCGTGCAGTCCTTGTTGACGACGCCCGAGCGCGTCGAGCGCGCCTCTCGGCACCAAGCGGCGCTCGAGACGCTGGTCGTCGCCGCCGGCGGCCTGATGACCCCGCCCGCCCCGTAGGCGCCGGCCCGGGCGCGCCCGCCCCGGTGGCTCGAGGACGCGCCCGCTTGACGCGACAGGTATCGTTGCGGGGGGGGAAGGCGGCGTGCAGCGTTGCACAGGGGGGACACTCGTCCAGTCGCCAAAGGTCTCCGAGCATGGCGAGCACACGAGACGAAGGACGAGCCAGTGCCCAAGGAGCGTGTCGACCGGGATGAGGAAGACCTCGTCCGGCTGTACCTGTCCGACATCGGTCAGTACACCCTGCTGACCAAGGACGACGAGGTCCACCTGGCCCAGGCCATCGAGCGCGGGACCGGCGCGCTCCTGGAGCTGGAGCGCGCCGGGCGCAGCCTCGCCGCGGCACGTCGGCGGGAGCTGCGCCACCTGGTGCGCGACGGCGAGGACGCCCAGCAGGCGTTCGTCAAGTCCAACCTGCGCCTCGTCGTGTCGATCGCCAAGAAGTACCAGGCGTCGGGTCTGCCGCTGCTCGACCTCATCCAGGAGGGCAACCTGGGCCTGATGCACGCGGTCGACAAGTTCGACTGGCGCAAAGGCTTCAAGTTCTCGACCTACGCCACCTGGTGGATCCGCCAGGCGATCACCCGGGGCATCGCCAACACCGGCCGCACCATCCGACTCCCGGTCCATGCCGGCGACACCCTGACCCGGCTGCAGAAGTCGAGGTCGCGCCTGGAGCTCAAGCTGGGCCGGCCCCCCACGCACGCCGAGCTGTCCGAGGACCTCGAGCTCTCCGAGGCCAAGGTGAGCGAGGCGCTGCGCTTCGCCATCGAACCGCTCTCGTTGTCGGAGCCGCTGCGCGACGACGGCGACGCTGAGCTGGGGGATGTGGTGGAGGACCGCGGCGCCGACTCACCGTTCGAGCGGGCCGCATCGTCGCTGCTGCCGGACGAGATCACCCGCCTCCTCGACCCCCTCGACGAGCGCGAGCGCGAGATCCTCCGGCTCCGCTTCGGCCTCGACCGGGGGGAGCCGCGGACGCTGGAGGAGGTGGGCGCGTTCTTCCACCTCACCCGCGAACGCATCCGCCAGATCGAGGCCCGCGCGATGTCCAAGCTCCGCCACCCGAGCAGCGACACCGGTGCCCGCGACCTGCTGATGGTCTGAGCCGCCTGCGCTCAGGGGCTCGGCGTCAGCCGGGCGACTCCGACACGAGGAAAGGAGGACCGAACGTGGGTGAGGGGTCATCGAGTCGCGGCGCGGTCGAGCCGACGTTCTGGCACGTCGACGACATCGACTGGACCCCGGTCCAGCGCCAGCGCAACGCCGACGGCACCGTCTCGGTGGTGCGTGAGAAGTGGCCGATCATCCGCCCGGGCTTTCTTTCCGCCTACGTGCACTACGAGTCGCAGATGGTGGTGCGCCGCCACGGCCACCGCAGCAACCACGTCGTGTTCGTCCTCGACGGCGGGGCGTGGATCGGGGGCGAGTGGTGCAGCGCGGGCGCCCACTTCCACGTTCCGCTCGGCGCCGCGTTCGGACCGATCGTCGCCGGCCCTGACGGCGTGACCTGCTGGGAGCTGAGCTTCGGTGACTTCGGCGGGTGGGGCGACCGACCTGAGCTCTACCAACGCGAGATCGAGACCCGCGGCATCACGCCGCTGCCCGACCCGCCGCTGGAGATCGGCGACTGGTTCGTCGACCCACGCGGCGACTGGGGCGGCGGACGCCCCTCACCCAGGATCGACGGCCTGCGGGAGGTCCTCACCCGGATGGACGACCTCGAATGGGCCGAAGTCAAGCGGCAGCGCAACGGCGACGGCTCGGTTTCGGTCGTGCGCGAGAAGTGGCCGGTCGCGCAACCCGGGTTCGTGAGCGCGTACATCGAGTACGGGCCGGGCATGGTCGTGCGACGCCACGGCCACTTCGGCCGGCACCTGGTGTGGGTCATCGCCGGCGGCGCATGGTTCGGCGACCGGTGGTGCCCGGCCGGAACCCACATCGAGCTCCCGGTCGGAGCGGCATTCGGGCCGGTCATCGCCCGCGGCGGGGGCGCCCGGCTCCTCGAGGTCACCGACGGCGACTTCCGCAGCTGGGGCGAACGACCCGAGCTCTACGAGCACGCGATCGCCGAGCGCGGCGTCACCCCTCTCCCCGACCCACCCATCGACCTCGGTGACTGGTTCACCGACACGCGCCGCTCCTGGGCGCCCGACGTCCAACCACGTATCTGACCTTGATCAAGCGCGCCTGACGGTTCGCGCTCCACCGTCACCTGCGAGGGCGTTGTTGCACCCCTCGAGGACGGTCAGCACGACAGGTCCGTGTGCACCCGAGCACTTCGGACCCGTGAATTACAGTTGCGCCATGCCGCGTACACCACGGACGTCGAGTCGCGCCGAGGATTCGAAGGACGACGGGACCGACTACCGACCCCGGGACTTCGGCCGCATCACCTGGCTGCTCAAGCTTGCCGAACGTGAGGTCGGCAGGGAGCTCGATCGCGAACTCGCCCACACCGGACTCACGAAGTCCCAGTTCGGCGTGTTGCAGGCCCTCATGCACCTCGAACGTGCCTCGTCGGCCGCGCTCGCCCGCACGGTGTTCGTGACCCCGCAAGCCATGGTCGGAATCGTCGCCGGGCTCGAACGCAAGGGCTTCATCCGGCGGAAGAGCTCCAAGCTCTCGGGGCGAGCCATCGATGCGACGGTGACGGCGACAGGCAAGACAGCGTTCAACGCAGCCGAGCGACGGGTCCGCTACGTCGACGATCTCCTCGCGAAGGAGTTCACCCCGCCCGAGCTCGACCAGTTCTACGACTTCCTCGACCGGGCGATCGCGACGATGCGGCGTCCCGGCCCCGGCAGCGCCGAGGACGCGGTCACGGACGGGAGCGTTCAGCGGAACACGGCGAAGCACTTGTTGGAGTTGAACACGTAGGTCTCGACGTAGGTGCTCCACTCGCGGCGCAGTCCCACCTCCTCCACTGCCCCTACCAGGCAGAACCAGTTGAGCATCTCCTGCTGCCCGGAGCGCTCGATGTCGTCCAGGGTCGTGCGGTGCCAGATCCCGTGGTCGCCGCGCTCGAGAGCGTCGTAGTAGGCCCGATCGGATTCCGTGTCCGGGTACATGCGCCACCCGCGGTCGTGGAGGAACCCGTGGGACCAGCTCGATGACGCGACGAGCGCGACCCGACGGTCTGACCGCAGTGCCGCCCGGGCAACGGCGCGCCCGAGGTCGATGCATCGCCGGGGCGACGGGCTTGGGGGATCGAGCGCAGGCGGACCGCCGTCGGGCGCGACGCGGACCATGCCACCACGCCGCCCGATCGCGAACCGTCCATAGCAGTTGACGGTCACGGGCACCACCGGGTACGGGAAACCCTTGCGTCCGTAGTCCAGGAACAGCACGGTGTTCGCGATCGCGTGGGGGAATGGACGGTCGGGACGGGCCTGATACGCGTACGCCACGTCGAACTCGTCCTCGAGGAGCGACCCGGCGAGGTACCGGCCGAACGCCGCGTCACCGGCGAGCTCGAACTCGGTGTCGCCCGGGTCTCCCCAGATGTTCGGGATCGCGTCTCCGTTGCCACGCCAGGGCGAGAAGCGCATCTCGTCCGCCGCCACGACGCAAAACGCGGGGACCGCGTCCTCGCGGAACAGCTCGTACTGGTCGTCGCCCCAGATCACCACCACGTCGGGCGCGAAGTCGTCGAGCGCGGCGCGCACCCGTGTGCACCCATCCACCAGCGCGGCACGGTGTGCGGCGGCCGCCTCGAGGCGGTCGCGGTCGAACTCGACGCGCATCGGAGGCGGCCAGCCCTCGCCCTGCTTCACCGCTTCGGGCACATCGGGATCGGCGAAGGCGAACTGAAGTGCGCGGTCCATCATCTCGTCGGGCCACGCGAGCGGCGGGAAGTGCGTCAGCCCGAGGGCGATGAGCTCACCCACCGTCGCCCCCGAGGCCGAACACCCGCCGCGCGTTGCCGACAAGCACCTTTTCCAGGTCGTCGGGTGCGAGGTGCGCGAGCTGCTCGACGACGAGTCGCCCACTGTTCGGCCAGCTCGAATCGCCGTGCGGGTAGTCGCACTCGACCATGACGTTGTCGACGCCGACCTCCTCGATCGACCGGGCCCCGTGACGGTCGTCGATGAAGCAGCCGAAGACGTGATCGCGGAAGAGGTCGCTCGGTCGCACGTCGATCGAACCCGCGTTGAACTGACCGGCGTCGACCGATCCCATCCCGGTGAGGCCGAAGCCGGTACCCGTCTTCAACCGGGGCGCGTAGCGCTCGAAGACGTAGTCGGCGCGCTCGATCAACGCTGGGATCCAGCCGACGCCACCCTCCGACAGGCACAGGCGCAGCGCCGGGTACCGGACGAAGAGCCCGCTGTACAACCAGTCCGCGAGGCAAGACGCGGCCAGAAACGACGGCAGGGTCGCGACGACGAGCGGTGGCGCGTCGTCGCACGTGTAAGGCAGCCGCGACGACGAGCCGATGTGGGTGCACACGGGCATGCGAGCCTCGGCGCAGGCCGCGAACACTGCGTCCCAGTAGCGACCGCGGTCGTGGATCGAGGGCAGGCCCATCGCGGCGGGATTCTCCGAAAAGGTGACGGCGCGCGCGCCGAGCGCGGCGCAACGCTCGACCTCCGCCGTCGCGAGTGTCGCGTCCCACAGCGGCAGGATGACGAGCGGAATGAGGCGCCCCGGCACCGCTCCGCACCACTCCTCGATCATCCAGTCGTTGTAGGCCCGCACGCACGCGAGGCCGAGGCCGCGATCCGCGATCTCGGTGAACTCCTGCCCGCAGAAGCGCGGGAAGGAGGGGAAGCAGAGGGAGGCGAGGATGCCCGCGGCGTCGAGATCCTGGACCCGCTCGACCGGCCGGTAGCACCCCGGGCGTAGATCCTCGTAGCGCTCGGGGAAGTCGACGAGGTCGCGCTTGCCCGACGCGTGGTCGAACAGGCGCCCGCCGAGCTCTGCGAGCGGCTTCTCCTTGTCCCCGAAGCGCCAGACGATGCGGCCGTCGACCTCGACCGTGCGCGGGCACACGTCTTGCCACTTCGCCGGGAGCCGGCTCGTCCAGACGTCGGGCGGCTCCACCACATGGTCGTCGACACTGATCATGCGGGGCGGCGTGTCGGCCGTGCCTGCGGTCGTTTCGGTCATCGTGCTCCCCCGGGCAGACGGTCGAGACCAAGGAAGTCGAGCGCGTTCGTCGTGCGGATCGCCGCGAGGTCCCCGTCGGCGACGGGTGTCCGCGCATGGAGCTCGTCGACCACGTACCCGGGGCGCTCGGCGAAGAACGGGGCGTCGGAGCCGACCACGACGCGTCTGGTCCCGACGAGCTCGAGGAGCGCGCCGAGTGCACCCGGCTGGTAGGTGAGGCTGTCGTACCACAGCGCTCGCACGGAGTCGTAGGGCGATGCCGACCGTTCGGCGCGCTCGGGATCCGCGTCCCAGAACGCGGCCATGCGCGGCAGGTGCAGCGGCAGGGTCCCCCCACCGTGACTGGCGCACACCCGGAGTCCGGGACAGCGCTCGACGAACCCGTTGGCGATCAGCGCAGCGACCGACGTCCCGATCTCGGACGGGAAGTTGACCGCTGCAGCCATCGGCGGGTCCGCGCAGCAGTCCCAATAGGGCGGGTGGAAGGCGTGCACGAACACCGACAGCTCTGCGTCGGCGGCGGCCTGGAAGAACGGCAGGAACCTCAGGTGGCCGATCGGGACGCCGAGGACGTTCGAGCCGATCTCGACGCCCAGGAGACCGAGCTCGCGCACGTCGTCCAGCGTGGCGATCGCGGCATCGAGGTCCTGGAGCGGCGCAACGCCCAGGCCCACCAGCCGATCCGGTGCTCTCGCGACCATCCCGGCCACCGCCTCGTTCAGCCGGCGGGCGAAGGGGACGCCGGTCCCGGGCTCGGCCCAGTAGCTGAAGAGCTCGGGCATCACCGAGACGGCCTGGACGGCGACGCCGGTCGCGTCCATCCCGGCGACCCGGGCGTCGACGTCCCAGGCCTCCTGGGTCACGACGCGGAACCGCTCGCCATCCACGAGCACATCGGCACGGTCACCGTCGATCACCATCGCGGCGAAGCGTCCGTCGTGACCGAACGGGAGCCCGCGCGGGACGACATGCGTGTGGACGTCGAAGAGAGGGGTCATGGACGGCACGGCAGCACCTCCTCGGCCAAACATTCTCACCGATCTCGAGCTGTAGTCAACATCTTGATATCGCGGTACGCTACGACGCGTTGCCACTCGAAGGGGGGGCCGTGGCCGTCGTCTCGCTGAGCGATCCTGACTTCCTGATCGATCCGTACCCGGCCATCACGGAGCACCGCAGCCGCGGTGTCGTGCCGAACCTCGACCACGGGGGATGGTGGGTCCTGGACTCCGAGGCCATCCTGCGCCTCATCCGCGACCCGGGCTCGGCGAGCGATCCCGAGGTCGCGGATCCCGACGCGCCGATCACGAAGGTCTTCAAGCAGGCACGCCTGTCGATGTTCTACATGGACCCGCCCGAGCACACCCGCGTGCGGGGCTCGGTCAAGGCGGATTTCACACCCCGCGCGGTGGCCGGGCTCGAGGGCCGCATCACCGACACCGCGCTCGAGCTGCTCGACGGGCTCCCGGATTCCGGGCGAATCGACATCGTCGCGTCCTACGGCGACCTGCTGTCGATGACGGTCATGAGCGATTTCCTCGGCGTCGAACCCGAACGGCGCGACGAGTTCCGCAAGTGGACGCTCACCCGGATCCGCGGGATGTTCAACCCAAAGCTGTCCACCACCGAGCAGTTTGCCGAGTCCACAGAACGCCTGCGCAGCTACTTCTCGCAGCGCATCGCCGACGCGCGGCGCGCGCCGGTCGGAGGCCTCATCGATCGCCTGCTGAGCTCCGGGGCGTTGTCGCACGACGAGATGGTGGACCTGCTGATCATCATGCTCGGCGCCGGGATCATCACGACGGCCGACCTCATCGGCAACACCGTTCACGCGCTGCTCACCCATCCCACCGAGCTCGACGCGCTCCGGGCCGATCCCTCCCTCGTACCCGTCGCGATCGAGGAAACCCTGCGCTTCGACTCCCCCGCTCTGTCCGCGGGCCGCATCCTGACGGCTGACGCCGAGCTCTTCGGCACCCCGATGCCGGCGGGCACCTGGCTCCGGCTGATGACGGCGGCGATCGGGCGTGATCCGGCGCGGAACCCCGACCCCGACCGGTACCGCCTCGAGCGCGAGCGGCGCGAGCACGCCGCGTTCGGGGGCGGCCTGCACCACTGCCTCGGTCTCCACCTCGGCCGCCTCGAGGCGACCGTCGCGCTGCGGCTCCTGCTCGAGCGCTATCCCGACTTCGAGCTCGCGGACACCACGACGCCGGCGTCGCGTCGTGGAATCCCGGGCTTCCGTGGCTTCGACCACCTGCTGATCGACGTCGCATGAGGATCGGCGTCAATGGCAACAAGCTCGTTGCGACCGGCTCCGTCGCGGTCGTCGCGGCGCACGCGAGCGAGGTTGCCGACTCGGGCATCGGCGCGTACTGGCTCGCACAGCACCCGGCCGGGGCGCTCGACGCTCTGACCGCGCTGGCCACGTTCGCCCACCAGGTCCCCGACCTCGACCTCGGCGTCGGCGTGGTGCCGGTGTGGGGTCGCCACCCCGCCGCTCTCGCGGCCCAGGTGCTCACCGCGGCTCAGGCGGTGCCTGCATCGCTCACCGTGGGGATCGGGCTGTCACACCCCGACATGGTCTTGTCGCACCTCGGTGACCTGTACCGAGCGCCGTTGGCAACGATGCGGGAGTACCTCGAGGTGCTCGTTCCGCTCGTCACCAGCGGGACGGTCGACCACCACGGCGAGCGCTTCACCTGCTCGACGACGGTCAACCTCGTGGGCGAACACCACCCGCAGGTCCTCGTGGCTGCGCTCGGCGCGCAGATGTTGCAGCTCGCCGGCCGGCGAGCGGACGGCACCATCACGTCCTGGACGGGGCCACGCACGCTGCGCGAGCACGTCGTGCCCACCATCACGGCCGCGGCCGCCGAGGCCGGGCGCCCCGCGCCGCGCATCGCGTCGATCTTCCAGGTGTGCGTCACCGACGACGTGGAGCGGGCGCGCGAGTCGGTGCACCAGTGGTTCGAGTTTCACGGCCGGGCGCCCTCGTACGAGGCGATGCTCGAGCGCGAGGGCGCCGGCTCTGCGAGCGACGTCGCGATCATCGGAACCGAGGCCGACGTGCGCCGCCGCATCCTCGAGCTCGCGGAGATCGGCGTCACCGACCTGGTGGTGGGTGAGGTGCTCGCCCCCGGCGATACCGACACGCACCGAACGCGCCAGCTCCTCGCCGAGCTCGCCGGCACCACAGGCGTGCGGGAGTCGTGAGTCTGTCGATCGACCAGCGGGCCGGCGCCTACCACCTCGAGGACCGGTTCGGGGCGACCGAGGGCCGGGCGACCATGACCGGCGTGCACGCACTGCTGCGCGCGCCCCTCGATACGGTCCGGGCGGACGCCGGTCGTGGTATGCGTACCGGAGGCGTGGTGTGCGGTTACCGCGGGTCGCCGCTCGGCACCGTGGACAGCACCTTCGCGGCCAACGCCGCCGCGTTCGCCGCCCACGACATCCGCTTCGTCAACGGCGTCAACGAGGACCTCGCGGCGACCGTGCTCTGGGGGACGCAGCAGGGACAGCAGGGACCCACCTCGACGGTCGACGGCGTGATCGGGCTCTGGTACGCCAAGGCCCCCGGCCTGGACCGCGCCGGCGACGCCCTGCGCCACGCGAACCTCGCTGGGGTGCCCCCGACCGGCGGCGTGCTCGCCGCGGTGGGGGACGACCCGGAGTGCAAGTCCTCCACCGTGCCGTCGGCGACCGAGTGGACGCTTGCGGACCTCGCCATGCCCGCACTGGTCGCGGCGAACGTCCAGGAGGTGCTCGACCTTGGTCGCCACGGTTACGAGCTGTCACGCCGGAGCGGCTCGTGGATCGGTCTCAAGATCCACAGCGACATCGCGGACGGCTTCGCGACGGTGCAGATCGGCCGACCGCTCCCCGAGGTGTCTCCTTTCCTGGTGGACGGTCAACCGTGGCGGGCGCAGGTCGACGACCGGATGTTCGCTCCTTGGTCGCTCGTCCTCGAGGAGGAGGCGCTCGGACGCCGGCTCGACGCGGTGCACCACTACGTGCGGGAGGCGCAGCTGGACGTCGTCCGCGGGACGAGACCCGCGGGGCTGGGGGTGCTCGCGGCGGGAAAGTCGTACGGCGACGTCGTGACCGCCCTGGTCGAGCTCGGCGTCGATCTCGACGACCTGGGCGCCTTCGGCGTCCGCCTGCTCAAGCCCGCGCTCCTGTGGCCGCTCGAGCCGTCGGTCGTCCGCAGCTTTGCGACGGGCCTTGAGGAGATCGTCGTTGTCGAGGAGAAGCGGCCGTTCCTCGAGGATCAAGTCAAGTCGATACTCTACGGCGTCTCCGGCGCGCCCGCCGTGTACGGACGGCACGGCCCCAACGGTGCGACCCTCGTGCCCGCCGGCGGCATCCTCGACGTAACGGCACTGTCCCGGGCGTTGCGCTCCCGGCTGACCGAGCACGTCGGGGCCGAGCGCCTGCGGCCGGCGCGGACCCGGATCACCCTGGCGAGCGGCTTGCCGCCGCGCACCCCGTACTTCTGCTCCGGGTGCCCGCACAACCGCTCGACGGTCGTCCCGGAGGGTTCGGTCGCTGGCGGGGGAATCGGCTGCCATGGCATGGCGCTGTTCACCCGCCATCGCGCGACGGGGACCACCCAGATGGGCGGCGAAGGTGCGCAGTGGGTCGGCGCGGCCATGTTCAACACCGAATCGCACCGCTTCCAGAACATGGGCGACGGGACCCTCGCGCACTCCGGCATCCTCGCCGTGCGCCAGGCCGTCGCCGCAGGCACCAACGTCACGTTCAAGATCCTCGCCAACGGAGTCGTCGCGATGACCGGTGGCCAGGAGGCCGCAGGTGCGCTCCCGGTCCCCGCGCTGACGCGCGAGCTCGTCGCCGAAGGCGTCGTGCGCGTGGACGTCGTGACCGACACACCCAAGCGGTACCGTTCCACGACGGGCCTCGCGCCCGGGGTGCGGGTGCACCCGCGCGCGGCACTGGACGGCGTGCAGCGGGAGCTGCGCGACACCCCCGGCGTGACCGCGTTGATCTACGAGCAGCGGTGCGCGGCGGAGCTGCGACGCGAGCGCAAGCGCGGCCGCGCGCCGACGCCTCGCACCCGCGTGATGATCAACGAACGGGTGTGCGACGGGTGCGGGAACTGCGGCGATGTCTCGAATTGCCTGAGCGTCCATCCCGTCGAGACGCCGTGGGGGCGCCGCACGCGCATCCACCAGGACTCCTGCAACCTCGACATGAGTTGCATCGAGGGTGACTGTCCCGCGTTCGTCACCGTGGTCCCCAAGGTGGGGGCTGCGAAGCACCGCGCTGCGCCCCCGACCGCCGCGAACACCGTGGCCACCGTGCCCGAACCCAGGCGTCCCGCCTCGGCAGCCCTCCTCGTGGCGGGCATCGGCGGCACGGGCGTCGTCACGGTATCCCAGGTCCTCGCCACGGCCGCCGATCTCGACGGCCTTCCGGTGTCGAGCGTCGACCAGACCGGCATGGCCCAAAAGGGTGGGCCGGTCCTATCCCATCTCCGGATCGGGCCGGACGCGCTCCGCGGCGCGGCCCGGCTCGAGAACATGGGCGCCGACGGCTATCTCGTGTTCGACCTGCTCACCGGGGTCATGGAGCCCAACCTGGCGCGCCTCGACCCGCTGCGGACGCGCGCCGTCATCTCGACCTCCGAGGTGCCGACGGGTGCGATGGTGGCCGACGTCGCCCAAGAGCACTTCCCGGAGCAGGCGAAGCTGCGCGCGCTCATCGACGAGCGCACCCAGTCCCAGCACTACGTCGATGCAGAGGCGCTCTCGCGGCGTGAGCTCGGGTCGCAGCCAGCCGCCAACTTCGTCGTGGTCGGCGCGGCGTACCAACTCGGCCTGCTCCCCCAATCGTCGGCCAGCATCGAGACGGCGCTGGAGCTCAATGGCATCGCGGTAGCGACGAACATCGCCGCCTTCCGACTCGGCCGCGCCGTCATGATCGACCCCGATCGGGCGCGGGGCGTCACCGCCGCCACCGTCCCCGAGCCGTCGGCCACCGCATGCGACCTGATCGCACGGGTCGACGCCGATGGCGAGCTCGCCGAGCTGCTCACGCAGCGCGTTCCCGAGCTCATCGCGTACCAGGATGCGCGGTACGCGGCGCGCTACGTCGACGTGGTGGCCCGCGCTCGCCGGGCGGAGCTCGAGGGCGGCGAGCCGACGAGCACCTTCTCGAGCGCGGTTGCGCGACACCTCTTCGACGTCATGGCCTACCGGGACGAGTACGAGGTCGCGCGCCTCCACCGGCTCGCCTCCTTCGGGGATGCGGTGCGGGCGGAGTTCGGCGACGGCGCGTCCGTCCGGTTCCACCTGCAGCCGCCGTCTGCGACGCGGCTCGGGCTCCGACACAAGGTCGCGCTCCGCGCGGCGTTGGCCCGTCCCATGTTCTGGTCGCTGACGAAGCTCACCTGGCTACGAGGCCGGGGGCTCGACCCCTTCGGTCATACCGAGGAACGACGGGCCGAGCGAGCGCTGATCGACGAGTACGCCGCCCTCGTGGACCAGCTCCTACCTCACCTCGGGAGCCCGACCGCCCGGGAGGCCGTCGGCGTGGCCGAGCTGGTCGGCCGCGTCCGCGGCTATGCGTCGGTCAAGCAACTGAACCTCGAGCGATACCGCGAGGAGCTGGCCCGCGCACTCGCCGCCCTGCCCACACCCCCAGCCGACGAATCTGCAGATGCACCCGATCACGAGCCGGAGAAGGACACTTGAGCACCACAGCGCGCGTCGCCGTCGTCACCGGCGCGGCCGAGGGCATCGGCCGCGCCTACACCAGGCGCCTCGCGGCCGACGGGTTCGTCGTCGCCGGCGTCGACCTGGCGCCACCCGAGGAAACTCTGGCAGCCGTCGCCGCCGACGGTGGCACCGCGTTCGGCTTCACCGCCGACGTGACCGACGCGGGTGCCGTTGACTCCTGCGTCGCCGAGATCACCGCCCGGGTCGGGGCGCCGGCCGTGCTCGTCAACAACGTCGGGTCCTATCCGGTGATCAAGTGGGACGACCTGACTCTCACGCTCCTTCGGCACGTGATGGCCGTCAACTTCGAGTCCACGTTCTTGATGAGCGCCGCGTGCATCCCCGCGATGCGTGAGGCCGGGTGGGGACGCATCGTGAACATCGCATCGCGGACGTTCTGGCTCGCGACCCCGGACATGGCCGCCTACCTCGCGAGCAAGGGCGCGGTCATCGGCCTGACGCGAGCGCTGGCGACCGAGCTCGGCCCCTACGGAGTGACCGTGAACGCGGTCGCACCGGGCCTCACCCGCACCGCGACGATGGCGGCGTCGACCCCTGAGATCGTCTTCGAAATGACCCGCAACCTGCAAGCCATCAAGCGCACCCAAGAGCCGTACGACCTCGTCGGCGTCGTCTCTTTCCTCGTGTCGGACGACGCCGCCTTCATGACCGGTCAGACCGTGATGGTTGACGGCGGGCTGATCCGGCTCTGACTCCGCAGCACCCGCCGGCCTCAGCGCCGCGGTGTCAAGCAGTGCGCCGCGGTGACGAGCGGCAGGTCCTTGTAGGACACCACGCCGGGACGTGCCGCGACGACGTGGGGGATCGCATGCACGGTGGGCAGCGCGGTCATGAGCATGGCCAGCCCCATCAGAAGCTCGGAGTCGGACTCGCCCTCGGGCGGCCAGCCCGCGAAGTGCAGCTTCACTGTCGGGATCCCGTCGATCTGGACGTGCCAGCCGTGGCGGACCTCCCAGTTCGGCGCGACGTCCTCGGTCATCTTCCAGATCGTCCCGAGCTCGATCACCTCGGTGCCGTCGACGATGCCCAGCCAGCGGTTCTTCAGTCCCGCGATGTGGCCGCGCCGGATCGTCATCCAGCCCAGATCGAGGTCCTTCGTGGCGAGCGCCACCTCGGGCACGTAGCGGATCTCGTCGAGATGGACCTCCAGCGCGTCGGCCATCATCGCGACCGCGTCCTCGAAGACCGCGGTGCCCTGGTGGAAGTACTTGTCGAGGTCAGGCTCGGACGGGTCGTGACCGAACGCCACCGTCTCCCACAGCTCGGGCGAGTCGTACCCCGAGCACTCCGCCTCCTCCCACACGGAGAGCTTCCAGACCTCGGTGCACACGCCGGTGGCCGTGAGCATCAGCTGGTTCACGAACCCGGGGTTGACACCACTCGCGAAGAGCGACGCGTTCCCAACGCGGCCGGCCTCCGCGAGCCGCTCCTCCGCGTCCCACCACCGCCCGGTGATGATGTTGGCCGTCGTCACGACGTTGACGCCGGCTTCGAGGAACCGGCACAGCGTGTCGGTGTGCTGCGGGATCGCCTCGGTGCGCATGATCGGGTAGTAGCCGATCACGTCGGGGCGCGCCGCGAGCAGCTCGTCGACGTCGCTCGTCGCCAGCACACCGATCGGCTCGCTGCCGATCAACGTCCCGACGTCCTGGCCCGCCTTCTCCGGGCTCCACGCGTACGCGCCCACGAGCTCCATCTTGGGGTGTGCCAGCACGGCACGGCCTGCGTAGCTGGCGACGTGGCCGGTCGTCCAGAGCGCCACTCGGTACGTCATGTCGGTCCCCTCTCTCCGTTCGCGTCGACTGCAGATGAGTCGAGACCTCGGGCTCGCGCCCGGCCGCCCTTCACGACGCTTCGACCAACCAGGGCATGAACGGCAGCAGTGGCGACACATCGGCGTAGAGCCTCTCGGAGATCAGCCGGTCGCCGTCGAAGGGGAACACCCCGACCGAGTGGATCTCGAGGTTTTGGCCCTTCTGCTCACCGTCGAAGCCGTCGGGAAAGAGCGTCAGCACCTCGACCACCGTGGCCTCGGGTGAGTGGTAGAAGTGCTTCGCCGAGTGGATGTTGGGGCCCATCGAGTCGAAGAAGGTCTGCAGGAACCTGCGAACCGCCTCATGGCCCGAGATGACCTTGCCCACGGTCACGAGGTCGTAGACCGGCTCGCCCGCGAACGTCGCCAGCACGGCTTCGACGTCCTTGTTGGTCTCTCCGTCGAGGTGCGCCGCGAGCGTCTTCTCGCGGGTCGCGATGATCTCAGGGGTCAACATGAGCAACTCCTCGCAGGGTGGCCGGCGCGTGCGCCGGGATTCGCTGAGTACCGCGTCATCTTCCCGGCGACGGCATCCGCCACCGAGCCCATCGGTCGGCCCACGCCGCCCGAGCAGGTGAAGCCGCCGCCGAGCCTCGTGCCCTCGGCGGCGAACGGTGGTCCTGCCCGGCGCCCCTGCCCGCGCGCCGTGCCGCAGATCACCACGGCCTTCCCCGCCAGTCGTCCTACCATCGACGTGATCCCCCCGTCCGCTTGGCCCCCCTGCGCGCGGTCCGAAGATCGCAGGCCCGCGACTCGGTCTTTCCTCATCAACCTCTTGATGAAGCTGGCATCACTCTACACGGGATCGCCGTGTCGCGCATCAGGCTTGCGTCACCCCGCCGTGTAGCCGCCGTCGACCGGGAGCACGACACCGGTGAGGAACGACGCCGCATCCGAGCAGAGCCACAGCACCGCGTCGGCGACCTCGGGTGGGCGGCCGACCCGTCCGAGCGGGTGCAGGTCGGCGAACGCCTCGGCCGGGATCGCCATGCTGGCCGCAGTACGCTCCATCATCGACGTAGCGATCATGCCTGGTGCCGTCGCGTTCACCCGTAGACCGGACTTCGCGTAGTCGAGCGCGGCGCACCGCGTGAGCCCGGCGACGGCATGCTTGGTCGCGCAGTACACCGAGCCCCCCGCTGAACCCCGCAGCCCCATGACCGACGAGGCATTGACGATGGCACCGCCGCCGCGCGCCAGGATCTGGGGGATCTCGTGCTTCATCGAGAGCAACACGCCCTTGACGTTGATCGCCTGCACCCGGTCCCACTCCTCGGCGGTCACGTCGGTGACCGGCGTCGGTCCGGACTCCACTCCGGCGTTGTTGAACGCGAAGTCGAGCCCGCCGAACTCGGCGACGGCCGTCGCGACCATCGCGGCGCAGTCCTCGTCCTGGGTCACGTCGGCGCGCACGCCCACGCAGGTACCCGCAGCGGCACGGATCGCGTCGACGGCCGCCCCGAGCGCGCTGTCGTCGACGTCGGCCACCACGACGCTCGCACCCGCGTCCGCAAACGCGGTTGCGGTCGCCCGGCCGATGCCCGACCCGCCACCGGTCACCAGTGCCACCCGTCCCGAGTAGTCATGTCGCACCGTCATGTTGCACTCCCCTCCTCTGCACGCGGGCCGCGCTTGGTGCGACCGCGATGTCAGTCACGCGCCTCGGCGATCGCCCGCCACACCCGTTCGGGGGTGAGCGGCATGTCGACGTGCCGGATGCCGAAGCCGCCGAGCGCGTCCACCACGGCCGACTGCACCGCCGGTGTCGCGCCGACGGTGCCCGACTCCCCAACCCCCTTGGCGCCGAGCCGGTTGTACGGCGTCGGCGTGGCCTGGTCGACCAACTCGAACGTCGGTAGCTCGGCGGCCGAGACGAACGTGTAGTCCGCGAAGTTGGCCGTCACCGGGTTTCCTTCGGCATCGTACGCGAACTCCTCCAGCAACGCTTGCGCGACCCCCTGGGCGATGCCACCGTGCACCTGGCCCTCGAAGATCAAAGGGTTGAGCACGGTCCCCGCGTCGTCGCACGCCACGTGGCGTACGAGCTCGACCTTGCCTGTCTCGGTGTCGACCTCGACCACCGCGAGGTGGGCACCGAAGGGGAAGGTCGGCCCCGGCGCGACGAACGTGGTCTCGAGGTCGAGTCCGCCACCGGACGCCTCCGCCGATCCCGCGAGCTCGGCCCAGCTCTTGCGGAGCGTCGGCGTCCCCGCGACCTCGAAGGCGCCGGCCTCTCGGTCGAGCACCACGTCGTCTACGCTCGCCTCGAGCAGCTCGGCCGCCCGCGCCCGCCCCTGCTCGACCATCTCGGTGCTCGCCTGCAGCACGGCCGCGCCTCCCTGCTGCAAGGAGCGGGAGCCGAAGGTCCCGCCCCCCACCGGGACGACGTCGGTGTCCCCGTGGACCACCTCGATGCGCTCCATGGCGATCCCCAGTTCGTCCGCCGCGATCATCGACCAGGCGGTGTCGTGTCCCTGACCGTGCGGCGACGTCCCTGTGAAGAGGGTGGCCGAGCCGTCGGGGTGGATCTGCACCCGAGCCACTTCCTGGGGGTTGCCCTCCGTGACCGACTTCCCCGTGATCTCCACGTAGCAGCTCACGCCGATGCCGAGCTGCCTGCGGTCTCCCCGCTCGCGGCGACGGCGCTGCTCCTCACGGAGCGCGCCGTAGTCGGCGTGCTCCACCACCTTCGAGAGGGCGCGTTCGTAGTCGCCCACGTCGTACACCGCGCCCATGGTCGTGGTGAGGGGCTCGGAGAACGGCGGGAGGAGATTCCGCCGCCGCAGCTCGACGGGGTCGAGCCCGATCTCCGCCGCGTAGAGGTCCATCGCGCGCTCGATGGCGGCGACCGCTTCGGGGCGTCCGGCGCCCCGGTAGGCCCCGACCGGCGCCGTGTTCGTCACCACGCTCTTGGTGACGCACTCGACGCGCTCGATGTCGTAGACCGTCGGCGCCATGGTGCGCGTCATGAGCGCGGGGATGATCGCACCGAACCCCGGATACGCACCCGCGTCCTGCAGGACGCGCAACCGGTAGGCCTCGACCTTGCCGTCCCGGCTCCCGCCGATGGCCACCTCGTGGTGTTGCGCGCGCCCGTGCTCGAGGGTCTGCATGCTCTCAGAGCGCGTCTCCGTCCAGCGCATCGGCCGCCCCAACGCCGCGGCGATGCCACCGAGGATCAGCTCCTCGCCATGGACCCCCGACTTGGCACCGAACCCACCGCCGACCGCGGGGGTGATGACCCGCACCCGCGCCGGCGCGTAGATGGCGCCGAGGACCGCGTGCACGACATGCGGGATCTGCGACGTCGCCCAGTGGACCAGGCAGCCGTCGGTGGTCCACGCGGCCGCGGCCGACCGCACCTCCAGGGGGCACGGCGCGACGCGCTGGTTCACCAGTCGCTGCGTGATGACGACCTCGCAGCCTTCGAAGAGATCGTCGCGTTCGGCAGGCGCGCCCATGAAGGAGGCATCGCCGCAGATGTTCGTGCCGGTCTCCGGGAACAGGAGCGTCCCTCCGTCGAGCGCCGCAAACGGGTCCACGGCTGTGGGCAACGGGTCGTAGCCGACGAAGACCAGTTCGGCGGCATCCTCGCCCAGGTCGGCCCGCTCGGTGACGACGGCCGCGATCGGCTCGCCGACGTACCGGACGACCTCGTACGCGAGGGGGGATGTGGTGAACGACGGCGCGTACATCGACGGCTGCGGTGTGAGGCCGAGGTCACCCGCGGTCAGCACGGCGACGACGCCAGGCTGCGCGAGCGCCTCCTCCGTGTCGACCCCGGCGAGGCGTGCGTGTGCCATGGTCGAACGGACGTAGGTGACGTGCAGTGCACCGTCGAGGAGCGGATCTCGGACGTCGGCCACGAACCGGGTCGCCCCGGTCAGCAGCCCCGGGTCCTCCACTCGGACGACGCGATGGCCCAGGATGCTCATACGCTCCACGCCTCCCCGACGCCGGACCCGCGGCGCGTGCGACGTGCTGCCCTTCCCCTCGCGTTCACAGCATCGGCGAAGGGGGCACGGGCTGACCGAGCAGCAGATGGCCGTAGGTGCCATACGCGTTGTCGACACCGAAGCCCACGTGGGCGGCGACGCCGTGCACGTCGCGCCAGCCGCGCTGCACCGGGTGGTGCTCGAAGAGCCCGGCGCCGCCGCTGAACTGCATGCACCGCTCGACGACATCGACACAGAGGCGCACGCCGAAGGTCGCGTTGCGGCCCGCACGGGCGCGCAGCTCGGTGTCGAGCGGTCCTGCCGCGACCGCGTCGTCGATCGCCCGGGGTGTGGCGGTCATCAGCAGCCGCGCCGCGTCGAGCTGCGCCGCGAGTTCGCCGGCGCGCACCTGTGTCGGTGCCTGCTTGGCGACCTCCTCGCCGCTGAACACCTGACGCTTCCCCGCGATGTACGACACCCAGTCGTCGAAGGTCCGCTCGGCGGCGCCCAGGGCCGGCGCGGAGAGGTAGTACGCGAGCGCCGGACCGAACGGGAGCCGGAACAGCGGCGCGGGGTTGCGCGTGGTGCCGGGTGCGGTCCCGGCGCTGACCGCCCAGGGGTCGATGCAACGGTGGTCCGGGATGAAGGCGTCTTCGACGACGAGCGTCTTCGAACCGGTTCCGCGCAAGCCCACCGTGCGCCAGTCGTCGTCGACGCAGTAGTCCGGCCGCGGGAGCAGGCCCCACACCAGCGTCGGCGGCGCATCGGGCCCGGCCGGGGGTAGGACGAAGCCGAGCATGGCCCACGAGCAGTGGTCGGCACCGCTGGAGAACGGCCAGCGGCCCCGGACGCGGTAGCCGCCCTCGACGCGCTCGGCGCCACTCTCGCGCGGGACGAACGACGACGACATCATCACCGCCGGGTCCCGGCCCCACATCTCGTCCTGGACCTCGGGAGGAAAGAGGCACACGAGCCAGAAGTGGCTCGCGATGAGACCGAACACCCAGCCCGCGGAGGCGTCGCCCTTGGCGATCTCCGCGATCACCTCGACTGCGGCCTCGGTGCCCAGCTCGGCACCACCCCATCCACTCGCCTGGTTCATGCGGAGGAGTCCGCTTGCGACGAGCTCCTCCATCGTGGCGTCCGGGAGGCGACGCAGCTCCTCGGTCTCGTCCCGCCGCGCGACGAGTGGCGCGGCGAGCTCGCGAGCGCGCTCGATCGCGCGCTCCCTCGTCAGGTCCGACACCCGGCCGCGGCTCTGTTCGCTGGTGGCGGTCACAGGTAGAGCGCTGCATGCATGGGACGGTTCCTCGCTGCTCAACGGACGTAGTCCTGGCCACCGTCGACGCAAACGCACGCACCGGTCACGTAGTGCGCGGCATCGGAGCAGAGCCAGACCACGGCGGGCCCGACGTCCTGCTCGGAGTCGCCGATGAACCCCAACGGGATGGCACCGAGCACGCCGTCACGCGCCTCGGGGTGCTCCTCGAGGAAGGCGGCCATGCCCGGCGACATCGCGAGCGGGAGCACGACGTTGACGCGGATGCCGTCGCGTCCCCACTCGCACGCGGCGGCACGGCTCAGCGTGCGGATCGCCTCCTTGCAAGCGCCGTACGCACCGAAGGCGGTGAGATCGGGCCGGATGGCCGATCCCGAGCCCATGTTGACGATCGAGCCACCGTGCATGAGGTACGGACGGCAGGCCCGCATGAACCGGAACGTGGCGAGCGGACCGGTCCGCCACCCCTCGTCGAACAGCGCCTCTGGGATCTCGGCGAGCGGGCCGAGGGGCGGAACGTGCGCGTTGTTCACGAGCACGTCGATGGTGCCGTACTCCGCGATGGTGCGCTCGACGCACTCCCGGATGTCGTCCTCGTTCGTCACGTCGCATCGCAGCGCCAGCGCCTCGCCGCCGCCGCGGGCCACGGCGGCGGCGGTCCGCTCGACCTTCTCCGCGGTGCGCCCCGCCGCGACCACCCGCGCACCGGCGGCCGCGAGCGCAAGGGCTACGCCCTCGCCGACGCCCTGTCCGGCACCCGTGACGATGGCGACCTTGTCTTCGAGCGCTCGCACTGGACCAACCCCCCAGCCGCCCTTCGGCTACGACGCCAAATCGCTGGGGAGAACATAGACCGGTGTCGATCAACAAATCAAGAGCTTGATCAAGCTCTTGATATGGACCTGCTCTGATGTATACCTGCATTTCGGAGCATCAAGATCTTGACGCCAGCGCCGAGCAGTGAGCAAGATCGCCGTGCGACTGTCGACAGCGGTCGGCCGTCTGCGGACGATGGCAACACGATGGGGGGTCTCGACGTGGAGTGGCATCAGACGGTGGATGTGCTCGTCATGGGGTCCGGGGGAGCGGGGCAGTGCGCCGCGCTGCGCGCCCGCGACCTCGGGCTCGATGTCATGATCGTCGAAAAGGGCGCGACCTGGGGCGGCTCCACCGCGATGTCCGCCGGTGCGGTGTGGATCCCGAACAACCGGGCGATGCACGAGCTCGGCCTCGAGGACTCCGAGGACGACGGCGTCAAGTACCTCGCGCACCTCACGGGCGGGTCGGTCCCCGAGGAGCGGCTGCGAACGTTCGTACGCGAGGGCAACCGCATGGTCGACTACCTCGCGGCACACTCGCACGTGCGCTTCGAGTCGCTCGGCGAGTACCCGGACTACGTCCCGGAGGACCCCGGGGGCCGGCTGGGCGGCCGCTCGCTCGATCCTGTCGCGTTCGACGGCAACGAGCTGGGCGAGGAGTTCCGCACCCTCCACGAGCCCTATCCCCCGGCGATGATCATGGGCCGCTTCCTGTTGCGCGTCCCCCAGGCGCGCTCCATGCTCCAGCCCGGGATGGGGCCGAAGTTGGAGATGGCGAAGGGCATGGCGCAGTACGCGATGCGTTGGCGCCGCCGGCGGCGCTACGGCCGCGACCCCTTCCTCACGATGGGCCAGGCGCTCATGGGGCGCCTCCGCCTGTCGCTGATCGAGCGGGGCGTGCCGCTCTGGCTGCAGACGCCGGTGCAGACGCTGGTCACCGATGACGGCAGGGTGATCGGCGCGACCGTCGCGCGCGACGGCGAGGAGTACAACATCCGGGCGCGGGCCGGCGTGGTGGTCGCGGCCGGGGGGTTCGAGCGCAACGACGAGATGCGCAAGCGTTACCAGCGTGCCCCCATCGAGGCGAGCTGGACCGTCGGGAACTACGAGAACACCGGTGACGGCATCCTCGCCGGCGCCGCGGTCGGCGCCAAGCTCGACACCGAGCTCATGCGCGAGGCCTGGTGGATGCCGGCGACTCTCGCGCCAGGGGTCAAGTACACCAACGTCCTCATGATCGAGAAGAGCCTCCCCCACGGGATCTTCGTGAACCGCGAGGGCAACCGCTTCGTGAACGAGGGCCAGAACTACAACGACCTCGTGATCCGGATCTACGAGCAGGACGCGAACGACCACGTATCGATCCCGGCCTGGTTCGTCGTCGATGCGACCTACCGATCGCGCTACAACTTCGGGCCGGTGCTCCCCGGCTTCGTGATGCCGGACAAGAAGCTCCCGTCGGACTGGCAGCCGGGCGCCGGGTGGCTGCGCCGCGCCGACTCGATCGAGGAGCTCGCGCAGCAGCTCGACGTCGACCCGGCCGCGCTGCGGCGCACGGTCGACCGATTCAACGGGTTCGCACGTACCGGCGTCGACGAGGACTTCCAGCGGGGTGCCAGCGCCAACGATCGCTACTACTCCGACCCGCGGGCCAAGCCAAACCCGACGCTCGGCGCCATCGAGCGCGCGCCCTTCTACGCCATCCCCGTGACGCCGAGCGACCTCGGCACCAAGGCCGGCCTGGTGACCGACCTCGGCGGCCGCGTGCTCGACGAAGCGGACCGCCCCATTGCGGGCCTGTACGCAGCCGGGAACTCCGCGTCGACGGTGATGGGTACCCGCTACGCCGGCGCCGGCGCGACGATCGCTCCGGCAATGGTGTTCGGCTTCCTGGCCGGCGAGGCGATCGCGCACGACACGGGGGTCACCGTCACCACGGACTGACGTCGAAGGACGCCCCTCGGGCATCTCCGAAGCGCGAGATCTCAGCGCTCCACGACGGGTACGGTCAGCTGCACCGCCGGGCGATCGACGCGCGACTCGATGCGCCAGCCGCGCTCGGTGCGCACGAACCGATCGCCGTAGGTGCCGTAGATCAAGAGGGGTTCGTCGGTCGGCGACGCCCGGAACACTCCGTGCCACGTCGTCTCGACGTCGGCACGGTCGCCGCCGGGCGCAAAATCCGCATAGACGTCGCCGACGTGGAGCAGGAAGAGGTCGACGGCGATCGCGCCCGCGAGCCACTGCTTCACCTCCACCCACGGCGCCTTTGGACCGCCGATCGCGGAGTAGTCGATCACCGAGTCCGCGGTGAACACCTCGTCCATCGCGTCGACGTCGGCGGTGCGTATCGCACGCACGTAGCGACTGAGGACAGTCCGAATCTCATCGCGGTCGGCGATGGTCGCGGTGTCGGGTGTCGCAGTCATCGCGCCCTCACGCCGGCCGGTTGACCAGCACCTTCTGGTAGTCGCCGGGACTCGTCACTGCGAAGTAGGACGCCGGCACGCTACCGGTGTTGCGGATGCCGTGCGGGACCTGGGCCGGCACCATGACCGCCTGCCCGGCACGCACCATGACCGGGGCGCGGTCGCCGAGCGTGTACTCGACCTCGCCGGTGACGACGACGTGAAGGTGCTCCGTCGTCGGGTGCATGTGGTAGTCGTTCTCCTGGCCCGGGTTGAGGTTCCAGAACACCATACCGAGCTGTCCCCTGATGTACGCGAACGCGACCGTCGCGCAGTCGTCGGAAAACACCTGGTACTTGTCGAGGTCGAACACCAGCGAGTCCAGGTTGGCTGGGTCGATGTCGTGCGCCATCTCGGCGACGATCCTCTCGTGTGACTCCTCGGCCATCGCGGGGTCTCCTTTCGTAGGACGTGGGTCAGACGGTCTTCACGTACTTCGCGCGCATCTCCGCCCACGCCCGACCGTTCTGGAGCGCGACGTCCGCCCACGCGGCAGGAAGGTCGCGATAGGGCGCGCGGGGCGGCCCACAGCGCGTGTACCCGGCGGCGTTGATGCGGGCCTTCTCGAGCTGGATGTTGTACTTGTCGAAGTCGCCGAAGTCCGGGATCGGCAAGGGCACACCTTCGATGTCCGCGAGCGCCCGCTCGGCGGTCGCGGCGTCGCCGGCGCGGTGCGCGTCGAGGAAGGCCACCCATGGCTCGGGTCCCATGGCGGCCGACGTCGCCCAGGCCGCGGTCACGGTCTCCGGGGCGAGCCGGTAGTGAAGGCCGATGGTGCCCTCGCCGGTCATGAAGTTGACCTGCTTCCCGCCGGCGTCGAGGTGCTCGCGTGTCAGCGGGAACCCCACCTTGGTGGCGATCACGGTCGGCGCCTTTGTCACGATCCCCTGCCAGAACTCGACCGGGAAGTCGTACTTGAAGAAGAAGCGGTTCGCGTAGACCATCACCGGCAGACTCGGCACGGCCTCGGCGAGATCCGCGAAGAAGCCCACCGCGTTGTCGATCGTGGGCGTCTGCCAGAGTGGTAGGCCGATGAACGCCGCCGCCGCCCCGAGGCGCTGGACGGCGCGCATCTCGCGCACCACCTCGCGGGTGCCGAGCGCCGTTGTGCCGCACCACACCGGGACCCGCCCGGCGACGGTGTCGATCACGGCCTCGTAGAGTGCGAGCTTCTCCTCCCACAGCAGGGTCGCGCACTCACCGGTGGTACCGCACAGGCCGATCGCCGAGACGCCGTCGACGATCATCTGGTCGGCGAGGCGTGTCGCCTCGCCGAGGTCCACCGTGTTTTCGTCGGTGAGTCCCTCGCCCGCGGCGACCAGAGGCGTGGGAGGCAGGGCGAGGAGGCCGGTCACATCGGCTGCACTGAGCATGTCGTTTCCCTTCCGTCGGCTCGATGCGGTCCCCGGCGGTTGCCGAGCCCGCGTCACAACACGTCTGTGCTACATCACCCCGAGGAGCCCGGAGTGTCCCCACTCCCCCCCGCCTGGCTGGAGGCCGTTGTAGTGCTGGACCTGCCACGTCTCGGGGTCGATCTCGCGCGCCCCCCAACCGAGCTCGAAGTGCCAGTCACCCGGGTTCTTGAAGTAGTACGAGACCATGTGGTCGTTGAGGTGCCTCCCGAGCGTCGCGGTGACGAGATCGCGCTCGAGGCAGAGGTCGTAGGCCGAGCCGACGTCGTCGAGCGACTGGTACTCCATCATGACGTGGTGCACGTGCTTGCGGGGCGCCGGGTTCGCGAAGATCGCAAGGGAGTGGTGCCGTCTGTTGCAGTGCAGGAACGCACCGATCCGGCCCATGCCGGGCACGACGATCCAGTCGGACACGTGAAAGCCCAGCGCCCGGTCGTAGAACTCGGCGGCTGCCGCCACGTCCGGCACGAACGTCACGAAGTGGCCGAGCCCGACCCGGTCGGTCTTGAAGCCGGTGATGGGACGCTGTGGCAGGAACGGGGGCACGAAGGTGACCTCGGGTCCGTAGTGGATCTCCATGCGCACACCGCTGTGCGGGTCGGTGAAGTGCACGAAGTCGAGTACACGCCGGTCGGCGGCTCGTTCGGGGGTCGCGGCGGTCACCGTGACGCCACAGGCGTCGAGCTGGGCCGCGATGGCCTGGACGGTCGGCGCATCGGCGACCGCCCAGCCGACGTAGGCGACGTCGTCGGCTTCGCCGGCGTGGATCGTCAGGCGATGGTGGTGGTCGTCCATCTTGAGGAACAGGGTGTCGGCGTCGGTGTCGTGCGCGATCTCGTGCCCGAGCACCGTCGGCGCGAAGGAGCGCCATGCATCCAGATCGCCCGACGAGACTCCCACGTAGCCGAGCTCTTGGACCTTCGCCATCCTTGTCTCCTCACTGACCTTGTGCCATCGGCCGGCGATGGTGTCATGTACGACAGGCTATTGAAAACTCTCTGATGCGTGCGCTGCCGCGATGTTGCGGCTGAAGACGAACGGGAGGTCCAGCGTCGACAGGACGCCCGGTGAGGCGGCGCACACCGCCGGGATCGCGTTCACGACTCGCATCGAGCAAGCGATCAGGCCGCCATCTCCACCGTGCTCGTCCTCCATGTCGAGCTCGCAGGTGAGTCGCGGGCGACCTTCGAGGATCACTCGGTAGCAGTTGTCGCCGCCGAGGCAGCGCGGCCACGACGGCGCGGCATCGGCGTGGATCCTCGTGTCGTGCTCCACCACGACCACTGGGGCGCCGCCCACGATGCCCTGCACTTCGAACCGGATCGCCGCGACAGACCCGGCCGGGATGCGCCCGACCGCCACGTCGATGTCGCGGTCCAGGACCGCGAGGTCGTGCACCTCACGGATCTCGTCGAGCTCGAGGCCGAGGGCGTCGCCCACCATCGTGACGACTCCGCCCCAGTACTCGGTGAGCGCGCCGCTGGTGAACAGCGGCGACTGGTAGCCAAGTGCCTGCCCGAATCCGAAGAGCTCGCGCATGACCCATCCCTGGTTGTAGTGCTCGTAGTTGACGATCTCCTGGACGCGCACCGACTCGACGTCGTCCATGAGCGACAGCAGGGTGAGCGGGAGCAGGTCGCTGCCGAAGCCGGGGTCGGCGCCGTTGTTGAAGAACGATGTCCCACCCTCGGCACAAGCGTCCTCCAGGGGCGTCAAGAGCGCAGGATCCGCCGTCTTCGGGTGCACCAGCTGGTTGAGCGACGTGGAGACCACGTTCGTGCCTGCACGCAGGAACCTGCTCATCTCCTCGACCGCTGCACCTGCGCGCGGACCTATCCCGTCGCCGAGGTAGGAGAGGCAGTCGGCTTCGAGCGCGAGGAGCGCATCGACGTCGCTCGTCGCGAGCACTCCGGCCGATGGGAGCCCGATGAGCTCGCCGGCATCGCGCCCGACCTTCTCCGGGTTGTGCACGTACAACCCCACCAGCTCGAGATCCGGATGATGCAGGACGCCTCGCAGCGCGAGACGTCCGGTGTTGCCTGTTCCCCAGTGCACGACACGCAATGTCATTGCTCCATCCCGAGGTAGGTGCTGGCAAGGAGATCCTCGTCGATCTGGTCGCACGGGCCCATCCATACGACGCGTCCCAGCTCTATGAACGCGACCGTGTCAGCGATCCCCAGGACCTGGTGGGCCTTTTCCTCCACGAGGAGGATCGTCGAGCCGAGATCACGGATGCGCTCGATCGCGTGGATGATCTCGTCAGCGGCGAGCGGCGCGAGCCCGAGCGTAGGCTCGTCGGCGACGAAGACCGACGGCGGGTCGACGAGTGCGGGCACCAGGGTCAGCATCTGCTGCTCGCCGCCGGAGAGCAGCCCGGCATGCTGGCGGCGTCGCATGCCGAGGAACGGGAAGATCTCGTAGGCTGCGTCCCGCTGCCCCGACGTGCGGAGTGACATCTCGAGGTTCTCTTCGACGCTCAAGCCGGGAAAGACGCCCCGCGCCTCGGGCGCCAGCATGACGCCCTCGCGTGCACGCTGAAACGGCGCGAGCCCGGTCACGTTCCGCCCTCCGACCCACACCCGCCCGCTCGTGGGGGTGAGGAGCCCCGCGATGACGCCGCAGAGGCTTGACTTACCCGCACCGTTCGCACCCAGGAGCGCGGTGACGGTGCCGCGCTTGAGGCGCAACGACACCTGGTGCAGCACGTCGACGTCGCCGTAGCCGGCGACGATGTCTTCCAGCGCGAGCGCCGCGTCCTCAGTGGACGTGTCCTGAGCGACACGCCCGAAGTCCTGGCCGAGGACGCTGCGCAGGTGCGCGGGGTCGAGGTCCGCCGCCGGGTTCGGGGACGCGCCGTTGGCCGACACACCGGCGTGCACCTGCAGCTCGGCGAGCTCGATGCGTGCCTCGCGCTCCTTCGCCCTCCGCCGCTCGCGCCGCCGGCTCCCGACCAGCGCCAACAGTCCGTCGGGATTTTTCGCGAGGTTGATCGCGCCCAGGCCGAACAGGATTGCGGGGAAGTAGGTCGACCCGGTGACGTCCTTGAACCAGTTCGGCATCAACGACCAGCCCGAGAGCCACGTGAAGATCGGGGTCGTCGCCATGACCGCGAGGCCGCCCAGCAGCGCGCCCCCGGGACGGCGGATGCCGAACGTGACCACGACCGCGAGCCAGAGCAGGCAGTTGAAGGGTGTGGCGCTCGTGTTGGTGAAGGAGCCGTTCGTCACACCGAGCATGACGCCGCCGAAGCCCGCGATCGCACCCGCCAGTGCGAAGAGCGCGATCTCGCTGCGGGCCGGTGCGATGCCCGAGGTGCGGGCGGCGACGGCCGAGCTGCGCACCGCGAACGCAGCACGTCCCGAGCTGGACCGCTGCAGGTTGTGGATCCCGAGGGTGATGAGAGCGAAGATCGCGAGGAGGACGAGCACCTCGGTCTGGGGCTTGGAGAGATCGAGGTGCACGACGCCGAACACGTCGAGCGTCGGCAGCGGGTACGTCCAGCCCAGCTGCCCGTTGGAGACGTCTTGGATCTGAAACAGCGTCAGCTCGAGGGCGAGTGCGATGGCCAGCGATGCGAGCGCGAGTGCGAGCACCCCGAGACGCCGTACCGGGATGGCGATGAGCGCGCCGAGCGCACCGGCCGCGGTAGCCCCGAGGAGTGCGACAAGCGCGAAGTTGAGGCGCCCGTGGCTCGCGACGAACGGGAGGTCGACCCCGAAGTCGTGGTTGACCGCCCAGCCCGCCGCGAACCCACCGGCCGTGACGAACGTGCCCTGGGCGAGGCTGACCATTCCGCCGACACCGGTGACGAGCACGAAGGAGAGAAGCACGATGGCCAGTGCCATTCCAGGCGCGAGGATCCCGAGAGATTCGAAGTTGTCGGCCTGCGCCCAGCCCCAGGGGAGCCACTGCAGCGTGAACGCGATGAGAACGGTGATGAGCACGAACCACGGCAGGAGACGCCGCCACCGCGACAACCCGGCGCGATGGTCGTCGGGCGCTCGTTCTTCGGAGACGGAGCGCGCCTGGCCAGCGGGCCTGCGCCCAATGACGAAGAAGAGGATCACGGTGAGGACGAACGGGATCGCCGCGCGTAGCCCGGCGAGGTTGTTGAGGAATGACGGCAGGATCGTGTCGCCGTAGCCGTAGACCAGGTTCTGCAGGACGCCGAGCAGCAGTCCACCGGCGAACGCGACCGGGATCGAACGGAGGTCGGCGAGAGCGACGGCGGCGAGGGCGCCGAGCACGATCAGCGTGAACTGCTGGTCAGCGAGCTGGAAGAGCGGCGCGATGAGGATGCCGCCGATGCCCGCCAGCATCATCGTGAGCACCCACGCAGCCGATGATGTCCGGGACGAGTTCACCCCGCGGAGTCCGGCCAGATCCCGGCGGTTGACGACGGCGCGCATCTCGAGGCCGAGGCGCGTGTGGCGCAGTACGAGCCACAGCGCGACCGCGGCGAACGCGGCAGCCACGAAGACTGCGACCTGGTCCGAGTTCAACACGACGCGGTGGAGCCCGATCGCGTCGAGGTGCCATGTCTCACGGGGAAAGGGCCCAATGCCCCGGACCGCGGCGGCCGCAGCGCCGGAGCCGGTCGTGACGGGGAGCCCGAAACCGAGGACGGAGTTACCTAGGGCTTCGACGAGCCAGAGTGCGAGCGCCGGCAACGCGATGAGCAGGCCGATCGAGCCCACGATCCGTGCGTAGACGGGCGCGGTGGCGAGACGGCGCAAGAGGACCCGATCGAGCGCGAGCCCGAGGAGAGGCGCGAAGACCAGCACCGAGATGAGTGCGGCGGGCACGACCGGGACATGCAGGCCGGTGTTGAGCTGGAAGAAGAAGTAGGCGGTCACGAACGCGACCGCGCCGTGGGCGAAGTTGAAGATGCCCGATGTCTGGTACGTCAGCACGACCCCGGCGGCCATGACCGCGTAGATGCCGCCAGAGACGGCCCCGGAGAAGAGCAGGTTGAGGAATTTGTTCACGATCGACCTCGGGGACGACGGCCGGGCACCTCAGCGGAGCCGGTCGTGCCGGCCCACGCGGAGCCGGCACGACCGTGGGGGGATCAGGAACCCGGCCCCTTCACCGCCTGGCCGCAGAAGTACGGCACGGTGACGTCGTAGCCCGTCCCGTTCGACGTGACGAGCGTGCCGCACACGCTGGGCTGGACGCTGTCCTGCGGGAACGTGGTCGGGCCGACCGTGTTCGGGACGTTGTACGCCAGCGTGCCTGCCGCCTTCTGGAACGAGTCGGTGGTCAGGTTCTTGCCGGCCTTCTTCAAGGCAGCGATGAACATGTCCGCCGACAGGTAGCCGACGGCGGAGAGCACACCGAGCGGCGCGCCGGCAGCCTTGAGGTCGGTCACCATCTGCTTCACGCCGGGCACGGTGTCCGCTGTCTCGAAAGCACCGAATTGGACGTAGACGCTGTCGCCCTTCGACGGTGCCGCGAGCTGTGGGTCGTAGGTCTGGGTGTTCTCGATCACACCCTTGAAGCCGGAGGCCTGGAGGGCCGCCTGGAGACCGAGGGTCGACGGGATGCTGGCGAAGAGCATGATCACGATGTCGGGAGGCGCACCGTTGTTGCTCGTCATGATCGCCTGCGAGAACGGCGCGAAGTCACCCACGGTCGCCGGCGGTGCCGGGACGACGCCCTTCGAGTAGACGACCTTCATCCCGAGCGATTGGGCCGCCGCACCGAGGGTCCCAAGACCGCTGCGGGCTGCGTCGGTGTCCTCGGCGATGATCCCGACGGTTAAGCCTTTCGGGTTCTTGCCGAGCGCCTTTGCACCCGCTTCGGGCATGAACGAGTTGCCGTACACCGGGACCTTCGGCGCCACGCAGCCGGTGAACCCGTAGCCGTACGCGTTGCCGCAGAAGCCCGAAGAGATGCCCCAGCCGAAGAAGGGCACCTTCTGCTGCGTCAGATAGTCGGACGCCGCGAGCACGACCGTGACGACCGGGACCATCGCGAACACGTTGCCCGAGCTGAGGACGCGCCGGACCTCCTGGACGTTGGTCGTCGGGTCGAACTTGTCGTCGGCTGTGTCGACGATCTTGATCTTGCGCCCGTAGACGCCGCCCGCCGCGTTCTCACGGTCGAAGCGCGCCTGCGCGCCCTGCATCGCCGCCGCAAACGTCGGCTTGGAGACGATGCCTGCGACGTTGATGCTCGTGTTCGTCACCCCCTTCGTCGTCGATGACGCGGAAGGCGCGCTTGACGACGCGCAGGCCGACGCGGTCACAAGTCCGATGACGGCCGGGACCGCAACCCGGACCCAGATCCTGCTGCGCTTCACGAGTTCCCCCCTTGGTTTGTGTTCTTGGACAGTGCCTGCGGGTCCGGCCCGCCCCCGAGATAGGCGGCGCGAACGCGCGGATCGTTCTGGATCTCGGACGGTGTGCCCATGGCGATCACGCGTCCCACTTCGAGGACCACGACGGTGTCGCACTGCTCCATGACGAAGCCCATGTCGTGCTCGACGAGGATCACGGAGCACTCCGACGACTCGCGCAGCTGCTGGAGCCGTTCGATCAACCGCTTGGCCTCGCGCTCGTCGAGGCCGGACGTTGGTTCGTCGAGCAGTAGCAGGCGCGGCGGATCGACGATGGCACGGGCGAGCTCGACCATGCGGGCGAGCCCGATCGGCAACGACGCAACTGGGTCGCTGCGCACCGCAGTGAGCCCGCACTGCCCCAGGACCTCCAGGACGCGCTCGCGGCGTTCGCGCTCGCGTCGCCGCCGGCCGGGTAGGCGCAAGATGTCCGCGAACATCCCCCCGCCGCCACCCCTCCACTCCAGGGCGGCAAGGACGTTGTCCTCCACCGACAACCAGCCGAACGTCTGCACCCGCTGGAACGTCCGGCGGAGGCCGCGCCTCGCACGATGGATCGACGACCGGTTGGTCACCTCGTCGCCGAGGAAGCGGATCCGACCCTGGTCCGGGGCTCGCACACCGGAGATGACATCGAACAGGGTCGTCTTTCCGGCGCCGTTCGGACCGATCAGGCCGAGTACCTCGGCTCGGTAGACCGTGAGGTCGACATCCTGCAGCGCGTGCACTCCACCAAACCTCACGTTCACGCCGTCGAGCTGGAGGACGGGTTCGTCCGCGGCGCGGCGGTCAGCGACCGACGTCGTCATCGCCCGGCACCAGACGTCATCGGCGTTCCCCCCACAGTTCCCTCGCCCGATGCCGCGGACGTTCGCAAACCCCCCCTTGCGGTCCGAGTCTGTGGTATGTCAAGGCCTTTGTCAAGTACTTGAGACCTGGCGCGCGGCGGCGCCCACCACCCCGGTCCCGCGCGCCCAAACCCGGTGCCAAACCAGCGGACCGTTCCGGTCAGTAGGCCCTTCGCGATCGGCGACGAACGCCGACGATCCCCCGAGCGGAGGTGGACGGGAATCGAACCCGCCGGACGGGGATCACCCGTCCCACCCGCTTTGAAGGCGGGGGACGCCACCAGGTCGCCGGACACCTCCCTGCTCCCGCGTCCGGGCCATCGGCCGGGGCAACGGTTGGTGCCATGATGGCCGTCCGGGGGCCACACGGCAAAGGGGGAGCGCATGAGCGCGCCGCAGCACTTCGACGTCGCCGACTTCGACGTGATCGACGCCCACCAGCACACCGGCGACATCCGGGTGTCGATGGGTGGCCTCGCCGACGGTGAGCCCGAGCTGAGCGACGCCGAGTTCGAACGGGTCGAGCTCGAGCACCGCCTGGAGGTGCTCGACGCGCGCGGTGTCGGCCAGACCGTGATCATCGCCGGGCACTCCTACCTTCGACCCGAGGGCCTTGCCGACACCCGCCGTGTCAACGACGGCGTGCGCGCTTACCTCGACAAGGCGCCCGGCCGCTTCCCCGCCGGCGTCGGTGTCGTCGAGCCGCTCTACGGAGCTGCAGGCCTCGGCGAGATCGATCGGTGCAAGGACCTGGGCCTGGTCGGCATCAGCTTCCACGGGCGCTTCCAGGGCGTGTCCCACGACAGCCCGTGGGTCCATCGCTACGTCGAACGGATGAGCGAGGTCGGCCTGGTCCCGTTCGTGCACGCGCCTGCCGAATCGCCCGAGGAGTCGCTCTGGAAGGCCGAGATCCTGGCCCGGGACTTCCCGGAGGTCCCCATGCTCGTGCTCGACGCGTTCAGCGGGTTCGAGCAGTGCCGCGAGGTGGTGCCCCTGGCCACGCGTTGCCCGAACCTGGTGTTCGACACGGCCCTCGCCTTCGACCTCCACTTCGTGATGCCCCTCATCCGGCACTGCGGGGCGAGCCGGGTCGTGTACGGGAGCGACCTGTACTCGTGGCCGTCGGGTGACTACGGGGAGCCGGGTCTTCGCCAGATCCTGTCCTCCGACCTCGACCACGCCAGCAAGGTGGCCATCGTGGGGGGCAACCTGCGCGCCGTGCTCGGCCTCGACGCGTCGCACACCGTCTGAGCCGCGGGCCGGTGGGCCGGCCCGGGCCCATGTCTGTTGGCTTTGTGCCTTCTGGTGTGCGCAGGTGTGCGTGGGCGCAGGTTTCGCACACTGGTTGCGGGAACGCCAACAGGAAGCCCCCTGCCCTTGGCCCTGCCCCGTGCCCTCCCCTGGGCCCTCCCCTGGGCCATGCCCGTGGCGGCCCGTGAGTGGCCGGTGCCGCGTGTGGCCGGGACAGGCCGCCAGCGTCGGGCGGCCCGAGGGCGCGGGATCAGCTCAGGCGGTGGCGGTTCCGGTAGGCTCCAAGCCCATGAAGAAGCTCCTGCTCCTCCTCGTCCTCGTCGGACTCGCCACCTTCGCCGCCCGCAAGCTCAAGGTCGGCTGACTTCGCCCGGGCGGCTGCCCGGGTCGAACCGCAGCGGCACCCGAGCCGGCCCGACCGGCCACGGGCCCGGTTGCCGCGGCATGCTTCCACCACCAGCGGGCCCCGAGCCCGCCTGCCGCGAGCGCGACCGCGATGCCCGTCGCGGCGGTCACCTGCCGAGTCGGTGCCGGCATGCGGTCCCGGAGTCGGACCGGCCGCACGAACTCCCGGACCTCCCAGCCGCGCTCGCGCGCCAGGCGGAGCAGCACCCGGTCGGGGTTGACGGCGACGGGGTGGCCCACCAGCTCCAGCATCGGCAGGTCGGTGTAGGAGTCGGAGTAGGCGTACGACGCGCCGAGGTCGATGCCGTCGCGGGTGGCGACGCTGCGGATCAAGGCGGCCTTCTGCGGGCCGTAGGCGTAGAGGTCCATCTCGCCGGTGTAGCGGCCGTCGGTGTCGATCCGGGCCCGGCTGGCCAGTGATTCGTCCACCCCGAGGAAGCGACCCAGCGGCTCGACGATCTCCGCCGGCGACGCCGAGATCAGGTAGATCCGTCGTCCGGCGGCGCGGTGCTGGTCGATCAGCTCGAGGGCCTCGACGTAGGTGATGGGCTCGACCACCCGATCGATGGCTTCCGCCACGATCTGTCGGACCCGGTGCTGCTCCCACCCCTTGGTCAGCGACAGCACCGACTCGCGGATCTGGGTCAGCTTCTCGTCGCTGGCGCCGAGGCGGAGGAACACCAACTGGCTCCACAGGCCGCGCACGACCGTGCTCCGCGAGATCAGCCCCTCGCGGTAGAACGGGCCGCCGAAGGCCATGATCGACGCCTTCGCGATGACCGTCTTGTCGAGGTCGAAGAAGGCAGCTTCGCGCATCAGGTCGAGTGTACGGGCGCCTCGGCGGCCGCCGACCGCGGCGGACCTGTCCCGTTGGGCAGAATTCAGCTCCTCGTCACCCGGGGAGCGTCCGCACCGCCGGGGCGGGTCGTTACCCTGGTCGCATGGCCCAGCGCGCCGACGAGACCTCTGCGGCGGGGGTCGAGCTGCGCCTCGAGTACCACCGCCGCCTCGACCGCATCAACGGGCAGGTGGTGCAGCTCTTCGCCCTGGTGGGCGAGGGCCTGGCCGCGGCCACCGACGCCATGCTCAGCGGCGACCGCGAGGTGGCCCGGGCGCTCATGGAGCGCGACGACCTCATCGACTCGCTCTACCGGGAGGCCGAGACCCTCGTCAACCAGGAGTTCGCGCTCCAGAGCCCCGTCGCCACGGATCTGCGCTTCCTGCTGTCGGTGCTGCGGATCGTCCCCGAGCTGGAGCGCAGCCACGACCTGGTGACCCACATCGCCCGGCGTGCCGCCCGGTCGCTGCGCGACGAGCTCACCCCGCGGACGCGGGGCCTCATCGAACAGATGGGCGATCTCGGCGTGGAGATGTGGCACCAGGCGGCCGACGCATGGTTCGAGCGGGACGCCGAGGCGTGCACCCGGCTCCAGGCCGAGGACCTCGCGATGGACGAGCTCCACCGCAACCTCACCGCCGAGCTGGCGGCGGGGCGCACCGACCTCAGCGTCGCGATGGAGATGGCGCTCGTCGCCCGCTTCTACGAGCGCCTGGGTGATCACGCCGTCAACGTGAGCCAGCGGATCCGCTACCTCGCGGGCGCGGGCGCCTGACCCTGGTCGGGCTCGTCGGCACCGTCGGGCGGAGATCGGGGTAGCGTGGAAAATGACCGACGCCGAGGAGGAACGCCGCTGTGGAGCTTGGTCTCGAGGTTGACGACAGCCACCCCCCGTTCACCGTCTTGTCGGTGCGGGGTGAGGTGGACGTCTACACCGCTCCTCGGCTCCGCGAGAAGCTGGTCGAGCTCGTGAGCCAGGGTCGCCACCAGATCGTGATCGATCTCGAAGGCGTCGACTTCTTGGACTCGACCGGCCTCGGCGTCCTCGTGGGCGGGCTCAAGCGCCTCCGCAGCCACAGCGGCGACCTCGACCTGGTCTGCACCCAGCACCGCATCCTCAAGGTGTTCGAGATCACGGGGCTGACCAAGGTCTTCGCCATCCACGACACCGTCGAGGCGGCCGTAACCCGCTAGGCGCGGGAAGCGCCTCCGATGGAGCTCGTCCTCGACATGGAGATCCCGGCCAGCCCGGAGTTCATCGCCATCGCCCGCCTCGTCGTGGCGTCGCTGGCCTCGGCCCGGCGCGCCCTGAGCGACCAGCGCATCGACGACCTGAAGCTCGCCGTGTCGGAGGCCTGCACCAACGCGATCGAGGCCCACGACTCGGCCGCCGTCGACGACCGGGTCCGCCTGGAGGTCCTCGAGGGCGACGATCGCCTGGTGGTGTCGGTGGAGGACCGAGGCCCCGGGTTCGACCCGGCGAGCCTGTCGCCGCATCCGCCGGTCACCGACCCCGAGCGGCTCAACTTCGAGCGCGGACTCGGGATCCCGCTGATCCGGACCCTCGTCGACGAGGTCGAGTTCCGCACCTCGTCCCAGGGCACCGCCGTCGTGATGACCCTCTACGGCGGGCCGGCCGAGGTGGCCGAGGACGCCGGGCCAGCCGCCGGGCAGCCCCGGCCGCCCCGGCCGCCCCAGCTGATCGCCTGACCCGGTTGACGTTTTGCTGTCCAAAAACTTATTCTTCCCGTGGCCAAAGCCATGGACGCGAATCTCACAAAGTCAGAGCGCGAGACGCTCAAGGCGATCTATCGCCTGACCTCGTCCCAGGGAGGTAGCGGCGCGAGCCACGCCGCGCACACCGGCGACCTGGCGGACACGCTCGGCGTCACGCCCGGCACCATGACGACCACGATCAAGCGCCTCGCTGACCGGGGCCTGGTGGACCACACCCCCTACCGGGGCGTCGAGCTGACCCACACGGGCCGGGAGACGGCGGTGGCGGTCATCCGCCGCCACCGCATCGTCGAGCGCTTCCTGGCCGACCTGCTGGGCTACGGCTGGCAGGAGGCGGACCTCCTGGCGCCGCGCTTCGAGCACGAGCTGCCCCAGGAGGTCGAGGACCGGCTCTTCGTCGCCCTGCACCGGCCGACGACCTGCCCGCACGGGTTTCCCATCCCCGGGCCCGAGACCGACGACATCCCCGACATGCCCCCGCTGTACGCGCTGGAGCCGGGGGATGTCGCCGAGATCGCCCTGCCCGGGTCCACCACGGCCGAGATCGCCGCGTACCTCGACAGCCTCGGCCTGCGCCCGGGCGTCGAGGTGGAGGTGCGCGAGAAGCATCCCTTCGACGGGCCGATGGTGCTGCGCATCGCCGGCGTCGACCGCACCGTGGGCGAAAAGGTCGCCCGCCTGATCTTCGTCCGTCAACACATCCGGGGGACCGCTGCGGCTCCCGGCGAGCACACCAGAAGGGAGCACACGGCATGATGCACTTCTTCGCCGCGGAAGGGGGGTACCAGGTCTTCCACCTCGGTGGCGCCGAGAAGTGGTGGTTGCTGTTCTCGGGCGGCTCCGCCCTCTTGGCGATCGGGGTGGGCTTCTACCTGATGCGGGGCGTCCTCGCCGCCGATCAGGGCACGCCGACCATGATCGAGATCGCGCGGGCGATCCAGGAAGGCGCGCTCGCCTACCTGCGCCGGCAGTTCAAGACCATCGCGGTCATCCTCGTACCGCTCGCCATCTTGGTGTTCCTGACATCGACCCACGTCGTCAAACCGGACGGCTCGACGGCGCTCAGCTTCGGGGAGTCGGGGATCTACCGGACCCTGGCCTTCCTGGCCGGGTGCCTCATGTCAGGCCTCACCGGCTTCATCGGCATGAGCCTGGCCGTTCGGGGCAACGTGCGCACCGCGGCGGCAGCCAAGAGCGGCTCGCTGCCTGCCGCGTTGAAGGTCGCCTTCCGGACCGGGGGCGTCGCCGGGATGTTCACCGTCGGTCTCGGCCTGCTCGGCGCCACGACGATCATCGCCATCTTCCAGAACACGGCGTCGACCATCCTGATCGGGTTCGGCTTCGGTGGCTCGCTGCTCGCGCTGTTCCTGCGCGTCGGCGGCGGCATCTTCACCAAGGCGGCCGACGTGGGTGCCGACCTGGTCGGCAAGATCGAGCAGGGCATCCCCGAGGACGACCCCCGCAACGCGGCGACGATCGCCGACAACGTGGGGGACAATGTTGGCGACTGCGCCGGCATGGCGGCCGACCTCTTCGAGTCCTACGAGGTCACGCTCGTCGCCTCGATCATCCTCGGTGTCGCCGCGTTCCGCTCCATCTACCCCAACGACCCCAAGAAGTGGGTGCTCGGCCTCATCTTCCCGGTCATCGCCCGCGCCCTCGGCGTGCTGGCGTCGATCGTCGGCGTCTTCGCGGTGCGCGCCACGGACAAGGACAAGAGCGCCATGGCGCCGATCAACCGTGGGTTCCTCACCGCCGGGATCCTCACCGTTGCCGGCACCTTTCTCGTCGCGCAGTTCTACGTGCACAACCTGCGCATCGCCTGGGCGGTCGTCGCCGGCTTGGTCCTCGCCCAGATCGCCAGCCGCATCACCGAGTACTTCACCTCGACCGAGACGTCACCGGTGCACGAGATCGCCGAGGCGGCCAGGACCGGTCCGGCCACGACGGTGCTGGCGGGCATCAGCTCCGGGCTCGAGTCGACCGTGTGGGCCATCGTCGCCATCGCGGCCGCCCTCGGCGTCGCCGTGGCGCTCGGCAAGGGCAACATCCAGTACTCGCTGTACCTCGTCGGGCTCACCGGCATGGGCATGCTGGCCACCACCGGCGTGGTCGTGTCCGAGGACACCTTTGGCCCCGTCTCCGACAACGCGGCGGGGATCGCCGAGATGTCGGGCGAGTTCGAGGGCGAGCCGCAGCGGATCATGGTGAGCCTGGACGCGGTGGGCAACACCACCAAGGCGGTCACCAAGGGCTTTGCCATCGGCTCGGCGGTCATCGCCGCGGTGGCGCTGTTCGCCTCCTTCATCGACACGATCGGTTCGGAGTTCAAGATCACCGACCCGGCGACCCACGTCCTGAAGACCGGTACCGCGCTGTTCAGCGATCCGCTGACCCAGATCAACGTCGCCAACCCGAAGACCTTCATCGGGCTGTTGATCGGCGGCTCGATCGCGTTCCTCTTTTCCGCCCTGGCCATCCGGGCGGTGGGGCGCACCGCCGGCACGGTCGTCCAGGAGGTGCGCCGGCAGTTCCGCGAGCACCCCGGGATCATGGACTACACCGAGAAGCCAGAGTACGGGCGGGTCATCGACATCTGCACCCGCGCCTCGCTGCGCGAGCTGGTCACCCCGGCTCTGCTGGCGGTGCTGACCCCGGTGATCATCGGCTTCGGGATCAACTACCTCGCGCTGGGTGCGTTCCTCGCCGCCGTGATCCTCACCGGGCAGCTCATGGCCAACTTCCTGTCCAACTCGGGTGGTGCGTGGGACAACGCGAAGAAGTACATCGAGGACGGCCACGAGGGGGGAAAGGGGTCCGAGGCGCACAAGGCCGCGGTCATCGGCGACACCGTCGGTGATCCCTTCAAGGACACGGCCGGACCCGCGCTCAACCCGCTGATCAAGGTCATGAACCTCGTCAGCCTGCTGACCCTCCCGGCGATCATCAGCCTGCGCAAGAACGACGGCGCCCGCTTCACGATCGCTGGCATCGCGCTGGTGATCCTGCTGGCGTCGATCGCGTTCTCCAAGCGCAAGACGGAGGCGATGGACACGGTCGCGGGCGGCGGGGAGCCGGCCGTGCCGGCCATGGCCGGTGTCGTGGCGGGTGCCGTCGAGGATCCGGCCGACATCATGAGCTGCAGCCCCGACGAGGCGGCCCGCATCGCCATCGACCGCTGGATCTTCGACCTCGGCCATGAGGAGCACGAGCTCCGGGACCGCCTGGTCGACATGCGACGGGCGCTCGAAGGCGGGACCTGACCTCCCTCAGACCGAACGAGCATCTGCAGCACGGTGCCGGCCCGCAAGGGCCGGCACCGTCGCGTTCAGGGCTGCGATCTCCGCCGGACGATGGCGGGGAGCGGGTGGATGGGCCACCACACGATCACAGCCAGGTCCCAGAGGGCGTGGCAGGCGATCGGCGCCACCAGGCTGCCCGTGAGGCCGAGGAGGCCCCCCCAGAACGCGCCGCCCGCCAGCGCGGCGAGGACGAGGACGGGCTTGCGCTCCCAGAGGTGGACCGCGCCGTAGCACGCGAGGGCGACCGCGACGCCGGCGCGGTGCTGGACGAAGCCCCGCCAGAAGAGCTCCTCGGCCGGGCCGACGACGAGCAGCACGAGGGGTATGCGGCGCGGACGGGTCTCGCCCCGGACCAGGTACAGGTCGCCGACCTGGCGGGCGAGACCGGGGAGCAGGAGGGCGAGGAGCTGATCGCCGATCCAGAACACCCCGTAGAGCACCGCGGCTGCCCCGACGCCGGCGGCCGCCTCCGCGGGCCAGCGGCCGTGTGCCAGCAGGCGGCCGATCCCGCGGTGGTCGACAGCGACGGCGTAGGCGCCGATCACGGTGCCGCCGGCGAGCGCCCGGGTCCAGAACCGTCGCCGGTCGAGCAGGAACATCGCCGCCCAGCACGCCGCGGCGAACCCGATGCCGACGATTAGCCGGGTCGTCACCGCGATCCGCTATCACTGGAGAGGTGCGAGTGCTGCTGAGCGGAGCGACGGGTTTCATCGGCCGGGCGCTCGGGCCCGCGCTCGAGGCGGCCGGCCACGAGGTGCGTGCCGGCACCCGCCGCCCCGAGGGCTACTCGGGGGCGGGGTCGCCCGTAGGCCTCGACGTGCTCGATGGCGCCAGTGTGGCGGCCGCGATGGCGGACTGCGATGCCGCGTTCTACCTGGTCCACTCGATGGAGTCGCACAACTTCGCCGCACGCGACCGCGAGGCGGCGACGATCTTCGCCAGGGCCGCGGCCGCCGATGGTGTCCGTGTCGTCTACCTCGGCGGCCTCGGGGACGCCGGCTCGGCCGGCTCGACCTCGGAGCACCTCGGGAGCCGCCACGAGGTGGGTCAGATCCTCCGGGACGGCTGCGACGGCGTCGAGCTGCGGGCCGCCATCGTCGTGGGCGCCGGGAGCACCGGCTTCGAGATCCTCCGCCAGCTCGTCGACCGCCTGCCGGTCATGGTGTGCCCGCGATGGGTGACGACGCGCTGTCAGCCCATCGGGCTCGACGACGTGGTGCGGTACCTGTGCGCGGGACCCTGCCTGCCCGCAGGCGTGTACGAGATCGGCGGTGCCGACGTGCTCACCTACGAGCAGATGATGCGCCGTTACGCCACCTTGACCGGTCACCGGCGCCTGATCCTCAAGGTGCCGGTGCTGTCGCCGTCGCTGTCGTCGCACTGGATCGGCCTCGTCACCGACCAGCCCCCGTCGGTGGCCCGGCCCCTCGCCGAGGGGCTCTCGGTGGAGGTCGTCGTCACCGACGACCGCATCCGGGGGCTGGTTCCCTTCGAGCCGCTCGGTTTCGACGAGGCGATGCGCCGGGCGCTCGGGCCGGCGTGAGGGCGGCGGCTGGATCAGGCGGCGTGCTCGTTGGGTGCGGCGGCCAGCTTGGCCTGACGCTCCCGGCGGGCCTTGCGCACCTCGATGGCGACGGGGATGAGTGACAGCACCACGATGCCGGCGATGATCGGCAGCAGGTACTTGTCCACGCTCGGCACGGACTTGCCGACGTAGTAGCCGGCCACGACGATGCCGATCGTCCAGACGAAGCCGCCGCCGACGTTGGCCGCGGTGAAGGCCTTGGCATCCATCTCGGCCACGCCGACGAGCGGGTTCATGAGGGTGCGCACCACGGGGATGAACCGGGCCAGGATGACGGCTTTGGCGGGTCCGTACTTGTCGAGGTAGGTCCGGGTACGCTCGACGTGGTCCTGCTTGAAGATGCGCGAATCGGGCCGACGGAACAGCCTCGGCCCCGCCTTGCGGCCGAGCACGAAGCCGGTCTGCGCCCCGATCACCGCCCCGGCGAACGCGGCGACCAGGACGGCGAAGAGGTTGAGGTGCACGTCGTGGTGGCGGTGGATCGACGAGAGGAGCCCGGCGGTGAACAGCAACGAGTCGCCGGGCAGCACGATGCCGATCAAGATGCCGGTCTCGGCGAAGAGGATCACGAAGACGCCGAGCACGCCGAAGACGTTGAGGAGGTGGGTCGGGTTGAGCACGGTGACGCCGATCGTAGTGGTGGGCAACCGGGCCTTCCGGTCACTTCGGTGACCCCCGGATTGACATTGGCCCTCCGTTCAGCAAAGTCTTGCTAGCTGCCATGCCCAAACCGCTCGTCATCGTGGAGTCACCCGCCAAGGCCAAGACCATCGCGGGCTTCCTCGGCCAGGACTACGTGGTCGAATCGTCCATCGGCCACATCCGGGACCTGCCGCGCAACGCCGCCGAGGTGCCCGCCGCCTACAAAGCGGAGCCGTGGGCTCGCCTCGGCGTCGACGTCGACAACGACTTCAAGCCCCTCTACGTCGTCTCCCGGGAAAAGAAGGACCAGGTCAGGAAGCTGAAGGACCTCCTGAAGGGGGCGAGCGAGCTCTACCTCGCGACCGACGAGGACCGCGAGGGCGAGTCCATCGCGTGGCACCTCCTCGAGGTGCTCGCGCCCCGGGTCCCCGTGCGGCGGATGGTGTTCCACGAGATCACCAGGCCGGCCATCGAGCGGGCGGTGCGCGAGTCGCGCGACCTCGACCGCCGCCTCGTCGACGCCCAGGAGGCCCGGCGGATCCTCGACCGCCTCTACGGCTACGAGGTCTCGCCGGTCCTGTGGAAGAAGGTCATGCCCCGCCTGTCGGCCGGGCGGGTCCAGTCCGTGGCGACCCGCCTGCTCGTCGAGCGCGAGCGGGCCCGGATGCGCTTCCGCGCCGCCTCGTACTGGGACATCGACGGTGCGTTCGCGGGTGAGTCGGGCGAGGCCTTCGGCGCCGGCCTCGTGTCGGTCGACGGCACCCGCCTGGCGACGGGCCGGGACTTCGCCGAGGACGGCTCGCTCACCAGCGACACGGTCCTGCGCCTCGACGAGGACGGTGCCCGCGGCTTGGCCCTGCGCCTCGGGGAGAGCACGTTCGAGGTCCGCTCGGTCGACAAGAAGCCGTACCGACGCTCCCCGTACCCCCCGTTCATGACCTCGACCCTCCAGCAGGAGGCCGGCCGCAAGTTGCGGTTCTCGTCGTCGCGCACGATGCAGGTCGCCCAGCGCCTGTACGAAAACGGCTTCATCACCTACATGCGGACCGATTCGACCACCCTGTCGGACCAGGCGCTCGACGCGGCCCGCTCCCAGGCCCGGCGCCTCTACGGCGACGACTACGTGCCGGCCGCGCCACGCCGCTACGACAAGAAGGTCAAGAACGCCCAGGAGGCCCACGAGGCCATCCGGCCGGCCGGCGAGAGCTTCCGCACCCCGGAGCAGACCGGGCTGTCGGGCGACGAGCTGCGCCTCTACGACCTGGTCTGGAAGCGCACGGTCGCGTCCCAGATGGCCGACGCCCGGGGCCAGAGCATGCAGCTGCGCCTCGGCGGCGTCTCCTCGGCGGGCGAGGACGCCGAGTTCGCCACCACCGGCAAGTCCATCGAGTTCCCCGGCTTCTTGCGAGCCTACGTGGAGGGGTCCGACGATCCCGACGCCGCCTTGGAGGACCAGGAGGTGCGGCTCCCGGCGCTCGTCGTCGGCGACCGTCTCATCGCCGACGAGCTCGAGCCCAAGGGCCACAGCACGCAGCCGCCGGCGCGCTACACCGAGGCTTCGCTCGTCAAGGCGCTCGAGGACCTCGGCGTCGGGCGGCCCTCGACCTACGCCAGCATCATCAGCACCGTCCAGGACCGCGGCTACGTGTGGAAGAAGGGCACCGCCCTGATCCCGTCGTGGACGGCGTTCGCGGTGATCGGCCTGCTCGAGCAGTACTTCGGGACCCTGGTCGACTACGGCTTCACCGCCAGCATGGAGGACGACCTCGACGCCATCGCTGCGGGCGGGGCCGAGGCGGTGCCGTGGCTCACGGGCTTCTACTTCGGCAAGGGCCTCCCCGGCTTGAAGAAGATGGTCTCCGAGCAGCTCGTCCAGATCGACGCCCGGGAGATCAACTCGATCCCGATCGGCGACGACGTCGTCGTGCGCGTCGGCCGCTACGGGCCGTACGTGCAGCGCGGCGAGGAGCGGGCCTCGATCCCTGAGGACATCGCCCCCGACGAGCTGACCGTGGAGCGGTCCGAGGAGCTGCTCTCCGCGGGGAGCAGCGACCGTGTCGTCGGCACGGACCCCGATTCCGGCCTGCCGGTGCTGCTCAGGGCCGGGCGCTTCGGACCCTACGTCCAGCTGGGCGACGCCGAAGAGGTGGAGGGCAAGCCCCGTACGGCATCGCTGCTGCGGGAGATGGACCCCGAGACGGTGTCGTTGGAGGAGGCGCTGCGCCTGCTCACCCTTCCCCGGGTCGTCGGGGTGGACGACGGCGAGGAGATCGTGGCGACCAACGGCCGCTACGGCCCGTACCTGCGCCGCGGCACCGACTCACGGTCGCTGGCCACCGAGGAGCAGCTCTTCACCGTCACCTTGGACGAGGCGCGGGCCATCTTCGCCCAGCCCAAGACCCGCCGCGGCCAGAGCGCGGCAGGGCCGTTGCGCGAGCTCGGTGCCGACCCGGTGTCGGCCGCGCCGGTCGTCGTGAAAGACGGACGTTTCGGGCCATACGTCACCGATGGGGTCACCAACGCCTCGCTGCGCAAGGCCGACAGCGTGGAGACCATCACCCTGGAGCGCGCCGCCGAGCTCCTTGCCGACCGTCGTGCGGCCGGCCCAGCCGTCAAGAGGTCGCGGGGCGCCAAGCGGGCCGCTCCGGCCAAGAAGGCGGCAGCCAGAAAGGCGGGGACCAGGGCGGCCCCGGCCAAGCAGGCTGCGGGGGCGAAGAAGGCTGCGGCCAAAAAGGCTGCGGGGGCGAAGAAGGCGGCGTCCCGCAAGGCGGCCGGCGCGGCCAAGGCGGCCAACAAGCAGGCCTGAGGCCCGCCCGCCGCACCATCTCGTAGCGGGCGGCCGGGCACCAGTAGCCTCGCCGCAGTGTCGCAGAGCGCCTACGCCGCGTCGGGCGGGGGGCGGGAGGCGAGCACCGACGGGAGGGTGTCCCGCCTGTTCGGGTCGCCCTCGTACTTCCGGCTCTGGATCTCCCAGGTCGTGTCGTCCCTCGGCGACTGGATCGGCCTGATCGCCATCACCGCGATCGCGGCGCGGGTCGGCGGCGGAGACTCGGGCGCCGCGGTGGGCCTCGTCCTCTCCGCCCGGGTGGTCCCCGGCCTCTTCCTCGGCTCGTTCATGGGCGTGCTGGCGGACCGCCTCGACCGCAAGCGGGCCATGATCTACTGCGACATCGGCCGAGGCGCGGTCCTGGCCCTCCTGCCCTTCGTCAAGGACATCGCCACCTTGGTGCTGGCGTCGCTGATCCTGGAGCTGTTCACCCTCCTGTGGGCCTCGGCCAAGGAGGCGTCGGTGCCCAACCTGGTCGACCGGGAGTTCCTCCCGACGGCCAACTCGCTGTCGCTCGGTGCCGCCTACGGGACCTTCCCGGTGTCGTCGGCAGTGTTCGCCGGGCTGGTCAAGCTGGCGCAGTCCTTCGGCAAGACCTTCGGGGTCCACTCGCTCGGGCCCGAGAGCCTGGCCCTGTGGTTCGACGTCGGCACGTTCCTCATCTCGGCGCTGGCGGTGTCGACCCTGGCGCTGCCCCGCCACGACGCGGCGCGCACCGGCCGCATCGACCTCGGCCAGGCCTGGCGGGACATCCGGGAAGGCATGCGCTTCATCCGCTCCAACCCGGTGGTGCGCGGCGTCCTGATCGGCCTCGCGTGCGGCCTCGGGGGCGGCGGCACGGTGGTGCCGCTCGGCCCGGTCTTTTCCTCGGTGGTGCTCCACTCGGGCGCCTCCGGCTTCGGCGTCCTGCTGACCGCTTTCGGGATGGGCGTGGCCGCCGGGGTGATCGGGGTCAGCCTGGTGCAGAAGCGCTTGCCCCACGGCCAGGTCTTCCTGGTCGCGGTGCTGGCTGGTGGCACTGCGCTGATCGTGGCCGCGACCATGTCGCGCCTGGTGCTCGCCTCGGCCTGGATCGCCGGCTTCGGCGTGTGCGCGGGGACGGTGTACGTGCTCGGCTTCAGCATGTTGCAGGAGGAGGTCTCCGACGAGTTGCGCGGGCGGATCTTCGCCACGCTCTACGCCAGCACCCGCCTGTGCCTCTTTCTCGCCCTGGTGGTGGCCCCGGTGCTCTCCACGCTCCTCGACGGCCTCTCCGGCGCGGTGGTCGACCGCAAGATCGGCGTGGCCGGGGCCTCGGTGGCCCTGCCCGGCGTCCGGCTCACGCTGTGGCTCGGGGGCCTGATCATCATCGGCGCCGGATGGCTGGTGCAGCGCTCGCTGCGCCAGGCCGGGATGGGCTTCGGGTCGCGGAGGCGGGACGAGGTGCCCGCGCCAGAGGCGCCGGGTTCGACACAGGAGGATGCCGGGTGAGAGGCCGCTTCATCGCCTTGGAGGGGGGGGACGCCTGCGGCAAGTCCACCCAGGCGCGGCTGCTCGCGGTGTCGCTCGGCGCGGTCTTGACCCGCGAGCCCGGAGGTACCCCGGCGGGAGAACGCATCCGCGCCATCCTGCTCGACCCCGTCGTCGCCGGCCTCGACGCCCGGGCCGAGGCCCTGCTCATGGCCGCGGCGCGGGCTCAGCACGTCGCCGAGGTCATCCGCCCGGCGCTCGGGCGCGGCCAGGCAGTGGTCAGCGACCGCTTCTCCGGTTCGTCGCTGGCCTACCAGGGCTACGGGCGGGGCCTGCCGCTCGAGGAGATCCGCCGCCTCTCCACGTGGGCGAGCGGCGGCCTGTGGCCCGACGTGGTGGTGCTGCTCGACGTCGACCAGGCGGAGGCAGGGGCCCGGCTGCGGGCCTCGGGCGCCGCGCCGGACCGGCTGGAGGCGGAGGGCGACGACTTCCACCGCCGGGTGGCGGAGGGCTTCCGTGCCCTGGCGGCGTCGGAGCCCACCTGGGTCCAGGTGGATGGCTGTGGGAGCGTCGAAGAGGTGGCGCGGCGGGTGGCGACCGCGGTGGCCCCCTTTCTCCGCCCTCCGGATGGCCCATGATGATGGGGTGAGCGACCTGTACGCCGCAGTGGTCGGACAAGGCCGCGCCGTCGAGGCCCTGCGGGCCGCGGTGGCCCGCCCGGTCCACGCCTACCTCCTCGTCGGGCCGCCCGGCACCGGCAAGCGGGCTGCCGCCAGCGCCTTCGCCGCGTCGTTGCTGTGCCCCGCCGGGGGCGACGGCACCTGTGAGGTGTGCCGGCGGGTACTGGCGGGGCTGCACCCCGATGTCGTGGTCGTGGAGCGGGAGGGGCCGTTCATCACCATGGACTCGGCCCGGGAGATCACCCGGCTCGCCGCCCGCAGCCCCGTCGAGGGCGATCGCAAGGTCCTCGTGCTGCACGACTTCCACCTGGTCCGCGACGCCGGGCCGGCGCTGCTCAAGACCATCGAGGAACCGCCGCCCAGCTCGGTGTTCGTGATCCTCGCCGACCACCTGCCGTCGGAGCTGGTCACGATCGCCAGCCGCTGCGTGCGGGTCGACTTCGTCCCCCTGGCGCCGGCGTTGATCGCCGACACGCTGGTCGCGGAGGGTGTGCCCGCGGACCTGGCGAGCGAGCTGGCCGCCGCCTCCGACGGCCGCCTCGACCGGGCCCGGCTCCTCGCCGGCGATCCCGAGTTCGTGACCCGCCGGCGGGCGTGGCAGGAGGCGCCCTCGCGCCTCGACGGCACGGGGGCGGCGGCGGCCCGCTGCGCCGACGAGCTGGTCGCGCTGCTGGAGCACTCGGTCGCCCCGTTGCGGGCCCGCCAGGAGCAGGAGGTGGCCGCACTGGAGGCCCGCAACGCCCGGGCCAACGAGGTCAACGGCAAGACGGCCGGGGGGGTGCGTGCCGCCCGGGCCGGGTTGAAGGACCTCGAGGAGCGCCACAAGCGCGAGATCCGCCGGCAGCGCACCGACGAGCTCAAGAGCGGGCTCGCGGCCCTGGCCGGCGTGTACCGGGACCGCCTGGCCATGGGCGGCGGCTCCGGCTTCGTTGGTGCGGGGTCGGGTGCCGGTGCGGCGGTGCGGGCCATCGACGCCATCCAGCAGCTCGCGGTGGATCTGCAGTACAACCCCAACGAGCTCCTCCAGCTGCAGGCGCTCCTGGTGACCCTCGGGCGGCTGCCGGGCGCGGTCGGGGTGGGGTCGGATCGCTGACCTGGCGTCCCGCGTCGGGCCGGTCCTGTGCTGACCGGCGGTCATGAGCGAGAACCCGCGCGGATGCGCGCGGTTTCTCGCTCCTCAACGCCGGGCGTCCTTCAGGGTCGGGGCTTGCGGGTCAAGTAGGCGAGGACGTAGCAGTCCTCGATGGCGTCGAACACGCCGCTGTTGCGGGCCGTCGTGTGCTCGGAGAACCCGGTCGTGGCCGCCTCGCCGCCGATGTAGTTGAGGCCCTTGGCTGCGAGGATCTCGAAGCCGGCGGCGCGCAGCTTGGCCGAGAGCTCGGCGTGGGAGTACTCGATCTCATGGTCGGGGTTGATGAGCTCGGGGGTGTGCATCCGGCAGACCGGCCCGTTGGGCGTGTCGAGCGCGAGGTGGCCGCCCGGGCGAAGGACCCGGTGGACCTCGGCGAGGGTCTTGTCGGCGTCAGCGGGGGTGACGTGTTCGATGCTCTGGCCGCTGTAGACGAGGTCGAAGGTGGCGGCTTCGAACGCGCCGAGGTCGGTCATGGAGCCGTAGCGGTAGCAGACCCGGCCGAGGGAGGTCTCGACCTGATCGGCGACCTCGCTGTGGCGGTAGATCTCATGGCGCTCGTCGTGGGGGAGGTCGATGATCACGAGCTCCTCGAAGGGGTAGGGATACCCCATGCGCACCATGGCCCCATGGCGGTCGCCCTGGTCGGTGCCGCCCAGGTCGAGGATGTGGGTCGCCCGCGGCAAGGACCGGATCCATGCGCAGCGGCTGTGGTGCAGCGACGACACCAGGTCCCCGAAGCCGATGTCGGTGCGAAACTCCTCGGAGCCCTGCAGGACGTCGATGAGGCCCAGGCGGCTCAGGTCGCCGTGGCGCAACCGGTCCACGAAGTGCGCCTTGCCAGGCGCGTCTGGCTCCCGGCGCAGGACCACGTTGTACGCCAGCGTCACGTACGCGGGGATCGGGACGCGGTCGATCGAGAGCCCGGACCGGTTCCGCGCTGAACGGCGGGCTTTGAACCCTGCGGCCGTCGTTGTCCCGGCTTGGGCGATGCGCCGGACGCCCGCGTCGATCTTCATCGCCGAGAGCTTAGGAGTGCCGCCCGGCCACGCTGGAGGTGGCCGCTGGCGGCGGGAGGTGCACTACGCTCATGCCACCCGCCCGGGTAGCTCAGCCGGCAGAGCAGCGCACTCGTAATGCGCAGGTCAGGGGTTCGATTCCCCTCTCGGGCTCCACAAAGGCCCAGGTCAGGGGCTTGGAGGGTCCGAGCGGGGTCGGTGTGAAAGCCGCTGGGGTCTAGAAGATGTCTGGACTGGTTCCGTGAAGGGGTTCCGTGAAGGGGTCCAAGGCCGAGGTCCGGCCGGGGGTGTGGCGGCTGTGGGTGGTCACGGGCTGTCACCGCCGGGGACGGCGCAGGAGCTATCAGGTTCTCCCGGTCCGTCCGGTCTGGTCTGGATGCGCACGTCAAGAGCCCGTCTACGCCGGGGTACTCCGGGCGTCGCTGCGGCTCGGCGTCTTCGTAGCGCTAGCAGTCGCCGGCCATCCGCAGTGCGGAAACACACTTGCTACAGTTGCCCGGCCAGCAGCCCTCACTGCGGACAGGCGGCCGGTGGTTCGTTGTCGCCGTCCGAGCATGTCCTGGGGAGGTCCACTGTGCAGCTGGGGGCCAGCTTCCCGCTCTTCGAGATCGGCACCGATCCGGGTCCGATCAAGGCCTTCCTCCAGGCCGTCGACGACCTGGGCTTCGACTACCTCAGCAACATCGACCACGTCTTGGGCGTCGACAAGGAGAGCCACCCCGGCTACGACCCCATCCC
>Ga0209698_10000388_pt1 | contig 49899 bp, 39 predicted proteins | sample LitLauG_LLR_2012_FD_187203 | JGI IMG/M metagenome (GOLD analysis project Ga0209698, IMG submission 187203) | Freshwater sediment microbial communities from Pennsylvania, USA - Little Laurel Run_MetaG_LLR_2012 (SPAdes) (version 2) | ecosystem: Environmental > Aquatic > Freshwater > Creek >...
CGCTTCGTCCGCGATCTCGACGTTTTCGCCGTTGCGCTTGGCCAGATGCGCCGCCAGTTGCGGAGGCTTCTTGCCCGACAGATGAACGTCGATAGTCCAATATTCGCGCTTTTGGAACGCGCGGATCTCGCGCTCCCGTTCCACGATCAGCCGCAGAGCGACGGTCTGCACGCGTCCGGCCGAAAGTCCGCGGCGGACCTTATCCCATAGCAGCGGCGAGATCTTATAGCCCACCAGCCGGTCTAAAATCCGGCGCGCCTGCTGCGCATCCACCAGGTGCAGATTCACCTGCAGAGGTTTCTCGAACGCCTTCTGAATGGCGTTCTTGGTGATTTCATTGAACATCACCCGGAAGAACTTTGGGCCGTCCTTGGCCTTGGTTTGGAGCTCCTCCTGCAAGTGATAGCAGATGGCTTCGCCTTCGCGGTCCGGATCGGCCGCGAGATAGATGTTGTCGACGCCCTTGGCCGCTGTACGAAGCTCGCCAATCAGCTTCTTTTTGCCTTCGATTACCTCGTAGACAGGCTTGAAGTCGTTATCCACGTCCACCGACAGGTTCTTCTTGGGAAGGTCCTTGACGTGGCCGAGCGAGGCTTTCACCACGAACTGCTTGCCGAGATACTTACCGATCGTTTTCGCCTTCGCCGGCGATTCGACGATGACGAGACTCTTTTCCATATAAGTTCAGTTATGCTTTCTAGGTTTTCAGGGTATGAGAGCGGAACAACCGAAATCTTACCACGTGGAGGCAGCGGCGTTTGGAACGCCCCTGTTCACTCCTCCCAAACCTTAATATAGCTTTTTCCCGGCATCTGGCGGACGGCCCCGGTCATTTCCAGCTCAAACAGCGCCGCCATGGCCTCGGATGGGGATGTGTATTCCAGAGACTCCAAAATCGAGTCCAGGACCATCGGCGCGTCGTGCTTCAGGACCCTCAGAATGGCCCCGCTTATGCCTGCCAAATGGGATGCCGCCGGCGCTGGTTCCGATTCAGGAGTCTTATTCTCCTGTTGAATCAGTGTTTTGCGGCGCTGCTCCACCAGCAGGCGGCGGTCCTCGGCGGGTAAATCGGCCACCACGTCGTTCCATTCCTGGACCAGTTTAGCGCCCTGTTTGATGAGCAGATTCGGCCCCCAGCTCATCTTCGAGGTGACGTTTCCCGGCACCGCGAACATCTCCCTGCCCTGCTCCGAGGCCAGCTTGGCGGTGATGGTCGAGCCGGAATATTCGCCTCCCTCCACCACCAGGATTCCCGAGCTCATCCCGCTGATGATCCGGTTGCGGACCGGGAAATTCTGCGGAAACGGAGGCGCGCCCATGGGGAACTCGCTGATCAGCAGCCCTTTTTCCGCCAACGTCGCCGCCAGTTTCCGATTCTCCGCCGGATACACCTCGTCCACGCCGCAGCCGAATACGGCGATAGTGTTCCCCTCCGCCTCCAGAACCGCCTTGTGAGCCGCCGTATCGATCCCGCGCGCCATGCCGCTGGCGATGGTCAGCCCCGCTTCACTCAGATCGCGAGCCAGCCGCGTCGCCACCTGGGTTCCGTAGGCCGTGGGCCGCCGCGTCCCCACCACCCCCAGCATCAGCGTCTTCAGAAGGTCCAGTCTCCCCCGGGCGAACAGCAACGTGGGAGGGTCGAAAATGTCGCGCAGCCGAGGCGGATAGCGCGGATCGGTGATCGGCACGAGTTCCACCCCCATCGCGGCCGCTTTCTCTTGCTGCAGGGCGGCTTCCTCGAACGCGCAGCCGCTCGAGATACTGCGCGCCAGTGCCGGAGCGAGGCCGGCCTGCTCCAACTCTGACGCCGAGGCCTGGAAAATCGCCTGCGGCGTCCGGAAAACCTCCACCAGGCGGCCCGACTTGCGAGTCCCCAGTCCAGGCGTGACCCTCAGGGCCAGCCAGTGGATCGCTTCATCGGAGCTAATCGCGGGTTGCATTCAAGGAGGTGGTGGCCGGAAGGCGCTGGAAATCTCACTTGCGGTACCCTGTAAACGATGAACAAAGCGACCTACGACGACGTCAACCTGATCCTGCGCCTGTACGAAATCCGCCGCGAAGAGAAGCTCCGCGCCGCCCGGGCCTGGTATGTGGCCAATTTCAAGGTGAAAAGCGTGGCCGAGCTGATGGTCCTGGCCGCCCCAGGCACCGAAGCCAACGCCTATTTCCGCCAGACGACCTCCTATTGGGATATGGTGGCCAGTTTTATCACTTCCGGCGTCCTGAACCAGGAGCTGTTTTTCCAGAGCGGCCGCGAGCTGCTGCTCACATGGCTGCGCCTGAAGCCGATCATCGCCGAGTATCGCACGGTGAATAAGGCTCCCAAGATGTTCGCCAACCTGGAAACCGTCGCCAATGCCTTTGCTGAGCACATGGGTAAGGAATCTTTCGAATCCTTCGCCGCCCGCGTCGCCGGATGATCCCCGAAGACGAACAGGACGGAGTGCTCGTCTACATCGCCAAGCGCCTCAAGGAAGCGCTGGCGATTGAAGAGCTATTTAAGCAGTCCGGGCTCGAATACCTGGTCGAGCCCGATACCTATTCCGGCGGTCTGATCTTTAAAACTCAGCGCACGGGTGCGTTTTTTTATGTGGCGCCGGAAGACGAGCAGACGGCCAGAGGGCTGCTCAAAAACGCCGGGTACAAGCCGACGGAGCTCAATTAAAGGCCGCGGGCTCAGGCCCGCTTCCGGGAGCTGCGCATCAGAGCAACTCCGATGAGAGCGGCGCCAACAAACAAAAAGCTGGATGGCTCCGGTTGTACTGCTCAGCACGCCATTTGCGGACTCCGCGCCAGTGGAGTTCTGCGGGTCGGGGCCCGGATCGCGCCTATTCCCCGACCACCAGCACTGGGGCTCCGGCTTCGTGCCTGACGCCGTTGATGGTGTTGCCGAAAATCAGGTCCTTCAGGCCACGATGGCCGTGCGCGCCCATCACGATCAGATCGGGACGAAGGTCACGCGCCACGCGGACAATCTCGTCCTTGGGATTGCGTCCGTGCGCGACGCGCAAATCGGCCTCGACGCCTTCCCCTGCCAAAGTGTCTAGAATGCCCTGGAAATAATCCTCGCCGGCTTGAATCTCAGCATCCGACGCCTGCGCGCCGAAGAGGGCGCTGGTGGCTCCTTCTTCGATGTGCAGCAGGTACAGGACGGAGCCGTGCGCCTTCGCCATCGCCGCCGAATGCGCGATGGCGGCGCGGTCGCGCGAGGAGTGATCGAGCGGCACCAGAATCTTGCGATACACCGGCGCGGGCAGATCTTTCGCCACCTCGATCCCTTCCTTGCGGCTATCACGGGCGCGGATGTGCCTTCGCGTGAAGGTGACGTAGGCAAGCAATCCGACAATGGTGGCGATCAGCGGACCAATCAGCCACATGCGCCACGCGGCTTGAACCATCCACGGCACGATCACTCCGCCGACGTACCAGAAATTGAGGCCCAGGATCAAGATCGCAACTGCCCATGCCAACCACTGCACCCAAGGCCGGTTGGCAAACTCGCCCATTCGATGCTTATCGCCGGTGAAGCGGATCAGCGGGATCACCGCGAACGGCAACTGCATGCTCAAAATCACCTGGCTGAGGATGATCAACTCAAGGGTGCCCTTCGCGCCCCACAAATAGACCGTAATCACCGCCGGGATGATCGCCACAAAACGCGTGATCATGCGCCGCAGCCACGGACGCAGGCGGAGGTTCAAAAACCCCTCCATCACGATCTGACCGGCGAAGGTTCCCGTGAGCGTGGAGGATTGTCCACTGGCCAGCAGGGCGATGGCGAACAAGGCGCTGGCTACGGCCGTGCCCAACAGCGGCGTCAGCAGCTCATGCGCCTGCTCAATTTCGGTGACGATCACGCCGCGCTTGAAAAACACCGCCGCCGCCATGATTAAAATGGCCGCATTCACCAGTAGCGCGCCATTTAACGCCAGCACCGAATCGGCCAGGTTGTAGCGGCAGGCCTCGCGCTTTTCGGGCGCGGTCTTGCCGATACGCCGCGTCTGCACCAGCGCCGAATGGAGATAAAGATTGTGAGGCATCACCGTCGCGCCCAGGATTCCGATCGCCAAATACAGGCTCTGCCCGTTCAGATGCGGGATCAGGCCGGACAGAATTTCCGGAATCGCGGGCCTGGCGAACGCCAGTTCCACGCCGAAGCACGCCGTCATCACCGCGATCAGCAGAAGGATGATCGCCTCAATCACGCGGATGCCGTAGTGTGAAAACCACAGCACCAGCACCGTATCCAACGCGGTCAGCGCCACGCCTACCACCAGCGGAATGCCGAACAACAGGTGCAAGCCAATGGCTGCGCCCAGCACCTCCGCCAGATCGCAGGCCGCGATGGCGATCTCACACAGCAGCCAGAGCGCATCGCACACCGGCTTCGGATACGACTCGCGGCATGCCTGCGCCAGATCGCGTTTGGCGACGATGCCCAGCCGCGATGCCAGCGTCTGCAGCAGAATCGCCATGAAGTTCGACAGCACCAGCACCCACAGCAGGCCGTAGCCGAAGCGCGCGCCACCCTCCAAATCCGTAGCCCAGTTGCCGGGGTCCATGTAACCCACGCTGACCAGGTACGCGGGTCCGCCGAAGGCCAGCATGCGGCGCAGCACGCTGGAGCGCTGGGTAACAACGCTCCCATGGACCTCGGGGAGTGAGCCCGACGCAGATAGCTGTGGTTTTTGCAAATTAGTTAACGTTAGTTTAATTCATTTTCCCGGTCATGTGGATGGCGCGCAGGTAACCGACCGAAAATATTGCTACCGCGCGAATCGCCGATACGCGTTTATATAGGAATCGGAAGAATGACTGTCGGAAAGAAGTTGACGATCTGCGTGGCGGGAATGCTGGCGGTGATCCTGGGCTTGGCCGGAGCCTGGTGGCACTCCATCGGTACCCTCAGTTCGGAATTGTCGCTATCGTCGCAGACCGTTGGGCCGCGCGCAATTCTGGCAGCTGAATTTAACGCCGAGATCGGGGCCATGCGCAGTAGTTGGCGCGGCGTGGCGATGTGCACAATGAATCACGACTTGAAGCAAGCCGATCAATGCCGTGAGGACTTCAAGAAGCACATTACGGCAGCAAGGGAAGCTCTCGCCAACCTGAAGGAAATGTCGGAGGAGCGCGGCGCCAAACAACTGGAACCGGCGGAAGGAACGCTGGACGCTTATGCGCAGGAATACGAACAAGCGAGCGCTCTGTTCGGCGCCGGGAAGATCGCCGAAGCCGTCAGCGCAACCACCGAGCGAGCCCAGCCCCTCGAAGTCAAGCTGGAGTCGATCGGCGACGACTATGTATACCTGCAAAAGGAAATCCTGGCGGAGATCGTGGATGCCTCCGCCGCCAAGACCAAGACAGCCCACAGGGCCGCGGGGGGCTTCGTCGCCATTGGCCTAGCAGCCGTCGTGCTGATTGGTTTCGTCATAAGGCGCGTGACGTCGGACATTCGCGTTATCGCACTCAATCTATCCGAGAGCACGTCGCAGATTTCCTCCGGCGCAACACAGGTTTCTTCGGCCAGTCAGACGCTGGCGCAAGGCACATCGGAGCAGGCCGCGTCGCTTGAGGAAACATCGGCGTCGGCCGAAGAGGTGACTGCGATGACCCGCCAAAACGCAGCCAACACCGGCCATGTGGCGGAACTGATGACCACGGTGGACCATCGCGTGAAGGACGGCAATACCACGCTGGCCACCATGCTCACGTCCATGCAGCAGATCAACGATTCGGCGGCAAAAATTTCGAAGATCATCAAGGTGATCGATGAGATTGCGTTCCAGACGAACATCCTGGCGTTGAACGCGGCGGTGGAAGCCGCACGCGCCGGAGAAGCCGGCATGGGCTTCGCCGTGGTGGCCGACGAAGTGCGGAACCTGGCCCAGCGCTCCGCGCAGGCGGCCAAGGATACCGCGACGCTGATTGAGGAAGCCATCGCCACATCAAGCGAAGGCAGCGTGCATTTGAAAAAAGTAACCCACGTAGTCGCTTCCATCACCGAAGCGGCGGGAAAAGTGAAGCTGCTGGTGGACGAAGTGAATACCGGCAGCCAGGAACAGGCGCGCGGCATTGCAGAAATCGCCCGCACCCTGACGGAGATCGACCGCGTCACACAGGCCAACGCCGCCGCCGCGGAACAGAGCGCGTCGGCGGGCCAGCAGATGTCGGCGCAGACGCATTCGCTCACCAAACTGGTGGGCGAGTTGCAAGTCATGGCCGGGTAGCCTGTTCTACGGGCGAGCCAGATACTTGTCGTACAGTTTGGTCTGCTTGTTCGACAAATCCACTTCCTTGCCCTTGATGTACAGGGCCTTGATCTGCGTAGGCGTCTCCAAGGGATCCCCGGTAGTGAGCATCAAATCGGCCCACTTGCCTTTTTCGATCGACCCCATCTTGTCGCCCGCGCCCCAAATTTCCGCGCCGTGGATGGTGACGGCCTTCAACGCCGCCTCATACGGCAGTCCGTAGGCCACCGCGCGCGCAGCGTTGTAAGGCAAGTTGCGCGAAAATTCGTTGTCGAAGGTGCCAAAGGCGAACTTCACGCCGGCCTTATAAAACTGCGCCGGAAGCGACTCCGCGTAGTCGTAGGGGAGGTCGGCGCTTTCCGGCACCGCTTCCGTGCGGCCTAAAATCACAGGTACATTCTTGGCTTTCAGCTCGTCTGCTTCCTTGCCCGCTTCCTGCGGCGCAAGGATCACGATCTTGATGTGCTCTTTTTCGGCGAACAGCACCGCGTCGTGAATGGCGCGCTCCTTCGCGGCCGGAACGGCCACAGGGACCTTGCCTTCCAGCACCGGCAGCATGGCTTCCATTTTAAGATCGCGCTTAAAGCCGGGCAGATTCGCCGTGCGCTCCTTCTGATACTGGCGGACCTGATCGAAAAACTCGGTGACCTTAGCGACCTGCGTGTCATATTGACGCTTGGCCTCGGTATAGGTGCCTGCCGCCGAGCCGCCGCCGAACATCAACGCGATCTCATCGGCGAAATCGACGTTGGCCATGCCGCCCCGTCCACCGCGCATGGCGATCGCCGGGAACAGCAGATGCACTGCCGCGCTGCGGTTGATCTCCATGTCTTCCCACGTCCAGCCGTCCATGTGGATCAGCGCAGCCTGGCCGGAAATATATTGGCCGCCGCCGCGTCCACTGCGTCCGCCCGCGGCCGGGAACGTCATTACACTCGTGATGCCATTGGCGCGGACGACCGGGAAGTGCGCGCTCTCCGGATTCACTGCACTCAGGGCTTTCAACTGCGGCATGAACTCGCCAATTTCGCCCGTATCCACCGTCACGCGCTCAGCCGAAACTTCGGACAGGCCCAGTTCCGTGTTCGAATCGATCATGCCTGGGTAGAGGCGCAGGCCTTTCCCCTCGACGATTTTCATGCCCTTCGGCGCGACGATCTTTGCTGCGATATCGGCGATTTTCCCATCCTGCACCAGTACCGAAACGCCCTTCAATTCAGGACCCGTCACCGGATACACGTCCACGCCGCGAATTAAGAATGTATCGTTGGCGGCAGCGCACGCCAGCACCGCGCTTGCGAATAAAATTGCGAGCTTCTTCATTTATTGACCTCTCCGTCCGCCACCGGGAGCCGGCGTCGCCGCCTTCTCCTTGTCGGCCAGCTTCTTCTTTTCCAGGTCCTTCGCCGGACGCGAGCTCACGTCAGAGTCGCGGTCGAAATACTTGTTGCCGTCTATCCACACCTTCTGCACCTTGGAGTAATTCGACAGGGGATCTTTATCGTAGATGACGATGTCTGCATCCTTGCCTACTTCGATCGACCCGACGCGGTTATCCACGCCCAACTGCTTCGCCGGATTGATGGTCACCAGCGCCAGCGCTTCTTCGCGCGTCAAACCGCCATACTTCATTGCCTTCGCGGCTTCGGTATTCAGGCGGCGCATCAGCTCGGCGTCGTCCGAATTGAGGCTGGAAACCACGCCCTTCTTGGTCATGACCGCGGCGTTGTAGGGAATCGCATCATAGGCCTCCACTTTGTATCCCCACCAGTCGGAAAATGTCGAGCCGCCCGCGCCGTGCGCCGCGATTTCCTTGGCGACCTTGTAGCCTTCGAGCACGTGCTGGAACGTCTTGATCTTGAAGCCGTAGTCGTCCGCCACGCGGATCAGCATCAGGATTTCATCGGCTCGGTAGCAGTGGGCGTGCACGTAGCGCTTGCCTTCCAGCACTTCTTTGAGAGCTTCCAATTTCAAATCCTTGCGCGGAGGAAGTGGGTGCTCGCCCTTCGCCACCTTCGCGTCATACGCGTCCCACTCCGACTTGTACGCCTTGGCTTCCGTGAATGCCTCGCGGATCACATCCTCGACGCCCATGCGCGTCGCGGGATAGCGCGCGTTGCTCGTCGTCGCCCCGCGCCCACCCGCGGGCGTTCCTGCGCGCTTCGGATTCTCGCCCAGCGCGAATTTAATGCCCGGCGTCGCGCCTTCGAAAATCATGCCCTCCGCATCGGAGCCCCAGCGCATTTTCAGCACCAGCGTCTGCCCGCCGATGGCGTTGGCCGAGCCGTGCAACACGTTCGCCGCTGTCACGCCTCCAGCCAGCGCTCGATAAATCGCGATGTCCTCTGGGTTGATCACGTCCTTGATATTCACCATCGATGACACGGAGACGCTGCCTTCATTCACGCCTCCATCCACCGCGATGTGCGAGTGGCAATCGATAATGCCGGGGATCAGGTACTGCCCCTGCGCGTCGATCACCGTCGCGCCAGGCGGCACCATCACCTTGTCGCCCACTTCGGTGATCTTGCCGTTGGTCACCACGATGGAGCCTTTGAACGTCCCCTTCGGCCCCTCGCTCATGATGGTGGCGTTTTGAATCACCGTCACTTCCGCGCCCAGCGGCGCGAGAATCATCAGACCTGCTAAAAGTGCCCGCCTCATCTATCGATTCCCTCCGTTCGGACCGCTCGGCGTCGTTGCATTAGGTGTTGCTGCGCCGCCGCGTCCACCGCCGGCCGGAACTTCCGGCGCGGGCACGTATTTGTTGCCATCGACCACCACGAATTCCACTTTCGTGCGATCGTCGAAAATGTCACCCTTGGTGACCACCAGGTTGGCGATCTTTCCTTTTTCAATGCTGCCCATGCGATCTGACACGCCGTAGATCTCAGCAGGCGAAAGAGTCAAGGCGCGCAGCGCATCTTCGCGCGATAAACCCGCGTCGATGGCTTTCTTGATGGCGCGCTGCAAATCACGAGGCGCGTCCAGTCCATCGGAATAGAGCGCGAACTTAATGCCGGCCTTCTGCAACACCGCAGGTGTCGACGGAGCCTTGTCCCGAATCACCATCTGGCGATACGGGTCCTCTGCTTCAGGGTCCTGGTCGCGGGCCTTTTCGGGCCATTTTAGGCTGACGAGTGCGGTCGCCTTGGCGTCCTTCAGATATTTCACGCTGCGATCTTCGAAGCCTTCGCGCAAGCCGTAGAACACCGCCGGGCGCTTCAGTTCCGCCGCGAAGTGAATCATGCGATCGACCTCAACCCAGCGGTTGGCGGGCAGCAGGATCATCTTCGATTCCAACACGCCTTCCAAAGCGCGATCATATTCCGGACGCTGCATGCCGCGCGGATTTTTCGCGTACGCGTCCTTCACCAACTGGTAGTGATCCGCATCCAGATAAATCTGCCGGATGTAGGCGATCATGCCCATCAGAGCGCTGGGAAATCCGCCGCCCATGCCTCCACCGCCGCCGCCCGCGCGGGTCAGCGAAAGATATTGTCCGAGCGATGGCACCAGCACCATCTCACCGACTTTATCGGTCTGCACTAAATCGATGAGCGAGCCCTGGCCCGCGAAAAATCCGCGCGTGGGCCAGACGGCAGCCGTCGTGAATCCAGCGTTGCGAGCTGTTTCGATGCGCTTGTCGCCAGGCTGAATCTGGTCGGCGGCTTTTTCCCAACTGAACGTGGAAGGACGATCCTCAGGACCGCGCGCGGGAGGTGCGGGAGTGGCCGTCGTGGCCGTTGCACCGCGACCGCCTGCAGCAGCGCCGCGACCGCCCGCCGCGCCGGGCATGCCCCAGGTGCTGAGCGCGTCGATCAGGCCGGGATACACCGTGAGCCCTTCGCCGTCGATCACCACCGCGTCGGCGGGGATCGTGACGTTCGCGCCGACGTCCTGAATCAAGCCGTCGCGGAGCACGACCGTGCCTTTGGCCAACACGGGTCCGGAGACGGGAACAATTTTCGCGTTACGTATGGCAATGGCGGGCCTATCGGCAGCCAGAGCGAGTCCGCAGAATAGGAACAGCGCTGTAAACAGATTTCTCATGGGGCAATCGCCTAGTATAAAAGAGAATGGCGTTAAAGAAACGGATTGGTTACAAGCAGGCGGGCGTAAACATCGACGAAGCCGACGTGGCCGTGGGTTCGATTCGCGAGATGGCTCGCAAGACGTTCACTGCGAACGTGCTGACGGATATCGGCAGCTTCGGCGGAGGCTTCCGCTTAAAAGGATACGATCAGCCGGTGCTGGTTTCCTCGGCGGACGGCGTCGGGACGAAATTGAAGATCGCGTTCTTAACCGGCCAGCATTCCACCATCGGCGAAGATCTGGTGAACCACTGCGTGAACGACATCGCGGTGCAGGGCGCGGAGCCTTTGTTCTTCCTCGATTATTTCGCCACGGGAAAATTGAACGCGAAGGTCGCGGCCAGCGTGGTCAGCGGCATCGCGCGCGGCTGCGAGGCCAATAAATGCGCACTGATCGGCGGCGAAACGGCGGAGATGCCCGGCCTTTACCAGGACGGCGAATACGATCTGGCAGGCTTCATCGTAGGCGTGGTGGAGAAAAAGCGCATGATTACCGGCGCAAGCATCCAGCCTGGCGATGTGCTGATCGGTTTGCCATCCACGGGCCTGCATACTAACGGCTATTCGCTGGCGCGCAAACTGCTGTTCGAGATCGCTGGGCATGAGGTGAACACGAAGGTCGACGACTTAGGCACGTCGGTCGCGAAGGAGCTGCTGAAGCTGCACCGCAGCTATTTGGCTCCACTGCGCGCGCTGCATGACAAAGGCATTTTGAAAGGCGCAGCGCACATCACCGGCGGAGGCATCACAGACAATACTCCGCGCATTTTGCCGAAGGGGTTGGGAGTGCGGATCGACGTTGGATCGTGGCCTGTGCTGCCCGTGTTCGAGCTGCTGCGCAAGATCGGCGACATCCCGGAGGCCGATTGGCGCAGGACGTTCAATTTAGGAATAGGCATGATCTTCGTCGTGTCGGCGGAGAACCTCAAGAAGGCCTGTAAGACGCTCGACAAGATGAAGGAGCGCTGGTATAAGATCGGCGCGGTGACAAGGGCCCGCGGGGCTCGGGTGGTTTATAAGTAGTGCCTTGTCGTTGCTTCAGCGGCTAAAGACCCTAAAGGCCCGGCGATAGGCAGTCGATCATCTGACGATGCGACTGTTCTTGCTTTTGTGCCTGCTCGCGACCGCGGCTTTTCCGCAAAATAAGACGACCAGAGTTCGAGCCTACACCCGAAAGGACGGACGGACGGTCAGCTCATACACCCGCCATACGCCAGGCAGCGCCCCACGGGCCACGAAGACGCGCCCAAGAGTCAAGAATAAGACCAACTAGAGCTTCCCGTGCGCCGAAGCAATCCCGAAGGCGGAGGTTGAGACGGACTCCCGCACTACTAAGCCGTCGACCTTGATGCGGACGCGGACAGTTCCGGCCGCACCCTTTTTCTGGGCAAGGATTGAAAGAACTGCACCCTGCCCCGCTCGGAACGACCAGGCCGCTGGGAGAGCAAGCTCCCGCTGCTCGGTGCCCCCTCCGGCGTTAGTGTAGGTCAGGGCGGCGGCTCCGCAATCGCCATCGACGACATACTCGACTTTATGAACTCCCGGCGGGAGGAGTTCCGGCCTGGGGACCTCCGCCTTGGTAGCCGGGCCGCACGTAACCGAAACGTGGACCGGCTCCTGATTCTGGATTTGAACAACGCAGAAGGCATCGCGATGCCTTGCTGCGAAGTTAGCACCGCTTGCATCCCCAGTCTCGTGGTACCACAGGCCATTACGCTGCTCGCCCTGAAAGATCGTCTCAAGACGTCCCACAAGAGTTGCGAAGGTAGTGTCGGCATCGTAGGAGACGGTAGTCATTTGCGGCGTTTGCACCTCAACCTTCTGATGCTTTGGCTCGATCAACGGAAGCCACGCCGGAATAGCAATCAGCCTTTCCTCGCCGCTCGATTTCTCTGTATGCTGGCCTACCAGGGTCAGCGCCGAGAGGACGAAAAACGCACTCCGCATGATCAAAGATCGGAGGTCGCGGCTTTAGGCTTTATGCCACGCATCCGATCAACCCCGTATTCGGGTTTGCGTCTTTCAACGCCCTCACGCTATCGTGTTGGTATGACCGTCAATGCGATCAAAGAGGAGATCGGCCATCTCTGCGAAGAGGACCGGAAGCAGCTTCTTTCATGGCTTGAAGAGCAGGAAGAACAGGCCTGGGATCGCGAAATCGAGCGTGACTTCGCGCCCGGCGGCAGGGGCGCGCGGCTCACGGCCGAGGTGCAAGCCGATATCGCGGCGGGGCGCACCCGGGCGCTTGACGAGGTCCTGAGCGAAGCCAAAGCGCGACGGCGATAAGGCGGCTGTGAACCCCTTCCGCTCGTCGGCGACTCCACGGTTCTGGGAGCGTTTGAATCGCTTGCCCGCCGATATTCAGGATCAAGCATTCGCACAATACACTCTCTTCGAAGAAAATCCCTATCATCCATCGCTGCGTTTCAAACAGACTGGCGATTACTGGTCCGCGCGCATCACCCGCGGCTACCGGGCCTTGGCCGTCCGCGACGGGCACAGCCTAACGTGGTTCTGGATCGGCACGCATGACGAATACGAGCGGCTCTTGGAGCTCTGACCTACACGCTCATCAGCGTGTACCCGCGCTCCTGGGCTCGATTCACCGCTACGATCCCGGCCGGCACCAGGCGCGCGTTTTGGATCAGGTTGGCCTTCAGTTCGTTGTAAATATCGTCGCCCTTGCCGCCGACCGCTTTCGCGATCACATCCGCAAACGCATGCGTCGACATATTACACACCGCGAACTGGACACCTTTTGCCGCCAGACCGCTGAGCGTGATGCCGCGGCTCATCAGGACGTCTCCATAAGCGGCCGCGTTGTATATATTCAGCACCGGGGCCTGTTTGGTCTTCGGATCCTCCAGCTTGGCGCGCTTCGCCATCGGCTCGCCGTATTTGGCCCACATCGCGTGGTTGTAGCCGAACAGCGCCGACCGGTGCCGCAGCACCACCACCACCGCCAGATCGTGATCCTTCATCCCGTAATCGAGCTCGTTGGTCACAAAAATGTTCGACGCGAACGCCAGCGCCTCGCCCAGACCATCGAAGTTGATCGAATCGAACAGCAGGCGATGCTTGGCGGCGTTCTCGTCCAGCCAGTCGTCTTTTTCGTGACGCGCAGGCTGCCAGCGCGACGCCTCTGGCGCTTTTTTGGCCGCCATGGCAACGCCCGCCGTCGCGGCCAGGGATGCCAGACCTGTGTTCAGACGCGTCAAGAACGAACGGCGCGGATGCGGATTTTCCATATCCCAATCAGTATCGCGAATTTGTCACCGATGCGCGGGCGCTCCGGGCGCGGGCGTCGGCAGAACGGGAGGAGCCTCGAACAGCTCGCTCACTTTGATCACAACATCGATCGACTGCGCGGAGCGCGTCTTCAGCATGATGTGCGTATCGCCGTGCGTCGCTTCCGATTTTCCGGCCACCGGCCTCCCGTTCACCTCGGCCGAAATGAATGTGGCGCTGGGCGCGAACGCAGGGGAAATGGTCAAATCCAGCGGTTCGCCCGAGAAGTTCAGAGTCACGCGCGCTTCGCCCTTCGCGCGGTGGATCTTCCCTGAAACCGTTCCCTTCCCAACGCGGTAATTTTCGAACTCGACGTCCCAGATCTGCGGCAGATGCGGTGCGATGGTCAGCGTGCGGTGGATGGCATCGCCGTCGAGGCCCAGCATCCCGCTCACCAGCGGATTCACAACCGCCGACGAAGAGAACAACTGATGCGGTACGGCGTGTGCCAAGGGCTGTGCGCGCTCGCCGCTGAAATATTCAGGAATGAACCCCGCGGCATGAATGCTGCTCATCGCCGCGGTGCCGTGCAGATGGCGCAGGCCTCCCACCGACGCATGATTCGCGTACTCGCCGAGTATCGCGAAGCCCGTGACGAAGGGCCACACGCTGCCGTCGTTGTAACTCAGTGGGTCGTAATTCGGACTGTCCGTGGCGAACAGGCGGGCGCCCCAGTCCGTGGTCAGTTCGGGGCGGCTCAGGTGCGCGGCGGCTTGCGCCGTGTGCGCGGGGTCAAGACCTCCGAACGCCAGCGCGACGCCCTGCCATGCCGATTGCGCCTCGTACATCGATCCGTCGGTCAGCCGCGCGAACGCGAACGTCTGCCTCGATTCGCTCCACCAGCGGTCGAGCGCCGTCCGCGCGCGAGCCCGGCGCGGTGCGACATCGGAAGCATGGCCCGAAATATCGGCCAGCTTCGAATACGCGTCCAGCGCCGCCAGCCATGCGCCCTGCAAATAAATATCGTTGGCGACGCGCCCGCTCAGCGCTCCTGTCTCCACCGCGCCCGCGCCCGCCTTGCGATTCGACAGCAGCCCCTCGTCATCGAGGGCGCCTACGCAATAAGCGTAGGCTTTTTCGATCGACGGCCAGGACGCGCGCAGAAACTCCACATCACCGGAGCGTTCGACGTAGCGCCAGCTGGAGAAAATGTACAGCGCCGTGGTATCGGCGTGATAGTAGCCGTAAGGATACTTGCTCCAATCGATCAGCGCGGCGCTCTGCGTCAGTTCGTGTTCCATCTTGCCGTCGGCGCGCTGATGGTCCCGCAGGAATTCGAGCGTCGCTCGGGCGCGTTCGAAGTCGCCGTAATCGAGGATACTCCAGACGTTCATCAGCGCGTCGCCTCCGAAATACCAGGCGAAGCCGGGACGCTCGCTCTCACCCGAGCGCGCGAAGCCGGCGACCAGGCCGCAACCGACGCCGTCATTACAGGTCCAGCCCTTTTCGATGGCGAACTTGGCCCAATGCGTCGCGTCGTTCAGCGCGGCATCCGGCGTATGAACGCGCAGCGTGCGCGCGTCGAACGATCGGTAATACGCATCGGACGCGGCCACGATCCCCGCCACGTTGGCCACTGCCTTGCGGTACGCCTCGCGCGATCCCGCGATGACGATGGGCACGACGCTGCGCCGCGCGATCTCAGGACTGACATCCATTTCGACGCTGATCGTGCGCCCAGGCAACTGGTGGCCGATCTGTTCGCTATGCGCGCCGAACAGGGGCGACCCGATGACTAACGAATACCGGCCCAGCCCTTCGCCCAAAATGAACGCCTTCTCATGATCGTCGAAAGAACTGCTCTGCCCGCCGAAGCTGGCGGGCCACATCGGCTTCATCTCCGGAATGAAGCTGGCGCGCAGGCGCAGCGGACGATTTGTATCGATTTCGAGCAGCGCCAGCAGCACCGACTCATCGACCGACGCCACCCAGGTCTGTTTCACCGTGAACGCGGCGTGCGCGTGCGTGATGGTGACGCGCCCCGGCGAAACAGCCACCGTTTCCGCCATTTCCGACAGGTCCACCGGCTCCAGCGCGCCGTCGAAATAGATGGACAACTTGAAATCCCGCACCGCTTTGATGGGGTTCAGCCACGCTTCGAACGTGCCGTCCTCCGCGCCCAGGATCGCGCCGCGCCGGCCGACGCTCTCGAGAAAATGCGTTGGCTGCGCGGGCTTCACGATCACGGGCTGCGGAGGTGTCAGGTCGAAACGGTCCGGCAGCGTTTGCCCGAAGGCCGTGCCGCACAGTAGCAGCAGGTACGCATGCCTCATCCCTTGGTGATTTTTTCCCACGTCGCTTCCTTACCCGAGACGCAGGCCTCCAGAGCCATCACCGCGGCGAAGGTGCTCTCCGCGCCCGCCAGCGCAGCGTTTTCCAGCTTGCCGGTGCGCGCGCCTTCGATGAATTCGTTCACGCCGTCCATCGTGATGTCGTAATTGGTATCGACGCGCTCCACCGGGACGCCTTTGCGGTACACCGAGAATCCCTTGCGCGAGGTTTGTACCGCTCCTTTTTCGCACATGAACGTTTCGGACACGTCCGACCAGCCTGGCGCGCCAAACTGGTTGGCGCTATAGCTCAGAATCACACCATCAGCGTATTGAAAACTGCACGACACGTTGTCGAAAATGTCGCCGATCTGGGTGCGTACCTGCCGGCTGCCGTAGCCCGCCACCTTCACTGGATTCTTGTCGAGAAACCAGTGCACAACGTCCAGATTGTGGCAATCCTGCTCCACCAAAATATCGCCTGAATATTTACGATAGAAAAACCAGTTGCGGATATGCTCTTCCGAAGGCGCATGGCCGCTCTGAATGGGCGCGCCCCCGCCGAGCCATGCGGCGCGCACCATCTTAATTGCACCCAGTTCGCCCGAAGTGACGATCTCGTGCGCGCGGCGATAGTCTTTTCCGTAGCGCTGCTGAAAATCCATGGAAATACGCTTGGTTGGATCGGCCTTGCGCGCGGCGGTCTGAAATCGCTTGACGCCCGCGGGATCGACGCCCGCCGGCTTTTCGCAGAAAATATGCTTACGCGCCTTCACGGCCGCTTCGAAATGCTCCGGGTGCAGAAACGCGGGCGTGGCGATCAGCACTGCGTCCACGTCGGAGGCCAGCAGGTCGCGATAGTCTTTATACGCCTTCGCGCCCGAGTATTTCTCGGCCGCTTTGTCCAGCTTGTCCTGATAAATGTCGCAATACGCGGCGACGCGCAGAAATTCGTTCTTTGCAAACAGTCCGCTGACGTAGGTGCCGCGATTGCCGCAGCCGATCAGCCCCAGAGAAAGAGCGGAATTAGCGTCGCTAGCGCGCGCGGTTTTGGCGGCCATCAGGAACGATGCCGCGGCCGTCGAAAATTGACGGCGGGAGATGGTAGGAGGTTCCATGGCCCATAGCATACTCCTTCCAACAGGTACAATCGAGCAATGATTCTTCGATTCGCAGGGGTCATGGCCTTGGCCGTGGCGGGCCTGTTTGCGCAAGCGCCCGCAGCATCTATCGCCAGCCATCCCGACTGGCCGAAGGCCAAGCCAGAGGACGTTAAATCCATCGACGCGATTGTGGCCGCGACGTATGACGTGATTTCCGGGCCGAAGGGGCAGGCGCGCGATTGGGATCGCTTCCGGTCCTTATTCGTGCCCGATGGGCGCCTGATCCCGACCTCGGCGAAACCCGACGGCCACGCCGATCTCACGCCGATGACGGTGGATCAATATGTGGCGCGCGTTTCGAATAGTTTCCTGGCGAACGGCTTTTTCGAGCGCGGCATTTCACAGAAGGTGGAAGTCTACGGCAACATCGCGCATGTGTTCACCACCTATGAATCGCGCCGCACGCCCGACGACCCGAAGCCGTTCGCGCGCGGCATCAACAGTTTTCAACTGCTGAAGGACGGGGACCGTTACTGGGTGGTCACCATTTACTGGGACGCCGAGCGCGCAGGCAATCCGATTCCGGCGAAGTATCTGCCGTAACTCATGAAAAAAATCGGCATTCTCCTCTCCGGCCGCGGCTCGAATTTTATCGCCATCTCCGATGCAAAACTCGACGCCGAAATCGCGGTGGTCATTTCCAATCGTCCGGACGCGCCGGGCTTACAAGCCGCGCGCGATCGCGGCATTCACGCCGTTTCCCTGCCCTCCAAAGGCGTGGACCGCGAGGCGTTCGACCGCCAGTTGATCGCTGAGCTGCGCGCAGCGAACGTCGATTTGATCTGCCTCGCCGGCTACATGCGAATTCTGAGCGGTTATTTCATCCGCGAGTTTCCGATGCGTATTTTGAACATCCATCCGTCGCTGCTGCCCGCGTTTCCGGGGCTCGACGCGCAGCATCAGGCGCTGGAGCATGGCGTGAAAATCGCAGGATGCACGGTGCACTTCGTTGATGAAGGGCTCGACTCAGGGCCGATTGTTGCGCAGGCATCGGTTCCGGTGCTGCCAGGCGATACGGCGGATACGCTTTCGGCGCGCATTCTTGTCGAAGAACACAAGCTGTATTCAAAGGCCATCGCGCTGGTGCTTTCCGGACGCTATCGCATCGAAGGCCGGCGGGTGATCGAAGAGGACTGAGGCCTTACAGCACCAGTTCGGCTTGCACCACGCTCTCCACGCCGTAGCGCAGCCCGAAGCCGAGCGCTTTGCAGATCTCGATCATGTAGCGGTTCTCGCCCAGAATATCGGCGGTGATGCGCTCCAGCCCTTCGATGCGGCCGATGTCGATCAGGCGCTTCACCAGCTCAGTGCCCAATCCCCTGCCCTGAAATTTGTCGCTGATCAGCACGGCGAACTCGGCTTCATTGCCGCGGTGCGCGCGCGTCAGACGGCCGACCGCGAGAATCTCCGATTCGCCGGTAATGGCATCGCGGCGCTCGGCCACCAACGCCATCTCGCGTTGATAATCGATGAAGCAAATCCGCGTCAGGCGCTCATGCGCGATGCGCGAATCGAGCGGGATCATATGGAAGTAGCGCAGATAAACGCTGCGCTCGGAAAGCGTGGCGTGGAAGCGAACCATCGCCGGTTCGTCCTCCGGACGGATCGGCCGGATCAGCACTTCGGCCGGCACGCCATCGGGGCCGGTGAACTGCCAAGGGCTGACAAACTGCTCCGGATAAGGGCGAATCACAGGGTGCGGCAGGTCGCTTTCCTTGGTCGCCGCGGGATGCAGCACCACGCGCGCGTCCAGTGAAATTAACCGCTCATGCGAGGCCAGCAGCGGATTGATGTCGATCTCCTTGATCCAAGGCTGCTCCGCGACCAAACGGCTGAAGCGGACCAGAATGCGCTCCAGTTCGGCCAAGTCCACAGGGGGACGGCCGCGCACACCCTTCAGCGCCGTATACACTTTGGTCTGCTCCATCAAACGGCGCGCCAAATTGGTGTTCAACGGCGGCAGCGCGAGTGCCCGGTCCTTGTAAACTTCAACCAACTGTCCGCCGCTGCCGAACAGGATCACCGGTCCGAACTGCGAATCGATGCTCGAGCCGAGGATCAGTTCATAGCCTTCGGTCTTGATCATCGGCTGCACGGCGACGCCGAGAAAATCCGCGGCGGGGACGGCGTCCTGAATGGCTTTGAACGCATCGCGCACGGCTCTTTCATTGCCGAGGTTCAATTTCACGCCCCCGACGTCGGTCTTGTGCGTGATCGTCTCCGAGTGCAGCTTCAGCACCACCGGATAGCCGATGCGTGCGGCAGCGGCGACCGCTTCATCCGGGGTCGGCGCCACTACGGTCTGCACCACAGGGATGCCGTAGGCGGCGAGGACGCGCTTCGACTCGTCTTCAGTCAGGATGCGGCGGTCCTGCTTGCGCGCCGCGCTGAGGATCGCCGCGACCTCTTCGAGCGCGTTGGGCGTGCCGGCTTCTTCCACCAGCTTCGGCGTCTGATAGAGCGATTGAAGATTCTCGCTGTAGCTCCACATGGATTGGAACACGCCGGCGGCGGAATCCGGGAACGCGTAAGTGGGAATGCCGATACTGTTCAGAATTTTTTCGCCGGGCTCGACCATCGGGCCGCCCATCCAGGATGCAATCACGGGTTTGCCGCGCAGATGGGCGAAAGGCTCCAGCTTGCGAGCGACGGCCGATGGATCAGTCATGCCTTGTGGAGCGAGGACCACCAGAAGTCCGTCGGTATTGGGATCGGCCGCAGCCAGCCGCACGGCTTTTTCCCAGCGCTCCGGCGGAGCATCGCCTAAAATGTCGATCGGGTTGCCGTGGCTCCAATGCGCGGGCAAAACGGCGTTTAGGTCTTCGATTGTTTTGTCGGCCAGCTTGGCCAGTTGGCCTCCGCGATTGAGCAGAGCGTCGGTGGCCAGAACTCCGGGACCTCCCGCGTTGGTCACGATGGTCAGGCGGGGGCCGCGCGGGCGAGGCTGTTTGCCCAGCGCTTCCGATGCGTAGAACAGCTCGGCGATAGTGTTGACGCGCAGCACTCCGCAGCGATGGAACGCGGCATCCAGCACTTCGTCGCTGCCGGTGAGCGCGCCGGTATGGGAGGCTGCCGCGTGCGCCGCAGCTTCCGTGCGTCCCGGCTTGATGACGATGATCGGCTTGGTGAGCGCCACTTCGCGCGCGGCGGAAAGGAACAGCGGCACGTCCTTCTTCGGATCGCTGCCCACCGATTCCATGTAAATGATGATGCTCTGCGTGCTGGGATCGTCTCCCAGGTACTGAATCAGGTCGCCCCAACCGACGTCTAGCATGGAACCAACGGAAACGAACGCGCTGAAGCCGACCATTTCCTTATGGCTCCAGTCGAGGATGCTGGTGCAGAGGGCTCCGCTCTGGCTGATGAAGCCAACCGAGCCAGGCTTGGCGACGGAGGCGGCGAAGGTGGCGTTCAGGCCGTTATGAGGGTTCATCAGGCCCAGGCAGTTCGGCCCGATAATGCGCATGCGGTACTTGCGGGCTTCGTCGAGAATCGCCTGCTCCAGCGCGATACCCGCGGCACCTACTTCCTTGAATCCGGCCGAGATGATGATGGCCGCGGACGCGCCCGCCGCGCCGCACTGGGCGACGAGATCGGGTACTGTCGCCGCCGGCGTGGCGATCACCGCCAGGTCGATGGGCTGAGGGATGCTTGAGACCGAGGGGAAACACGGCACGCCCAGCACATGCGAGCGCTTCGGATTCACAGGATACAGCTTGCCCTTGAAGGCCGGATTGGTCAGGTTGCCGATCAGGGCGCGACCGACGGTGCCGGGATTTTCGGTGGCTCCGATGATGGCGATGTTTCGAGGATGGAAGAACGCGTCCAGGGGGGCTCGGCGGCCTATACCCTTGTCCAACTCGTCATCCTGTGGAAAATTCATGGTGATCTTTTGTCCTTAGCAAGGGGCGAACCCGGTGAGCCGCGTTATCTAACCCAATTCTAACCTTGGCATTGGGTGCTGAGACGCAGAGAATTTCTACGCGGTCCGGCCCGCTTTTCCCCTAACTGTGGTGGAGCAATTTCAATACCGGGGTTTAGGAGGTTCCAACCTATTGGAATGACACTTGCTAACCCAAAACTACTACGAAGAAAAGAGTCAATACCCCAGAGCCTGAGCCAGATCACCCAAATCGGCCACCCGCCGTGTCCGGAGCGAATCGCCATGTCCAGGCGGCGGACGGAGATGCGAGTATGGACCGGCGATTCCGGGAACTTCTGGAAGCCGCCCCGGACGCCATCATGGAAGTGGATCAAAAGGGCCGCATTGTGCTGCTCAACCCGGTAACGGAGAAGCTATTCGGCTACAGCTGCGAGGAACTATTGGGGCAGCCTGTGGAACTGCTCATTCCCGGCGCGGCGCGCGTCGGGCATATCCGGCATCGCGAGAATTATTGGAGCAAACCGGCGGCGCGGCCCATGGGCAGCGGATTCACCATGGAGGGGCGGCGCAAGGACGGCTCCGTGTTCCCTGTGGATATCAGCCTGAGCCCTGTGCACTCCGGAGAGAGCCTACGGGTAACGGCGGTGATCCGCGACATCAGCGAGCGCAAGCAGGCCGAGGACAAGATTCGCGCGCTGCAAGCCGATTACACGCGAGAGTTAGAGCTGCGCAACCGCGACGTGGAACGGGCGAACCGCATGAAGAGCGAGTTTCTGGCCAGCATGAGCCATGAACTGCGCACCCCTCTCCACACCGTCATCGGCTTCGCGCAACTGCTGGCCGAGGAGTTGGAAGGATCGCTCAACGAGAAGCAGAAGCGCTTTGTGTACCACATCCAGAAGGATTCCATGCACCTGCTGGAGCTGATCAACGACATTCTGGACCTGAGTAAGATCGAGGCCGGGCGCCTGAACGTCGAGCGCGAGGTGTTCGACATGGGCGCCTGCGTCAACGAGGCGATGGAGGCCATCCGACCGGCGGCGGATGCAAAGTCTATTGCCATGGATCAGGACCTCGCGCCGTGCCCCAACATCTCCGCCGACCGGCTCCGCGTCAAGCAGATCCTCTACAATCTGCTCAGCAACGCGGTGAAGTTCACGCGCGAAGGCGGGCGCATCCGCGTGGAACTGCGGAGCCTGGAAGTTCCTCGGCCAGCAGGTACGTCCGGCAGGCAGAGCTTTGTGCAGGTCTCGGTTGCCGACACGGGAATCGGCATCCCCAGAGAGATGCAGGAGGCGATCTTCGACAAGTTCTATCAAGCCAGCTCGACCACCAAGGGCGTGCGGGAGGGAACAGGTCTGGGCCTGCCCATCACCAAGGCTCTGATCGAGTTGCACGGAGGGCGCATCTGGGTGAACAGCGAGCCGGGAAAAGGCAGCAAATTCACGTTCACTCTGGCGTCGGACGAGAGGGTGAGGCAGCCCGAATGAAGACTGTGCTCGTGGTGGCGGATCATGCCACCAGCCGTGAACTGGTCCGCGTCGCATTGGAGCACTCCGGCTACGCAGTGCGCGAGGCCCACAGCTGCCAGGAAGCCAGCTGGATCGCCCGCCAGAGCGTCCCCGACCTGATCGTGATCGACTGGCACATCCCCGGTATGGGCCCCGCGGAAGCCATCGGGCAGTTCCACGGCGACGATACGCTCAAGGGCGTTCCGGTGATGGCTCTGACCGCCGGCGCGGCACAGGCCGACCACGACCGGGCGATTCAGGCGGGGTTCAGCAGTTGCTTATCGAAGCCCGTTAAACTGAACCGGCTCCGTAAAGAGGTGGAGCGTCTGCTAAGATGAGCCTTCGGCATGTCTGATCCACGTAAATCCGCGCTGTCCCTTCTGATCATCGACGATAACGCGGGCAGCCTGGAGCTGTTATCCACTGCGCTAGCGCAGCCGGGGCTGGAAATCCTCACCGCGTCCGATCCGGAGGAGGGTCTGGATTTGGTCCACCGGCGCCGGCCTCAGATTGTGCTCACGGACCTGGTGATGCCGAACCTGAGCGGCCTGGAAGTGCTGGAGCAGGTGGTGGAGTTCGATCCTTCCATCGACGTGATCCTGATGACGGCGCATTATTCCACCGAATCCGCGGTGGAGGCCATCAAGAGGGGCGCGACGGATTATCTGAACAAGCCTATTTCCATCGCCACGCTGCGGGAACGCGTCGGTAAGCTGCTGGACGAAGCGCGGCGCAGGAGTCACGCCTCGCGCCTGGAAGGCGAGCTGCTCGCCAGTTCCGAATTTGAGGGAATCATCGGGCGTAGCGCGCTGATGTGGGATTTATTTTCGCAGATCCGGCGGGTGGCGCCGCATTACCGTTCGCTTCTGGTCACCGGGCAAACCGGCACCGGCAAAGATTTGATCGCCCGCGCCATCCATCGCCGCAGTCCAGCGCATGCAGGACGGTACGCGGTGCTGAACTGCTCGGCCGTGGTGGAGACGTTGTTTGAAAGCGAACTGTTCGGCCACGTGAAGGGATCGTTCACCGGCGCGACGGCTGATAAACCCGGCATGTTCGAATACGCGCACGGCGGCACGCTGTTTTTAGACGAGATCGGCGACATGCCTTTGGCCACACAAGCAAAGTTATTACGCGTGCTGCAGAACCAGGAGGTGCAGCGAGTGGGCGCGCTCTCCTCGCACAAGGTGGACGTAAGGATTATCGCCGCGACCAATCACGACCTGCGCCTCGCCATTCGTGAGAAGCGCTTTCGCGAAGACCTGTACTACCGCTTGTCGATGGTGGAGTTGCAGGTGCCATCTCTCGCGGACCGGCGCGAGGACCTGCCGCTGCTGGAGCGTCACTTCATTTCGCACTTCGCCGCGCAGTACCAGAAGCAGATTCGCGGCCTGACGCACCGGGCGCAGATTCTTCTGGCGCTGCATCTGTGGCCAGGCAATGTGCGTGAACTCGAGAACGTGATCGGCCACGCCTGCATGATGACCATGAGCGACATGATCGACGTGCATGACCTGCCGCCGTATCTGAACTCCGCAGCCAGCCAGGAAGGATTGCGCGAAGCGCCGGTCCCGGCGGAGCAATCCGGCACGTTAGAAGAGCAGGAGCGCGTGCTGATCGTCCGCGCGCTGGAAGCCGCCGGCGGCAATCAATCGAAGGCCGCACGCATTCTACGCATCGGCCGCGACGCGCTCCGCTACAAGCTCAAGAAACACAATCTCGAAGCTACACACTCAGAACGGGGCACAGCGACTGCCGAATAATGGCGTGAGAGTGCGTGCGCAGGCGTCCGATGGTCTCATGGATGCTGCCGCGTCCGATCACTAACAGGTCGGCCCCGTGGCGCTGCGCCTCTTCCTGCACGCCATCGGCGACGCCGCCCGCAACGATGCACAGAGGCACGTTCGAGACACCGGCCTCCTTCTGGAATTCAAGAATCTCCTGCCGCGCATTCTCGCGCAGGTCCGCATCGTGGCCCGGATCGAAGTTATGCGAATGGGACCGGCTGGCGTCGGTGACCACGTGCACTAGGCGCAGGCTTGCGCCGACGTCACTGGCCAGGCTGCCTGCCCAGCGAAGCAGCTCGATGCTTTTCGGCGTCCCGTCCACCGCGCACAGGATGTTACGGCACGCCAGATGGGACTGGCAAGGCTTGTCCTCGACATGTGCCGCGGTCCAGACGGGGCACTCCGCGTCATGCAGAATTTTGGCTGTCACTGAGCCCAGCAGCAGGCGGCGGAACGGCCCGTAACCATGCGTCGGCATCATGATCAGATCAACTTTGTTGCTATGCGCAAAATCGGTGATCACGCGCGCCGTCTCGCCGATCTCGGCCACGCGCTCCACTTGGAGGTGCGAAAACTCGGTGACCAGGGCATGGTTCAGGCGGTCTACCAAGTCGGAAAGGATGGTGTCGGTGCCGATTAAAAGCGGCCCTCCGGGATCGCCCATCCCGGCGTAATACATGGGTTGCGCGACGCTGATGAGCGTCACTTTGGCGTTGTAGCGGCTCGCCATCGCGTCCACAAAGGGCGCGGCCGCGCAGCAACGCTCAGAGAAGTCGATGGGAAACAGGATGTGCTTGATCGCTGTCATGGATTTAAAATCCTCCTGCCTGCAAAAGAGAGGGCAATTCAACATCCACGTCGAAAACGCTGCATTTCAAAGGGTTTCGCCAAATGGCAAAGGAGATTCGTGCGATCTGGCGCGAGGAAAAGCGCGAAATCGCGCTAACTGGGCTGCGCGCGCTGCGGCAGCGGGATACCATTGAGGCGTCATCCGTAAGGATGCGGGCTGGCCCACCCGCCGGCTGCCCCATGCTGACGAGGCATGGCGGTTTTAGATGCTCCGGAGCGCCGCGCCGTCCCATGGGTCCTGCGCGGCGACGCGGGCGCGGGTGGCGTCGAGGCGCTCCCCGATCACCTCCACCAGGCGTTTCATGAGCACGTAGCCCAAACGCGGGTCGAATTCGCAGGCCTCGCGCAGGGCATGGGAAGGAAACGCCACGGTGGTGACCGGCGATAACGCGCGCGCCTGAAAATGGGCGCGGGCATCGTCGGTGAGAGCCGACCACCCCATGGCGTCGCCACGATGTAGCGTCTGGACCCTGAGCGGCTCACCCCTGGCCACTTGTTCCAAAGCTACATCGCCGGAGACGATCAGATGAAAATATGAGGACCGTCCCCCAATCGAAAAAATGATCTCGCCGGTTTTGTACTGCTTGTGCTCGGCGATCGGCACCAGTTTCCGCAACTGCTGAGGATCGAAACCCTCCAGCACGCGGTACGTCAGCCCCATTTCCAACAGTTCTTCGGGAGTCATCCTTTAGCCCCTTATTCGGGAGCGGCCCAATCGTTCAATTGCCGGATCGCCTGATCCAGCACGAAAGGCAGCGCGTCCTGAACAGGCGGCGTCAACTGGTCGTCCCACTCTGTAGAGAGCGGTTGCACGCCAAGGACCACAACCTCGGGAGGCGTTTCCCCCATCAGCTCCAGGGCGACCATCATGTCGGAAAAACCCAGCTGATGGACGCTGGACTTGCCCGGGAGCCCATGTAAAGATGCTCCTTCGAACTTCATCACGGTGCCCGGCGCTTCCCCCGCATCTACCGCGTCGATGACGAGAAGGCGGTCAATGCCGGAAATATGCGGCAAAAGACCCAACCCCTGCGTCCCCCCGTCGAGGAGTACAACACCAGGGGGGACGCGCGGGTCAAGCTGGAGGCGGCGTATGGCGTGTACGCCCACCCCATCGTCGGTATGGACCAGATTGCCCACACCTAAAATCGCAGTCGCGCGCAGGGCCGTCATTTGCCGGCTTTCCGCAGCAGCTCCGCGGTCTCTTCTTCCTCAGCGTGCAGCTCGTCCACCGGAATCACTTTCCAGCCGACGAAGATGCTGTCTATCAGGCCCCGCTTTTCCTCTCTCGAGATCAGCATCGACAGATGGATGTGGAACACGGCGAAGGCCAGGAACACGAACATCAGGCAGAAGTGAATCAGCCGGAGGTTCTGCACGTTGATCAGGCCCGGAATCCAGCCGACGATTGCGCGAAGGAATCCGTTGTGCCCCAGGTTGGTGTAGAGCACCAGACCCGTGATCACCTCGAACGCCACCAACGCATAGATGCAGATGTAGGCGAACGCCGCCATGGCGTTATGACCGATGCGCGACACCGGCCTGGGATTGATAAACAGGTAGAACTTCGCCACCTTCACCATTTCAATCCACTGGGCCGCGCGCAGGGGCAGGTTACGCCTCCAGCCCACCCAGGAGTTGCCTATGAAAAACATCGCCATGCGAACGATGAATAGGGCCAGGAGTAACATGCCGAACGTCTCATGGACAAAGCGGAACCAGCCCATCAGGAACGGGTATTTCATCTGTCCGATGATGAACGGATCGTGGATGTAGTATCCGGTGAACGACAGCGCAACGATGGAGAGCACCATGCCCCAGTGAAACAGGCGTAGAGGATACTGCCACACGTAGACGCCCACTGTTTCCCGTGGCGCCTGCAGAGGGTGCCGCGAGTCCACCATGTTCAGTTCTTCGCCCTTCGCCTCGAGCGCGTCAGTCGATAAGGGTTGCATTCAGGCCTCCCATCTGGGTGCGGCTGGGAATCGTGTAGGACCGGCCTTCCGCGTCGATGACGTGCACGGCGCAGGCAAGGCAAGGATCGAAGGAGTGGATCGTGCGCAGAATTTCCAGAGGACGCGACGGATCCACCACCGGAGTATTCAGCAGGGACGATTCATACGCGCCCCTCTGCCCGGCTTCGTCGCGCGGACCAGCGTTCCATGTCGTCGGAACCACCGCCTGATAATTCTTGATCGAGCGGCCCTTGATCTCCACCCAGTGGCCCAGAGAGCCGCGCGGAGCTTCATGCCAGCCATAGCCGGACGCCGAGTCGGGCCACGTTGCCGGGTCCCACTTGACGGGATTGAAGATGGCCACTTTGCCGTGAACCATGTTCGAATTCAGTTCGTCCACCCAGGTTTCGAGCTTCGGAGCCATGATTGCGGTCTCGATGGCGCGAGCCGCGATGCGGCCCAGCGTCGAGAACAGCACCGTGGCCGGGGCGCCGAGTTTCTTCAGCACGCCGTCGATGGTCGATTTGATCTCCGGCTGTCCGGCGGCATAGCCCACAATCATGCGTGCCAGCGGACCCACTTCCATCGCCTTACCGTCGTAGCGCGGAGCCTTGAGCCAGGAGTACTTCTTGTCCACGTCGAGCGCGTCGTAAGGAGGCTTCGGACCGCTGTACTTCGGATTGGTCTCGCCCACCGAAGGATGCTTCGGTTTGTCGCCGTCCGAATATTCGTACCAGGAGCGGCTGATGGACTCGGTGATCTTGCTGGGGTCCACCGGATGCACCTTGGTGAGATCCCGACCCATCACGATGCCACGCGGGAACAGGAACGTGCTCGGGTCTTTCTGATTGCCCGAGGAGAAATCGCCGTAGGAAAGGAAATTGCCGAGGCCTTCGCCGCGTCCGAACCAGTCCTTATAAAGCGGCGCAATGGCCAGAACGTCGGGGATATAGACCTGGTTGACGAACTTGATCGCGCCCTTCACCAGATCGCGGATGAAGATGATGGTGTCGGGATTGATAACGGCGGCCGGCTCGTTCGGATCGAGGGCGGTGGTCATGCCGCCCACCAGGAAGCTTTGCAGGTGCGGATTCTTTCCACCCAGCGCGGCGTGAATCCGGATGAAGTCCTTCTGCCAGGCGAGCGCTTCCAGATAATGCGCCACCGCGAGCAGATTCACTTCCGGCGGCAGAGTGTAGGCCGGATGGCCCCAGTAGCCGCTGGCGAATAGCGTCAACTGGCCGCTATCGACCACTTGTTTGACGCGCTGTTGCACGCCCTTGAAATACACCGTGCTCGATTTCTCGTAATCGGAGATGGATTGCGCGAGCGACGAGGTCTTGGCCGGATCAGCCTTGAGCGCCGAAGTCACATCCACCCAGTCGAGCGCGTGCAGGTGATAGAAGTGGATTACGTGATCGTGCACCATCTGCGCGCCGGCGATGATATTGCGCACAATGCGCGCGTTGTCCGGCACCTCGACGCCCAAGGCATCCTCCACCGCGCGGACGCTGGCAAGCGCGTGCACCATGGTGCAGACGCCGCAGATGCGCTGCGCCCAAATCCAGGCTTCGCGCGGGTCGCGCCCCTGGAGAATCATCTCGATGCCGCGGAACATGGTTCCGGCACTCCAGGCATCGGTGATTTTGCCGCCATCCATTTGGGCTTCAATGCGGAGATGGCCCTCAATGCGATTTACGGGATCGACGACTAGACGAGCCATAGTTATGCCTCTTTCCTTTCCTCAGACGAAGCGGGCGACTTGGGGGCGGGTTTGACCATGGAGATCAGCCCGTGGGCAGTGACGCCGGCGACGGTCGCGCCGACCAGTCCCAACCCGATTTCTCCGGCCGTGACCTCAACGCCAAAGCCCGGCACCGACGGCAGACGATCATAGAACGGCGACATGTGATCCCAGAACCGCGGCGAGGCGCAACCGATGCAGCCGTGGCCGGCCCGGATGGGCCAACTGGTGTGGTCGTTCCACTGCGCGATGGGGCAATTGAACGTCGCCTGAGGACCTTTGCAACCCATCTTGTATAAACACCAGCCCTTGCGATGGCCGTCGTCGCCCCATTCGGTGACGAAGCGTCCGGCGTCGAAGTGCGCGCGGCGTTCGCACTGGTCATGAATGATGCGGCCATAGGCAAACAGAGGCCGGTTGTATTGGTCGAGCGCGGGCAGATCGTTGAACGTCAGGTAATGCACCAGCACCGCGGCGGTGTTCACGGGGTTGTGAGGGCAGCCGGCCATGTTGATAACCTTTATGCCGGGGACGGCTTCCTGAACGCCCATGGCTCCGGTCGGGTTCGGATGGGCCTTTACCAGGCCGCCGTCGAACGCGCAGGCGCCTACCGCGATGGTGGCCGCCGCATTGCGGCACACCGTCTCGGCGATCTCCATGGCCGTGTGGCCGTTGATGGTGCAGTAAATGCCGCCTTCGGCTGACGGAATCGCACCCTCTACGACGCAAATGTACTTTCCTTTTTCCTCTTTCACCACCCGGTCCAGCACGGCATTGGCTTTCGCGCCCGCGCCAGCCATGATCACTTCGTGGTATTCCCACGACAGCAGGTCCAGAACGACGTCGGCGACATCGGGGTGGCTTGATCGCAGGATCGATTCTGAGCACCCGGTGCAGTCCTGGAACTGCAGCCAGACCAGTACAGGCTTCTTGGCCTTTCCGACGGCGGCGACGGCTTGGGCCAGATAATGCTCAGGCAGAGCTAGCGTTGCGAGTGCGGCGCTACAGAACTTTACAAGTTGGCGCCGCGTGATTCCCCGTCTGGCGAGCGCGGTATTTAAATCGTGATTCGCTTTTAGCATTCCCAACCTCCCTGGTTGGCGGTTCCCTAGGTCTCGATTAAGATGAGTCTTGCCGCGGCTGACATGGCCGCCGCTTGAAAATTTCACATCTGCCCTGTCCACGCTCCGCAAATCCAGACAGAACTTGCCACAACTCCAAACGCCGATGTCGGCGGCAACAATGCACGCCGGCGGCCAACTCTTGAAAAACCGCTGTTTTTGGTCGTTTTTTCAAAGATTCACTCGAGAGGGCGCCAACAACTGTCTGAAGACGGCTGGAAAATTGGGTGCGCTGGCCCAAATGATCATGCTTAGACGTCGCGCAATCACGCAGAGACAGAAAAACGCGGACTGCCAACAGGGACCAGTCCGCGTTCTTGCATTAAAGACAAGGCAGCTGGAAAACAAGTGCGGTGGAGAACTCGCGCCCGTCGAAAGACCAAGTATTGCGGCGCGATTACGTCGTCGGCTGGACGCTTTCCTTCCAGGCGTACACCAGCCAGCCGCAGGCGATCAGCAGGCCGTAAACGATCAGAACGATGGTCAGAAGCTTGCCCCAGCGATCGATCTTTTCCAAACGGTGCGCCAGGTTATCCTGGTCGGAAACCGCAGCGAGTTCATTGTCGCGCAGATGGATCACGTCCACCTCTTCGCGCGAGATAAATTTGCGGTACAGCGCCAGACCGCCAACCACCGTGGCCATGGCCACCCAGATCACCACCTGGATTGTAAGTGTCGTTTGCATCTTGGGAGTCCCTCCAAAACGTTTCTTTAAGAAACTTTCGCTGTTCCTCAAAGCACGAGGAGTGCCATAGCGCGCAGCCCAGGACATGGCTTGGTACAGCACGGAGAGCGACCCGGGATGCGCCTGCGCACCCAATTCGCGAGCGATTTCACCCAAGTCTACTGCCCTGGCATGCGCAGCTTCTGCGACTGCTCCAGCATCCGGCGGCCTTCCTCGGTTTTGCCTTCCTCCATCAAAGTCTGCCCGAGCTGGTAATGCGCCTGGTAATTGTTGGGGTCTAGCTTAATCGCCCGGCGCAGCATGCCTTCGGCCGAGCCGAGGTCCTTTTTCTTGAAATACGCCTTCCCGAGCAGAATGTAGGGGCCGCTGAAATCGGGGTTCAGCCAGACGGCGCGCTCCAGGGGAGCGATGGCGTTGTCCCAATCCTCGCGGCGGGTGTAGGCATCCCCCAGCCGGTAATGCGCCATCGAGAAATCGGGATTGATGGCGATCTCGCGGCGCATCTCCTCGATCCCCTTGTCCAGTTCGTTGCGGTAAATCGCCATCATCCCCACCAGATAATGCGCCTGGGGAATTTTCGGGTCGATTTCCAGCGCCGACTTCAGTTCCGCCGAGGCTAATTCCTCCAGTTCCTGGCGGATCAGAAACTGCGCCGTCAACAGATGCGCCGCCGCCGAATCCGGAGCCACACTGAACATGGCCGCGAACGCCGCGCGAGATTTCACCGGCTCCCGTTGCTGGATGTAGCAGTTGCCCAGCATGTAATACACCTCGTTAATCCGCACGCCGCCATCGACCGCTCTCTGGAGCCACGCCGTCGCTTCCGGAATTTTCGACGTGAGGTAATAGCTTTGGCCCAGCAGTACCGCCGACTCGCGGTACTCGGGCGTACCGGGAGTCTCAGTAGCAACGGCCTTCCCAAGCAGTTCGATGGTCTTCGAAAACTGGCGCTGCTTGTACGCGGCGACCCCATCCGCGTGATCGTCGGCCAGTGCGGTGAGCAAAAGCAGACTTGTCAACATCCCGCTGAGCATAATCCTCAGTATAATGACGGCAGCGCGATGCTTCGCTACCTTTTTTTCCTCACCGTGTGGGCCTGCATGGACGCGCAAACGGCCGGCTGGCGGCAGCAGGCCGATGATCTCAAAGCCAAAGGCGACGCGGCGGGCGCGCTGGCCGTCATCGAAGCCGCAGCCGAAGCCGATCCGGCGTCTGCGGCGCTCCAGGACGAGGCCGGTTTTCTGCTTGCCGTGCTGAAACGCCCAGCCGAAGCCAAGGCGCGCTTTGAAAAAGCCGTCGCGCTCGAGCCGGGCTACGCGCTGGCTCACTATCACCTGGGCGTGATCTACTGGCTGGAAAAAGATCCGACCCGAGCGATTCCCCAGCTTCAGGATGCTGCGGCGCTTGCCCCGAAAGTGTTCGACTATCGGCTCAAGCTGGGAGTGTCGCTCTACGAAGTGTCGCATTACCCCGAATCGATCGCGGAACTGAAGGCTGCGGTGGAGCTGAATCCGTCCAGCGCCGCGGCATGGAGCAGCCTTGGTGCCTCCCTGCAGCAGACCAGGGAAAGGGCTGGCGCACGCGACGCCTTCGCCCACGCGCTGGAACTGAATCCGAACGACCTGGCAGTCCGCAACAGCTACGGCTTCATGCTGGCCGGATTGCGCGAGCCAGAAAAAGCCCTGGAGCAGTTCCACAAGGTGCTGGAGACCGATCCGCAAAACAGCGACGCCATGGTGAACATCGGCTTCACCTACCTGCAAACCGGCGAATACGCCAAAGCCGAGGAACAGTTCCGCGCGGCTCTTAAAATCAAGCCCGAATCGGCGGTGGCTCGCTACAATCTCGGCTTGACGCTGAAGCAGCAGGACAATCTGGAGGACGCGAAGAAAGAGCTCAGGGAAGCGATCCGCCTGGACCCCGCCCTGCCGGAGGCGCATTACACGCTCGGCATGACGCTCTGGCAACTCGGCGATTTCGAGGGCACGCTCACCGAAACCCGCGCCGCCATCGCCGGGAATCCCCTGTACGGGCAGGCGCATTACCTTCTTGGAACGGTCTTGAAACAGACCGGCAAATTGGACGAAGCGCTCAAGGAGCTGCGCGAATCGGCGCGCCTGATCCCGGAGGATCCGGGTCCTTATAATATGATCGGCCAGATACTACGAATCCAAGGGGACCCGGCCCGCAGCAGGCAGGCATTCGACGAGGCTGCACGCATCAAACAAGCCAAGGAAGCCGAACAGGCGGAGACGCTGCGTAAAAAGAAATAATCCTGTGTGACAGGAATTCACGACAGCGCATTTCCACCTAAATAACTGTTTAAACAGTACTTATGCACGAGGACGACGACTGCGGTTCTGGTTCGTGTGACAGTTCAATGCAACGTCCGGCATATTTGTATTGACACCTGACCGGAACTAGTTATATAGTCAGCAAGACAACTAATTGATTTCGGTTAGAGGAACTCTCGCTCGCCTCCACCGAAATTACAAGCCGTGTCAGCTTAAGGGGAAAGGGAGATTCAATGGTCATGATAAGGCAACGTTGCCGCATGCTCCTGGCGATCAGCGCTCTTGCACTGTTCGCGAGTTCAATCAGCAATGCGCAGCAGGTCTTTGGAAGTATTTTTGGCACAGTGACGGATCCTGCGGGAGCCGTGGTCGCCAACGCAAAAGTCATCATCACAGACATCAACAAAGGCACCAAGTCTGAAGTCACCACCGATACGGCGGGCAACTACAGACAGGGCCAATTGATTCCGGATACGTATCAGATCACCATCACCGCACCCGGATTCTCGAAGGTTGTTTCCACCAACCTGGAAGTCCGCGTGGATGATGCGGCCCGTTTTGACGCGGTTCTAAAGGTCGGCGACGTGAGCACCGCGGTGGAAGTCACCGCTTCGGCCCCGCTGCTGCAGTCCGATCGTGCCGACGTCGCGCAGACGTTTACCTCGAAGGAAATTAACGACCTGCCGAACATCGGTCGCAACCTTCAGTCGTTCGAACTGCTGGAGCCCGGCACGGCGAAAATCGGCTGGCAGCACGCCTCCGACGAAAATCCGCAGGGCAGCGTCCAGATGGTGGTCAACGGCCAGTTGTTCTCGGCCATGGGCTACGAACTGGACGGCACCGCGAACCAGGACCCGATTCTAGGCATCATCGTCGTCAATCCGAACATCGACTCCATCTCGGAAGTGAAGCAGTCCCTGCAGAACTTCGACGCGGAATTCTCGTACGTCGGCGGCGGCGTGGCTTCGTACTCCACCAAGTCCGGGACCAACCAGTATCACGGCGACGCGTTCGAATATCTCCAGTTGAATACCCCCGGATTCACCACCTTTGCGGCAAATCCGTTCTCGGGTCTCCCCGCGGCCACCTATCGCCAGAATCAGTTCGGCGGCTCGGTGGGCGGAAAGCTCATCAAGGATAAATTGTTCTTCTTCGGCGACATGCAGTTGAACCGTCAGTCGCAGGGCGCCGGCGTTGTCACCAGCGTGCCTGACGCCTTGAACCGCACCGGTAATTTCAGCGACTGGTTGAAGTACAACCCGGTGAATCAGATTTACGATCCTAACAGCGGCAATGCATCCACCGGCGTGGGCCGAACTCCGTTTCCGAACAACACGATTCCGTCGAGCCAGATCGCGCCCCAGGCGGCCGCTCTCCTGGCGTACTTCCCTAGCCCGAACATTCAGCAGATCGCGAACGCTCCGTTCGTGAACAACTACTCGGTGAACGGCGCGGTGGCGATCACCGGCAACAACTTCGACACGCGCGAAGATTACTACATTAACCAGAAGAACTCCATCTTCGGACGCTATAGCTCGCAGCAGTTCACCGAGCAGGCGCCCGGAGCCTTCGGCAGCGCGGCCGGCGGACCGGCATTCGGCAACTACGCCGGCAATTCGAGCTCTCACCAGCAGAGTGTGGCGATCGGCTGGACCAGCAGCATCAATGCGACGTCGGTGAACGAGTTCCGCTTCGGATGGATGAAGTATCACGTGTTTGACGTCCCGAATGGCTACGGCACGCAGCCCGCTCTCGCTGCGGGCATCCCCGGCCTTAACCTCGACAAGACGTACACCTCGGGCCTGCCGTACTTCAACATCAGCACCCCGAACGACTCCATGCAGCTCGGCTACGCACTGGGCGTCAACCAGTGCAACTGCCCGCTGACGCAGACGGAGACGCAGTATCAGTTCGTGGACAACTTCAGCAAGACGATCGGTAAGCACACCATCAAGATGGGCGTCGATCTTCGCAGCGCCACCAACCTCCGCGTGCCTTCCGACAGCCACCGCGCGGGCGAGTTGACATTCAACTCCGGCGTTACGGGCGTGGTTCCGGTGGCCGGACAGAATCAGACCGGCGGTATCGGTCTGGCGACCTTCCTGTTGGGCGATGTCACCAACTTCGGCCGCTATGTCAGCACCTCGACCAACGCGCAGGAGCATCAGCCGCGCCTGTTCTTCTACGGGCAGGACGAATGGCGTCCCACGTCCAAGCTGACCGTCAACATCGGCCTCCGCTGGGAGCTGGTGAAGCCGGAAAGCGTGAACGCGGCGGGCAACGGCGCGACGCTCAACCTCTCCAACGGACTGATGTATGTCTTCGGTGTGGGCGGCGTGTCGCTGCACGGTATCCAGAAGACCAACTATAAGGACTTCGCTCCGCGCGTGGGCATCGCCTATCAGCTCGATCCGAAGACGGTCATCCGCACCGGTTTCGGCGTCGGCTACGATCTGGGCACGTTCGGCTCCAATTTCGGCCACAACGTGACGCAGAACCCGCCGACCCTGAGTAACCAGAGCGTGCAGCCGGCCAATGGCTTCACCGACGTGTTTACGCTGGCCCAGGGTCCGCCAGCGCCCAACTCGGCCACCGTGAGCTCCAACGGTACGTTCCCGCTTCCGGCGGGTATCAATCCTAAGTTCCGCCCGGATGTCTTTACGCCTTTGGCGACTTATCAGTACAACATCACGGCGCAACGGCAGCTCACCAGCAAGATCGCGGTGACGGCCGGCTATGTGGGTAACCAGAACCGGCACGGTTTCATTGGATTCGGCCAATCCATCAACCCGAACGAAGCAGTTTTCGTGCCGGGCGTCAGCAACACCAACCTCGACCGGCCGTATTACAACAAGTTCGGTTGGACCAACGATCTGTCGTACTACTGCAACTGTTCGAATAATAGCTACAACTCGTTCCAGAGCACGGTGAAAATCAATGCTTGGCAGGGTTGGACGCTTCAGGGCAGCTACACCTACCAGCGACAGTACGGCGACGGCTGGGGTTATGACTCCAACTACTACTTCAACTACCTCCGCTCGGCGGGTAAGGGCTACAGCGGGAATTTCCCCAACCAACAGTGGACTTTCGCCCAGATCTATCAGGTTCCTTTCGGAAAGGGCCTGAAGTACGGCGCGAACATGAACAAGATCGCCGACTACGTTCTTGGCGGCTGGCAGATCAGCGGCGTAATGACGTATTACAGCGGTTTCCCGTTCTCGCCGGGGTTGGAAAACTATGGCTCGGGCGTGCAGCCTAACGTCGGACCCAATAACCGCCCGAACATCGGCAGCGGCAATCCGTATGCCGGCGCACAGGGCAATCGCAATCAGTGGTTTGTCGGCGGCATCGGCGGGGCGTTCCTGTTCCCGGCGTCCAACACCTTCGGCAACTATCCGATCAACACCCTGTATGGACCGCAGTTCATCCAGCAGGATATCTCCATGTCCAAGGCGTTCAAGTTCACCGAGAACATCAGCTTCATTCTCCGGACGGACGCGCGCAATGCGTTTAATCACACCAACCTCGGCTCTCCCAACAGCGATGTTCAGAGCCCGAGCGCGGGACAGATTACCGGCCTCGGCGGCGGCGCGACCATGCGCTCGCTGCAGTTCTCGGGCACCATCCGATTCTGAGGTTCGCCTCAGTTTTAAGTCACGGCCGGCGGAGCGAAAGTTCCGCCGGCTTTTTCATTTTCCGCGTAAGATCGAAGTAGTCCATGCCGCTTGCTGCCTCCGAATCTCGACTTGCGAGCCGCCATGCGTCAGCATGCGGGCTGTCTGCCCGGTGGGCTGGCGCTCTGGCCATCTGCTGCGCGACTCTGTGCGCGCAGCCCGTCACTTATAACAAAAATCTCGCGCCGATCGTCTATAGCCGCTGCGCGCCCTGCCATCGCCCGGGCGAGGCGGCTCCGTTTCCCCTGCTCTCCTACTCTGACGTCCGCAAACACTCCGGCCAAATTGTCGATCTCACGTCAAAACGCTACATGCCTCCATGGATGCCGGAACAAGGCTACGGCGATTTCTCCGGCTCCTGGCGGCTGACCGACGCGCAGATCGCGCTGTTCGCCCAATGGGTGAAACAAGGGATGATCGAAGGAAATTCCGCGGATCTGCCCCAAGCGCCGCAGTTCACCACCGGATGGTTCCTCGGCCAGCCGGATATGATCGTCCGCATGAACCGCGCCTACACCCTGCCCGCCGGCGGAGGCGACGTGTGGCGCAATTTCGTCATGCAAGTGGACTTGAAGGAGACAAAGTACATTCGCGCCTTCGAGCTGCGTCCCAACAACAAAAAGGTAGTGCATCACGCCAACGTGATCCTCGATCGCAGCCGTCTGCTGCGCCGCCGCGACGGCAAGGACGGCGAGGTGGGTTTTTCCGGGATGGACGTCGAGACAGAGGCCAGCGGCGAGTTCGATCCCGACTCGCATTTCCTGTTCTGGAAGCCCGGTTCGCCCACCCAGGTCGAGCCCGTGGACGGATCGTGGAAGCTGGATCCAGGCTCGGATTTGATCGTCAATCTGCATCTACAACCGTCAGGCAAGCCGGAAGCGGTAACGGCCGAGATCGGCCTCTATTTCGCCGACCGCGCCCCCAGCCAGCATCCGATGCTGATCCAGATGGAGCACGACGGCGCGCTCAACGTCCCTCCCGGCGACAAAAACTTCCTGGTGACCGATCATCTGAAGCTGCCGATTCCGGTGCGCGTATTGTCCGTTTATCCGCACCAGCACTACCTGGGCAAAACGGTGGAGGCGTGGGCCGATACGCCCGACGGGAAGCGTGTCCCGCTGATCAGGATCTCGCGCTGGGATATCAACTGGCAGGCCAGCTACACCTATCGCGACCCTGTGTTTCTGCCCGCGGGCACCGTGCTACAGATGCGCCTGACGTTCGACAATTCCGAGGACAATCCGCGCAATCCCAATCATCCGCCGAAGATGGTCCGCGCCGGAAACCGCACCGAGGACGAAATGGGCCACGTCTGGTTCCAGCTTCTGCCACAGGTGCCCGACAGCGAGGATGATCCGCGCCTGGTGCTGCAACAGGCCGTCATGCGACGCCGCATTGAAAAATATCCGGCTGATTTCGTGGCGCACTTTAACCTCGGCGCGGCGCTGCAAGCCACCGGACACTACGATGAAGCCCTGCACTATCTCACCAAGGCCACAGAGATTCGCCCCGCCGATGCCATGGCGCGCAATAATCTGGCCGTGGTGCTGTTTGCGCTCGAACGCTATGACGACGCCGCGGCGCAGTTCCGCATCGCGCTGGAGCACGATCCAGGCTATCCCAGCGCACGTTATAACCTGGCGCGGACGCTCTTCGCGCTGCGCGATGGCGCGGGGGCGCTCGAAGAGCTCGGGACGCTATTCAAGACCAGCCCGGACGACGCCCAGGCCCGCGATTTCGCCGGGAGGGTTCTGGCCGCGATGGGCAAATTTGCCGACGCGCTGCCGCAGTTCCGGCGGGCGGCGCAGCTCGCTCCTGGCGATTCGGGCATCCAAACGAATTTAGGGGCCGCTCTGGCATCCACGGGCGATCTGGCGGGCGCGGCGGAAGCGTTTGAGAAGGCCCTGCGGGCCGATCCGCAAAACGAAGCCGCGCGCGCGAACCTGGCGCGGGTGCGTAAAGCTCTGGAAGGAAAGAATTGAGACTCAGCCGCCGGGGATTCATCCAATCGATCAGTGCAGGCGCATCGGTTTTCACGCTGGAGCAGCTTTTATCGGGCGCAGCCGATACGCAGTTCGTCAACGTCGCCAAGGAAGCGGGCTTGCGCTCGAAAACCATCTTCGGAGCCGAAAGCAACAATCGATATCTCCTCGAAACCACCGGCTGCGGGGTGGCGTTTTACGACTACGATCACGACGGCTGGCTGGATATTTTCTTCGTCAACGGCACACGCTTTGAGGCCAATTGGACCAAGGACAACGCTCCGGTGAGCCGCCTGTTCAAGAACAATCGCGACGGCACGTTTACCGACGTGACGCTGAAATCCGGCCTGGCGCGCACCGGCTGGGGCCAAGGCTGCTGCGTCGGCGATTACGATAACGACGGCCTGGACGACCTGCTCGTCACCTATTGGGGTGACTGCGTGCTCTACCGCAACAACGGCGATGGCACGTTTACCGACGTCAGCGAAAGAACGGGCGTCGCCAAGACCACGCGCAAGACTCCCGCGGGCCTCAACCGCTGGAACACCGGCTGCGCCTTCCTCGATTACGACAAGGACGGTTGGCTGGACATTTTTATCGGCAACTACATCGATTTTGATCCCAAAACTGTGGCCAAGCCGGAGGATGGACACTGCCTCTATAAAAACCTGAAGGTCGCCTGCGGGCCTCCGGGGCTGGACGGCGGGAAGAATATTCTGCTGCACAACGACGGCAGGGGCAATTTCATCGACGTCAGCGAGAAATCCGGCATGTGGAAGACGCCCGGCACCTACGCTCTGGGCTGCCTGATCGCCGATTTCAACAACGACGGCTGGCCGGACATTTACGTCGCCAACGATTCCACCTCGTCGGCGCTCTACCGCAACAATAAGGATGGCACCTTTACCGACGTCGCGATTGAGGCGGGCGTGGCGTACTCAGCCGATGGAAAATCCCAGGCCGGCATGGGCGTCGCGGCGGCGGATTACGATGGCGACGGGCTGCTGGACATCGTCAAAACCAATTTTGCGGGCGATACATCGAGCCTCTATCACAACCAGGGCAATCTGTTTTTTGAAGACGCGACGTTTGCCGCTGGCCTCGGACGCAATACGCGATTCCTCGGCTGGGGCGCGCTGTTCCTGGATTACGATAACGACACGTGGCCCGATATTTTATTGACCAACGGCCACGTTTATCCCGAGGTTTCCGACACCGCGATCGAATACGGCTACTGGCAGCGCAAGGTGCTGTATCGAAACCTGGGTAATGGCCGATTCCTGGACGTTTCGCTGAACGCTGGCCCCGGCATTCTGGAAAAAGCGGCGGGACGCGGCTGTGCCTCAGGCGATTTCGATAACGACGGCGGCCTGGACGTGGTGGTGAACTGCGTCAATCAGGAGCCTCAATTGCTCCGCTGCGATTCCTCGAACGGCAATTCGTGGATCAAGATCAAGTGCATCGGCGTGAAGTCCAACCGCTCCGCCATAGGCGCGCGGGTCCACTGCGTCACCGGCGCGCGCAAGCAGTTTGACGAAGTGCGCAGCGGAGGCAGCTATATTTCGCAAAACGATCTGCGCATTCACTTCGGGCTAGCCAAAGCCACAAAGGCGGACATCGAAATCCACTGGCCCAGCGGGATCGTCGACAAGTTGCCGGGCCTGGCTGCAAACAAGATTTACACCGCGGTCGAAGGAAAGGGGCTGCGTTGAGGCGCCGCGATTTTCTCACAGGCCTGGGCGCAGCGGGTCTGCTGCGCGGAACGCCCCAGGGCCCATTCCAATTTGTCGATATCGCGGCGAAGGCGGGCATCACCGCGCCCGTCGTCTACGGCAATCCCGACCGCAAGACGCACATCATCGAAACCAACGGCTGCGGCATCGCCTTTTTCGATTACGACAACGACGGCTGGGTGGACTTGTTCGTGCCCGGAGGCTCGCGCTTGGACGGGAACACGGCGGGCATGACGAATCGCCTCTATAAAAACAATCGCGATGGCACGTTCACCGACGTCACGAAGAAGGCCGGGCTGGAGCGTGTCGTATGGGCCTCCGGCGTATGCGTCGGCGATTATAACAACGATGGATTCGACGACCTGTTCATCAGTTGCTGGGGACAGAACATTCTCTATCGCAACAACGGCAACGGCACCTTCACCGACGTCACCAAGCAAGCCGGGCTGCTGCATCCGGTGACGGTTTGGGGCGCGGGCTGCACCTTCGCCGACTTCCACCACACCGGATTTCTCGACCTGTTCGTCAGCACCTATCTGGATTTCGACCTGAAAAAGGTCCCTCTTCCCGGGGGAGGCGAATTCTGCAACTGGAAGGGCGTGCCCGTGAACTGCGGGCCGCGCGGCCTTCCCACGGGACGCAATTTTCTGTATCGCAACAACGGCGACGGCACATTCACCGACGTTTCCGAAGCCTCCGGCATTGCCAAAATCGAGCATCGCTACGCCATGACCGCGGTCGCTGCGGATTTCGACGACGACGGCTGGCCCGATATTTACGTCGCCTGCGATTCCACGCCCAGCATTTTTTATCGCAATAACCGCGACGGCACCTTTACCGATACGGCGCTGGAATCGGGCGTCGCCTACAACGAAGACGGACGCGAGCAGGCAGGCATGGGCTTGGCCATCGGCGATTATCTGAATACCGGGCAGCTCGGGATTTTTAAGACGCACTTCATGGACGATACGCCGATCCTTTATAACAATCAGGGCAAAGGGCGCTTCGCCGACATGACCGCCAAGGGTGGCTTCGGAGGCTTCACGCGCTTCGTCGGCTGGGGCGCGGGCTTTGCGGATTTCGACAACGACGGCTTGCTCGACCTGCTGTTCGTCAACGGCAGCGTTTACCCCGAAGTCGAGAGCTATTTCAAAGAGTACACCTACAAGAACCCGCGCATCCTGCTTCGCAACATGGGTAAAGGCGAGTTTGCGGACGTCAGCAAAATCTGCGGCACGGGCATTACGGACGTGCATTCCAGCCGCGGCTGCGCCTTCGGCGACTTCGATAATGACGGTCTGATGGACGTAGCGATCATGAACATGGGTGAGCCGCCGTCGCTGCTGCACAACCGGACGGTTACATCGAACCGCTGGCTGAAGCTGAAGCTGCGCGGGACCAAATCCAATCGGTCGGCCATTGGCGCAAAGGCGTTTGTCACGGCCGGAGGACGCCGGCAGCGCCAGGAAGTCCTCAGCCAGTCGAGCTTTTATTCGCAAAACGACCTGCGCCTGCATTTCGGCCTAGGCCAGGCGGAATCGGCCGAGGTGGAGATTGCATGGCCATCCGGCTTACGCGAATTGTATAAGAATCTAAAAGCGAACCAGATAGTAGAAATCAAGGAGGGACGGGGAGATCAACTTTCCCGCTAAAGTTGTCTTGTCAGGTTAGCGTCGTTTGTGCCACACTAGCAGGAAGTGATTAATTCGGAGCGCACGCCAGAATCGCGAACGAACGGGGATCTTCCAAAATATCAGCAGATTCTCGTCGAGCTGCGCCGATCCATCGCCACGGGGCATGTCAAGACAGGCGACAGGCTGCCCAGCGAAACCGATCTGGCGGATAGCTTCAGCGTTTCGCGCCTGACCGTCCAAAGGGCGCTCAAAGAGCTGCAGATCGAGGGCTTGGTGGAACGGCGCGCTGGATCGGGCACTTACGTTCTTCCCCGGAAGGAATGCGCGGGCCATCTGTTCGGCCTATTGATCCCCGGTCTGGGCGAAACAGAGATATTCGAGCCCATGTGCCAGGGAATGGCGAAGGCTGGGCGCATCGGCGGCCACGCGCTGCTGTGGGGCCATTCCACGCAGGGCACCGATGAAGATAAGCAGTTCCTGGCGCATCAGCTGTGCGACGACTACGTCGCGCGCCGCGTCTCTGGCGTGTTCTTTGCGCCGCTGGAGGGCTCGAAGCATAAAGACGCCGTGAATCGTTCGATTGTCGAACGATTGAGCGCCGCGGGCATTGCCGTGGTGCTGCTCGACCGCTGCATCGAACCCTGGCCTCGCCGCTCGCGCTTCGACGTTGTGGGCATCGATAATCGCCGCGGAGGATATCAGGTTACGGAACACCTGCTGAGCCGCGGATGTTCGCGCTTGCTCTATTTGACGCGTCCCCTCTCCGCGCCCACCGTGAACTTGCGCTATTCCGGGTTCGCCGAGGCCATGCAACTGGCCGGTCTGACCCCTCCGGAGATGTGCGAAGGCGAGCCCGCCGACTTGGACTACGTGCGGCTCCTGATGCAGCGCTGGGAGCCGGATGGCTTCGTTTGCGCCAACGACGTGACCGCGGCCACGCTGATGCAGACGCTGGAAACCCTCGGCTACGATGTTCCTGCACACGTGAAGATCGCCGCCTTCGACGACGTTCGGTACTCCAGCCTGCTGCGTGTCCCACTCACGTCCCTGCGCCAGCCTTGTCAGGAGTTGGGCGAGACCGCCGTGATGGCCATGCTCAGCCGCCTGAAGCAGCCCGATTTGCCGGCGCGCGACATTTTGCTGAGCTGCACGCTGATGGTGCGGAAATCCTGCGGGTCGAACGCCTGATTGGGATATAATTCCAATCGCCCATGACCTTATCCAAAGTTCTCGTGAGGAGCACCATCGTCGCCGCGCTCGGCGGGCTGCTCTTCGGCTTTGATACCGCCGTTATTTCCGGCATCACCGACGCGCTCACCAAAACGTACGGGCTTTCCGCCAGCGGCCTGGGACTCACGGTCGCCAGCGCGCTATGGGGAACGATCCTGGGCGCGATGCTCGCCAGCATCCCCGGAGAAAAGCTCGGCCGGCGCGACAGCCTGCGCGTCATGGCCGTGCTGTACTTCGTCTCGGCAACCGGATGCGCTCTGGCCTGGAACTGGGACGCACTGGTGTTTTTCCGCTTCATCGGAGGCCTGGGCATCGGCGGATCGTCCGTGCTCGGACCGATGTACATCGCAGAGATTTCGCCCGCGAAATGGCGCGGCAGGCTGGTCGCGTTTTTCCAGTTCAACATCGTCGCCGGAATTCTGGTGGCATATCTCTCGAATTACCTCATCGGCTTGGCAGGTCTGGGCGACACCGAGTGGCGATGGAAGCTGGGCGTCTCCGCCTTCCCTGCCCTGGGGTTTCTGGGCATGCTGTTCGTCATCCCCCGCAGCCCTCGTTGGCTGGTCTCCAAGAACCGCACCGCGGAGGCTCGCGCGGTGCTGGTCGAGATCGGTGAAGAAAACATCGAGGCCGAGTTGAAGCAAATGGTGGATAGCGTCCATCTAGACCGCAGCGCCGGAGCGGAGCCTCTGTTTCAAGCCAAGTTCCGCCTGCCGGTGTTTCTGGCCATTTCTATCGGCATGTTCAACCAGCTTTCCGGCATTAACGCGATTCTCTATTACCTGAACGACATTTTCGCCAAGGCCGGATTTACCAAGGTATCCGGTGACTTGCAAGCCGTGGCCATCGGCGCGACCAATCTGCTGTTCACAATCATCGCCATGTCGATTATCGATAAGCTGGGCCGCAAGAAACTGCTATTGGTGGGCGCGGTAGGAACAGCGATGTGCCTGGCGGGAGTGGCCGCGGTGTTCGCATCGGGCTCGCATGAGAATCTTCTCGTGTGGCTGCTAGTCGGTTTCATCGCCTTCTTCGCCTTCTCGCAAGGCGCCGTGATCTGGGTATATTTAAGCGAAGTTTTCCCGACGCGCGTGCGCGCCAAGGGCCAGAGCCTGGGCAGCTTCACGCATTGGGCCATGAACGCGTTGATCTCCTGGGCCTTCCCAATTCTGGCCGCGAAGTCGAAGCCGATTCCCTTCGCGTTTTTCGCCGCCATGATGGTGGTGCAGTTCTTCGTCGTGTTGATCGTCTATCCGGAAACCAGCGGCGTCACGCTGGAGGATATGGAAGGAAGGATGGCGACGCATTGAGAGCCATACTGGCCTTGGCCTTGTGCTCCACAGCGCTAGCGCAGGAGCCCTATCGGCCGCTAGTCCATTTTTCGCCGCAGAAGAACTGGACCAATGACCCTAATGGCCTGGTGTATTTCGAAGGCGAATACCATCTCTTCTTTCAATACAATCCGTCCGGCGATCAGTGGGGCCATATGAGCTGGGGCCACGCCGTCAGCACCGATCTGGTGCACTGGCGCGAGCTGCCGGTGGCGATCCCCGAGGAGAATGGCATCATGATCTTCACCGGCAGCGTGGTCGTCGACCGCGCGAACTCCTCCGGCTTCTGCACACGCGGGAAAGCATGCATGGTGGCGATTTATACCGGCCATCAGGACAAGTTGCAGACGCAGAACATCGCCTTTAGCAACGATCGCGGGCGTACCTGGACCAAGTTCGCCGGCAACCCCGTGCTGGATCTTCACATGTCCGATTTCCGCGACCCCAACGTCCTGTGGCACGAAGCGTCGAAGCGCTGGATCATGGCCGTTTCCCTGCCCAACGATCATACGGTCGCGTTCTACGGATCGGCCAATCTGAAGCAATGGACGCGCCTGAGCGAGTTCGGCCCCTCGGGCGCCACTGGAGGCCAGTGGGAGTGCCCCGACTTGTTTGAGCTCCCCCTGGACGGCAAGGCGGCTAACATGCGCTGGGTGCTGAAGGTCGGCATCAATCCCGGCGCGGTCGCGGGCGGCTCCGGCGAGCAATATTTCGTCGGCCAGTTCGATGGCACGCGATTTGTCGACCAAAATCCTGGCCAAACGCTGTGGGCTGATTATGGGAAAGACTGCTACTGCGGACTGACGTTCAACAACTCGCCCAAGCCGACCCTTTTGGCCTGGATGAGCAACTGGCAATACGCGGACAAGCTGCCTACCCATCCCTGGCGCGGTCAGATGACCATCCCTCGCGAGCTGAGCCTGCGCAAGTTTCCCGAAGGCGTCCGTTTGGTCCAAACGCCGGTGCCCCTGCCGCGCGGCGGACGTGTAACAGGCGACGGAGACATTCCGATTACAACGCGAGCGTCGCTGATTCACGTCAGGGTCGACGCAAACGCCGGTTGGAAGCTTATTTTCCCCAACGGAGCGTTCGCGGAAATCGGATATGACAGCTTGCGCCAGGAAATCTTCGTCGATCGAACCCACGCAGGTGACATCGGCAAGGATTTCCCGGCTCGCACAGCCGCACCTTTGACAATCGCTGGACCGCTGGTGCTCGAGATTCTAATCGACGGCGATTCCATCGAAGTCTTCGCCGGCGGGGGCCGTATCGTGTTGACCAACCTGGTCTTCGGCGGCGTCCCGCAGCGTTTGGCTTCGTTTTCGCGAGGAGGCACCCAGCGGACGTTCCCGTGGCAGCTCTGGCCGATTCAGTAACGAATGGGGCTTTCTTAATCCGACATTCCGTGTTGGAGCCTTATGCGTCAGTGTCTGGGTGAAGACTTACCGCAAGGGAAAAGCCGCACCGGCGAAGGGGACTGACCACTGTGTCCCCGACCCGCAACCGCCGAGCCTTCAACGAATCGCAGTCAGTGGACACAGCGGTCTGTCCCCTTCGCTTCCGCGATGCCCGTCCTGGAGTGACTTTTCACACAGACTCGTCAGATTGGGGCTTGCCGTAGGTTGTCAATACAGCCTAAAGCAATGTAGTATGTTCAAGGCTCCCCATCTTGCGAAATCAAGTTCAGTTGATTACCTACGTCGATCGTCTGTCCGGAGGAGGACTTGCCGCGCTTTCGGCCCTTCTCGACGGCCCCCTGAAGAACGTCTTCGGCGGCGTCCACCTGCTACCGTTTTTCGACCCCATTGACGGCTCTGACGCAGGCTTCGATCCCAAGGACCACACCCGCGTCGATCCCCGCCTGGGCGATTGGAACGACATGCGCGCGCTCTCCGCCCACTTCGACGTGATGGCGGACATGATCGTCAATCACGTCTCCGCCGATTCGCCACAATGCCGCGATTACCTGGCCCGCGGCGACGCGTCGCCCTACGCGGGAATGTTTCTGACGCTGGACCGCGTGTTTCCCAACGGCGCGCGCGAAACGGATTTGACACGCATCTACCGTCCGCGCCCCGGCCTGCCGTTCACCGCCGTTACGCTCGCGACAGGCGAAAAGCGCCTCCTCTGGACCACCTTCACGCCGCAGCAAATCGACCTTGACGTGGAGCATCCGGCAGGCGCGGCCTATCTCGATGCGATTCTCGAGAAGTTTCGCGAGGCAGGCATCGGCTCCATCCGCCTCGATGCGGCGGGTTACGCCATCAAGAAGGCCGGAACAAGTTGCTTCATGATTCCGGAGACGTACGCCTTCATCGCGCGCCTGGCCGAAAAAGCGCGCGCCGCCGGTATCGAAGTTCTGGTCGAAATTCACAGCCACTATCAACAGCAGATCGAGATCGCCAAGCGCGTCGACCGCGTCTACGATTTCGCGCTGCCTCCTTTGGTGCTGGACGCCTTGTTCCGCAAAACATCGCGTCATTTGAAGGACTGGCTGAAAATCAGCCCGCGCAACGCCATCACCGTTCTCGATACACACGACGGCATCGGCGTGATCGACGTCGGCACAGGCCCCGCGGGTGAGCCCGGCCTGCTGCCTCCCGTAGCCATCGACGCGCTGGTGGAGACCGTCCACACGCGCAGCAAAGGCCAAAGCCGCAAGGCGACGGGCGCGGCTGCCAGCAACCTGGATCTGTACCAGGTCAACTGCACCTTCTTCGACGCGCTGGGCGCCCGCGACACCGAATACCTCATCGCCCGCGCCATTCAGTTCTTCGCGCCCGGCATCCCGCAGGTGTATTACGTCGGCCTGCTTGCCGGAGCCAACGACATGGACCTCCTGGCCCGCTCGGCCGTGGGACGCGATATCAACCGGCATTATTATCAAGCCGCCGAGATCGACGCCGCACTCGCCCGTCCGGTCGTTCAGCGTCTCATCGAACTAATCCGCTTGCGAAACGCGCACCCCGCGTTCTCTGGCGCGCTGGAAGTGGAGTCGTCACCCGACACCGCGCTGTCGCTGGTCTGGAAGCGCGCGGAGGATTGGGCGCATCTGGAAGCAAATTTCGCCACCATGGACGCCGCGGTTCATTATTCGACGCCGGAAGGCGCAAGGACCCTGAAACTGAAATGATCCGCCTGCTTACGTTTTTGATGTTTATGATGTTCGCCATGACCACCGATTCGGTGGGCGTCATCATCCCCCAAATCATCAAGGAATTCCGCCTCTCGATGACCGAGGCCGGCGCGTTTCACTACGTCCCCATGGCCGCCATCGCCTGCGCCGGCATTTTTCTTGGCTTTTTGGCCGATAAGCTGGGCCGCAAAACCACCATCATCTTGGGCCTGGTGCTGTTCGCCTTGAACTCCTTCCTATTTTCCGTCGGCAATGCGTTCGCGTTTTTCGTCGGATTGCTGGCCGTCTCCGGCTGCGCCATCGGCATCTTCAAAACCGGAGCCCTCGCACTGATCGGCGACATCTCCAAATCCACAACCGAACACACCACCACCATGAACGCCGTCGAAGGATTCTTCGGCGTCGGCGCCATCATCGGACCGGCCATCGTCGCGCGTCTTCTCGCCGCCGGAACGTCCTGGAAATATTTGTACGTGATCGCCGGCTTACTTTCAGTGCTGCTGATCGCCGCGGCTTCGATGGTGCGTTATCCCTCCACCATGAAAAAATCCGAGGAGCCCATCGACCTGCGCGGCACCGTTCACATGATGGGCAATGCTTACGCCCTGGCGTTCTCCCTGGGCGCGTTTTTGTATGTATCGACGGAGTGCGCGATTTACGTCTGGATGCCGACCCTGCTCGAAGCCTATCACGGCCCCGCGACCTTCATCGCCGCCTACGCCATCTCGATTTTCTTCATCCTGCGCGCCGGCGGACGCTTCCTGGGCGCATGGCTGCTCGCCAAGCTGGATTGGACCTTAGCGCTGCTGGTCTTCAGCTTCGCGATTCTGCTGTGCTTCCTCGGCAGCGTCATCGGAGGCGTCGGCGTCGCCGTCTTCCTACTGCCTCTTTCGGGCCTGTTCATGTCGGTGGTTTATCCCACCATCAATTCCAAAGGCATCAGCTGTTTTCCAAAGGCGCAGCATGGCACCGTCGCCGGCGTGATCCTATTCTTCACCTGCGGAGGCGCGGCGCTGGGTCCACTGGCCATGGGCGCGGTCAGCGATTTCTTCGGCAGCCCCAAGTTCGGTTTCTATCTCGCCACCGGATTCGCGGCGCTGCTATTCTTAGGCGCGCTATTCAATAAGTTGCGCAATCCAGCCCGCGCGATGCTCGATAAACTGGACTACAGTGAGTACGAGCACACTCAGGCATGAAACCTCTTTCGTTAGTTTTCCTCTGCGCCACGTTGCAAGCGCAGACCTGCACGCCTCTGGACGAAATTCGCGGCTATATCCGGAATAGCTGGCAGACGCTGACGCGCTCCAACAAATCGCTGGCCGATTCGGCTATTGACTCAAAAGTCGCGCAGAAGGGTCCGGTGACGCTGTGGGTCGCGGCCGATGAGGACGCCGACAAGATCGCGCGCGAACTGAAAGTGAACGTCCGCAAATTACCGACGCAGGAATCCGGGCTGCTGTACCTGCCTGAGCCCTACGTCGTCCCCGGCGGACGCTTCAACGAAATGTACGGCTGGGACAGCTACTTCATCCTGCTCGGCCTCCTGCGCGACGGGCAGCCTGCGCTCGCCAAATCGATGACGGACAATTTTCTATACGAGGTCCGGCGTTACGGCAAGGTGCTGAACGCCAATCGTACGTATTATCTGACGCGCTCGCAGCCGCCGTTCTTGTCGCGCATGGTGCTGGACGTTTTCTCGTCCACCGGCGATGTCAACTGGCTCCGCGCAAGCCTGCCCGAATTGGAAGCCTACTACCGCTTCTGGACCACCGAGCCTCACTTAACGCCCGAAACAGGCCTTTCCCGCTACGACGGAGGCTCCGATCAGCCCGCCCCCGAGGTCGTCTTCGGGGAGCGTGACGAAGCGGGCAAAAGCCACTACGACCGCGTCCGCGAATACTATCACACGCACGAAGTGACCGAGTACAACCTCTCCGATTTTTACGACAAGAAGAAGGATCAATTGACGCCGCTCTATTATCAGGGCGACCGGGCCATGCGCGAATCCGGCTTCGATCCTTCCGCCCGCTTCGGGCCGTTCAGCGTCGGCATCGTGAACCACAACAGCGTGGATCTGAATTCCCTGCTCTATCGAATGGAGATGGACATGGCGGCGATCTATACGATCCTGGACCAGCCGCGCACCGCGTCCACGTGGTCCATGCGTGCGGCATCCCGCGCCGCCACGATCCGCAGGCTGATGTGGGACACCAAGACAGGCCTGTTCCTCGACTACAATTTCAAGACCGGCCAGCGCCTCAATTATCCGTTCCTCACCACGTTTTAT